>ERZ808041.39-NODE-39-length-177667-cov-12.028673_pt1 | contig 177667 bp, 154 predicted proteins | sample MGYA00380192_ERZ808041 | MGnify/ENA primary metagenome ERZ808041 (study PRJEB31490, sample SAMN06133412) | mouse gut metagenome | isolation source: Z1_1 | host: mice | place: China: Chengdu | collected 2015-05 ...
ACATTTCCTGAAAAAATTATTATTGATGAATTAAAAAGTATTTACACCAGCATGAATGGTTAAATATACATACGATATATAGTGTTTATGAAAAACAGAAACAACTATATATTGATATAAAGTGGCAATGAATTTCTTATTTCATTGGATAAGTTTGGAGGAGGTGAATATTTAAAATTGAGTTTTAAAGTGGTAGATAAAGAAACAAAGGATATGCTAAACACTATTGTTGGCAAACATTATAATTTAGAAGTAATGAAAGATAAAAATTGCGTATGTGCTATCAAAATGACACCAAGTGATTTACAAGAGGTTCATTTGGTGAAGTACAATAATGTAAAACTAATGAATGTTAATGGACTTGGAATCGGATATGCACATTTTCTTACTGAAAACGGGGAATATCTATTACTTCCTTGGTGCTATATCGTTTCAATGGTTCCAAGTGAAAACAAGGATTGAGGTGATAATATGACTACAGAAACGAATAATACTAAAAATTATCGGACTTGCAATAAGTCAAATGTATGCAAATATTCTGATAGAGTTTTAGAACAGACAGAAAAATTAATTGATGACGTTTCAAAATGGGATTTACCTTTATCTGTAAATATTAATTGCAGAGAATGGGCAGATAGAAAAACCAGTACATTGAGATAAGGAGAATAGCAATAATATGGGATTAAACTGTAAGCCAGTAGGCAAAATGAGAAGTATTACAAGAAAGTTAGAGAATGAGTTAGCTGAGGAGGCAAAGTTACAGAAAGAGAAGAAGGAGAGTAAGAGAGATAAGACAAGCAGATAGGTTAGATATATTTTATGATGAATTAAAGGCAATACATAAACAATATTTTTGTGATTGGCGTTTTGGTCAGCTTTGTAGTAATTTTTTCGGTTGGCTTATGTCAGAAAAGAAAATAGATTTATTCTTTCCAGAAGAAGATAATATGATCAAGTATATCAGAGAATATGCTGAGAAACAAAATAATAGGTAAAGTGTCCCGATTATTATATAGTATTCGTGACACAGCAACAAGTAAACAATTCGCACGGTTATCCGTAGAAAAATTCCATAATTAACAACTGAACAGTTATATCCGTTTTGGGTGGTGAACAGCATACCCTTGGTTGAATTGCGCCAAATTTAACCATAAACCACTGATTAGCATAGATTTTATATAGATTTAATCTCTATGTTCCAGTCTGCAAAGGCTGTTGATGTTATAGATGATGTGAAAATATTTTATAAATTTTATTTTACAGGAGGAATGCTGCTTAATGGCAAAAAAGGAAAAGAAAGTGTTAGAAAAGAAAAACTGGTCAAATTCATTCATGCTTATCGGTGAAGCAAAGATCAATGAGTATACCTATAAGACAGATGAAAAATCTGAGAAGTCAGATTGGATTTACAATAGTCTGAATTTGGGTGTTTATTGCGGAGAAACATGTGGAACCGTATATGCAGAGCTGATGGGTGGGTATGGTGCAGAAAGAGATAATGTGGTTTATGTTCACGGCAAGGACGAAGACGGCAAAGATGATTTTGATAACAAATTTACTATTGATTGGGATGACAGATTTGATGATACCATTCTTGAATCCGTTGGAGATCTTTGTTTCTTGACAGTCGGTTTGGAACGTGATAAGGGCGGAAAAGTATTTTATAAGAAGTTCCTTTCTCCTTATGACATGATTGCTTATATCAAAGACAACTTGGAAGAAGGCATGGTTGTAAATGTCAAGGGTAATTTGAAATATTCTACATACAACGATGTGACACAGGTAAAGAAAGAAATCAACAGTGTTGTACTTTCTAAGGTAGATGACAGTAGTAAATATGGTGCAAGATTTACTCAGACAATGCTACTTACCAAGGACAGCGTAGGTAAGGCAGATAAGGATACAGGTATTCTCCCTATTTACGCAAAGGTGCTTGATTATGTTAAGGAATATAAAGGAAAGGAAGTAAAAACTAATATTCCTTATGAGAAAACATTTGAGTATGAACTTAATTTATCTGATCCTGAAACTTCTAAAAAGGTTGTAGAAAAGGTGTTCAAAGTACAGAAGGGTGTAACAGAAGTTACATTTGAAGGCGATTTAATTGAGGGTGGAGCAGTTGTAACTGCAACAGAAGATGATATTCCTGATGATATCAAGACTCTTATTGAAATCGGTGTTTATACTCTCGAAGAAGCATTGGCAAAATGTACTGTAAGTTCTGGCAGAGAAAAGCGAATGGTAATCAGAAAACCTTCTATCAAGATGGTTGAAGATAAAGATGGCAATAAGACACCTGTAATCCAGAAGTTTGAAAAGAAGTACGAAGAAGAGGATCTGATTCTTGACTTTATGATTGGCAGCGACAATGACGAAGATGTATCTGAAGAAACGGAAAATACAGATAATGATGAAGAGATTCCTACTGATAATGATACCGATTGGTTGAATAATCTGTAATGTATAGAGCTTATTTACATTGAGGTTGCTTAAACGCAACCTCACAAATTCAAAATATAAGGAGAATAATAACTTGGGAAAATACGGAAAAAAGAATGAAGTAAAGATTGATCCATTATCATATAATATTTGCTTACTTGGTGAGCCTAAGATTGGAAAGACTACGATTATTAAAGAAGTGTGTGAGAAATTAGCTGGGGAAGATGGTTATATTTTCTTGGAAATGAATGGTGAAGCTGGTGCAGATGCAATTTCCGGCATTGTATATGAGGATTGTGACGATTGGGATAAGGTAGAAGATATTATTGATGATATTGAGAGTAATAAGACTACAGATTATAGCGATTTGAAGGCTATTGTTATTGATACATATGATGGATGGATTAAATTAGCTGAGTCAGAAGCTATTAGAAAGTGGAATGTCGATCATCCAGATAAGAGAGCAGATAGTATTGATGCAGCATGGAATGGATTTCAGAAGGGACAGGGTAAGGCTTTTGAATACATGTTTGATATTATCACAAGAATGCGCAGAATTGGCGTTGCTGTGATTATTATTGGTCATGTTAAAAACAGAGAACTTACCGACATTGCAACAGGAACAACATATCAGACATTGACTTCTGATGTTGAAAAGGTATATTTCAATCTGTTAAAGAAGAAAATGCACTTCTTAGGGCTTGCTTACTATGACAGAACAATTATTACTGAGAAAACGGGTAAGAAGAATGTTGTTACAAAGAAAGACATTACGGTAAATAAAATTTCTGAGCAGACAAGAAAGATTAAATTTAGGGATGACAATATGGCATTGGATAGTGGTTCAAGATTTGCAGATATTGTTGATGAGATTCCTATGACGGCAGATGATTTTGTTATTGCTATTACAGATGCAATCAAAGCAGAACAGTCTAAGTCTGGTAAATCCTTTGATGAAACTAAAGCAGAACAGGAAGCAAAAGAAGCGGAAAAACTGAAAGAGATTGCTAAGGCAGAGCAGAATAAGAAGGAAGTAAAGAAGCTTGAAGATGTAGTATCGAAGATCACTGATTTTATCAAAGAGAATAAGTCTAATATGGATAAGATCAAGCCTATTATTGCAAAGTCAAAGGAGCTTGGATATGATAATCCGACTCTTATTACAGATATTGACGATGCCAATAAGGTGTTAGCACTGATTTCATAATGTTCTAGGGAGGAATTGAATTGAGAAGTAAGAAGATGACGAGTGTTGAAAAAGAGCAATGGGATAAATTATACCAGTATGTGAAAAATGAAATACTCTTGTATGACAGTTCTCAGTCAATTCCTTCTGGTCTTGTATTAAGGCTAAAAGGGTTGACAAAAGGAAAGTATATAGAAAACAGAAACATTGAGGATAAAGCAGATTATTCTTATGAAATTGTTTTATATACTTTCCAGATTTGTAAACCATCAATTATGAGTGTTATTTCAAATAAAGTGTTTGAATCTGAGAATAGTAAGTTTAATTATATTTGCAAGATAGTAGAGAGTAATATAAATGATGTCTATTTAAGAGTGCAGAAAGCAAAGAAATCAGAAGAAAATATAGATAAATTAGATACAAATATTTTATCTCATAATGGTGGTGAATATCAAAAAAAGACAGAAGAATTAAAGAATAAAAGACTAGATGAGTTGTGGTAAGGTGGTGAACAACATATCAACAGTAAAATCTTCCACAAAAGGAAAGAAATTAAGTGCTTTTGAACAGGAATTGATTGATACAATCAAAAAAATAAATGAATATAAAGAAGCAGCGGAGGCAAATATAGTCTCAATTCTATATAAGGTTCCAGATGCTATTTATGATACGAATTTAGAACTTGAGGAATTTAATAATAATATTTGGAGAGTCTATTGGACGATTGCAAATGATATTGTCAAATTAGAAAAGAAAAGTTCTCTTGATGATATTACAGTCGGTTTATATCTCGAAAAACATTCCAAACTAAGGTCAAAATATGATGAATACGGTGGATATGACACCATTGTAAATGCTAGTACATATGTCAAAGAAGAAAATTTATATGGATATATCCAGGAATTACGAAAGTGGAATAGTGTAATTAAGTTGGCTAAACGTGGTTGCCCTGTAAAAGACAGACTTAGTGATTATTGTGATATGACCGTCGAAGAAATATACAATGAGTGGGAAGCGTTTATTAATGACATTTTTGTAAATGTTGATTGTGATGTTAAAAGCTATGATATTTGCGATGGTATATATGATCTGATTGAAAGATTGGACAAGGGTGTTGCCATAGGTCTTTCATATAACAATATGGAAATGATGACTAAAGAAACAGGTGGTCAATATCTTGGTTCTATCACTCTTGTTGGTGGACTAAGTAATGTAGGAAAATCTACATTTGCCAGAAATGCAACAATTCCAACAGCGATAAAAGAAAAAGAACGTGTTGTTGCTATGATCAATGAGGATAATTTGGATAAGTGGCAAAGGGAGTTACTTATATTTGTTGCCAATAATATTATCAAGGAAGATTTGCAAAAACATATTGTAAGAGACGGACATTATCAAGAGGATACCAAAAGTTTACTATACAAAGCGGCAGATTGGTTAGTAGAGCAGACACAGAATCATATTTTAACAATTGTTCCATTTACACAGTATAAGACGAAAAATGCAATAAAAATCATCAAAAAGTATTCCAGTATGGGTGTTAAATATTTTATTTTGGATACTTATAAGTTGGATGCTGGAGATGTTAGTGATAAATCGTGGCTTGAAATGCAGCAAAATATGGTTGAGATAAATGATGTTATAAAACCAGAATCAAAAAACTTACATATTCTGATTACTTTCCAATTAGCGAAAGGAAGTGTAAAACAAAGATTTTATACACAGGACAATATAGGAATGTCAAAAAATATTATTGATCCTGCATCGACATGTATCATGATTCGTGATTTGTATGATGATGAATATACAGGTGAACGAAGAGAACTGAAAGTTTATAGGCTTGAGGGGAAGAATGGCAAAACAAAAATACCTGTTAAGTTAGATAAAGACAATCATTATCAGATAGGGTTTATTATTAAAAACAGGGAAGGCTCCGCAAATAGATATCAAGTAGTATTCCTTCATGATATGTCAAGAAATGTTATGAAAGAAATTGGTATTACCAATGTTCCAGTAGATTTTTAAGGTGGTGATTATGAATATATGACCGTTATCGAGTTAAAAGAATATATCTACAGTAATGGTAAAATTGAGTTTATTTTAAATGAAATTGGGTGCGGTCATATAGTCTATCACCCATCTAAAGAATATTATAGCTGCTCAAACTGTAATGGTGATAATAAAGGTGCAGTTAATATAAAAAACAATAAATATTTGAGTTGTGTAAATTACACTAGAGAAAAGGAGTTTGATAATAATTCTGATTTGCTTACATTGGTTCAATACAACAAAAGAATTAACGATAGCAAATTTTCATTTTTTGATACAGTAAAGTATTTACATAAAATATTAGGACTACCACTTACATTCAAGAAACGAGAAGAGAAAAAAGAGGTAGTTGATCCGTTATATATATTCAAAAAAGTAAAGGCAAAACGTAAAAGACAGAATGTATTAGATTTTCATGTGTTAAATGAAAATGAATTGCAAGACTTTGTACCACATATCCATATAGATTTTTTTCGGGAAGGAATTATGCCTTGGACGGTAAAGAAATTTGGTCTAGCGTACAGTTATAGATATAAAAGAAATATAATTCCTTTACGATATTGGCTCACTGGCGAACTTCTTGGCTTCAATATGAGGACTTCCGTAGAGAATTATGAATTATTTGATATTAAAAAATATTTCATTACACCTGGATATCCTAAACAGATGAATCTATTTGGACTATGGGAGAACAAAGAAATAATTCAGGATAAAGGATATGTTGTTGTATATGAAGCAGAAAAGTCGGTGTTAAAAAGAGACAGTTTGAATGATGGAACTGGTGTAGCCCTAAGTGGACATGAAATATCCGATGAACAGGTGAAAATCCTTATAGGATTAAATTGTGAGATAGTTATTGCATTGGATAAAGATATTGATATTGAACATATCAGACATTGTTGTGAAAAATTTTATGGGATAAGAAAGGTTTCGTATTTATATGATAGATGGGATCTACTTAGAGAAAAAGATTCCCCAGCAGATTCTATAAACAAGATATTTGAATTTATGATGCAATATAGAACGATTTATGATTATGAAGAGCATAAAAAATATTTACAAAGTTTGAATAAAAATAAGTGAGGTATGAATGGGAAGAAAAACAGGAGAAGAATTAGAAGAGGTTAAAAGAAAATATGGAGTAGATCGGTTATGGAGTTGGTCACGTTTTAATTCTTATCATAACAGTCCATATGAGTATTTTTTGAAATATATTAGAGGTATTGACGAAGATAGGCAAGATTGTATTTACACTGTTACAGGCGGCATGTCACATGAGATTATGGAGAACTTATACTTAGGAAATATTAAGTATGAAGATATGGATAGCGAATTTGAAGATGCATGGATGACAGCCGGTATTGCAGAACTTAAATTTGATAGAAACGATAGTGAGAAAAATAAAAAAATTGCTGATAAGTATTATAAGAACCTAAAACATTTCTTTAATAATCACCATACAATCCCTTACAAAGTTGAAATTGAAAGATTTATTAGTGTCATGATAGGTAAAAACGTATTTCAGGGATATATAGATGTTTGTTTTAAAGATAGTGATGGATGCTTTAATATTTTGGATTGGAAAACGTCTTCTATATATAAGGGAGAAAAAGCACTAAATGAATGTGGACAATTGGTTGTTTATGCAATCGGTTTACATCAGATGGGTGTTCCGTATGAAAAGATAAAGATTTGCTGGGATTTCTTAAAATATGTAAAAGTTGACTGCGAACAAGCAAATAGAAAGTGGACTACAAGAGAAATTGATAGATGTGAAATAGGTAATAAACTGCAAACAAGTGTGAAAATGTGGTTAAAGAAATTAGGATATGAAAGCGAACTTGTAGAATATCTTGATATGCTGGCTCAGACAAATGATATAAAGTGTCTGCCAGAGGATGTACAAGCAAAATATAAATTTCGTGATTGTATTGTGTATGTAGATTTGACACAAGATCTTATTGATAGATGGGTTACAGATATTACAAATACAATTGATGAGATTGTGGAGAAAGAAGAGAAATATGAAGCTGAGAAGCTGATTGATAAAGAGAATGCTGAAATGATATTCTTTGATACTCCAGAACAAGTCGGAAAACAAAGTTATTATTTCTCAACATTATGTGCATATTCCTCTAATTTACATAAACCGTATAAAAAATACTTGGATGCATTGGCAGCACAGCAAAATGGAGATGACTTCTTTAGCGGCGTTGGCAGTGGTATATTTGAGAATAATGATGAAAAAGATGAAGATTTATCTTGGTTAGATAATCTGTAAAAGGTGGTGGTTAATTGAATTATACAGTATATCATCTACATAGTGACTTGAGTAATGGTGTTACTAATATAGATAGTGTTACAAAATATAACGAATATATCTCATATGCACAAGCTCTTGGGATGAAAGCTATGGGATTCTCGGAACATGGTTCTATATTGGAATGGGTACATAAAAAGACCAAAATTGAATCAAGTGGTATGAAATATATCCATGCAGAAGAATTTTATGTGACAGAACAATTATATTTTGAACCTGATACAACAGAATTGTGTGAATCGCTGCTTGGTACAGATGAAAAAGAAGCACAGGAAGAGATCAGTAAATATATCGAAGAGAACAAAACCCAAAAAAGAGATAATTACCACTGTGTTTTAATTGCCAAAAACTATGATGGAGTGGTTGAATTAAATGAATTATCTTCAAGAGCATTTGTAAGAGATGGTCATTTTTATTACAATCCAAGGATTTCATTTGATGAACTAATCTCTACATCAGACAACATAATTATATGCACAGCATGTATTGGCGGTATATTAGCCAGTGGAACAAAAGAAATACAAGAGAAATTTTTGCAGTTTTTGATTGATAACAAGCATAGATGTTATTTAGAAATTCAGCATCATTGTGATGATATGCAGATTAAGTATAATCAGTATCTTGCCTTTATTTCAAAAAAACATGGAATACCTTTGATTGCTGGAACAGATACACATGCTTTGGATGAAAGACATTTGCTTGGCAGAACAATTATGCAGAAATCGAAAGAGGTAAAATTTGATAATGAGTCAAATTGGGATTTGACTTTTAAAAGTTATGATGAATTGGTAAAGGCATACGAAAAACAGAGAGCATTATCTAAAGATGTTTATCTGGAAGCAATAGAAAATACTAATGTTATGGCTGATTCCATAAAAGAATTTAGTTTAGATTATTCAAAGAAATATCCTAAATTATATAATGATTCTATGGGCGTTTTTAAACAGAAGATATTAGAAGGTATCAAAGAAAGAGGGGTAAATAAATACAGTAATTTTCAGGAATATAAAGATAAAATTGTATATGAAATAGAGACATACAAACATAATGACGCTATTGATTTTATGCTACTCGAAGAAGACTACAAAAGAGAACTTAGAAAACAAGGTGTACATTATGGATATTCGAGGGGGTCTGTATCTGGAAGCGTTATAGCATATCTTCTTGGAATTACAGATGTTGATAGTATTAAATATAACCTGAATTTTGAGAGATTTATGAACAAGGAAAGAATTAGTCTTGCAGATGTTGATTCGGACTGGTTCAGTGAAGATAGGTGGAAGGTCAGAAAATATTTGTTTGAAAAGGAAGGGCTGTATTGTTGTAATATTATCACATTTAATACAATAAAAATGCGTGGTGCAATTAAGGATGTTGGAAGGGCATTAGGAATGACACCACAGGAAACACAGGAATTATCTAATCTTGTTCAGGAAGATGAAAATAAAAAAGAATTTGTAGATGAAAAGGTCAGAAATAAACATAAAGAATTATTCGAGTATGTAGATATTGTGGTTGGTACTATTACATCACTTGGTAGACACGCAGCCGGACTTGTTGTATCTCCACATGAAGTAGATAAGGCATTTGGTACATTGTATATATCTTCGGATGATAAGCCTATTTCACAAATAAATATGAAAGAGATAGATTCTTTAAATTATGTGAAGTTGGATATTCTTGGACTTGATTGTGTGGGACTTATAGATAAGACATGTAAAGCAGTTGGCATCCCATTTATTACACCAGATAATATTGATTTCAGTGATCAAAATGTATGGGATGATATTGCAAAAGATACTACTTTGATTTTCCAGTTTGAATCGGATTTCGCTGGTTCATATCTGAGAGATATTTTGAGTGAGTCAACTATAAAAAATATTAAAAAGCAGAATCCGAACTTTTCATATATAGACTTAATGAGTATGGCTAATGGTGCAATTAGACCGGCAGGAGCTTCTTACAGGACAGAATTATCACAAGGAATTTATAGGGATAATGGACACGCTGCATTGAATGATTTTCTGGCTCCTACACTTGGCTATCTAGTATACCAGGAACAGATTATAGAGTTTTTGTATAAGTTTTGTGGTTTTACAATGGGCGAAGCTGATATTGTGCGTAGACACTTTAGTAAGAAAACGGGTACAGAAAATGATATACCAGTCATTAAAGATGGTGGATATATGCTTGATGATAAAGGAAAACCTGTAAATAACCATTATATCAAAGGTTTTATACAAACAATGAAAGATGAGTATGGTGTAGAGAATGAAAAAGCGGAAGAATTGATTGTTAATTTTCTTCAAGTAATTATTGACGCATCAGCATATTTGTTTTCTAAAAATCATGCCGATCCATATTCATTTTTAGGATTTGCTTGTGGGTATTTAAGACACTATTACACAATTGAAACTTTAACCTCGGCTCTCAATATTTATACGTCTGACAAGGAAAAGTCTTTGAGTATCAAAGAATACATCTTATCAAAAGGTTATACGATAGAGCCGATAAGATTCGGAAAATCAAAAGCAGAATATGAGTATGATAAAGAGAGTGGAACTATATATCAGGGAATTGGAGCAATTAAATACTGTAATTATACTATTGCTGAAGAACTATATGCGCTAAGAGACAATAAATATAATTCGTTTGTAGAACTTATCAAGGATATAAAAGAACATACTTCTGTAAATTCTAGGCAGTTAGAAATCCTTACTGGTTTAAATTTCTTTTCGGAGTTTGGCAAAAATAAGTATCTGTTAGGAGTTATACAGATTTATGACAAATTTGCAACTTGTAAGCAGATAAAAAAGAGTAAATTAGAAGAATTAGGCATTTCTGAATATATAGCAAAAAAGTATTCAGGAAAAGAAACAAATTCTTTATTTAAAGAGATAGATAATATTGGTTTGGTTAAAGAACTATGTAGTCATATAGAGAATAAGGAAATGGGAATCATTGAGATGATCAAATTTGAAAAGGAACATCTTGAAATGGTGGTATATACCAATCCTAAAGTAAGTGATAATTACTATATTATTGTTGATTACAAAACATTTAAAGATGCGACTAAGCCATATTTTACAGCACGAAAAGTAAGGACTGGCGAAGAAATTCATTCAAGAATTAAACAGGGTAGAGTATTTAAAGAAAGTCCGTTTGGATTGTATTCTGTTCTAAAGATAAAGGAATTTGATAAAGAATTTAAAAAGAAACCTATCAACGGAGTCTGGACTGTAACGGATGAGTTAGAAGATGTGTTGACAAATTATGAAGTGATTAAGTAGGTGAGGTTACATATTGAAAAATAACGATGAAAAAGAAGTATTGTTTAAAGGCAGAATTGTAAGACCTATATACGAAAGTGAAGATTATAGGGTATATGCGGTAGATGTCAATAAAGATATCTACCCAGATATTAAACTCACAAAGTATGGCAATGCAACAATATCTGGTGAAATACATGAATTAGGCAAAGGGATTGAATATGAAATAAAAGCGGTTGAGCAGCTAACGAAAAATGGTTGGGGATATAAAGTTATCAATATCCGAAGAAACAAGCCGCAATCTGCTGATGATATGTATGTTTTCCTTCAAGAAATTCTGACACTCAATCAGGCACAGACATTATACGAGGTATATCCAGATATTGTTGATCGTGTAATGAATAATAATCTTGATGATATAGACTTGAATAAATTACATGGAATTAAAGAATATACGTTCAATATCATTAAGGATAAGATTGTTGAAAATTTTTGCCTAGCAGAATTGGTAGTAGAATTTCAAGGATTGTTGAGTCTTCCCATGCTGAAAAAACTGTATGAGAAGTATTCATCAATTACCATGATTAAAAAGAAACTCAAAGAAGATCCATATAAATGTTTGTGTGGTTTAGCTAGAGTAGGATTTGCAACGGCAGATAGTATTTTATTGGAATTGGAAAAGGCTTCAAAAGAGAATGTTAAAAATGAGAAACCAGAAATTATTGAATTTGAGTCAGAATTAAAGACAAGCAATCATAGATGTTTATCTTGTATGTTGTATTTATTAGAGAAGAATGAAGAAGATGGACATACGCTAATGTCAATCAATGAGCTAAGGAATCAATGTATGAAGATGGTTCCTGCGTGTTCCAATCATTTTGTAGACTGTATGAAGCACGATAGTATTTATTATGACAAAGAATCTATGGTTGTTTCGATTAGAAGGACGTATGAAATAGAGAAATATATAGCGGATAAAATAGTTGGTGGGCTTGTAAATACAAATAACAAATGGGATTTTGATTATAATAAGTATCATGTTGTTAATGGCTGTGAGTTATCAGATGAACAGATAGAAATAGTGAAAAACATATGTAAATATAATGTCTGTATTCTAAACGGGGCTGGAGGAACTGGAAAATCATTTTGTACTCAGGCAGTCATCAATATGCTAAAAGATAACAACAAATCATTTAGATTGTTTTCTCCGACTGGTAAGGCTGCAAAGGTGTTATCTGATTACACCAAAGAACATGCCACAACGATACATAGAGGGCTAGGGTATATGCCTCCTGATACATGGAATTTTAATGAAGAACACAGATTAGATTGTGATGTGCTGATTATTGATGAGTTTTCAATGACTGATATTTTCTTGTTTAAGAGAGTGTTGGATGCTGTTGATTTTAACAGGACAAAATTATTATTGATAGGAGATAATGCACAGCTTCCATCGGTATCATGTGGGAATTTGCTTCATGATTTTATGCAGACAAATATCATTCCCACAGTTACATTGACAAAAGTTTTCCGTTATGGAGAGGGTGGATTGATGAAAGTTGCAACTGATGTTCGCTTTTGCAAAGAGTATCTAAATGGTATCAATAGTCAATTTACATGGTTTGGTACAAACAAAGACTATGCTTTTGTGAATGTGGGTAGCGATATTATGGTCAAGAATGCAGTTGCTTTATATAGCAAATTACTTTTACAAGGATATAAGGTTGAGGATATACAATTACTTACATCATATAAGAAGGGGGATATTGGAACAGTAGTAATAAATAACGCAATACAGAAAGTTGCTAATCCCAATTATGGCAGTACAGAATGTATGAAAGTTGGTGATACGGTTTATTTCAAAGGAGATCAGATTATACAGAACGTAAATAATTATCATGCACAGCTAATTGTAGATGATGATTATGGATTCGATGAAGATTTAAAGGAAACATTCATTGCAAATGGAGAAACAGGTATTGTAAAGGATGTATTTACAAATTATCTCATTATTGATTTTGACGGCGTAAAAGTAAAGTATTATAGAAATGATATGCAGATGGTTGGACTTGGATATTGTATTACGATCCATAAATCACAGGGAAGTTCAATAAAGGTAGTGATTCTGCTTACTCCTCAGTCACATACGTATATGTTGAATTCTAATCTTATATATGTAGGATTAACTAGGATGAAAGAGAAATGTTTCCACTTGGGCAGTATAGATACGGTAAATCAATCCGTAAAGAAGAAGGCTAATTTTGTGAGAAATACATTTATGCAGAAATTGATAAAGGAAAGTTGTGAGAATCTGAAGAAAACAGCATAAAAATAGTCTATATATAGTGGCTTGCAAAATCAAAAACCACTATATATAGACAGAATATGGCAATGAAATAGGACTTTTATGATAAAAAACAATTAAGTGAAATATTTATGTATTCAACTCGAAATTTTTATTATTGCTCAGGACATATCTCGTATCATTTGGGTAAGTAGGATTTTATATTATCAAGTAATTCCTTTTGGAATTCTTTAATTTTTATATAGTTTAAGCCATAGGTTATATATCGAAATCCAGATATATCAAATGGAATAATAGCTCCTTTTTGAGCAACAAGAATGGTGTTTTTGTTAAGAGCGTGGGCATAACCAAGTTCATAATATACATTAGTGTTTCTTACTGTTATATCTGTAATTATTATATCGGACTTCTTTATTGAAGTTATTATGTCGTCAATTATCAAATATGATCCTAATAACTCATCAGCTCTGAATACATTAATATTTAAATCATTACAAGTATCTTTTATTGCCATAAGAACATCATCTGACCATTCTTCGCTAAAAGGCATAATAATAAATACTGATATTTGCTCGTTGTTGATTTGTTCCTGTTCAGCCTCATCATTTTTTGTTGGCATATGAATAGAATCTGAAGGTTTATGGTTAACAGTATCTTCGTTATTTTTTTTATCTGTTGATTGATTTTGATTAATAAAATCGTACTCATTTACGAATTCATTAAGAGTTGAATAGATAGCAAGTTTTATATCTTTGCAATCATCAACATAACGTATTATTTTTGACATTACTATAGATTTGAAATTATTGTATCTATCGGGTAACTCTGACTCTATTGTTCTGTTCAAACCTAACAAATGTATTTTATTGACCAAATAGGATTCACTTAATACAACAGAAAATACAGGCATATTTTTAGATAAAGCGTATCTATACTCTAACTCTGTATAACTTAAACCAGACTCTTCTTCAATAGAACCATAGCGACCACCAAGAATAAGCATATATACATCAGATTCATCAATCCATCTTTTAATAGTTTCAATTTGAGATTTACCAGCTTTAAAAAGTTCCATACCAGCAGGAATATGACCAGCATCAAGAATGGCTTGGACAGCAGCTTGGCGTTCTTCAATAAGATCTGTATATGTAGATGAAACAAAAACCTGTAGTTTTTTATCCATAAATATCATCTCCTTAAATATGATAGGAGAATTATAGCATAAATGTAAAATGTAGTAAATATGAGAACATTTGATTGGAGGAAATCAGAAGATAAAAATGAGAGTAGATAATGTAAAAGTAACAATGGAAATTCCTGTACATTTTGGACAACCAGATAAAAACGGATATGTTTATACAAAAGAATCATGGGAAGAAGCCGTTAAAAATGCAGTTGGGATCCCGATTGAAATTATTCATGATGATGGTACACGAACAGTAGTGGGTGTAACTCAGGATGTGCAACTCGTAAAAAATGGAGAAGAAGATATTATAAAAGTATATGGAGAGTTGCGATATGGTGGAACATCTGAGGAAGTGAAATATACAAAGGATGTTATTACGAATGTGACTCTGAATGGAATTGGTATTACAAAATAAAAAGGAGATTATATGGAACGTACAGAGCGTCATGGGATAAATAAAAATCATCCGATGTATGAAGCTTGTGATCAACTTTGTTTTCAATCAAAAAACATGTATAATCTAAGAAAATACGGAGGTAAAAGGAATGCTTTTATTATGTGGAAAAACATGTACAGGAAAATCAACAATTCAAAAAGAATTAATAAAAATTGGAATGAAATCAGTTGTGCCATATACAACAAGACCATTGAGAGGAGGTGAAATTGATGGTGAAGAATATCATTTTATTACACAAACTGAATTTTTAGAAAAAGAAGCACAAGGTTTTTTCGCAGAAACAAAATCATATGATATTGCCACAGATGAAAAATGGTTTTATGGGAGTGCTGTAAAGGATTTAACAGAAGATAAAGTTTTAATAGTTAATCCATATGGACTGCGACAAATACGAAAAATTAAATTGTTAAATCCTATAGCATTTTATTTAACATCTGGGGAAGAAACTATTTGGAATAGATTAAGACAGAGAGGAGATAATTCCGCAGAAGCAAGAAGACGATTGAATGAAGATGATAAAGACTTTATTAATATTGAAAAAGATGTAGATTTTTCTTTTAGAAATGATATTGGATTGAAACCAGAATTATTAGCAGAAATGATTTTGTATACATACAACAAAGTTAGAAATATAAAGTGAAGGAGTGATGCTATATTTTGACTAAGCCAAGGATCTATTGTGATTTCGATAATACCATCGTAAATAGTATTAAAACTATATGTGACCTATATGACGAAGATTACAGATATTATCCAAACTATAAATACATACATTGGACAGACATTCATACATGGGATTTTGAAGAATGTACTTGTGCAAAATCTAAACACATAAAAAGATATTTTACACAGCCGCGATTTTTTGAAAAGTTAGAATTTATGGATAATGCAAAAGAAGTATTAGACAGATTAAAAGACAAATATAAAATAGTAATTGTCTCTATGGGAATCCAGCCTAATCTTTTCGGTAAAGAAATTTGGATTAAAGACAATTTGTCATTTGCAAAGTTTATTGGCATTAATATGGAAAAGTATAAGGACAAGTCATGTATTGATATGTCAGATGGGATATTAATTGATGATGAACAGAGATACTTAGATAACAGTAATGCGAATATGAAAATCTGTTTTGGTGATTTGTATGAGTGGAATGAAGAGTGGAAGGATAAAAGGTGTTTTAATTGGACAGAGCTGGAGAATTATTTAATGGAAGGAAGTGAATATGAATAAATAGAATTGGTACAAGTCATGAGCTGGCAACGGCATTATTAAATAGAAATAATAGTGCTGTAACTGCCACTCTTAACGAAGAAGAATATGTAATAGAAAGCGTACAAAGAGTTTTTAATCACACGAATGTAGATGACAATACTCCACATTGGACATTGAATTTGTGTGATGGCGGCAAAGGTAATATAAAGAGATAATTTATAGAAAGGGTGATTAAATTGAATAAGTTATTTCCTATTAAGATATTGGCTTTTATGTTTATTTTAGCGTTGATAGGAGTAATTGGTACAATAACGGTTTATTGAGAGGATAAAGTATGGAAAGATTGACGAAGGCTGAATTAGTAAATGGAATTTTTGTATGTTATCCACAAAATAATTCTGGATTACCTGAATATGTTATAAAGCAGAATCCATACAGAAAAATTGTTGAAAAACTAAAAGAATATGAAGATTTAGAAGAACAACAAAAATTATTAAGACTACCTTGTGCGGTAGGAGATACAGTGTATCAGCATATGATTGTAGGGGTTGATAAATATAAACCTATATATGAAATAGTTAAGGCAAAAGTTTTTAAGTTTTCTTTTACCTCTGGCGGTTTGTGTTTTTGGACTCAAACAGCAGATGAGAAAAAATACCAAAGTACGATACCATTAAGTGCATTTGGTAAAACTGTTTTTTCCACCCAAGAAGAAGCTGAAGTTGCATTGACAAAATATGAATATTAGCGCAACCAATTAAAAAATATTAGAAAAAAGGTAATTTTTATGGAGAAAAAAGTTAATTGCAAGGTGACAAAATGTATTTATAATAGGAAATCAGAGTATTGCCATAAAAAAGAAATAATGATAAGTGGAAATAAGGTAAATGATAGTGATGATACACAATGTGAATCTTTTGAAAATAGCGGAACGACGCCTTATACTACTTATAAATTAAAAAAAGAATATATCCCTCAAATAGAAGTTTATTGTGATGTTAATAATTGTGTATTTTATTCTAATGGTTTTTTAAATGGTAAATGTAACAGAGTATCAATAACACTTGATGAAAATAAAGGAGAACCTCGTTGCTTGTCATGCAAAACAATGTAAAGTAAATTTGTGGATTAAATAAAGCATGAAAGTTTTCAAGTGCGATTGGATATATGTAAACAAGTTAATGAAATGCCTGTTTCAACGGGTAAGGAGAAAGTGTGATAAATGAAAATTAGTTTATTTGATGGATTTTTTGAATTTGATTTTGATTGGAAAGCGGTTGTAGGTATTGGGATTATAATTTTGGGATGTGCTTTATTAACGATGTGAGGAGGAATTGGTTATTGCAGATAATAAAAAAAGATGGAACACTAGAACAATATGATGAACAAAAGATAATCAATGCTTGTAACAAAGCAGCAAGAAGAGCAATGGTTGAGTTATCTGATTCTGATTATCAAATAATTTGTAATGCTGTATGGGATAAATTGGTAGAAAATGATTTAGAAGATACAGAAATTTATGAAATGCACAATATTGTGGAAGCAGTATTAGAAGAACATTATCCTGTAGTTGCGAAAATGTATAAAGAATACAGAAATTATAAAAAAGATTTCGTACATATGATGGACAAGGTATATGAGAGAAGTCAAGCTATCAGATATATAGGGGATAAGAGTAATGCAAACACTGACTCTGCTCTGGTTGCTACAAAAAGAAGTCTTATCTATAACGAGTTAAATGGAGAATTGTATAAAAAGTTTTTTCTTACATTGAACGAGAAACAAGCAATGAAGGATGGATATATTTATATACACGATAGGAGTGCAAGACTTGATACGATAAATTGTGATCTCATGCGTGTTGGGAAGATAATGCAAGGTGGATTCGAGATGGGAAATGTGTGGTATAACGAACCAAATTCACTTGATACAGCATTTGATGTTATGGGAGATATTATTCTTTCAACAGCGGCACAACAATATGGAGGATTCACGGTTCCAGAAGTAGATAAAATTCTTGCTCCATATGCAGAAAAATCCTATTGGAAATATAGAAAAGAATATGCGGATATATGCGGATATATTGAAAAAGATAATGAAACTAAGATTACTTATACTTCCAGTGCTGAAGAATGGGTAATGAAAAAAATTCAACGTGACTTTGAACAAGGATGGCAGGGAATTGAATATAAGCTGAATACGGTTGGTTCCAGCCGAGGCGATTATCCCTTCGTTACGATGACTATTGGATTGGCAACAGATAGATTTGGTAAGATGGCAGCTATTACATTGCTTAACGTACATAAAGAAGGACAGGGGAAGAAAGGATTTAAACGTCCTGTGCTGTTCCCTAAGATTGTACTTTTGTATGATAAGAATCTACACGGAGATGGTAGTGAGAAATATCCAAGTGCAGATGTGTTTAATGCAGGTATTGAATGTAGCAGTAAGACAATGTATCCTGATTGGTTGTCATTGACAGGTAATGGATATGTTCCTGAAATGTATAAAAAGTATGGTAGAGTAGTAAGTCCGATGGGCTGCAGAGCTTTTCTTTCACCTTGGTATGAGAGAGGTGGTATGCATCCAGTAGATGGAAACGATAAACCAGTATTTGAAGGGAGATGTAATCTGGGTGTTGTTTCTCTTCATCTCCCAATGATATTGGCAAAGGCAAGGCAAGAATCAAAAGATTTTTATGAAGTCTTAGAATACTATCTTGAATTGATTCGAGGACTGCATAAGCGTACATATGATTATATTGGAGAGTTGAGGGCAAGTGTAAATCCAGTAGCTTTTTGTGAAGGTGGATTATATGGTGGGAATTTAAAGCCAGAAGATAAGATTAAGTCAATTCTTCCCCCAATGACCATGAGCTATGGAATCACAGCACTGAATGAATTGCAGAGGTTATATAATGGTAAATCTATCCGTGAAGATGGGGAATTTGCATTAGAAGTAATGCAATATATTCAAAGATACATAGATAAAATAAAAGAGGAAGATCATATTTTATATGCAATTTATGGAACGCCAGCAGAAAGTCTTTGTGGTTTGCAGATTGAACAGTTCCGCAAAATATATGGAATCATTGAAAATGTGTCAGATAAGCCTTATGTAAGTAATAGTTTTCATTGCCACGTATCTGAGCAAATGTCTCCCATTGAAAAACAGGATAAGGAAGAAAGATTTTGGGGGTATTTCAACGGAGGAAAGATTCAGTATTGTCGCTATAACTTGGGATATAACATAGAAGCAATTAAGACATTGGTTCTCAGGGCAATGGAGAAAGGTTTTTATGAAGGTGTAAATCTTGCAATGTGTTATTGCGAAGATTGTGGTTATCAGCAAGTAGAAATGGATGTCTGTCCTAAATGTGGAAGTGAGAAGATAACTAAGATTGATCGCATGAATGGATACCTTGGATTTACAAGAGTTCATGGAGAAACAAGATATAATGAAGCGAAGAATGCAGAGATAAAAGATAGGGTGTCGATGTGATGAATTATCATAATATTACTTATCCAGACATGAATAACGGAGAAGGTTTGAGAGTCGTATTATGGCTCTCAGGCTGTTCTCATAAATGTAAAGGATGCCAAAATCCTCAAACATGGGATGCTAATAGTGGTATTCCATTTGATGAATCGGCAAAAGAAGAACTGTTCAGAGAGTTAGACAAAGATTATATTTCTGGGCTAACACTAACAGGAGGTGATCCGCTTTTTGAAAGTAATCTTGATGGTGTACTGGATTTAGTCACAGAGGTAAATAAACGATATAATACAGTACAATATATAGATGAAAATGCGCAGGGAAACCACAATATGTTGAATATAAATGCCAATGAAATCCGTCTTTTAAGCCCGCAAAAAACTATATGGTTATATACAGGCTATACGATATATACATGTGAATATCTTGGCGAAACCATATTCACATTTAATCCATCATATTATCATCTTAATCCTTTAAATGGTAGACCCATTAAAGTAGATGACAAAGCATTTTTTATCAAGCAAGATAGAAAGCAAATAGAGATTATAAAAAATATTGATGTATTGATAGACGGAGAATATAAAGAACAACAACATGATATCACGCTTCCGTGGAAAGGATCTTCCAATCAAAAAGTTATTAATGTTAAGAAGTCATTACAAAAAGGGGAAATAGTCCTATGGCAGACATGATTATAACATTGGGGACAGTGTATTTCATGTGATTATAAGGAAATTAAAAAGAATATTCAAAAAGATATGATAAAATGACTGTTCTTTGTAGTGAGATGATTATATACTTAGACAAATGAAGCATGAATTGATGTGACAGAAATGGAAAGAAGGAATGCAAAAATGAGAATTAATATTAAAAGATTAACAAAAACAGCAATCATACCAACGAGGCAACATGAGGGTGATGCTGGCTATGATCTGTATGCAGATATTCAGGAATCAGTAACAATCAAACCGCATACAACAGAATTTATAAAAACAGGAATAGCAATTGAAATACCTGATGGATATTTTGGTGCAATATTTGCTAGAAGTGGACTTGCATCGAAACAAGGCTTGCGTCCGGCAAATTGTGTAGGTGTATGTGATTCAAGATATCGTGGAGAATATATCGTTGCATTACATAATGATTCTACTGCTGCCAAAGCTGTTAGTTCAGGAGATAGAATTGCACAGCTTGTAGTAATGCCATATTTGAATGTGGAATTTAATGAGGTTGGGGAATTATCGAGTACGGAGAGAGGAGAGGATGGATTTGGAAGTACAGGAAGGTAAAAATAATCAGATATTAACGCCTAAAGAAATTTCTAAAATTTTAAAAATTTCTATGGATAAAACATATGAACTTATACAATCGCCAGGATTTCCAAAATTAAAAATTGGAAGGCAATACAGAATTCCAGAAGAAGAGTTTAATAAATGGATAAAAAGATATTCTTATAATCAGTATATTATATGAAATAAAACAGTTGTTCCTACATTAAGAAACAACTGTTTTTATTAAATCACTGTTTTACCATTTTATTAATTTTATCTAATTGTGCAAGCTCTTGATCATTTAAGATAGTATAGTATACATTTTCTGTGATTTTGGAATTAGAATGCCCAGCCATTTTTGCCACAATTTCTTTATCAACTCCATGCCTGATATAATAGCTTATACCAGTATGTCTGAGACCATGTATAGTAATATGTTTATCAATACCTGCATTACTTAATATTTTTTTCATTACTAAGTTAAGATTACTATTATTGATAGGAAGTTTATTTTCTGTCTGAAAAATAAAATCATTTTCAGATTTGGGATTCTGAACATTTTTATATTCCTTTAAAGCATATATAGCTTGTTCTGACAGATAAAATCTTCTTACGCTTTTTGCAGATTTAACAGTAGATAAAGCCCATTTGTATTTTCTGTCATTTTCGGTACTATTTTCTCTATCAATAATACGACTAAATGATTTGTATACTAATGCTGTCTTATTTTCAAAATCAATATCTTTCCACTGAAGTCCTAAAGCTTCACCGTTTCTAATAAATGTCCAAAGCATAAATACCAGTCCCCATCCATGTCTGTAACCCTGTACCCCTTGTATGCGTGGTATAGTAGCAGCATATATAAATCTTGTAATTTCATCATCATCCATGATTTCATATTCTTTGTTTAACCCATAAACCTCTTCTGCATTATTAATATTACCATAAGTATCTAAGGTTATATTATTTTGGGGTTTAGGCATTTTTACATTAATCATGGGATTTTCATATGGTTTTGTTTTATAAATGAACGCAAAATATTGGCAAAAAAATGAGTGAGCCTTCTTAACTGTAGACAATGATTTATGCTGAACACTTACAAGATCTTCGAGATAACCTTGAATATCAGTATCCATTATAGTTGCTACTTGATAATCTGCAAAAGGTGCAGTTTTAATTTGGCTATTATATGTGGATTCCATTGTATCATAAGCCTTACCTTTTAAAGTAGGTCTTTTGAAAGTATCCATCCAATTTAAAGCGGATTGGGCTAAAGTAAGAGCATTGTTTTGAGGATTACTAAGCTGATGCTCTTTTTCTTTTCTTAAATTTTCAGATTCAATAATTTTCATTTTTTTATTACATTCTTGAACAGTAGTTCCGGTCACAGACTTATATTTTCCATTAAATTTCTTTCTAAATCTAATTCTTGTGTGTTCTTTATCCATCCAAGAATAATTTCCTTCACCATATGGTAGAGAAGGCAAAACGATTTCTTTTTTCCTCATGAAAAATAACCTCCATATAAAATATTAATTTTCAGAATATTTTTTAAATTGTGTCAAGTTGTCACAGGTAGTTTTTTTGTGACAACTTTTGTGACAAGTTTAGTTCGGATTAGTTCCAAATACTTCGGAGTCAAACGCATATTACAGAACTTATGTTTTGATTATATCATATTAAAATAACAAAGTCAAATAACAAAAAATGCCTGTAATCCTTTAAAACAATAGGATTACAGGCATTTTTAGCATCTGTCTAAACTAGCAGGGGCAGCAAGAATCGAACTCGCGTTGACGGTTTTGGAGACCGCTGTTCTACCGCTGAACTATGCCCCTTCATTCAGTATATGTAATTCATTCACTGACGAATTATAGTATACCAAAAACTATATGAAAATGCAAGCATAAATTAAAAAAACAAATAATATTTTATCGGTCTTTATTTGCCGCTTTTTTTAGTTGATTCTGTACAACGTAACGTCTTACAACTCGTTCTGTATGGGAAAAAACAGTGTACATAATTTCGTCGAGATTCAAACCGGAATCAAATGCTTTTTGAAGCGCAGCGTCAAAACCTGAACTGGAAAGCTCTGCATCAAAGGCAATGCCGGCTGGGTTTAATGTGGAACGGTCCTCGTTAAATATACTCATAAAAATACTCCCTTCGGATCCCTACTGTGTTACAGGTTATTTCAAACAGTTACATTATATCAATATACGGCGAAAGAGTCAATCATTTCTGCGAAAGTCACAGTAAATAAGGTTACAGTTTAGCCTCAGGACTTTGCATATACTACAAAGTTCGTGAAATAATGTAGTGGTTGAGATGCATCAAGCCATTTAAGTTATTATCACACAATTAAACCTTCTGAGATAGGAATTGACAGTGGTCTTTTAGGGGCGTATAATTATGTTATCTGAAAAATAAGAATTTTCGGAAATTTTATGATTCCGGTAGAAAATAATGGAGGGCCACAATGGCAGGATTTAATAAAGATGCATTCTGGAGTAAGATATTATCATTGTATTATGTTGCCAAAGAGGCAAATTATGTGATAAAACTAGATGAGGAACAGGTTGCAGAATTGAAAGCGCTTTATATTGATTTGTACATACCAGAAGAAAATCTGGGACATTATGATGACGAAACTCTGATGAAAAAAATGATGACAAAAATAGCGTCCATGTATAAGGTTGACAAGGATAGTATGGGAAATTCTGGCGAGCTGGTCCAGTTAGTTAACACAGTAAAATTTGACGGCAGGAATCTATATATTCGGTTTGATAAAATTTCTCCTGTAAAGATGAGGCGGCTAGAATTGGGAAAAACAAGACAGCAGATTGCAGAACGGATGGGATACAGTGTGGCAGCGGTGCGCAATTGTGAGGAAGCATTCTGTGATTTGACAAGGCAGCCAGAAACGCTTGTCCGAAAACTTGCAAGAGCATTGGAATGTGAACCGGAAATACTTATGCAGTAGTGTGGGCAGAGAATCAATGTGTAGAGAAATGAAACATAATAAAAGAATAACAAGAAAAGAAATCAAACTGATTTATGAGATTGCATACAGTTTTGTGAGAAAAGTAAAATATGACCACGTGTCCTCCTTTGCGGCGCACGCGGCCTTATTTTTACTAATGTCATTATTTCCAATGGCAATGTATTGCATTGCTGTTTTCAGCTATCTTCCTATAGATACTGGTAGATTTTCGCAGTATTTGTTAACGGTGATTCCCGAGGGCTTTTCGCCACTGTTAAACCATATTTTAATGGAGGCACAGGCGGAAAGCACAGCCGCGTTAAAATCTGTCACTATGATCACAATGCTATTTTGCGCCTCGAAAGGGGTGTATGCAGTGATTATTGGTATGAATGCTGTATATGGAATCCGAGAGACAAGAGGAATGCCGTTGCTCTATGCACTTGCTGTTTCCTATGTTGTAATTTTCTTTGCGGCGATTGGGTTGATGATGGTACTTATCGTGTTGGGCAATCATATTTTTAACTGGCTAATTCAACTTGTGCCAGGACTTGCTGTATTTACAGACCTGTTTCGGTATGGAAAGTATTTGTGTATGATTGTCTTTTTAATTGTGTTTTTTTTGTTGATTTACATGAATGTTCCAAATCGAAAATCGAAGATCCGCTATGAGATTTTAGGAGCACTTTTTTCCACCGCAGTATGGTTAGTGTACTCATGGGCATTTTCTTTTTATATCAGTAATTTTGCCAATTACTCTGTTACATATGGGAGCCTTGCCACGGTTGTAATTTTTATTTTATGGCTGTATGGAACGATGAATATTATATTTGTGGGGGCGGAGATGAATGTAGTTCTCCGCAAATTTGCGGAATATGGATATAATTATAAGAGGGCGTATGACTACTATAAAGACAAATATCATGGAGAACTTTTGGCGCGGCAGGGGATTGTGATTCGACTTAAGGCGCGACGTAGAACTGTTGACAGAAAAGTTTCAGGAGAAAAAGGAGAGTAAAATTATTGGAAACCGTATGTGTCGTGACACATACGGTTTATTCTGTTGTGATAATCACATAATCTGAGGAAATATATGCCTCGGACCCTTCGTAAAGAATTTTTGTCCAGCCATTGTTTAATATTTCCAAGATGTCAAAGGTAGTTCCTCCGTCAACGGTATTGAGAACTCTGGCATCTTGCGAAGCAGCATCGCGAATATTTACTCTTGTGGAAGTTTTGCCATGCATGGTAGTGGTAGGTGTTTCTGTCTCAACTGGAAGTGTGTCATTCATAGCAGAAATAGTTTCTGGAAGTACAGCGTCCTCAGAAAGATTATCCGCTTCTATAATTTTTGCAGTTTCTGGCTCATTTACTATCACATAGCGCGGCCTGGTCACAATACAAAAGATCAGAAAACAGATCGAAACGGACATAATGGCAATAATGGAAAGAAGGATTGTATTTATTGTAGTTTTTTTCATGAAGTCACCTCAATTTTCTGTAGAGTGTGTGGAAATTTTAGAACTGTTAAACTATTTTCTTTCAGTTCTTTAAAGTAGCAGGTTACAGAAGTCTCTAAACGGTAAACCATGAATAGTATAGCTCAAGTTGTTGTAATTGGCAAGAAATCGAAAATATACGCAAGAAATCTAACATTTTGTTAATATTTTTGTAATATATAATCTCCCATTGTAACAATATCAATAAATACATAATAGATTTGTTCTAAAATACTCAGGCAAAAATAGTATGTGAACTTCCTGTTTTCAACTGCGCCCGATACTCTGATGGCGATACCCCTTTTTGTTTTTTAAAGATTCGGCTAAAATACAAAGGGTTATCATATCCAACAATATTTCCAATCTCCGTCACGTTGTAATCCGTTGTTTCGAGAAGTACTTGCGCATTGGTGATACGGATAGAGACAATATATCTCATTGGTGTTGTGCTGGCGTACTGCTTAAAGCACCGGATAAACCAGCTTACGCTCATACCTCTCGATGCAGCATAATCTTCAATATTAATTTCTGTATTATAATTGTCATTAAAGTATTGGATTGCCTTTTCCATTTCAGTGTCCAGATACACATTCTTAATTTTATTTTCTGTAGTTAGTTGACGATGGATCAATATTAAAAGCTGCCGCAGCAACAAGGTTAACATTTCTGGGTAGTCGGATTGATGGCGTTGTAATTCTAGGATCATCTGTTTAAAAATTCGCGTATATTCCAAAGAAGTTCCCGTGTTGATGACATGTATATTATCTGTGATGCCGTAACTGCGAAGCATATTCTTAATATCACTTCCTGTAAAATGAACCCAATACACCTCTGTCTGGTCAATGCCAAAATATTCATATTTCTGTGGTTCTTTTGGGCGATAGACCACCATATTTCCAGCATTTACAACTGCGTCTATACCATTGTCATTAAAGTAAAAGTGCGCTTTTCCAGAAGCGATATACAAAATCTGAAAGTCCAGTCGTCCTTTGGGGCGGTAGGTTGGCAGACGAGGATGCGTAAATAAATGGTAAGTTCCGCAACTGCCAACGATAAGCGGCTTGCTTTTATCCATAAAATCTATCAGGGAATTATTTAAATAAGCTGAGTTAACGTACATGAAATGTGCTCCTCTCGTAGAAAGTATATGGGTTAATTGTATCATTATGTGCATGTTTTGTCTAATGTAGTTTATGGAAGTCTGAAGAATTTATCAATATAATGAAATCAAACTTAAAACGGCATCAGTCCAAACAATACTCAAGGTAAATCTGGAGGTAATTCTAGGACAAAGAAGGCTTAAGAGTATCATAAAGACGAATGCGAAACTTCATAGGAGGGATGTGAAATGATAATACCAAAGTATTATGAAGATTTGAATATGCTGCATGAGAACACTATGCCAGCGCGGGCATACTATATTCCAGCTTCGAGCCAGATGGATACATTTGCTGGAAAACGTGAGGCATCTGACCGTATGCAGCTATTAAATGGAAAGTGGAAATTTCGTTACTATAAGAGTGTCCATGAGTTAGAAGAAGATTTTTATGCGCTGGATTATAATGCGTCTGGTGATAGTTTTATCAATGTGCCCAGTGTTTGGCAGATGGAAGGATATGACTTTCATCAATATACCAATATTCGCTATCCATTTCCATTTGACCCGCCGTATGTACCGCACGACAATCCTTGTGGGACTTACGTGTATTCTTTTGACTATCATGCAGATCCGAATGTGCCAAAGGCTTATTTGAACTTTGAGGGGGTGGATTCCTGTTTCTATGTGTGGCTGAATGGAACATATGTCGGATATAGTCAGGTATCCCATGCGACAAGCGAGTTTGATGTGAGCAGCGTGATTGCGGAGGGAACAAACAGGTTGGCAGTGCTCGTTTTAAAGTGGTGCGATGGAAGTTATCTGGAAGACCAAGATAAATTTCGCATGAGTGGGATTTTTCGTGATGTGTATCTGTTGAAACGTCCCAAGCAGGCGGTGAGAGATTATTTTGTCAGGACCACAATTGGGACAGGAAGTAAAAGAGGAAGCGCGGAGATTTTGGTTCAACTGACATATTTTGAGAAAGTTATTCCAACAAGGGCATGTATCTACAGCCCAAACGGAACACTGGCGGCGGAGATGGTTATAGAGGAGGAGGACAAAAATACAGCGGATATTATCTTGCGAATTATCAATCCAATTTTATGGAATCCAGAAGATCCTTATCTTTATACTTTAGTGCTTACAACAGAGAATGAAACCATTACAGATGCGGTGGGGATACGCGAGATTTATATCAAGGATAAATGTGTTTATCTGAACGGAAAAGCCATTAAATTTCGTGGTGTAAATCGACACGATTCGGATCCCGTGACGGGACCAACAGTTAGCTTGGAACAGATGAAACAGGATTTGCGATTGATGAGGCAACATAATTTCAATGCGATTCGGACAAGTCATTATCCCAATGCACCTGTTTTTTATGAACTGTGTGACAAGTATGGTTTTTTGGTGATTGATGAGGCGGATATTGAGAGTCACGGACCTTCTGAGATTTTTCATAAAGATTGTAGTGATTTTAATAAATTTCATCACTGGAATGGACCAATAGCGGACAATCCTGTGTGGGAGGCATCTGTTCTAGATCGAGTGCAATGCTGTGTTCAGCGAGACAAGAATCGTCCGTGTGTTGTTGTTTGGTCTATGGGAAATGAGAGCGCATATGGATGCAATTTTGAGCGGGCGCTACAGTGGACGAAATCATTTGACAATACGAGATTAACGCATTATGAGAGTGCAAGATATCGCAATCGAGATAAAAAGTACGATTATTCCAATCTGGACTTATACAGCAGAATGTATCCTTCTTTGGAGGAGATTCAGACATATTTAAAAAATGCGCCGAAAAAACCATTTTTATTGTGTGAGTACTGTCATTCTATGGGAAATGGACCTGGTGATTTTGAGGACTATTTTGCGTTGATGGAACACAATACATTGATGTGTGGCGGATTTGTGTGGGAGTGGTGTGACCATGCTATTGAGTGCGGGAAGACAGATGAGGGAAAGACGATCTATTATTATGGCGGCGACCACGGCGAGACAATTCATGATGGAAATTTTTGTGTGGATGGGTTGGTGTACCCTGACCGCACACCCCATACAGGACTTTTGGAGTATAAAAATGTGTATCGTCCAGCTAGAGTGATATCTTTTGCGCAGCGAACACAAGAGTTGAGAATTAAAAATTATTTGGAGTTTACAGATTTGGCGGTATATGCTGAAATTCGATATGAAGTAAACTGTGATGGGGAGTGTGTGGAATCTGGTGTGTTCATGCCTTTTTCGGTAAAGCCAGGCGAGGTTGGCTGCACTTGGTTAAATATTGCAGTGCCAAAAAAAGGGCGGTCTTATCTAAAAATATCTTATTATTTGCGTCGGGAAACGGAGTTGGTTCCGGCAGGACATTTGCTGGGATTTGACGAGGTGCTTTTGCACACAGAAGATGACAGAAATCAAACTGCGGTGCGCTTGATGGAACAAAAGGAATTAGGGCGAGAGAAAATTTCTATAAAAGAGACAGAAACACAAGTTCAATGTAAGGGAGAGAATTTTACATATCTATTTGATAAGTGCACGGGACTTTTTTCACAGATTTATTATGCAGGAAAAGAATATTTGGACCGGCCAATGGAACTGAATATCTGGAGGGCACCGACGGACAATGACATGTATATAAAAAAGGAATGGCAGCGGGCGCGCTATAACTATGCATATACAAGAGCGTATCATACAGTGGTCTGTCAGACAGAGGAACATGTAATTATCAAAAGTACAGCGTCAATGCTGGCGGACTCTGTGCAGCGCATGATGGATTTGCAGATGACTTGGCGAATTGATAACAATGGAGAAATCTATATCAATATTCTGGTAAAGCGCAATTTGGAATTTCCAGTTTTACCGCGGTTTGGCATTCGGCTGTTTTTAAAGAAGGATTTTGACCAGATAGCATACTATGGTATGGGTCCTTGGGAGAGTTATATCGATAAGCACAGAGCGACTAGTCACAGTCGATATCATGCGAAAGTGATAGATTTGCATGAACCCTATCTTCGTCCGCAGGAGAACGGTAGCCACATGGATTGTGATTATGTCTTAGTGTCAGATGGTAGATTTGTCTGTGCGGCAGTTTCGGAGCATACTTTTTCTTTTAATGCGTCGCGTTATACACAGGAGGAATTGCAACAAAAAGCGCATGATTATGAGTTGGAAGAGTCAAAGAGCACGATATTGTGTCTTGATTATGCGCAGAATGGCATTGGTTCCAATAGCTGTGGACCGGAGGTGTTGGAACGGTATCAGCTTGGCGAGGAGGAATTTTTGTTTGCATTGAAGTTGGCATTTTATGAAAAGTATTTGGATGAACAATTTTAAAAAATGTATATAGATTCTTGAAATCTTTTGGTATTTGATTTTACAACAGATTTCGAGAGGTGATATATCGGTTGAGAGGAGGGATTTTATAATGCAGGAAAAAACATATTTAAAGTGGTATAACAAGGTGGGATATGGTTCTGGGGATATTGCGGGGAATGTAGTGTATGCGCTTTTATCTTCTTTTATCATGATTTATCTGACAAATACAGTTGGACTTAATCCTGGAATTGTCGGATCGCTTATCGCTGCTTCAAAATTTTTTGATGGTGTGACGGATATTTTCTTTGGGGCGATGATTGATAAGACAAAGACGAAGCTTGGCAAGGCAAGACCGTGGATGCTTTACGCATACATTGGCTGTGCAGTGATGCTGGTTGCGATTTTTGCAATTCCAGTCGATATGGGAACAACCGCACAATACATTTGGTTTTTTATCGCGTATACTCTGTTAAATGCGGTGTTTTACACAGCAAATAATATTGCGTATTCTGCGCTTACTGCGTTGGTGACAAAAAACAGTAAGGAGCGGGTTCAGATGGGATCGTATCGGTTTATTTTTGCCTTTGCGACAAGTCTGTTAATACAATCCATTACAGTGGGTGCTGTGGCAGCTTTTGGCGGCGGTGCAACAGGGTGGCGCACGATTGCTATTATCTATGCAGTTATTGGCCTGATTGTCAATACAATATCTGTTTTGTCTGTGAAGGAGCTACCGGAGGAGGAGCTGAACAAAGCAGCGTTAAACAAGGATGAAATATCAGAAAAATATGGGTTGATTGACGCTGCAAAGCTTTTAATTTCCAACAAGTATTACCTGATGATTTGCGGTGTCTATATATTACAGCAGGTGTACACCGCTATGATTAATATGGGCATCTACTATATGACATATGTTTTGAAAAATGAAAATTTATATGGGGTATTTTCATGGGCGGTTAATATACCATTGATTATAGCACTTGTGTTTACTCCGACATTGGTTGCACGGTGGAAAGGCATGTACAAACTAAATCTCAGGGGATATATGATTGGCACACTTGGAAGGGCGTTGGTGATAGTGGCAGGGTATCTGCAAAGTGTTCCTCTAATGTTGTTGTTTACTGCGGTGGCGGCAGCCGGACAGGGACCTTGGCAGGGGGATATGAACGCCGTTATTGCCTCATGTTCAGAGTACACTTATCTGACAAAGCACAAGCGTGTGGATGGCACAATGTATTCTTGTACCTCTCTGGGGGTAAAGCTGGGAGGTGGCCTTGGAACAGCAATCGCTGGATGGCTTCTTGCGGCAAGTGGGTTTGACGGAACCGCATTGATACAGCCAGAATCTTGTATTCAGATGTTATACATTATGTATCTCTGGCTTCCAATGATTATCAGTCTGATTATAACCTTTGTTCTTTCCAAAATGAATGTGGAGCAGGCAAATGCAAAATTACGGAATGACTTTTAATTGCGCAAATACCGAAAATATGATATGCTATATACATTGAAGAGTCAAAAATATGGACCGCTCAGTATAAAATGATGCACACGCCGCGTCATAAAGAAATATGCTGCTTTGCCGCTGGCGCGATACTCACGGCGAATTTTATTTGCCGTGAGTATCATATTGGAGGGATATTATGGAGCAAAAATATATGAGAAAAGAACCAGTGATCCGCAAGAGCACACCAAAGAATACTACAGGTATTCCAGATAAGTTAAAACAGCGGTTTGAATCCTATTCTGGTGTTTCTTTTGACAGAGTGCAAGTGCACTACAATTCTGAGAAACCCGCGCAAATGCAGGCGCTTGCATATACGCAGGCAAATCAAGTTTATATTGCACCAGGGCAGGAGCGGCATTTGGCGCATGAGTTAGGGCATATTGTTCAGCAGCGCCGTGGACAGGTGCGCGCGACAGGAACACTCAATGGGCAGGCACTCAATGACAGTCCTGTGTTGGAACATGAGGCAGATGTGATGGCCGCAAAAGTAACATCAATCAACGGATAATTTCTTCATATTCTCTCCACATATCTTTGATAATGGGGCGTTCTAGCTTTTCATACTCTGCACGGACAGCATACAATATGTGTTCCATGCAGAGTTTTTTATTGTCATGAACTGCCATAATACATGCAGTGTAGATTACATTTTTGATAATGCCACCCGTGAAGTCAAATTGTTTTGCCAGGTAGTCTAAGTCCAAATCTTCGCACGGCAGTTCCGGCGGCAGACAATTTTCCCAGATACTGCGTCGCATTATAGCGTCAGGAGATTGATATTTCAACACATATTTTATACGGCGTAAAAATGCTTTGTCAATACCGCTGTACAGGTTTGTTGCAAGTATTATAATACCGTCAAACTGTTCAATGCGCTGCAAAATATAGGAGACTTCCATATTTGCATAGCGGTCTTTACCGTCCGTCACTTCTCCGCGCTTGCCAAAGAGAGCGTCCGCCTCGTCAAAAAACAGCACTGGTTTTGCTTTCTGGGCAAATGAAAAGATTTGTTCTAAGTGCTTTTCTGTCTCACCAATATACTTGTCAAGCACATGGGATAGATCAACCTGATACAGGGGAGTTCCGAGTTCTTTTGCAATGGCATGTGCGGTCATGGTCTTTCCTGTCCCAGGAGGGCCATAGAGTAATACTGTCACAGCGCGTCCGTAGGGATAGCGGCTTTTTAGATTCCACTCCTCAAATATTCGGTATCCTTCGGAGGCGCCGCAGCAGATTTGTTCAAGTGTCTTTTTTATGTGGGCAGGTAAAATTAAGTCTTGAAATCCCACAGACGGATAGAGCAGTTGTCCTAGTGTAGCTTCCTGCTGGTTGTAGAGAAGTGTGTTGCAAATCGTTGCAAAATCTTCTGGTTTAGATTGGCTGGTGTGCTGCCACTGTGTCGCCACATAGCCAATTTCACTTGCGGAAAGTTGATAGCGCACGGAGTAGAAAGCACAGTCGATGGGAATCTGATAAAGTGCAGCGAAACCATGAAATATGCACGCGCGCTCCTCGCGGGTTAAAGGATTTAATGTGATGGAATGCAAATGTGGATAGGCGTCACTAACAGCAGAAAAGAGAACATCAGTATCTGTGCACAAAATAACTGGAATATCTGCTGTGACAAAGGGAGTGACGGCAATTGCGGCGAGATCCGATAAATCAATTTGAGCCAGTGAGAGCAGGGAAGTGGTGATATGAAAAAGACACACAATTGCATTTTTTAGAAATGCTGCATGGAGTAGCTCATTCCAGAAAGAAGTATTTTCCAAGTTCATTTCCAGAAGTGTTTTACATGCTTTCATATCGACAAGAATCAGGTCCCTTTTCATGTACTGTGCAATCTGCTTAGCAAGAAAGCGCCTTCCGCCAGAGCCGCTAAGATTAAGAATATGTGTTTGAAAATTCGCTTTTTGGGAGAAAACTGTCGGCGAGTTTTGAAGCCATGCGGCGCCTTCCAGGGCATAATTCTGGCGGATAAGCATGGGGTGTAGCACAGTATTATATTGAAAATAGGTTATTCGGCCAGAAAATAATTGGGGGGATAGACTGTCTGACCCTGTCAGATAGGAGAGCAGGGCATTGTCAATCGCTAGGGCGGCGTAAGGAAGAAGATTCTTGCTATAGTCTACAGAACAAACTTTTTGTAGTTTTTGCAGCAAGCGCAGAATGTCATTGTAGCTAGAATGTGTCACGCCGTCCAATTCCAAAGCCATCTGTATTGTCACAATATTTCCAGTATAGTAATTTAAGTAGACGGAAAACTCAGGCACGTATGCAACGGCAAGGCAGAGGTCAAGCGCATTGCATAAGATATTGTTGTCGGTTTCATCTTTTCCACAGATGCGGGATAAAAGGCTGTTGTAGCGCAAAGCTTCCAATCCAGTATCACGCTGCCAAGCATCAAGGCATTCCTCCGTCAAGCGTTCTGTAAGCACACGCAGATAGGAAAAGCGCTCAAAGCTGTTTTGGCGCCCAGTCTCCTCAAAAAACAGATATGTTTTTAATATAATTCTGTATATAGTAATTTCCAAAAAGTTCATTAAATAAGAAAATCCTTTCTATAAGCAGTAAAATCAAGCAGTAAAATTAAGCGGCACAATCCCTCATACAGACATGCGCCTTCTTTTTATTGCGCGGTCAGTTTTTTTGCGTATGTAATATAATACAGTGCAGATTACTGTATCCAGTGGTGCCATTGTATTCAATTAGTGCCCAGTCCTTGTTAGTAAATTCAAGGATTGTTCCACCCTTGTTAGGGGGGACTTTTCCAATAATTTTTCCCTGCATAGAAGGCGCGTTCCGAATGTTGAGTTTCAAAGTATTTTGCGGAACATACTTAAAAGTATAAGTCGGTTTGGAATTTGGGGTTGCGTTTTCTTCTGGAATCGGTTCTGAAATTTCTTCAACAGAAGACGTTTCCACCGCGGATTCTTCTATTATAAATGGTTCTGTAGAAATTGGATCTGTGGAAAAAGATTCTATGGAATCTTCTTCTATAGGAATCGATTCCGCGGAAAAGGATTCTATAGAATTTTCTTCTATAGGGAAGGATTCTATGGAAAAGGATTCTATGGAAAAAGATTCTATAGAAGAAAGTTCTACGAAAGTGTCAGGTTCTGTTTCGGTAATTCGGACAGTGGCTTCGGATACAAGACTGCTATCTGTATGTGATGTCTGCCGCGTTTGGAAAAAGATTAAGATTGCAATGCAGAAGACGCAGATATGTAATAGACTGATAAGAATAAGTATTGTTTTTCTCTTCATAATGGTTTCTCCTGGTTTTTTGTTAGTCGCCGTTTGTCACGGGTTGTTCTGGTAATCTTAGATAGAGTGCAAATCCAGCGCCTTTTGAACTTTTTGCCCAGACTTCTCCGCCATAGTCATCAACCAGTGCTTTTACCTGCGTTAGACCAAGGCCAAATCCTCCTTTTTTGTTGACGCCCTGATAATTTAGATCAAAGAGCTTGTCCAGTTCAGATTCTGCTGGTCCATCACCTTCATTTTTAAAGATAATAAGACAACCGTCCTCATACGTTGTAATCCGAATGTAGGCGGATTCTGATAACGGGCTAAATTTCAGCATATTGTCAAAGACGTTTCCACAGATTAGAGTAAGCGCTGCTGACGACAGATAAGTGATGGCTTCCGGTGAGGAACAGTTGTAATTAAGGGCAATTTTTCGGTGTTCTAAAAGGTCTGCATAACGTTCCAAGTAATCTGCAAAAAAAGCATCTAAGTGGATTGGAAGGGCAGAAGTCAAAGGACAAGTGTATAGAATGCCGCAATTCATTGTGTTGGACGCTATATTTTTGTATTCGTTTAACGCGTCATTAAGCTGTTTATTCTCTTTGGCATACAGTTCTTTAGCGGCTGTGAGCTCCTCGATTTGGCGGGACAATTTGGTGTGCAGTGCCTCGATATCCTCGGATAAGGTTTCTTCAGAAGGAAGTGGTTCTGGGGTGTGTTCTGCTTTAAATGTCCATATAAATAAAATAGAGATTAGCAAGTAGCACACTGCACACAGAATAGGGTGTTGAAGAAAAAGAAAGCTAATGCCAGCAATGAACAGAATGCTGTTTAACAGAAATGGAAGTGTTTTGCGCATGGGGTCAATCCTTTCTCAAATCTTTTATGCACAGGAACACCCAGAGGAAGAAGGTCAGCAAAACGGACAGGTGCCCAGCGCAACGAGTAGGGAAGATGAAATTTCCCTACTCAATTCAAATTATCATACAAAATTATCATACCAAAAAAAGGAAGAAATGAATAGTAAATTTTGACGAAAAAGATTGATTTTGGTATTATTTTTCTGTAGAATGTATATTAAAAGAGATTTATGGAAAAATTTGGAAGCAGTGGAGGAGTGCGTGTGAAAAATAACCAGTTATTTCCTTTTGAAAGAAACCGCTATTATGCGGGAAAGCTGCTGACTTCGGCGGATTTTAGTGCAGAGCAACTCTATATGAACAATAAACGACGGTTTCTAAATCGCATTTTATTTGGGAGCGGGATTGTTTGTGGTCTCAATGTAGTGAATCTTGATGATCTGTCAATTTTGGTGGAGAGCGGCGTGGCGATTGATGGAGCTGGTCGAGAGATTGTAGTGGATACTTCTGTGGTGAAAAAACTTTCGGGGCTTGCTGGTTTTGATACACTTAACAGCGAGTATGCAGGGCTATATATTCGTTATCGTGAGGAGGCAGTTCATAATGTGTACTGCGGTGACATTGGGACAGAGGGAAAAGAGTATGAGAGCAATCGCATTGATGAAGGGTATGAATTGTATGTCAAAGATTACTGTGATGTCCGTGAGAACGACACGGATGTAGTGTCGGCAGATTTTATTCTAAAGGAGACCGTGCTTGACAATGTAGATTATACTGTCTGGATTCACATGCCATATATTGTTTCAAAGGGACATGCGGTGAAGTTATCGGTGGTGATACGCAAAAATTCTGACAAGACAAAAGAGTTGTCTTTCTGTGCGAAGATGCAGACGCCGTCCTTTACAGACGACAGGGGAAATCATGAGTTGGACATTAAAATAGAAGGAATACAGCTTCCAAAAGGGCAAGTTTTAAGAAAGGATTACTGGTTTCATGTCGAACTGACCGAGACAAAAGAGACAACTGTTTTGTCTCGCAAGGAAGATATGCGGTTTCAGATTGGCGGATATGAGATAGAACCAGGAGCAGGAATCCAATTTCGGCTGCGTCTGTCAGATTTACAGCCTTTTGCGCTGACTGCGGGTGAGGTGGGCAAGCCGAATTTGGAACGGAATCTAAAGGACAATACAAGTGAAGATGTGTGTATTGCTGTACTACAATTATTACGTACTGATATTAGTTGCTTGGTCAGCGAGATAATAGAACAAGGAGTAAAGCAATATATTATTACCCCTGGAAAGGCTGGACAGAGAGATGCGCTTATGTCATATTTTGACGGGGACAGTGTGAGTGGAATTGAGCAGACTGCAAGAGAAGAACATGCGGAGACAAAAGCCGGATTAGGGCGGGAAGAACTGCAATTACCCATGACAAGCGGCAGGCTTGAGATACCGCTTGATGTCAATATGAAAAGAGGAGATGTGTGTCTGTCCGAAGAGATTATGCATGGTCTTGGCAAGGGAAATGTGTATGTCGAGGTGGGGACAGAATACTTAGATGATGCGCCCTACAACAGGGGAAGCCGCAGAAATACTGTCTTTGGAAATGCGGAATTGTTTGGGTTTCAGGAGTGTATGCAGGTGGAGACTGCTGTGCGCGTGTTAAATGACAAGGGTAGTTTTCAGGTGGCAGCAAAGTTGTTGGGAGAGCAGAAGAGCATTGTTTTGCAATTGAGCTGGGTTGCAATCAAGTTTGGTTCTGGAAAAGAATCGGATGAGATGCAGGAGGAGGAAAACCGTTCTATTATACCGGAGACGCCGACTGTGCGATTGCGGGCAAAGGAGAGTTATTACTTTAATGTAAGCTTTCAAAATTTGCAGCCATGTCGATTAAGTTATGAGTTGACTGAGCCAGGAAGTGGTGAGATTACGGCGGATGGTATGTATACGGCACCGGCCAAAGAGGGTGTTTATGAGATTTATATTTACTGCACTGACATGCCAAAGATTTCTACTTATGTGTATGCGGTTGTCAGCAGGGAACTGTTGTAAAGAGTGTTGAAAATACGAGGGAAAAATGGTTCTAAATACAGGGAGAACAACGTATCAGGTTATTCGGGAAGTTCTCGAAGGGAAGGCAAATACTGTGTATATTTGCAAAGAAGCAGGAAAGTCAAAAGCGCCATATAAGACTGTGTGGATTGTAAAGGAGCGCAGAATTGTGAAAGAGCTGCTGGAAAATGCAGAGAATTACTGTAGGGAAGTCTTTATGCAGAATGCGTATGCGGGATTTGTGTTTCCTTATTTTCAGGAGAGACCACTGCAAAAATTTTATTTGGGCAGTATCCGAAAAGGCTACTGTACTTCTCAGCAGGTGTGGCTTGCGCTGGTGGAACAATGTATTATATCCAAATTTCCGCCTGCTGTGGTGTATCTGATTTTGCGTCAAGGGCAGACACAGATTGCTCCTGACGGATCCGTTTCGCTTGGATTTTTACTGGATTTGTCAGAATATGACAACACGATTTGCGAGCAGGATAATGTTGTTGCCTGCGCGGAGGAGATTGTGCGGTTGATACGCCTTGAAGACTTAGAGAAAAGGAACAATATGGTCAAAAAGCAGGCGGTCACATTGTTGGAACGAAAATTAGAGCGGGAAGAATATCAGGAGTTTATGCAGTTGTATCGAGATATCAGATTGTTTGTCAGAGGGGACAGTGCAGGAAAGAAAAGACGTTGGAAGTTCGATATATCAGAGTGGAACTGGTTTTATCGTCTGCTGTCTTGTATCTGTGTTGTGTTGGTCTGTATGGTAGTGTTACTGATTCTGAGCAATGTTTTTGGGGGAGAGGATTTTTTCTGGAAACTGTTTGGCGGTCCGCTGGATACAATTGGAACAGAAACGCTGCTGCAATAAATGATGGGAGAACATGATTGAAGGGCAAAATCAGAATATTGATCGCAATTATTATCTATATTGGCATTGGTGCTTTGGGAGTCCGGTTTTATCTGCCCTCCAAGGAGTTTATTGTGGAGGATATCACAAGAGATTTGGAGGGAAATATCTATGCCGCAGGAGAGACTAGAACAGGAGTTTATGTCTATCGGTTAGACACTAACGGAACACCACAACAAATATTTCGCTGCAAGAGTGAGGCAGACGAGATGCAGCTATTTTGTCAGTATGAGGCGGGGAATCTCTACCTTGCACAGATGTGGTATCAAGATGGGATACAATGGTTTAGCATATGGGAAAAGGCAGAGGGAAAAAATGATTTTCAACGTATTTGGAGAAAATCCATTGTGGAGGATGTGACTCTGACAGATTTTCAAGTGCGGGATGGGATTCTCTATGTGACGGGCGTTGACCAGCAGACAGAGAATATCTTGTTATATATTGGTGAGGGCGCCACAGAGCGGCGAGTGCGTCTTGAGGCAGATTTTATACCGACAACGGTCTGCTGGGGAAAGGATGGAATGTATACCTTATCCCAGAACAACCACATTTATTTTATTGCTGAAAATGGTATTATGCAGCGGCGCGAGTTGGAGGATGTTGTCTTTTTTCTTGCGGATAAAAATGGGCTGTATTATCAGGTAAAGGGCAGCGAGGATATTATCTATTTATTTGAAAATGGTCTTGGCAGTTATACGTTTGAGAAAATAGGGGCTGCGTGGAATATTCAGTATTCTGAGAGAGCACAAAATAGTGCTGTGTTAAAAATGTCGCAGGACAACAAAGATGAACTTTTACTGATAGGATTGGGCGAGGAGACAGTGCAGGTGATTGACTGCACAGCAGTTAATATTCAGGAAAGGGTAAAAAATTTGTGTTTTCCCTTGCTTTTATATACTTTGATTTATCTGGTTGTCTGGATTATATTGGAGTTGTTTTGGCGTCTGGTGTGGAAGCGACGGAGGCTTCTGTATCAGACAATGGCAGCGTTGGCGGGATTTACAGGTATCTGGTTGGCAGTTACCATTGCGGGCATTTGGTTCCATGAAATTGAGGCGCAACAGGAACAGCAAAAATTTCTTGCTGACACTTGTATGAATATTCAGAAAGAAAAGCTGATTGCCGCAATAGAATCGGCGCGAGGAATACTTCAGTATGAGGACTATGAGGCTTCAGAACAACAGAAATCGGTGGAGGAGATTTTTTCAGGAAATGTGATGGGAAATGAAAGCCAGCCCTTTTATATGCGGGAGGAACTTGTCTGTATGAATCAAGATCATCCTGTGTTTCTCTATGCGGAGGAGGCACCTTATGGCAGGCGGGCGGATACATTTTATGATGCGCTGACACTCCAAAAAATTCGGGATTGTATCACAATGGAAACGCTTCCAAAAGGGGAACACAAATTTATTGACAAAGTAAATGGAATTTCCTATGCGATGGCAATCTCAAAAATTGGAGATGACAAACAGCAGGTTTGTCTGTTGTCGCGTGTGCCATTGTATGGAATGAATACACATCAGGAAGTGACAGATATCTTTTATATTGTGGCGGTTGTCGGTTGGCTGCTGGTTATGCTTGTATTGGCGTTTTTCTTGCGATGGAAATGGAAAAATATTGGAATGTTGTGCACGGCAATGGAGCGGGTATCTCGCGGGGAGTATGTTGTTGACAGCCGAAGGGCACCAGATAACGAGTTCGGGTTAATGTGGCTGGGATTAGAACGCATGTGCAGAAATTTGCAGCGACAAAAATACAAGACGGATGCGACAATTGAATATCTTGACCAGTATGCGCCACAGAATTTTGAGCAGTTGTTCTCCAAGGAAAAGTTGCAGGATATTCAGATTGGCGAGACAATGCAGATGGCGGCGACATTAGGTATGATTTCTGTGATTGATAAGGACACGCTGCTTACTGGAAAACTGCAAAGGCAGTATGTACAGTATGTAAATCAGTTAATGGAGCTGTTATTTTCGCAGAGTGAATCCAGTCAAGCGGTTTTTTTGCAGGATGGAAGCAATCTGGAAAATGTCAAAGTGATTTTTCAGGGGAAGGAACAAAGTGCATTAACTGCAGTTCGATACAGTATTGACTGTATGGAAGAATTGCTGGAACAGATTGAGGACTCTTATGATACCAATCCTTTTATTCTGTTGCATACTGATCAGTTTCGCTGTGGACTTGCAGGCGGCAGCAAACAGGTGTATCCCTATGTGACATCAATTGAGATGGATACACTAAGCCGCTATATTGATGAACTTAAGCACAGCGGTGCACGCATTGTAGTGACAGAACAGACTTGGCAGCAGGTGTTGACGCAGGTGCAGGGGCGCCGCATTGGCTATGTGACTTCCGCGGATGAAAAAAGTCAATTTTGGTTATATGAGCTTTTGGATGCGTGCCCACAGATGCAGAAGCTTGGAAAATTAAAGAACAGAGAATGTTTTGAACAAGCGCTGGAAATGTACTATAATGATGACTTATATTCAGCGAGAAGTACTTTTACAGACATTGTTCGGGAATGTCCCGAGGATGGCATTGCAAAGTGGTATGTTTTTGCCTGTGATGAACGGTTAAATAGGGGAGCAGACAAGGATCGCCATCATGAATTGTTTTGGGGTTCGTTTGCATGTGGGGGAGGAAAGCGGACATGAAAGAGTTTCTGGCGCGCTTTTTTGACATAAGACCAAAGGATGACAAGGATTACTGTACTTTTTTCTTCTGGCAAGTCAGTAGAAAACTTGCTATGGTGTTGGTGATTTTTATCATTGTGTGTTGTGTCTGCCTGCTGTGGTGTTTGAAACCCGCAAAATTTTTCCAAAAAGACATAACCTGTAGAACGTATCGCTACAATGCGCTCCCCCTTAAGTTTGTGACAGGGAAGGTAAAAATTTTAGGAAAATCTGGCTACACAGCATATATTGGTGACGTGGAAAATGGCATGGTAAAGGGAAAAGGAACTTTGTATAACGCGCAGGGAACGATTGTGTATGAGGGAGATTTTGACACCAATGCTTATAATGGCACAGGAAAATATTATGGTCAAAATGCGCAGCTTGTGTACGAGGGAACATTTCAGGACAATCTCTACAATGGCGTAGGGAAACTGTATCGTGCAGATGGGACACTTTTGTATGAAGGAAATTTTGAAAAGGGTGCTATGGAAGGGGAAGGGATACTATACAATATAACACAGGATAAAATATATCAAGGTTTTTTTGAGGAGGATGCGATTTTTTATCAAGAGTTTCTTGGAAAAAGTGCAGCGGAGGCGACTGAGATTTATTTGGGAAAACGGGAAGTTTATACAGGAGAGCAAATTTCTTGTGTCCATATGAAAGAGATTGACGCTGTATATTTTGGCACAGACAGGCGTGACGCGCTGGAGGAGATGTTTCAGATATCAGGGTTGTATATACTCAAACCACAAATCTGTCTGGAAGGAAAAACTTTAAATCAGATTTCACAGATTACGCAGGTGTTAGGAACACCAGTTTATCAAGGAAATACCTATTTGTCACCGGAAGATGAAGTTGCTTTGAATTTATGTTGCGATGTACTGGGAGACACAGTGCTCTATGGAAAATCAAATTTTCAGCGCAATAAGATTTTTGCGGATGTGACAGAAGTCAGTGATTTTCAAAAAAATTATCAGGCGTATATTTATGTGTATGATAAAGATGGAATTTTATATACCTTTTTTTGTAAGGATAAGGATTCAGGCTTTGACTTTTATCGAATGGAGGAGTAAAGCGCATGGTTTTTCAGAATAAAATCAGGAAAAAAGTATTGTGGATTCTGTTTCCTGCGCTGTTGGTGCAGTCTGTTCTGTGTGCTTGTCCTCTGCATGTTGAGGCCACACAGAAATTATCTTTGACAAAAGCGCAGAGCTTGGCTGCGGCCAATTCGGTAAATCTAAGGAAAATACAGAATAAAATTGAAATTCAGGAGATGAAATATGCCACAGCAGTCAAGTCGATTAAAATGAAAAAGAAGAATATGGCGACATTTCGCTGGACGCCCTTGCTCTCGTTTAAATTTCCAGAAAAGCCGACCTTGGCGGATGAGTATGAATGGCAGTACAAGCCATTGCAGATTACTTGCGTGATGAATGAATTAAAACATCAGTTACAAGACGAATTGCTTGCCGGAAAGGAGAAGGTTTCTGTTCTTTTTACAGAGATTTATATTTGTCAAGAAAAGATTCGCTTTTATGAACAGAGTCTAGCAGCGGCAGAGGAAACCTTGAAGCGCAACCAAATGCGACTGATTTCTGGGGAGGCATCACAGGCTGATGTAGCGCGTATGGAGAAAAAGGTAAGTAGACTGACAACGGACATATCTTTACAGACGCGAACTTTTGAAAATAAGAAAAACCAGCTCTCAAAACTGATTCATCTCGATGTCACTTCAGGATATACGTTTCTCAATCCTTTTGTGGAGGCTGATATTCCGCGCAGTGTGCTGGATTTGCTTGTGGCATACACTTTAAATAATGACCAGAAGTATTATGAGGCAAAACTTGAGACAGCACTATCTCTTGAGAGTTTAAATATGATGAAAAGTATGATGCGCAATCAGTACGGAAATAAAATGAATTGCATTGAACCATACCTTCAGCAGGCATTAAACGGAGAGGCGATTGACAGTTCAAGTTTTAAAAAAGTATATAATCAAATGCTGGTAGACATTGATGCACCGTGGAATGGAAGTATCCGAATCCTGTTTATCCGAATCAATAAAGAGTGGTTTAAAGGCGCTATAGCAGGTTCGCGTTATGTGGAAGATGACCCTTATGCATTGTACTCTGGAGCACTGGAATATGCAGATGCAGTGCAGGAACAACAGTCCGCAAAAGAAGAACTTACACAGACAGTACGAAATGATTTTGAGACTGTAAAGACAGCACAGCTTGCATATATGGATGCATTGCAGACATGTGATGAGCTGGAAACGGATTTGAGAAAAAGTACAGAGTTAAATCGATTGGGAAAGCTTAGTTATGAGGAATTTTCCGATATTCAGCAGGAGTACGAGGAGCAGGAACTGGCAGCGCTGGAGCTTCTAGGAGAGTATAGCAAACTTCTGTACGCCTATGACAGGCTGACTTGCGGAGGTATCACAGCGTTTTTAGAAGGAACCGATATTAATATGAAAGCGGCGCAGGGAGGAAACAGCTTTCTTGCAGATGAGGTGAAGGGCAAAGCATATTACTATATTGAATCTGCGGTGGAAGATAATCTTTTTCGGTTGGGTGTTAGTATTCCAGAGGATTATTTTGCAGAGGATTCTATGGAGATCACACACTTTGCATTATATGTGAATGAAGAACAGATTGGGGATAAAACGGATGTGAAACAGGTACTAGAACATTTGGCACTCAATCTTGACAAGACGGAGAGCGTAAAACTTTATCTATATAATCAGCAAGAACTGATAGATGTCTGTGAGATTGATGCGTCAGTGTATCAGGATGTGTTGGATATCAAGGGCGGATATACGCTGATACAGGAAAAGAGAGTGCGAACAGTTGCTACGTACACATATCATTTGGATGATAATACTGGTTTGGTCACACTTTCCCTCTTGCCTAAAAGTGAAGAACCAATTGCGTACTATCGTCTGGAAAATAGAGATGGGAATCCTATTTTTGGAGATGAGTTGATATCAATTCAAACGGAATTTCGATATCTTGCGCTTCTAGTTGGCGATGTATCCCAGTTGCAAGTAGTATTTTATGATGCGGAGGAGCAACTTTTATATCGAGGGGATTTTGCGGCGGCTACGGCTTCGATAACTGTGGTGGAGGAATAAGAGAAATAAAGGAATGTGGAGCTTGTGCGTTGCGTGAAGTCTTTGATAATTGTGGTAAAAAATAAGGAAAGGAAGGTAATGCGGTGGGAAATCTGACCAGATTAATCATGCGCCATCAAGGCGGACGCAGAAAAAAATATACAAAAATTGGTATGTGTGTAATCTTGTTGTCATTGGTTGCAGTACTGCAATTTAGAACAGCCTCCGCAGCACTTTTTCGCAAGGAGGAAGCTGTACATATCGATCCGAGCACAATACAAAATGCGACGCTTGCCATAGGTACACACTTGATTTATCTGCATTCTTTAAATGAGGAAATCTATGCAATTGCGCTAGAGTCTGCGTCGGATTCTGGACAAGATAAGTGGTATTATAAATCGGAACTTGCCGGAGGAATGTGGTTAGATATCAGCGATGCAGGTTCGATAAAAGACATTACAGCAGCGGGAAAGATTGTGGATGACAGCGAGATAGAAGCACTTTATTTTACGCATCACACAAAGTCAGATGGAATTACCTATGATTTAAGGAATAACGCACAAGTGTGTATCTTTGATATTCGCAATGTGTATGAACTGGAATTAATGCCAGAATTGGAAGCGCTAAAATTACAGTATGATGCGATATTGGAATCCAAGAGCAGTACAAAGACAGCAAAACGCAATCAAAAACTTGTGGAGAACTTTTGGGAAATGCAAGTGCAGTCAGATATGACAGACCAGTGTGATAAACAGATACAGGCACTGCAAGGGTATTATAATGAACTGGTGGCAAATGGCGCGGACAGCCGAGAAACACAGACCGTGTTAAATGTGATGGAAAAGATAGACAGTACAAGAAGGGCGGCTGTGTTGAGTATGGTGGACAGCGGGCTTACCTCTTTGCAGGATGCGGTTGCAAATGTGGAGGATGAGGAAGGAGCGCTGGAACTAGATGACAATCTTCTCACAGCAGTTGGTGACAGTCAATATGCGATTGCGGAAAGTTTGACCGAGGCACAGGGAAATATGCTCGTAAAAGGCAATACTGTTGTTTCTGAAGCAGAGTATGAACTGTCAGTGGAGATGATATCCAATGCAGAGAAAAACAATTATTTTCAATGTGACGAGCAGAATCAAAAGTTGCAATACCTTGATAATATCAACAGTGGAAGAATTGTTCAAAGACAAGAGGAGTTAAATCTGCTAAGCATGCTAATTGACGCGGCGGACAAAAAATATAGCGAAAGACTAGCAAGCGGTGTGACACAACAGTATGCCACACTATCTGCAAAGAATGTGTCCCATGCGGCTCTGCAAAGTAGGATGCAAGAGGATATGGCGGAGGCAGATGCAACGCGAGGTGAACTACAGTTCTTGTTGCAGGCAAAAGTGGACCGACAGGAGAATGATGAAGCACAAAATTATGTTCGCTCAAGAATACAAGATGCATCGGTGTTTAAAACTGTCATTAAGGCAGATGACTATAAGCAGGAATATCAAAACAGTGTCACTGTTTATCTTGACTGGCTAAACAGTCTTTTGTCGAAAGTAAAAGACGAGGATGAAAATCAGAGTAAAGAAGAACTACTCTATGAACAGAAAGCAGCTTTGCAGGAACAAAAATTGCAGGCGCTTGACGGTCTGGATTTGGATACTGCCAAAAGGATTGATGCCAAAATTGCCGAGGTTGACAGTCAAATAAATACTTCGCAGACAGCACTTTCAGAGCAGTTGCAAGGATTGATGGAGGAGAAAGCAGCACTGGAAAAAAAGCTTGCAGAGAATCCACAAAATTCGCAGAATGCAGCGTTACAGGCGCAGTTAAGTAAATTGGAGGCAGAAATTGCAGACTGTCAATCCAATCTGGCATCAGACAGTCAGACAGCAAATATTATGACCTGTAAAAATGAAATTTTACGCCTGATTGCAAAGGGAGACACCAGTGAAGCGACCCGCAGTCTATTAGAGGGCGACGTGAAACTATTGACAGAAATGATGCAGGAAGGTTCTGCGCTTGCACAGCAGGCGTCGAAGGAAGTATATCAAAAACTTCTTGCAAAATCAGAACTTGAGGGAGTGAAGGCTTATCAGGATTTGCAGAATCAGATTGAAACTGCCCTCTCTGAGAGTACAATTAATGTAAGTTTGTCAGGTGGTGAATTGTCCGCTTCTGGGGCAGAACAAGTCATTGCAGATATATTGGGGATTGATGCACTGTTTGATGCGCAAGGGAATTTATCGAAGGAACTGATGGCGCTATGTGGTTTGTCAACAACGCAGCCAGAATTAAGCAAAGAGGAATCTGGAAAAGAGGAATTGTCGGAGAGTAGTTCTTCAATAAAACAGCCAGAATCAAGCAAAGAGGAATTTGGAAAAGAGGAATCATCGGGGAGTAGCACGTCAATAACACAGCAAAAATCTAATCAGGAGGATTTGGCAGCAGCTTTGATTGCGCTTGCGCATTTTGGGCAGGAGACAGATACAGAATCGATTCAAGCGCTTGCACAGGGATTGGCGACAGCGCTAAATCAGTCCAATTCCGATATAATTTTTCAGGCGGAACAGCAAGGAGGAATCGCCTATATTTCAGCGGAAACACTCGCGGCATATCTAGGATATCGGTATGTGTGGAATGATACCAAAAAGAGTGCTGTATTGTCAAAAGGCAGACAGTTTTTTCGTTTTACAGCATATCTTGACACGGTGGAAACAGAGACAGGCACGACGAAGAAAATGAAGCGTCCTGCGGAATTTTTTGGGGAGTTGTATCTTCCAGATTCGTTTGTTCAGGAGCAGTTTGACTGTTATTGCTCGGAGATTTCTGGTACGGATTACGCGGTGTTTGTAAATCAAGATACCATGGAAAAATCACAAGAAATACTGTTGCAATTGCAGCAAAGACAATCTAAGGAGGGAGACTTTTAATGAGTGTGATTGTGGTTACAGGAGCAAAAATGTTGTGTCCATTTGGCACAGTCCCCGCAAATCTTACTGTCACATCTCAGACAACTGTGTTGGCAGAAGGAAAACCTGTGGCGACAATACAAGATTGCGCGCCGAATGTCAATATTTCTAGTTTTGGCATGTGTTCTTCTATGGCAAATCCACAGGTAGCGTCAGCGACGGCAGCCGCGCTGGGAGTGCTGACACCACAGTCATGTGTTCCGGCTGTTGCGGGTACATGGGTTCCAACACAGACAATGTGTCTAGCGGAGGGAAAGCCTTGTCTGACGAGTGATGCGTCAGCCGTGTGCAGTTATGGTGGCACACTGAACATTATTGATGTGGGGCAGAAAACAGTGGTGGTTTCGTAAAATTATCATGCGTAATTATGATATTTTTATTATACTTACGACAGATGAAATCTGCTGTAAGTATCGCGCCAACCGCAGGCGCAAAGCGGCATAGTTCCTTATGTGGTTGTGTGCATTATATAAAATTGTAGAAAAAAAGAAAGGAGTAAAAGAATGGCGGAATATTTATCACCGGGAGTATATGTGGAGGAGTATGATAATTCCCCGCGTTCTATCGAGGGAGTTGGCACAAGTACTGCTGGATTTGTGGGAATGGCTGTGAGGGGGGCAACAAAAGGCGCACCGTCGCTTATCACAAATTTTGCGGAATTTCAGCGAGAGTTTGGTGGGTACCTAAGCGTATTTACGCATGGAGAGTATCGATATCTGGCGGGCAGTGTCGAGCAGTTTTTTGCAAATGGGGGCACACGCTGTTATGTTGCGCGGGTAGCTGCGCCAGATGCTTGTGTGGCAAAAGCAGACAGCGGAATCTTACATATCTGTGCTGCAAATGAAGGTGTCTGGGGAAATCGCATTCAGGTGCGTGTTGCATCTGTGACCAAGAAGAAAATTCAACTGCTGGAAAAGGTTGGGGAAACATCTTATAAGGCAAAAAGTGTTGACGGGTTATTAGAGGGTGACTTGGTGATGTTTGAGGTATCATACAATCGCATTGTCTCTATCTTTGACAATATTGTTACTTTTCAGGAGGCATTTGCAGACGATCCTGTGGATGCAGGACTTGTGCCAAAGAAATTATTATACTTCGTAGAGACAGAGATTCAAGTCCGGTATGAGGACAAAACAGAGGTATACACAGGACTTAGCCTAAATGTGGCGTCCCCAGATTATCTGGAACATCGAATGCAGAAAAGCGAGCTTGTGCGTGTTCATGTAGATGCGTCAGATAGACTTGAAAATCCTGTTATGCAGATTTTTGGAACCGATCAGCTTGCCGGAGAAATAATATTGGCGGGCGGTAGTGACGGCAATATGAATGCAGTCTCTGCGGGAACCTTTATTGGTGAGGATAACGGGCCAGGAAATCGCAGTGGTATTCAGGCATTTGTGGAGAATGATCAGGTGAGTATGCTTGCAGTTCCAGGAATTACCATGCCAGATGTAATGGTTTCGCTGGTGGCGCACTGTGAGAATTTGGGCAGTCGTTTTGCTGTGTTGGATATGCCACAAGCATACACAAATACGAAAGAGCTGCTGGAATATCGCGAGATGATAGACAGTACCTATGCGGCAATGTATCACCCCTGGATACAATGTTTTGACCGTGCTACTCAAAAAGCGGGCTTTTTCCCACCATCTGGTGCAGTGATGGGAATCTATGCGCGGACAGATATTGCGCGTGGAGTACATAAAGCACCTGCAAATGAAACTGTGATGTGCTCTGATCTTAGTATAAACTATAACAAAGGAGAGCAGGATATTCTAAATCCAGCCGGAATTAATTTAATCCGTCGGATTCCAGGACAGGGAATCCGTGTGTGGGGTGCAAGAACTGCAAGTAGCAACAGCGCCTTTAAGTATGTCAATGTCAGAAGGTTGTTTATCTATGTGGAGGAGAGCATTCGGGCAAATACAAACTGGGTGGTATTTGAGCCCAACGACGCAACATTGTGGACAAGGGTTCGCATTACAATATCGTCTTTCCTGGATACTTTGTGGCGGAGTGGAATGCTGGCAGGGGCAAGCCCAGAAGAAAGTTATTTTGTTGAGATTGGCACAGCAACCATGACAACAGATGATATTAAGAATGGGCGTCTTATCTGCAATGTTGGGATTGCGCCATCACGTCCAGCAGAGTTTGTAATTTTCCGAGTGACACAGTTTACAGCGGATGCAAAGTAAAGAACATAATATAAAAGGAGAAAAAGAATATGGCAGCATATGATAACGGTTCGGGTCTTACATATCCGTTAACCAAAATGAATTTTCTTGTCACAGTGGATGCAGTGAACGGTACAGCGGCATTTAGCGAGGTTAGCGGTGTGGAAGCTTCTGTGGATGTAATAGAGTTTCGCCAAGGAAATGCCCACAGTTTGGCGCCAGTTAAGATTCCTGGATTGGTAAAACATGGAAATGTTACACTAAAAATGGGATATACGTTGGACAGCGCTTTTAAGACATGGATACAAAAGTGCGTTAGTGAGACGAGAGGGGAGATGCCCCGCTCCAAGGTGTCCATTGAATTAATTGATATTAATGAGGGAGCACCCTCCACAGCAGTCACAAGTATTCAGGGAACGAGAGTTTGGGTGTTGACCAATGCATGGGTGGCAAAATACAGTGCGCCAGACTTAAATGCAACAGCAAATGAAGTGGCGATTGAGTCCGTGGAGCTTGCCTATGAGGAATTAGTTATTCCTAATTAGGAATTGTTATGCAATTTGGTATACTCACGGAAAATAAAATTTTCCGTGAGTATCGCACCAGCCGCAAAGCGGCATAGTTCCTTATGCGGCTGTGTGCATCACCTTATACTGGCGGTCAGTCTTTTTGACCGCTAGTATAATAGCAATTGTAAGTTAGGGATTTTATAGGGGAGAAAAAGAGAATGCAGACAGTATATGAATTTGATTTGCCCAAAGGGTATGTGGACAGCAGCGGGGAGGTTCATCGGCACGGAAAAATGCGTCTTGCGACAGCAGGAGATGAGATCAGTGCAACAAGGGACCCGCGCGTGCTAAACAATCCTTCTTATCTAAGTGTTGTGGTGTTATCTAAGGTTATTACTGAGTTGGAGGGCGTGGAGATGGTTACAACGACCTTAGTTGAAAAGCTTTTTACCGCGGATATGGCCTTTTTGCAGGATATGTATCAGAAAATTAACAATGTGGAACCTATTATGCTCAAAGTGGTCTGCCCTTCCTGTGGGCAGACACATGAGGTTCCTCTAAATTTTACGCGAGAGGGATAAAGCTGTACCCTATTGAGGAGTTGTATCGAGAAATGTCTTTTATCTCCTACTATTTTCATTGGAGTGAGGAGTCCGTCCTAGGTATGGAACATACAATAAGACGGAGATGGTGCAGTGAAATTTCCGATATCAACAGAAGCTTAACCCCCTCGGAAAATAAAAAAGAAAATCCGCGAGAAATTAGTATATTGGATATGAAACCGACAAGCAGACTGCGTGAATAACAGACAAAATTTTAGTAGACGCCAAAAGGTTATCCAACGAAAGGAAGGTGGATGGATCGCAATGCCAACAGAAGAATTTGTAAACAACCCAATGACAAACTATATTTTTCTGCTCAGGGTGGATGCACTTTATGATGTGCCGTGCACGAAAGTGAGTGGAATCACGCAGGAAAAAGAATATGAAAATATTATGGAAGGCGGCGTGAACGATTATGTGCAGTTGCGGGAAAAGCCAGTTTCTAAGCCCAATACGCTACAAATTGAGCGCTATATTGGCGAGAATTATTTTGATCCGCTTCCTGTGGGGTATCAATGTGCAATGCCGCTGGTTCTCTATGTGGGGCGTTATGTTCATGATTTTAATCGCGCTGTTATGACGTTTACTTTTTCAGGTGCAACGGTTATCAGCAAAAAGTTTGGAGAATTGGATGCGGAGAAAGGCGGACTTATGTCCGTGACAACGGAGATTGCCTATCAGCAGGTTACAGTTGAGAATGCAAATGCCAGTGAAATCAGAGAACAATGGCGTGATGGGAGTCGATTTTAAGGCAAAGAGAATCTACATTATAAGCATTATAAAATAGAGAGAAGGGAACACACATGCTAATACTTAAAAGACCAATGCAGTTGCAGAGCATTTCAGGAATACAAATGTATTCCGACAAGTTGGGAGAAAAAATAATCGCAAACTATCAACTGATTGGCATGGAGATTACAAGTGTGGACCTTCTTCATATGATGATGCAGGAGCCAGAACTATTTTTAAATTCAGAGTCTTTTGGTATAATGACAATAGAGAATCCAGTACATGTTACGAATCAGATAAAGCTCGAAATGATAAATCAATTGGTAAATCGATTGATGTTGTATTTCTCACCGGATTTTACCTATCAAGATGAAGTTTTTGTTGCGTCTGTATTGCAGAAAATTGGTATTTTTGATGTAAATGAGTTTATGCAGCAGATTCACCGCCATATGGATCACAATCTGTTGCTGGCAAACCTTTTTCATTTTTATGGTTTGCAGAATGAGAAAATTGCAGAGACGGTTTATCTTTTTCAGACTAGACTACAGCAGTTTTATCAGGAGACAAAGGCAAACAATGTGCAAAATGTTTGGGATATGGACTATAAGTTTGCTTATTATTTGCACAATGAAGTTTTTGAGCGCCGGATGACAGCAGAGTGCAATCATATTCTTTATTCGTATTATTGTCAGATGGATAAAAGAAAGGCAACTGTGCAGGGCGTTCGGGAGGCTGCGTGGGCGGAACAGGCAGATGTGATTCAGCTTTCACAGATGTGCAAGATCATGTTCTGTCAGACCAATCCTGTGGCTTGGCAGGAGGATATTTATTATGAGAGAAAGCATTTTGCGCAGGAGTCTTGGACGGAGGAAATGGTGGTACAGCGCATTGTGGCTGCAATTTTGGAAAATATGATTCAAAAGCTGCATGGGATATGGCTGCGTGAAAAAAGCGTTGTTAAGGGGATTTTATGGAGAGACTATAAACAAACGTTTTGTCAGAGCGCTACAGATGTGTTTGAACGGTTTTGGTACTTTCAAAGTAAACAGACACTTGAGATGCAAAGATATGAGACATATCTTAATAGAACATATATTCTAAAACAAAATGAGTGGAAGTTAACGCAGCTTTTGGACCAATTAGACCTTTTTTATAACCGTACAGACAAGGAAAATGCAGAAAGAGAAGTTGTGCTTTCTATCTGGGAGAATCAAAATCTGCAAAAACAACTTATGGGGAGAATCCAGCTTGAGGAACGGCTGGCAATACAAAATTATTTGCGGGATATTGATTTGCAAGAAGAACAGGAATATCAGGCGGAAATCAATTCCTTTCAGAAGATAAGAGATCAGTGGACCTCATTAAAACAGCAAATGCAAAATGAAAATTCCATTTTGACAGGAGATCAAGGACAAAGTAATACATATATTTCGCAGGAAATACAAAACAAGCTTGATCCGTTATCAAGCCAAGAAATGCAGAACAGTGTTGATATTGTATCCAGTCAACAAATGCAGAACAATGTTGAGTTGTTGGCAAATCAAGAAATGCGAAATAATATTAATATTCAATCAAATCAGGAAATGCATAACAATCTTGATATTCTACAACAGCGTAAGACACAGAAATATTTTACGCGTGATTTGGCTAGAAATTGGAATGATAAATTGTCTGTTTTGCATCATTATGTCGTTCATTTTTCTAAACAGCGACGGCACATCGATGTTGAGGGTTTACCATACATGGGTGTAAATCATACAAATCATAGCTTCAATTTTTATTTTGATAAAATACGAGATAGCTTACAATGGCAGGAAATCCGTGCACAGGAGTCAAATGCGTCGCTGGAACTTCTATATAGGAAACAGAACCAATCCAAGGAAATCGACAAACAAGAGTCAAAGACAATACAAAATCTTACCCATATAATAGGAAAAGAAGACAAGAAAGTAGACGAAGAATCGTTCAATATGTCGCTGGAATACTTGCAAAATCAGCAGACAAGCCACTATAATTATATGGACGAGTTCTTGCAAAAATATGCAGAATTTGTATCGCAACAGGAAGTGCCATTTTCAGAAAATAAAAGGTTGTTAGATAAAATTAATCAGCACAATTTACAGATGAAACATCGATTGGACAGTGAAGATATTACTTCTGTGAATAAAAATGCTATAAGGCGTGTCGTTGTTGACCCGAAAAAAGCGAGACAGAGTGCACTGCGTGCGCTGGAAAATCCGCAGGAGGCGCTTCGTGAAATCTATACGCATGCAACTGCCATTGAGGAGGAGCTGCCACTGGAATTAGAGCGAATATTACGCATTACAGACGAGAACACACAGCTATTTTACAGGCAGCTTTTAGGATATCAAAACGTTAATTTGCCAAGAGAACAAAATCGCACACAAGACAATAATCTTTCCAATATAGATACGATAAAAAATCATATACAGGATAATAATCTTTCCAATATAGATGTGATAAAAAAAGAAGAACAGGAACTGAATAAACTAAAATTAAATGAACTATCTAGCGAGAATAACAAAGCGAACCTAGAGAGTATAAAAACAAGAATACAGTTTCCTGGAGAAAAAGAAATTGCTGTCAAGACAAACGTTTCCAATTTTTTGGTGGAGAAATTATTTGATACATGCGATTCTGAAGCGGATAATACAAATGGACAAACTTTCTTTAATAATATTGAAATCACATTAAAGCAGATAGAGGAACGAGAGCATAAAATTTATCTCGAAAGTGTCATGCAGCGATACACAGATGTTCCAAAAAGATTATATTTGGAGCATCAATTTGCTACAGACAATAAAACAAGCATAGAGAATGGGGATTTGCAAGAAAGCCAAAAGTTATTGGAAGACAAAGGATTTGTGAAAAATGCAGTTTTATTAGAAAATAAAGTAGTATCAGAAAATCTAGCATTTTTGCAAAAGCAGGAATGGAGAAGAATTGATTTTGCGCATAAGCCGGAACTGCAACTGACGGAGTATTTGGAAGACTTAGAAAATAGAGTGCTTGAATCGTCAGACTATATCCAGCAAAGAAAATCATTTTATGCGGAATTGGAGCAGTTAAAACAGCAGCAGATCGAGCAGCGTCAGGTTGCACAGCAACAACTGCAAGATATTCGACACAAATTGCTGCGTGAGAACCAAGAACAGCTTACGCAGATGGTAAACCACAGCTTAAAGACACAAGCTCATGCGATTTCGGATATTGTCTATCATGAGTTGGAGCGAAGGTTAAAGAATGAGCAGCGCAGAAGGGGCTATTAAAAAACGTTTGAGAGGGATACACATGGATAATGAGGAGATAGAAAAGGCATATATACAAGTGTTTCACAATGAAAATCCAGCGATGGATAATAAGCCAAATCTTGATGTGGTAAAAGATAAGTTGTCTGGCAATAACGAGAAGGATAATAACAAAGGGCAGGACATTGATATTATTGAGGTTCCGTTTAACCCGTCCACGCTGTCCTTTTCCATGCGTGACAGAGCGTGGTCATTGAAGGAAAACGAACGAAAAAAGAAAATGTCTTTGCTTCAAAGTGGTCAGAAGGAAGTGGCGACCTCTTTTGCGGAAAATGCAGATTCGTCCATTAGCGTAAGTTTTCGGTTAATATTTGACAAAACAATGGAGAAAAATGCAGATGTACAGCCGGATGTGCAACAATTCCTTGCGCTGGTTCAGGACCCTTATGTGCGCCAGGTAGCTTTTTGTTGGGGAGATTTATTATACAAAGGACTGTTGAAAAATGTAGAGACAGAATATGTGCTTTTCAATGCGCTTGGAACCCCTACAAGAGCCACAATAAATTTGACTTTGGAAGGAGTTTAAGGCAGAATGTGCCAGGAGACGTTGCAAAAGGCGATTTTAAGAATTGATTGTGCGAAAAAAAAGAAAAATGCATTGACAAACACGACAGACACTCCAAAAGAAGCAAAAAATCAGTCCGCAAAGAAAGCACTGGAACAAGGAGGAAATAATGCTGCAATGCTGCCAGAAATGCAAGATAGCGTAGAAATTATGGTGCAGTACAATCCAGCCACTATCAAGTATCATGCAAGTGTGACAGAGAGCAACAATATTAAATATGAAAATCAGGGCGATATAAATTATCAGATTGCACCAGTCACCGGTGAAAATTCTGTTGAGATGTCTTTTACCTTAGTATTTCACAGCCATTTTTCTGGAGATACTTCTGTGCGAGAACAGATGGAGCGCATTCTTGATATGATTCGCCAAAGCCCAACCCGTCAGGTGGAATTTCGATGGGGAAAGATACATATGGAGGGAAGGCTGGTTTCTTTTTCAGGAGAATACGATATGTTTGATGCGTCGGGAACCCCTATTAGCGGACATATGGATATGACCATTGAGCGCGCAACAAAACTGGAAAAGGATAAATAATATAAGACATTGAAATAGAAGGGAAAAAGATGCTAGAAAAAAGATATTGCGATCTCAGAAAAAAATATGGTGCGTTCACCTATCCAGTTGTCACGCTGCAAGTTGGCGATAAACTGTTTTCTGAAAATAAACATCAATTAGTGCTCAGCAGTATTGAGGTAGATTTGAGCTGCGGTCTGGAAGCATCTGCTGTTACATACGCAATTTACAATGTCTATAATCTGGAAAAAGGATGCTATGAATTTTCTTATTTTAAGGACTATGTACAGTTGGGAAGCGCTGTCACAGTCTCTGTTGGGTATAATGGGGCGGAGGAAGAAATCTTTGTCGGATTTGTGGCACAGACGCGTTTTGTGTCCAGCGACACGGATATACATCATGTGGAAGTTACTGCTATGGATGCAAAAGGGCTAATGATGTCTGGCAGCTATGCAAGACAGATGTCCGCAAACAATTATGGGGATGCAATCAGAGAGATTTTAAATCAACCGCTGTATCAGAAAATGAATGCAGAAGGAATTTATCGGTCCATTCAGATAGAGGATACACCGGATAAAAACAATGGTAATACGGATAATAAAACGACTTCATACACAGTGGAGATGGTTTCAGAGAGCGACTATGAATTTATTGCGCGCGCGGCAAAGCGTTTTCGCTATGAGTTTTTTGTGGACACGGGTGTGATACTTTTTCGGAAGGCAAAGCAGCCCGCGGAGGAATGTTTGTTGGAGCTTGGAATGGAACAGGGAGTTCTAGGATATGATTTGACCTACGATATTACAGGCTTAGTAAAAAGCGTAGAAGTTCGGGGAATGGACACTTCCAAGGCAGCGATGGTCTCCGCAGTAAAAAATGTTTCCAACAAAATATCGACAGGAAATAGGGCAAAAGCATTGATTGGACAGACACATCGGATTGTGATTGACGCCAATGCAGTATCAAAGGAGCAGGCACAATATCGTGCAGATTCCTTGATGGAGGATATTTCCTATCGATTTGGAACACTTGTTTGTGATTGCGTTGGCATACCAGAGTTAAAGCCAGGGCATTTTATTCGACTGACAGACCTTGGTGGTCCCTGTGACAATCGTTTTTATATTACGCAAGTGCGGCACAGTATGTCTTCTGAAGACGGATATTACACACATCTTACGGCGGTGGCGGCTGCGTTGGAATAATATATTTGAAAAAGGAGATTATAATGGCACTTTTTGATGTATTTGATGCGGTGTCAGAGAAACAGATCACAAAGACGGAATATGGAGATGAGCGGATTTATGGAACGGTAGTTGGAATTGTGGCAGAAAATTACACACAGGAAATGCCTGGGCGGTTGTGCGTCACAATTCCAGTGCGGGATACAGACGCCAATCAACTGAAATGGGCAAAGGTGGCAATGCCTTATATCGGTCCTGGGTGGGGGATTTATTTTTTGCCTGAAAAAGGAGACCAAGTGCTTTTGATTTTTGAGGACGGCAATATAGAAAAGCCGTATGTTATCGGTTGTATTCCAAAGGATAAAGACAAGTTTCTAAAAAAAGCAGCAGACGAGCATAATCAGGCGAAACAAATACAGACGCGAAATGGGAGTAAGATTTCATTCTGGGACGATGAAAATGAAGATGGCGCAAAGGACAAAATTACAATAGCGACAGCGCAGGACGAGCATCATATTGATATTGACAATGAGGCAGATAAAATTGCAGTGTACGACAAGGAGAAACATTGTCTTGTGGAGATGAATACACAGAAGGGAAGCATGAAAATCCATGCGGAACAAAAGCTTGAGATTACTGTGGGAGACACAATTCAAATTGTATTGAATGGTGAAAGTGGCAAAATGAGTATTGAGACAAAAAAGCTTTCTGTGGAGGCGTCTGCCAACATAAAGATAGAGGCGGAAGGTAATGTGAAAATTTCGGGCAGACAGGTGAGTATAGAGGCGACATCGCTCTTAAAAAACGAGAGCAGTGGAATGTTAACGCTAAGCGGAAAGCCTGTAAAATTGGGATAATGATTGTGAAACGTAACATTGCGAAAGGAAAATAGAGATGGAGGACAATACATTTCTTGGAAGTGGACTTAAATTTCCATTGCAGGTAAATCCCGCGACAGGGCGGATTGTGATGGTGGACGGTGTACAGAGTGTGCGAGAATCGGTGTACATGATACTGATGACACAAAAAGGAGAGCGTTTTACGCGGGAAAGTTTTGGTAGTAGATTGTTATCGTACACATTTATGGACACTTCTATTACGCGTCTAAATATGATGGCAAATGAAATTGAGCAGACGCTTTTAGAACAGGAGCCTAGAATTTCCAATGTGGAAGTATCGGTAAAGCCAGAGCTTGACAAAGGTTGTCTGATTGTGGATATTCGTTACATAATTGCGCAGAGCCATACGGCGGATAGCTTCGTCTTTCCTTTTTATTTATATGCAGAAAGGGAATTGCAATGATAAAGATTGACAATAGAGACCGTCAGGACATTTTGGAGGAGCTACAAAAACGAGCGCGCGCTTACACACCTGAGTGGAAATTTGATACGATACAGCCGGACGCAGCGTCTGTAATCGGTTTGATTTTTTCGCATCAGATGATGGAGAATGTCATAAAACGAAATCAGGTATGGGAAAAATATCGCATTGCGTTTGCAAATATGTATGGAGTGTCGCGCAAGCCGGCGGTTCCTGCAAAGACAATTTGTACGCTTAAGGTCAGCGAGAGTGTTCAAGGGGGTGTAGCGCTGCCTAAGGGAACACAAGTCATTGGCACAACAGATGCAGGTGAGGAAGTTTTATTTTCTTTTTCCAGAGGTATTTATGCCACAAACACAAAACTGACAGATATCTTTGAGACATCAGATCGTTTTTCTTTGTTTCCTGATTCGTTGTTTGCGGACAAGAAAAGACCGTTTCGCAGACAGGCAGTAGTGATGTGTTTTCAGAAATTTTCAGATATGAATTTTGGAGAACAGCAACCAAAGATCCGGTTTCGGGGAACTTTTGAGGCGGTTTCTATGGCGGAACTATTTACAGACAAAGCGTATTTTTCGCTGTCCGCCGCTGTTGGCACAGTTGATTTTAATCTGGAAAAGATGCAGACAAGCGCTTTGGAGGTTAGAAAAAGCAATGACGGCTGGATTGAGATTGAGGATAGGGAACTACTTCCTATTGCATCTGTAAATGGGGAGGAGATGACTGTGCTTGTTCTGGAAATGAAAAAGCCGCCAGCAGAGAAAATTGGATATCAAAATCTTTTTATTGACACAATAGAGCTGTTTGCTGCGCGGCAGTCTGTCCAGCCAGATTTTGTCCGAAATGAAAGGGAGGAAACCGCAGCCGAGCGCTTTTTACCGTTTACAGAACAACCCGCGCTGTACGACGAATGTTTTATTGGTCAGAACTTTTTGTTTGAGCAGCAGGGAGCGACCGTCACGCTGCGTTTTCGGCTGGAATTTGGCAGATATCGCCCCCATAAACCAGTCAGTGTTCCACCGGATCTGCGAATTGTCAGAAGAAAACCGCGAAAAGACGAACAAAAATTACAGTATGAGTGCCGTGTGCAAGAGGTATCGTTTGCATATTTTAATGGAAAGGGTTGGAGGCGGCTAACGACAAATGTAGATGTCACAACACTTTTTGCGCGGGAGGAAAATGCAGGGGAGTATCAGATAACGTTTGTGGTTCCCAATGACTGGGAGCGTGTGATGCAGGACGGATATGAGGGAAAATGTATTCGTATGCAGGTCCTTCGGGCGGAGAATTGCTATTTGCAAAATGTAGAGTATATCTATCCAATCTTGTCAGAAGTTATGTTGTGCATGGAGGAGCAGAAGTGTGGAATTGCGCCAATTTTTACGGTTGGTATACAGGGGACAAAGGCTGTGCGCGTGCAGGATAGATTGAAGCAAAATGCTGGATTTTGCGCATTTTTACAGTCTCAGTATCAGGGAGATTATCTGTATCTTGGATTTGATCGTGCTTTTGGTGAGGGGCCTGTCTCACTGTTTGTGGAGTTGGAGAAGTCAGCAGCTTTGCCAGGGGTAACACTGTCGTTTGCCTATCCAAATACAGAAGGATTTCAACCGCTAAAAATTGTGGATGAAACGAATGGATTGCAAAATTCAGGACTTCTTATGTTTGCGTCGCCGATTGATATGGTGGAGAGTACAGTGGATGATATGAAGCGCTATTGGCTTCGCGTACAGATTCAAAGTCAAGGTGATACGCCTGTGATTAAAAAGATTTATATAAATGCTGTGACCGCAGAAAATACTATTGCAAAAGAGGAACAGGATTATTATATTGACACAGTAAAGTCAGATATGCGGTTTCCGTTGTATGCGGAAAATATTTTATCTGTGCAAGTGTGGGTGAATGAGAAAGAGCAGCTTACAAAAGAGGAAATGGCACAGTTAGAAGCATCTATGGAGACGCGAGTCGAGTACAATTTTCTTGGGGAAGTGGAAGACTTTTATGTGCTGTGGCATGAAGTGGAAAATTTTGCATTTGCTGCGCCGATGGAGCGCTGCTACTGTGTGGATAGAGGCAGTAACGAACTGATTTTTGGAGATGGTGTATTTGTAAGGATTCCACAGAATATTACCAGTATTGCATTTAAAACAAATGTTCTGTGCTGCGATGGGGAGAAGGCAAATATTAAGGCGGGAAAAATTGACCGTTTCCGAGGTACTGTGATTTCTGTGGAGCAGGTTGTCAATCCAATTGATGCTTACGGTGGAACAGATCTGGAAAGACTGCAACATGCCCTGAAAAGAGGGTGTGATACGCTTGCGTCTCAGAGGCGTATGGTGACAGAACAAGACTATATTCGGGAAGCACTGGCCTTCTCAGATATGGTGACACAGGCGGTGTGTGTCTCAGCGCAAGATGGTGTTATTCGACTTGTCCTGCTAATGCGAGATTATCAAAAGGGAACGTATTCGTTTCGGCGGGTGCAGCAACCATTAAGAGAACATCTGGTGGAATGTTGCGAGGCAGCATGCGGGAGAGATTGGATACAAGTCTGCTTGCCTGTGTTTGTTAAGATATCCGTTCAACTCTGGCTTGACTTGCCAGAGTTGTCCAAAAGTATTGAGATTAGGCAGTGCTGGCATGAGCGCATCACGGCATTTCTTGAGCCAGTTAATGCGCGGGGAGAAATTCAGTGGAAGTTTGGAAAGCTTCCAAGAACGGGACAAATTCGGCTTATGCTCAATACATTGACGGACGCTGCAAAAATTGTGCATATGAATGTGCTAGCAGAGTATGTGGAGGGGACACACACTTTTGTGGAGGAGTTGGATAAAGTGGTTGCCAATCCGTTTATGATTTGTACAAACGGAACACACAAGATTTATACTGGCGGTCAAAAAGACTGACCGTGGGGGATTTTTATGCTCAGTAATATTGACTTGGACGACAAGGGTTATGACCGTATTCGGGAGGAGGCCATTGCTCGCATACCACTCTATAGTAAGGAGTGGACAAACTATAATGTCTCTGACCCAGGGATTACAATACTGGAAAATTTTTCCGCATTTATGGCGTTGCAACAGAGTGAAATTAATGAAATACCCGAAAAAATAAAATTGCGTCTTTTAGCGCTTGCGGGTTTTACGCCAAAAAAAGGAAAATGTGCCAGAGCATATCTGCTGCCAGAACATATAGAAATGCCGTATTTACCGCCAGCGTGCATGAAATTGTATGCACAGGATATCTGTTTTGAGTTGGAACAATGTGCAGTAATTAAGGATATGCGTCTTTTGTCTGTCTGTGCAGGCGACAATTTGGAACGAGGACAGGAGCATTATCCGGCGGCGCTTTTGAGCAGCCACGGTGTAAAAGGCGGCTTTCCTCTGTTTGGCGAGCAGCCAACAGGCGGTGAGACGGTTTCTTTTGTGTTGCGTGATATTCCACAGGCAGGGCAGAAGGTCGCATTTTATATAGAACTCGCACAACAGTTTGTACGCAATCCAATAGAACCATTGACAGGATCGCTTTATGAAAATCCTTTTGTGGAGGTTCAATGGACAATAAAAACACCAAAGAGCGATACAATACTTTCTGTTGAGGATGAGACATATGGTTTTTTGCAGAGTGGGTTTGTGACCTTTTCCATAGAAGAAAAATTATATAATCATCTTGCAAGCGCACGCGCAGAAAATGGATATCAAATTCAGGCGACCTTATTGCGAGCAGATTATGATATTGCTCCGCGAATCCAGCGAATTTGTGGTCTTTTAATTCCGACAGTACAGCGGGATACACAATCAGATGTGATGTTTTTACCTGTGAAGGGCGAAACGGTTTGCATTAGAAATTATCTTTTGCAAAGAGTGTATGGTGTGAGCGGATATTTTATAATTTATGGAAAAGAGACGGACGGTGCATATCACAGATACTTTCCTGTAGAACAGCGAGGAAAAGTTGTCTCAAACCGATTTTTTCAGCAAGAATACGACAGAGATAATGCGATTGTGCTAACTTTTATAGAGAACCAAAGTTTGCAGCTTGAAAAAGAGATAATGGTGGTGTGTAGGGATAGTACTTTAATGGCACACAGTAGTCTTGGAAGACTTTATGGCTATGATGAACAAGAGTTTGCACTCCCTGACTTTGGCGAGATATCCATGCAGGATTTTTCTGTTTTGGTGGTGGAAAAAACGATTGATGGAGACGAGATCTGTCATGTGGTCAAGCCCGATGATCTGTCAGCGACAGAAGTGTATTATAGTGTCAGCGAGCAGGAGCATAAGCTGATTGTGCATGATTGTGGACGCTATGAAGGTGCAATGCTCTCTCTTGGAAATTTTGCTTTTTATAAAGGAGACGGAGGAAATATTCGTGCAGGGACAAAGCTTGTGGCATTCTGTACAGACAATGTATCTGATTTGAAATTTTTGAACAGTACAGATATCGATCAGACATCACATACAGCAGGAAGATTTGCGGAGTCTTTGGAACAAGTTAGAAGAAGATTTGCGGAGGATTTTACAAGACCGATAACGCTAGTGACAGAGGCAGACTATATGCAAGTACTCCAAAATATCCCTGGTTTGTCGATCCGTAAGATTGGCGTCTGTCCGGTTCCCGAGAGAAATGAAATTCATATTGCAGTGATGCCAAACAGCACTGCGGCATTTCCGAGGTTGTCAGACATTTATCGGCGGGAGATAAGTCGTTATTTGGAGCGCTGCCGAATGCTGACAACGAAAATTGTGTTGGAGCCTCCCGTCTATGTACCCATTCATGTGAAGGGAACAATTTTGATAAAAAAGCATTCTGTCTATAACCGAGAACAGATTGCGGAACAAATAAAACAAACACTTACAAAATTGTTGGACGGTATTCACTCTAACGTGCCGTTTGGCAGCAGAATTGTCTTTTATGATTTGTATCGCTGTCTGGAAAGTATGGACTGTGTGGAGGAAGTCGTTGAGCTTTCTGTATTTCCACAGCATTATCACTGGGCACAAAAGGACGGATTGGATATTCAACTTCACGCAAATGCGCTGTATTTTCCAGGCAATTTACAGGTTCAAACTGTGGGATAGTATTTGTTAAAAAGCTTTGAATGGAGAAAGAGGAAATATGCAGAAAAAAAGAAGATATACATTGCGTGAATCAAAACTTGCTATGGCGTATTATGAAGGCTTTCGCCAAAACGGTGACACATTATTTGCCATTTCCAACACAAAGGACGAAGGCAGGCATGTTGTCATTTTTAATCGTTTTTGCAGTTATGAGCGCGGTACCAAATGGGGGCGTTTTCATTGTCAAAGTCAGCTTTTTGCAAGCAGTATGCTGAAAATTTATGCGCTTGCAATTGATGCGGAGGAGACGGCGGCAGAGAAGTGGAACCACTATTTTCATGACAGTGGTGTATCATGGGCAGAAAAACGTACTTATTTTGCGCAAAACGGGATACAGTATGTAAATCATGAAGATGTACTGCTCTATACACTTGTAGGCGAGTATTTGTGGATTGCAGTGGAAATTGATGACGGCGGCATTGATGTGAAATCAGAAGAATGGATTAAAGAGATGTTTCTGGACAGCCAAGGAGATAATTTTATGTGGACGTTTCCCGAAATCTACCAGAGTGAAGGTGGATTTTTTCACCGATATATGTCCATTTTTTCATCAATGTATCAAGATATGAACGATCAAATTGCAAATATGGAGAACACGTTTGACTTAGATATAACGCCGATAGATGTTCTTATGGAACTTGCGGGCTGGCTTGGCTTTGCGGTGGAGCGGGATTTTCTTGATGAGTCTATGTTGCGCAGTCTTATTAAAGAAGTCTATGCGCTTAACCGCATAAAGGGAACAAAGGAAGTGATTCGCAGACTGATACGGCTAATCCTTGGCGAGGAGGCTGTTATTGTGGAACAAAATAGACTGGAAGGGTATGTCTCCGAGGAGACTAGGGAGACTTATCAGAGATTGTATGGCACTTCTACACAGGACGTGACAATTCTTTTGAATCGGCAGGGAAGTGAGAAATTACAGGCACAGATGATGTATCTGCTGCATCAGTTTAAACCTGCCAGAAGTCGTATTCGATTGATATTTTGTCCAGATAAAAGCAGCTTGGACACCTATTGTTATTTGGATTACAATGCAGTTCTTTCTGCAAAGAAAAAGGGCAGTATGGACAGCAGTGTGCGAATGAATGGAACGTCAGTTCTGAAATAGAGGAGAAATCTATGGGGAATTATACAATGATTGCAGATACCAGCGCATATCTAATTGAACTGTTACAAAAAGCATTGGTTCCTGAATTGATATCGGACGTCAGCGAGATTGGTCTTAGAAGTCCCGAGGAGAAAGGAGACATTGTTCTCGGCGTTTTTTTGTATGATATAAGACAGAGCGAGGAGGTTTTTCAGCAACTGCGCACAGTGGCAAAAGAGCGGATTTCTAAGCCACCGCTTTATCTAACACTGTATTATATGATCACTGTCTACGGCAAAGGGGATGTGCTGTACAGACTGATGCAGGAAGAACAAATTTTGGGGCGGGTTATTCAGATTTTTTATGATAATTCTATTATACCAATCGGGCAGATTGACCCGCAGACAACAGGCGACCTTGATTTGCATATTCAGATGATGAATCCTGATATTGATGAAAAATCAAAGATTTGGAGTTTTCCAAATGTGGGCAATCGTCTATCTCTGTTTTATAAGGTATCACCGATTGCAATTGACTCGGCAACCAGCCAGAAATTCTCGCGTGTCACGGAGGTTGCTGTACATGTTCGTCCTAAATTGGAGGAATAGGAGCGTGTAAAATGGGAGTAGTTTATACTAAAGCGGCAGCAGTATTGCTGTTTGTTGATGCTGTGACAGAGCGACGGGTAAGGTATCGCGGATTGCAGATACAGACCATTCCGCAAAGCAAAGTGGTCTGGAAAGATAGGGACTGTGCAGTGATTTTGGCACAGGAAAATATTCGCAAGATGGATATTGTAGTTTCGGGAAAATTTTATCAAGAAGTGCAAGTACAGATAGAGTTGACATTAGAAACTATTCCGCAAATGCATACGATATGGTTTGCGCCTTCCGAATTTTATCCTTTTCAAGAAAATATGACTGTACTGCGCGGGAGCTGTCCCCAAAAAGAGTTTTATATTTTATGGCCGGCGGACAATACAAAGTACAAGTTGCTAGAGACAACAATTGTGGGAAGTAATTGTATTTCCATTTGGGGGATTGACGGAAGTGTAGAGGGACGAAAATTTGTTCTTTGTGAAGACAAAATGGAACTTGTCACCCTTGTAGGGCAAGCCGAACAGGGAATGCATACTTACCGCACAAAGACAAGTATACAACAAGTATTTCATAGAGGAAAGGCAAAACTGTACAAAGCTACAAAAGTACAGACAGACAACAGCGGAAAATTTTTTACGGGATTTCAAAAAGAGATGCAACAAGACGACAAAATCCTGTTTTGGAGTGAGGGTGAGACAGTGGAGGTGTCGCTTTTTTGTTGACCCATTATGGAGATGCGCGTATAATACCATATAAGGAGTTTGGTTAGCCTTCATTGATGTGGAACGGAGATAACGTATGAAAAAGGAACGAGACAAAAGCAAAGTAAATGGCAGTTTCTCATTGCTCTTTTCAATTATTGTGATATTTTGTATTTTGGGAGCAGTTGTGTTTTCCGTATCGCGCAAGATTTCTGTAGAGATGTCGGCATCTGCGATTCAAAATTTAAGCGAGAGTTTGGATTTGATTGAGTGTACAATTGAAGCTATTTTAAATAATGAAGCAGAGTTTCAGCGGTTGATCGCACAAGAGATTGCACAGGCGGCAGATCCTGAGGCGTATATTCGTACCTATCAAAAAAACGAGACAATGGTGAAGATATCTCTTATCTTTAAGGGTAAGTCCGAAGGGATTTCTAATACAGGAGAATTGTTTACGGAGGAGGCCTTAGATTTTTCTGCGGGAAAAACGGTAGATGGGCTGGCAGTTTCTAAATCCTATACAAATTATATGGGAACATGGGCATACACAATAAAATGTCCGGTGATACGAGATGAAAAGGAGATTGCTTCTCTTTACATTGAATATATTTATGATTTTCTTGACAAATCGCTGCCAAATGGATTTTACAACAAACGAGCGATGCTTTACATTATGGATGCGGAAAGCGAACGGCTTGTATTAAAACCAAAGGGAATGGGTGAGCGCAGCGCAGGACATTTAAATCTGGAAGATTTTTTTCGAGCAAATGATATTGTTGAGGAAGATCTGCTTGCAGAAGTTTATCAAAGCGTGAAAAATGAAAAAAATATTATGTTTCGTCATGATATTCGCGGTATACATTCTTTGATTTTTATGTGGCCTGTAAATCAGGGTTCGCTCTATCTAATTGGTTATGTTCCAGTCAATGCAATTCAGCAGGAAGGAAAAACAGTAAATCAAAATATCTTGATAGTAGTTCTAGTGATGTTGGTCGCTTTTTTTCTTTGCTGTTTACTGTATTATATTAATCAAAGACAGCAGGATAAAATAAGAAAGGAACGAGAAAATGAGCGGGAGATACATAACCGACAGCTCGCGGAAGCTTTGCAGACTGCACAGATTGCAAGTAAGTCCAAGACAATGTTTCTCTCGAATATGTCACACGATATTCGCACGCCAATGAATGCGGTGATTGGATTTACGACGCTGCTTGCAAAGGACGCAGAAAACCCAGAGAAAGTAAGGGAGTACACAAAGAAAATTATGGCTTCTGGACAGCATTTGCTCGGTTTGATTAATGACATTCTCGATGTCTCGAAGATTGAGAGTGGAAAAGTAGTGCTTTCTGTAGAAGAGTTTACGCTCAATGATTTGGTGTCCTCTGTGGATGCGATTATTCGTCCGATGGCAACTGCTAGAAAACAGAAGTTTCATGTGGAAGTGACTGGAATTGAACATGAATATCTGATAGGAGACGAGACAAGGATCAATCAGATTTTAATTAATCTGCTCTCCAATGCTGTGAAATATACACAGGAGGGCGGCAATATCTGGTTTCGCATGATTGGGATGAAACAGCGTTCACCACAATATGAACATATCCGAATAGAAGTGCAGGATGATGGTTATGGAATGACACCAGAATATCTGAAAATTTTATTTGATGCGTTTACCAGGGCGGAAAACAGCACGACGAATAAGGTACAGGGAACTGGACTTGGCATGGCGATTACAAAAAATATTGTGGAGCTGATGGGCGGAACGATTGATGTGTCGAGTGAAGTGAACAAAGGAACACTTTTTCAAGTGGAATTGGAACTGCGCATCCCTGAGCGACAGAACAATAAACGATTCTGGGAAGAAAATGGTATTTCTAAAATTTTGACAGTGGATAATGATGAGGCAATCTGTGAGAATATTCATATGCTGATGAAAGATACTGGAGTTGTCGCGGACACGGTTCCAAACATGGAGGTAGCATTAAAAAAATTACAGGAAAATAGTGTAGAAAAATTTGCATATCAATTGCTTTTAATTGATTGGAATACTGTGGAGGCAGAAGGTATTGAGTGTGTGAGAAAGATACGCAACGATACCCCAAAAGAAGTGCCGATTTTATTTCTTGCAGAGTGTGACGCGGAAGGCTTGGAGGAAGCGCTTGCAATCGACAATGCGAAAATACTCGCAAAACCATTTTTTGTATGTGCTTTTCAGGAAAAGATATTGGAGTTTCAGGCAGAACATAATGAAAGGCATTTCATAGAATTTGTGAACAATGACAGTCTCGAAGGACTGCATTTTCTTGCGGCGGAAGACAATGAAATCAATGCGGAGATTTTAAAGGAAATTTTGGAGATGGAAGGGGCAGACTGTGAGATTGTCGAGAATGGAAAGCTGGCGGTGGAACGGTTTGAACACGCAGCAAAAGACGCATTTGATGCAATCTTAATGGATGTTCAAATGCCAATTATGAATGGATATGACGCTACAAGGGCAATTAGGGCATTGCCGCGTGAGGATGCAAAAGAGATACCGATTATCGCCATGACAGCAAATGCCTTTGCGGAGGATGAGAAAGAAGCGTTGGATGCAGGCATGAATGTGCATTTAGCAAAACCCATTGACGTAGCGCTGTTAAAGAAAGTGATTTATCAATATGTGATCAGAAAGGAATAAGATATGAATAAAAGTCCAATAATATTCTTTCTCGCAGGAATGACTGTGTTGATGCTAACTGCTTGTGGGAAAGAGAAAAACGCAGGTGATGGTGTAATGACGTTTGACAAAAAGGACGAGCGGGTTGTGACACTGTTCAGTCCTATGGAAAAGTCTATGCCAGATATTGATAATGTGGCGAGAAGTGCATCGGAAAAGACCGTTATTATGGCAGAAGAAAAACTGGGAATAACGGTAAATTATATTACATATACTGCGGAAGACTATCAGGATAAGACTTATGATGAGATAACACTTGACAGAGCGCGGAATGATATGGATGATTTGTATTTGCTTAATCCTGACACAGTTCAGGCCTTGGCAGAGGAAGGCAAGTTGATGGATTTATCCGCGCTTGACAGTGCAAAAAATCTGCGTGATGTAGTAAAAGCCGCAAATGTAGTGGATGGCAAGTTGGTGGCGATTCCACAGGAAGTTGTCGCATATGGCTTGTTTATCAACAAGGACCTGTTTGACAAGTATCAGTTAGAACTGCCTGAGACGCCAGAGGATTTCTTGGAATGCTGCCGCGTGTTTAAAGAGAATGGATTTGAGACGCCAGTCGGTGCAAATCGCTGGTGGCTTGAAACATTTGTTCTAGCGCAGGGGTTTGCGGATTTGTACAATGGCGACAATACGGAAGCAGAGGTTGCCGCGCTCAATAGTGGGGAGAAAAAATACAGTGATTATATGCGTCCTGGGTTTGAGTTTCTTCAGGAAATGATTGACTGCGGATATATTGATGCAAAAAAGGCATATGTGAGTGAGGCGATTGAAGGGGAAGGGGCAGACTTTCTGGCAGGAAAGACACCGATTGTCATGGCATATTGGAGTGCGGCAAACAGTGAAACCGCCTATGGAAATCCACACTTTAATATGTTGGTTATCGGATTTCCGAGCAGTCGTGGGCAGATGCCAGTAATGCCAATGACGGGTATTGGCGTTGGTGTGAATGCAGCGCACGCTGAAGATGCGATGAAGACGCTGGATATTATGGTCTCTGACGAAGCATTACAGGTGTATGCGGAGACCAACAAGGTGATTTCTCCTTCTAAAAATGTCTCGGTGGACTGCATTCCAGCATTAAAACCATTAAATGATAGAATTAATGAAAATATTTTTGTATTGGGTTCCAACGCAAGCATGAAACTAGAACAGTGGGGAAATACCTGTATTGTAGTGCGAAAGCTATTGAACGGCGCGACGGTGGATGAATGCATGGCAGAGTTTGACCGACTTCAGGAGCAGACATTGGGGAAATAAAGTTATTTAAGAAATTCTTGAATGCCATAATTTCTTGTGATATAATAAACCGATTATGTGAAAGAAAGTACAGGTGATAAGATGAAGGCGTTTTTAATTTTGGAGGACGGCACTGTATTTGAAGGGATTCATATCGGTGCTGACAGGGAAGTAGTCAGTGAAATTGTTTTTAATACTTCGATGGCTGGGTATCTTGAAGTGCTCACTGATCCGTCTTACGCGGGGCAGGCAGTATGTATGACCTATCCACTGATAGGAAACTATGGCATCTGTATGGATGATATGGAGTCAAAGAAACCTTGGCCTGACGGATTCATCGTCAGAGAATTATCTCGAAACTTCAGCAATTTCAGAGCGGACTTTTCCATTCAACAATTTTTAGAAGAAAATAATGTGCCAGGCATTGCGGGGATTGACACAAGAGCACTCACAAAGATTCTGCGTGAAAAGGGCACGATGAACGGTATGATAACGACCAATGAGCAATATAAAAAAGATGAAATTGTACTAAGATTAAAAGCCTACACAACGGGTAAAGTCGTTGAAAAAGTTACCTGTAAAGAAAAATATGAACTGCGGGGAGCTCAAGATTTATCAGAAAATGGTGCACTCTCTGGAAGCGCAAAGTTTGTGCCAGAAGATTATAAAGCTGGAAAAAGAGAGAAGAAGCCATCTCTTGTCAGAAGGTTAAATGGTGCGGGTAAAAAAGTTGCCCTTCTTGATTTGGGCATGAAAGATAATATTGCCTATTCTCTAAAAACAAGAGGATGTGATGTCACTGTTTATCCGGCAACGACACCAGCCGCAGAAATTATTGCAGCAAATCCTGATGGCATTATGCTTTCTAATGGTCCTGGCGATCCAAAGGAATGCACTTCTATTATAGCGGAAATCAAAAAGCTGTATGATACTGATATTCCCATTTTCGCTATTTGTCTTGGACATCAGTTGATGGCGCTTGCCACAGGGGCAGATACGTATAAAATGAAGTATGGGCATAGAGGTGGCAATCACCCAGTAAAAGATCTCGCTACTGGCAGAGTCTATATTTCCTCACAGAATCATGGTTATGTGGTGGATATGGACAAACTGGACCCCAAGATAGCAACACCCGCTTTTATCAATGTCAATGATGGTACAAATGAGGGATTATCTTATACAGGAAAAAATATTTTTACGGTTCAATTTCATCCAGAGGCATGTTGTGGTCCGCAAGACTCTGGCTATCTGTTTGATCGGTTTATTGATATGATGGAGGTGACAAGATAATGCCTAAGAATCCAAATGTAAAAAAAGTAATGGTGATCGGTTCAGGACCAATTGTGATTGGACAGGCTGCGGAGTTTGACTATGCAGGTACACAGGCGTGTCGCTCGCTCAAGGAGGAAGGAATTGAAGTAGTGTTGGTAAATTCTAACCCAGCGACAATTATGACCGACAGGGATATTGCGGACAAGGTTTATATTGAACCTCTGACAACAAAAGTTTTGGAGCAAATTATTGAAAAAGAAAAACCAGATTCGATTTTGCCAACGCTTGGCGGACAGGCAGGGTTAAACCTTGGCATGGAGCTTGAGGAGAGTGGATTTCTGGCTTCTCACCACGTAAAACTGCTTGGCACGACAGCCGCCACTATCAGAAAAGCGGAGGATAGACAGGCGTTTAAAGATACGATGGAAAAGATTGGGGAGCCTTGCGCGGCGTCCCTTGTCGTTGAGAATGTCGAAGATGGGGTGGCGTTCACCAACACAATTGGTTATCCGGTAGTGCTTCGCCCAGCGTATACGCTTGGCGGCAGCGGCGGTGGCATTGCGCACAATCAACTTGAATTGGAAGAAATTCTTGAAAATGGTCTGCGACTTTCCCGTGTAGGACAAGTTCTTGTGGAGCGTTGTATTGCGGGCTGGAAGGAGATTGAGTACGAGGTGATGCGCGACAGCGCCGGAAATTGCATTACTGTATGTAATATGGAAAATATTGATCCGGTCGGTGTTCACACGGGTGACAGTATTGTTGTAGCGCCTTCGCAGACTTTGAGTGACAAAGAATATCAGATGCTTCGCACCTCCGCACTCAATATTATTTCAGAATTAAATATTACAGGAGGATGCAATGTGCAGTTTGCACTGCATCCGACAAGTTTTGAGTACTGTGTGATTGAAGTCAATCCCCGTGTGAGCCGTTCCTCTGCGCTGGCTTCCAAGGCGACAGGTTATCCGATTGCAAAAGTTGCGGCAAAGATTGCGCTAGGCTATACGCTGGACGAGATTAAAAATGCTATTACCGGCAAAACTTACGCAAGCTTTGAACCTGCGCTGGATTACTGTGTTGTAAAAATGCCACGGCTTCCCTTTGACAAGTTTATTACAGCAAAGCGAACACTTACAACGCAGATGAAAGCAACAGGTGAGGTTATGAGCATCTGTACAAACTTTGAGGGGGCGCTAATGAAGGCAATTCGTTCCCTTGAACAGCATGTGGATTGTCTTAGAAGCTATGATTTTTCGGAGCTTGACAGAGAGGCATTGCTGCGGCGTATGCAGAAGGTGGATGACCAGCGCATCTATGTGATTGCGGAAGCTCTCAGAAAAGGGATAGACTACGATACAATCTATAAGATCACGCGGATTGACAGATGGTTTATTGACAAGATTGCAGTGTTGGTGGAGATGGAGCACGCGCTAGAAACGCAGCCTCTTACATTAGAATTGTTAAAAGAAGCAAAGTGGTTGGAATTTCCTGACAGTGTGATTGCACGATTGGCTGGCATTGAGGAGTCCGCAGTAAAACAGATGCGCTATGCAAATCATGTGACCGCTTCCTTTAAGATGGTAGACACTTGTGCAGCAGAGTTTGAGGCGAGCACGCCGTATTACTATTCATGCTATGACGGTGAAAATGAGGCAGTGGAGACAAAACCGCCTAAAAAAGTGCTTGTGCTTGGCTCAGGACCAATTCGCATTGGACAGGGAATTGAGTTTGACTACTGTTCAGTTCATGCGACATGGGCATTCTCCAAGGCAGGGTACGAGACAATTATTGTCAACAACAATCCTGAGACGGTCAGCACAGATTTTGACATTGCCGATAAGCTTTATTTTGAGCCGCTCACGCCGGAGGATGTGGAAAATATCGTCAATATTGAGAAGCCTGACGGCGCAGTAGTGCAATTTGGCGGTCAGACAGCAATTAAGCTTACAGAGAGTTTGATGAAAATGGGTGTGCCAATTCTGGGAACCAAAGCGGAAGATGTCGATGCGGCGGAGGACAGAGAACTTTTTGACAAGATTCTTGAGGAGACACAGATTCCGCGCGCGGCGGGCGGTACAGTCTACACGGCAGAGGAGGCAAAAGCAGTTGCAAATCGTCTGGGATATCCAGTGCTTGTCAGACCTTCGTATGTGCTTGGCGGACAGGGAATGCAGATTGCGATTTCTGACGAGGAGATTGAGGAGTTTATGGAAATAATCAATCGTATTGCACAGGATCATCCAATTCTTGTCGATAAGTATTTACAGGGTAAGGAACTTGAGGTAGATGCAGTGTGCGATGGAACAGATATTTTAATTCCAGGAATTATGGAGCATATCGAACGAACGGGCGTTCATTCTGGCGACTCAATTTCTGTCTATCCAGCCCATACTATTACTGATAAGGTGAAAGAAACCATTGCAGAATATACAAGGCGGCTTGCAAAGGCATTGCACGTCAAGGGATTGATTAATATTCAGTTTATTGCGGTTGGCGAGGAAGTGTTTGTGATTGAAGTCAATCCTCGATCTTCAAGAACAGTTCCCTATATTAGTAAGGTGACAGGGATTCCAATAGTGGACCTTGCGACAGAAGTGATTATTGGGAAGACGATTCGAGAGCTTGGCTATGAGCCAGGATTACAAAAGGAAGCTGCTTATGTCGCAATTAAAATGCCAGTATTTTCTTTTGAAAAAATCCGAGGGGCAGAAATTAGCCTTGGACCAGAAATGAAATCAACCGGAGAGTGTTTGGGAATTGCGAAAACTTTTAATGAAGCACTGTACAAAGCATTTCTGGGAGCTGGGATAGATTTGCCAAAACACAAGCGAATGATTATTACAGTGAAGGATGCAGACAAGGGAGAAGCAATTGAGATTGGAAGGCGTTTTGAAAAATTGGGTTATACTATCTATGCGACGCGCAGCACAGCAAAGGTGCTAAATGATGCAGGTGTCAGAGCAAAAAAAGTCAATAAAATTCAACAGGAGTCACCAACTGTTATGGACTTGATTTTGGGACATAAAATTGACCTTGTAATTGATACGCCGACGCAAGGCCGTGACAAATCAAGAGATGGATTTTTAATTCGACGGACTTCCATTGAGACGGGTGTGAATTGCATTACAGCATTAGATACGGCAAAGGCGCTCGCCACAAGTTTGGAAAATAAGAATGACAATCCATTGACATTAATAAATATCGCAGAATTATGAAGTGAGCTCATTAAGTTCTGATAATAAATAAAAAAGTGAGACGATATGTTGACATCAAAAACGACAAATACAAGAAATTTTCAACGTGAGTTGGACGTGTTGCTGAAACAACTCACAACGGTTCCGCGTTTGTTGCTGCACAGTTGTTGTGCACCGTGCAGCAGTTATGTGCTTGAATATCTGAGACGGTATTTTGAGATTACAGTATTTTATTACAATCCGAATATTTCGATAGATGCGGAGTATCAAAAGCGTGTAGCAGAGCAAAAACGTCTGATTGACGCCTACAATCAACTGCCTGATAGTGGATATCCAATTTCTGTGATAGAAGGAGATTATGAGCCGGAGGTTTTTTATGCGGCTGCAAAGGGCTTGGAACGGTGTCCTGAGGGTGGCGAGCGCTGTTTTGCCTGCTATGCGTTGCGGTTGAGAAAAACAGCGGAGCTTGCCAAAAAGTTAGAGCAGGATTATTTTACAACCACACTCACGATCAGTCCATTAAAGAATGCCGCGAAACTAAATGAGATTGGTGAGCGCTTGGCAGAACAGTATCAAATACCGTGGCTTCCGTCTGATTTTAAGAAGAAAAATGGCTACAAGCGATCAATTGAATTATCGGCAGAATATAATTTGTACCGGCAAAATTATTGTGGGTGTGTGTACTCGCAAAAATAGCGAGGAATATATGGAGGTAACGATGAAAAAAATATTAGATTTGATTTCTGATGAAATGATGCGGGCATTTGAGCAGGCGGGATATACGCGTGAACTTGGGAAGGTAACGTTATCAAACCGCCCTGACCTGTGTGAATATCAGTGCAATGGCGCGATGGCAGGCGCAAAACAGTACAAGAAAGCGCCGATTATGATTGCGAATGATGTTGCAGTGAAACTCTCTGACAGTACAGTGTTTGAGAAGGCAGAGGCAGTTGCACCTGGATTTTTAAACCTGACTCTAAAAAAAGAATTTGTGGGAAATTACATTAAAGATATGCGCGCTGACAAAAAGTATGGTTTGGAAGAGACTAAGACCCCTGCGACAATTATTATAGATTATGGCGGACCAAATATTGCAAAACCATTACACATAGGACATCTGCGCTCTGCCATTATAGGAGAGAGCGTGAAGCGTATTACAAGATATATAGGCCATAACGTAATTGGTGATGTACATCTGGGCGATTGGGGGTTACAGATGGGGTTGGTTATGAATGAACTTAAAATTAGGAAGCCAGAGCTTATATATTTTGATGAAACTTACACAGGAGCGTATCCAGAAGAACCGCCTTTTACTCTTTCGGAACTTGAGGAGCTTTATCCTTTTGCAAGTAAGCGTTCTAAAGAAGATGAGGCATATAAAGCAGATGCCATGAATTGTACTTTTAAACTGCAAAGTGGTGTAAAGGGATACCGTGCACTTTGGAATCATATTATTGCTGTTTCTGTCACCGATTTAAAGAAAAATTATAAACGGTTAAATGTGGAGTTTGACTTGTGGAATGGGGAATCTGCTGTGCATGACCTGATACCAGGAATGGTGGATTCTATGAAAAAAGAAGGCTATGCATATCTGAGCGAAGGTGCTCTTGTGGTTGATGTTAAGGAGGAGACAGACACCAAGGAGATACCACCGTGTATGATATTAAAGTCGGACGGTGCAGCGCTGTACAACACGACAGATCTAGCGACGATTATGATGCGCATGGAACAAAATAATCCAGATAAGATTATTTACATGACAGATAAACGTCAAGAGCTTTACTTTGAGCAGGTATTCCGCTGTGCAAGGAAGACAAAACTTGTAAAGCCTGAGACTGAGTTGAAATTTATCGGTTTTGGAACAATGAACGGTAAAGATGGAAAACCGTTTAAGACACGGGATGGCGGCGTGATGCGTCTTGAGAGTCTGATTCAGGAGATTCATGACGAGATGCTCAAAAAGATTACGGAGAATCGCAATATAGAAGATGCGGAAGCAAGGCAAACTGCGGAGACTGTTGCGCTTGCTGCATTAAAATATGGTGATTTGTCCAATCAGGCAAGCAAGGACTATATTTTTGATATTGACCGCTTTACTTCGTCAGAAGGTGATACAGGTCCTTATATTTTGTATACAATTGTACGTATCAAATCTATTCTTGCAAAATATATAGAAAATGGCGGTAATCTGCAAGCGGTATATTCTGATATTAAGCCGCCTGTGAACAATAGTGAGAAAGAGCTAATGATGGAGCTTGCAAAGTTTAATGCAAGTGTTGAGATCGCCGCTGAAGAATATGCGCCGCATAAGCTTTGTGCTTATATTTATGACCTTGCAAACGCGTTTAATCATTTTTATCATGAGACTAAGATTATTGGGGAGGAAGATGCAGATAGGAAGGCAGGGTGGATTGCGCTTCTTATACTCACACGTGATGTGCTTGAAACTTCTATTGATTTACTTGGATTTTCGGCGCCAGAGAGAATGTAAAATAAACCCGACTGAAAATCAGTCGGGTTTTCTTATGCGCGCGATTAGGAAAGATAAGACTTCCCTAATTGATTCAATATGCGAGACGCGAAGTGTTTTTTATGCCAATGCCATCTGCATAAAATACGTAATTTCCCCATTCAGTAAGGCTGGTTCCCTGCCAGTCATTTGCGATATCCAGGGAAAGATCGATACCGCTGTTTCCATACCACGACCACGCAATATAACCAATACTTTTGTCCGTGCATTGCTGCATAATTGTTGTCTCGTCCACATCTGCACCATTTTGCCAGTCGCCGAATTCACCAATGCAAAAGCAAACGCCAGTTGAAAGCATAGAGTCAATATTGTTTTTTACGGTTGTAGCATCCTTTCCGGCAACGGAGTACATATGAATAGATATCATTGTATTTCCGGTGCTGTCTGCGGATACTACGCTTTGGCTATTGTTGATGCAGGTTGACGTTTCCTGACCATAGCCGGAGGTGTCGATCATAATTACATTTTCAATGCCGGCATCTCTTAGAGTGCGGATGGCTGATTGGTAAGCACTTGTCCACGTAGATGCATTATTCCATGTTCCCAACCATTCATTTGCAATATTCAATATAACGTATTTTTTATGGGCATTTATTAAGTCTTTGAATTCAAGCCAATAATTTACAGCGTTGTTTAGACGACTTACATCATCGTAGCCTGTATGGTCATGTACTTCGAGAATACAGATCAAGCCTCTTGACTCACACCATGAAATGATATTTTCCACTCCTGAACGCTGTGTTTTATTCCATTGTGTTCCGTCTGCTAGCACCACTCGCACACAATTTGCACCGCGATCTGCAATCGCATTGATAGAGGTTTGTGTTTCATTGGGGTACCATGCATGTGCTACGTTGATGCCGCGCATTAAAAACTCGTTTCCATCTGCATCATAAAGTTTGCCGTTACGCACATACATGCCGCTTGTAGAAGAAGTAATTTCTGGTTCTACGATAACATAATCAAGCGCTATATATCCCCAATCTGCTGATACACCATATTTATGTTCTCCGGCTGTAAGATAGAGCGTCTGCGTAAATGCTTCCCACTTGTTTCCGCTGGTATAAAGTGTACCTGCACTAGTATCATCAAGATATAAAAAGTTTTCCTTATAGGAATCGGCATTTGTTACAATAGTAACCTTGTAGTTGCCGGAATTGGCAACAGAAAAGGATACTTCGCCCCATCCTGATTCAAGATACAAGTAACCACTACCAGAATAACCAGAAAACTTAGAGTTTTCAATTCGGTTTTGTCCGTTTTGTTCGTAGCGATTTGCATATTCAAACTCATAACGATTACCGGATTTTGAATTTGATTCTGAACTAGCAGTGGTCTCAAAGGCAGTTGTTTGCGGATAAGACGCTACTGCAGCATGTGCCTTTTGGCCCGAAAAAGCAAAAACGGAAGCAAAAGTCATAGAGACAAAAGCGGCAGTGCTTGCTGCAAGGGATAAAATTTTCTTGTAATTTTTTCTCATGTAAAACCTCCATTTAAAATGTGTATTTAGGGTAATCGGTATTGATTTTCAGTGCCGGCGCCAAAACAACTGGTAATCTATTACATTGTTACACCTGAGATTAAAATACATTAAAAATTAAGAACAAACAACTGTTAAAATATAACTTAATTTAGCTAATTGTTGTATGAATTTACTACGGACAAAATATTATTTGTTAATATATAATTAAAAACTGCCTAAAATTAAGTTAAATCTAGCAAAAATATACAGGAAATAGTAGAAGAAAGAAATGATGGTTGACTCAATATAGAAATTTTGTAAAAGTAGAAGAATAAGTGTACAAAAGAGTGCAATATAAATTTAAATTATTTACATAAAAAGCATATTTTTAAAACAATTTAAAATAAATAATTACGCTATATGTCAATATGATAAAAAAAGTGATTTTTTTACACAGAAAATAGGTAATATCATATACTCCATAAAAACTTTGTGATAAAATAAATTATAGGGCAAAAAGGATCAAATAACTATTTGGAAATAAATTAGTTATCAAAAATACAAAATATGAGGAAGGGGGCACGTACATTATGTACAAAAATCAGAAGGGGTTAATTTTTACAAATGACAAATGCATTGGCTGTAATAAATGCATTTCAGTCTGTCCGGTCATTGTTGCGAACAGGGCAGTAAAGACCGAAGAGGGACTTCAAAGAATAGAGGTAGATGGCGATAAGTGTATCGCGTGTGGTGCCTGTTTTGACGCGTGTGAACACAATGCGAGAGAATTTGTGGATGATACAGAAGAATTTTTTGCAGCGCTTGCAAGAGGAGAGAAAATATCTGTTTTGTGGGCGCCTGCATTTGCAGCTAATTATCCCAATGAATATAAAAAGATCCTTGGCGGTTTGAAAAAGATGGGGGTAAATCGCATTATCAGTGTCAGTTTTGGCGCAGATATCACAACATGGGGATATATAAAATATATTTCAGAATATAATTTTACAGGTGGTATTTCCCAGCCCTGTCCAGCAGTTGTAAACTATATAGAGCATTACATACCAGAGTTAATATCAAAACTTATTCCAGTGCAGAGCCCGCTTATGTGCGCTGCAATCTATACAAAAAAATATCTAAATATTACGGACAAATTAGCATTTATCAGTCCATGTATCGCCAAGAAAGATGAGATTAATGATCCCAAGAATAAAGGTTATGTGAGTTATAATGTTACCTTTGACCACCTAATCCGGTATTCAAAAAAGCATAATATCAAGGCAGATCCAGCGCCAAATGAAATTGAGTATGGGCTAGGTTCGATTTATCCCATGCCTGGTGGACTGAAAGAAAATGTATATTGGTTTTGCGGTGAGGAGGTATTTATTCGTCAGATTGAGGGAGAAAAACATGCCTATGAATTTTTGGAAGACTACAAAAATAGAGTGCTCCAAGGAAAACGTCTTCCGTTTATGGTCGATGCGCTAAACTGTGCAAAAGGCTGTATCTATGGCACAGGCATAGAGGCGGAGAAGACAAAGACAGACGACATTCTCTATGAACTTCAGGCAATCAAAGAGGAGAGCAAGTCTAATCGAAGAAGCAGTGCATGGGCAAGAAGAGCGACACCAGCACAAAGGCTAAGGAATCTTAACAGGCAGTTTGCACGACTTGACATTAGAGATTTTATACGCGAATACACAGATAAGTCAAGTGGAAATAAGATACAGATGCCAAATCCATCGGAATTGAATGCTATTTTTGCTGACATGAATAAAAAGAATATAGTACAGCAGCATATAAATTGTAGTGCTTGTGGCTATGACACTTGTGTTGAGATGGCAACAGCAATTCACAATGGATGTAATGATAGGAATAGTTGTGTTCACTATATTAAAAATGTTGCGGAGGAAGAAAAGGAGCGCATTCAGGAAATCTCTTATGAAGTGGAGGCAAAGAATGAGGAGATGGCGAAAAAGAATGCGACAATTGAGGAGATGGTCACAGAGGCCTACAGTGAATTTAATACATTGAATATTTCCATTGACGAGATGATTGATGGCAATAATAACAATGCAGAAGAGAGTACCAACATTAGCATGGCGATGTTGGAGGTGGTAAACTTCTGTGATGATATGAGAAAATCATTCGGAGGGATTCATGAACTATTGGAGCAGCTTGGAGGGAACAACGAGAATATTACAAAAGTGGCCGCCAAGACGAACCTCCTTTCTCTTAATGCTTCAATAGAAGCGGCTAGGGCCGGTGAAGTTGGAAAAGGATTCGCAGTGGTAGCACAGGAAATTAAGACATTGAGTGATATCAGTAGGGATGCTGCTGATGACAGCAGCAAGAATAAGGACCAGATTGTGACAGCGATAGCGAGACTGATGGAGAGTTCCAATAATCTGATGCAAATTGTCGATAATGTGAATGAGCGGATAACCAATTTGGCGGCGAGTACAGAGGAAATTGCTGCGTCTGCCACAATGATTGGGCAGGTGGCATCGGAGTTACACAACAAGTTTGATCGGATTAAGGCACTGTAACAAGGCACTTTAAATCCTTAATTTTAATGGTTGAAGTTCTGGGGAATAGAGCGTATAATCAAAAGGACACATTAAATTAAATCAAGGAAAGTGAGACGAAAATATGAGTAATAAGATCCCATACAAAATTTATCTGGAAGAGAATGAGATGCCAAAGCAGTGGTATAATGTCAGGGCAGATATGAAAAACAAACCAGCACCAATACTTAATCCTGCGACAATGAAGCCTGTTTCTGTGGAGGAGCTAGCACCTATTTTTTGCGAGGAGTTAGCAAAACAGGAGTTGGATGATACCACACCATATTTTGATATACCGCAAGAGATTCAAGATTTTTATAGAATGTATCGTCCGTCGCCGCTCACGCGCGCATACTGTCTTGAGAAGAAACTAGATACGCCAGCGCACATTTACTATAAATTTGAGGGGAATAATACCTCGGGAAGTCACAAGCTTAACTCAGCAATCGCACAGGCTTACTATGCAAAACAGCAAGGGTTAAAAGGCGTGACTACAGAGACTGGGGCTGGTCAGTGGGGAACAGCGCTGTCTATGGCGTGTTCTTATTTTGAGTTAGACTGTCAGGTGTACATGGTGAAAGTGTCCTACGAACAAAAACCTTTCCGGCGGGAAGTTATGCGGACTTACGGGGCAAAAGTAACACCGTCGCCATCAATGATCACAGAGGTCGGCAGAAAAATTAACGAGCAGTTTCCAGGAACAACAGGAAGTCTTGGCTGTGCGATTTCAGAGGCGGTTGAGGCGGCCACAACCCAAGAAGGATATCGTTATGTGCTAGGCTCAGTGCTGTCTCAAGTATTACTGCATCAGACAATTATTGGACTTGAGACAAAGTCTGCGCTGGATAAATATGGCATTAAAGCCGATATGATTATAGGGTGTGCAGGCGGTGGTTCCAACTTGGGCGGATTGATTTCTCCGTTTGTAGGAGAGATGCTGCGCGGGGAGGCAAAGTATGACATTATTGCGGTGGAACCAGCTTCCTGTCCAAGTCTTACCAGAGGCGTCTACGCATATGATTATTGTGACACAGGAAAAATTTGTCCATTGGCAAAGATGTACACGTTGGGAAGCGGATTTATTCCATCTGCAAATCATGCAGGGGGGCTGCGCTATCACGGCATGAGTTCAATCGTGTCGCAACTGTATGACGACGGCATTATTTCTGCGCGAAGCGTAGAGCAGACAGAAGTGTTTAAAGCTGCGCAGACTTTTGCAAGAGTGGAGGGGATTCTGCCGGCACCTGAGAGCAGCCATGCAATTAAAGTGGCAATTGACGAGGCCTTGAAGTGCAAAGAGACAGGAGAAGAGAAAAATATTGTGTTTGGTCTTACTGGAACTGGATATTTTGATATGGTTGCATATCAGAAATTCAATGACGGCGAAATGTCAGATTATATTCCGACAGATGAGGAGCTTGCAAAGAGTATTGCAGCTTTGCCAAAAGTTGAAGTGTAATAAAAATCGAGTAGGGAAGATTACTTTCCCTACTCGATTGTGCAGACCCCTACAGAGGGAACAAGTCATTAATGTAGTACCTGTATGCATAAAAAATGGGGCCTACAGGGCTCGAACCTGTGACCCTCTGCTTGTAAGGCAGATGCTCTCCCAGCTGAGCTAAGACCCCAATTTAGACAATTGTTTTAACTGACCTATTCAATATACTTGTTTTTGATAGAAATGTCAATACTTTTCTTTAAAAATTTATATTTGGAATAGGTCTTTTTAAATCGAAGGATATATGATAAAATTATGATGAAAATTTAAGTGAGGGAAATACAAAATGAAAGTGATTGTGCATGACCTGCGGGAAAAGTCATGGCAGGCACTCGGAATGCGGCTTGAGAAGAAGGATATTGTTATTGGGGAAAACATGGAGATAGCCGAAAAAGACCTTGGGAAATTGATTGGGAGCTGCCGTCAGCTTGTGCTTATTAGCCGTTGTGTGTACGGTGGATTTAGCCCTTTTATTCAAGGGGTGCTCAGTAAATGCAGGCTGTATTTTGGACCGTTTCTTGAGGTGCGACATGGACAGACACACTATCAAGTGCACAATGGGAATAAAAATGAATTTGGTATGATCTGTTGCTTTTACGGGGAGCAGATCACGGCGCAAGAAGAGCAGTCAGCAAGGATACAGTCTGTATCTGATGGGATTTCTCTTCAGGCAAGAGGTGTCAAGATTGTGTTTTGTAACACTATAGATGAGCTAAGAAACTGTAAAGAAATCTAAATAGTCTCTTTGTGTGGTTAAGGAGGTGTGCAGAGTGGTTCTGTTTCTGGATGGCGGTTGTGTATCGGCGGCAGACCAGGATTTTGGTGTGGACAGTATGCGAGAATATTTCCGACAGGAAGAGTTGATCACAGCTAAGATCACAGAGAGTATGGACTGGAATCAAATATGTAGATATCTGGAGGAGGCACAAGCGATTGTGCTGACAGCAGATGTCTATTTAGACAGCGTGTCTTCGGAAGTTCTAACATTTTTGGAGCGGGTTGAGCAGGCGGTGATTGGCGGAGAGAGTATTGGTGCGATTTTCTATGCAGTTCTCTATACAGAACTATATGAGGGGGAGCAGACCAGCATCGCGATGGAAGTCTTAAAAAACTTTTGTTTTCGCGCCAATATTACTTGGGGCAGAGGGCTGGGGATCGGGGGAAATAAACTCGAAATGGATTCTGGAAAAAGCAATTTTTGGAAATGGATGGGGAAACAGATGGTCGATTTTCGTTTAGGCTTTTTGCAGGAACAGGCATTGTTTGTCCGAGAGCGGATACAGGGAACGGATGTGTATATTCATCCAAAGGAGGTGTCAAGAAAAGAATATATTCGGAAAATGAACCGTCGCGTCAAAAAAAATAATCGCGCAAAAATCGCGCAAAATTAAAAAAATCGAGAAAATCATCATAAAAATATCAGCTCTTTCAACAAGAAAGAACAGCCATTTTTACGAGATTTGAACGGAATATGTAAGATTTTGACAAATGCTGTAAATTAAGCGCAAAAAGTGCGAAAAGTAACTGTTGCAAGATAAATTGACATTCTTATATAATGGACATTGCCAAATCCTGCTAGAATTTGTAAGTATACGTAAATTGGGAGTAACATTTATGAATTCTTTAAACCATGATTATTTATGATTGGGAGACGTGATTTGGGTGGCATTTGGCAGTCAAATGATTGGAATGGAGGAGAAGTTAATGGAACAGTTGAACGTAATGACACAGCAGGATAACGAGAAGATAATCAGAATTCTCAGCGATTTATTAACAAAGGATAAGGAATTCCAAATAATGATCACGGTTCCGGCAGGTTCAAAGCTTACAGACAGTGACAATAGTTTGGTGCAGAAGAAGACAGACAGCAGATCCGAATTAAGCTTAGGGGAAAATGCGCATGATCTTGAGAAAGATGTTACAGATATGATACACGAAATCGGTGTACCTGCGCATATTAAGGGGTACCAGTATCTTCGTGAGGCGATTATGATGTCAGTGGAGGATATTGAGATGTTAAACTCAATCACCAAGATTCTTTACCCATCAATCGCAAAGAAATACCAGACAACACCAAGCCGTGTGGAGCGTGCTATCAGACACGCGATTGAGGTGGCATGGAGCAGAGGAAAAATGGAGACGCTCGACTCTCTATTTGGGTATACGATCAATATCGGTAAGGGCAAGCCGACCAACTCAGAGTTTATTGCCCTGATTGCAGATAAGATCAGACTTCATTACAGGGCGTAGATACAGAGCGATAATGGGACAAATTCCTTTACATTCCTGCTGTGGTTGGTGTATAATAATTATATTAAATAATTCGCGAACACTGGGATTCGTGTGGAAAGGGATTTGATAGTATGAAAAATATTTTATTTGTGGCTTCAGAAGGTGTACCATTTATTAAAACGGGGGGTCTTGCAGATGTGGTAGGTTCCCTTCCAAAGTATTATGACAAGCGATATTTTGACCCAAGAGTGATACTGCCAAAATACATGTGCATGTCAGACAACATGAAATCACTGATGCAGTACAGAACACATTTTTATATGGATTTTATGGGACAGAGCGAGTATGTTGGCGTGCTTGAAGCGCAGTATGATGGTATCACATATTATTTTATTGACAATGAGAAAATGTTCGGCGGATTTAAACCGTACAGTGATGACCATGTTGGTGAGATTACAAAGTTTGTATTTTTCTCAAAGGCAGCATTGTCTATCCTGCCAGTTGTTGGATTCCGGCCTGATATTGTACATTGTCATGACTGGCAGGCAGCGATTATTCCGGTTTATTTAAAAGAACGGTTTGCGCAGGGCGAATTTTACAGAGGCATGAAGTCCATTATGACAATTCACAATCTCAAGTTTCAGGGAATTTATGACATCAAGACAATTCAGAATATCACAGGGCTTGATGGTTCGTACTTTGCACCGGACAAACTGGGGTACTTTAAAGATGGGAATTTGTTAAAGGGTGGTTTGACCTATGCAGATGCAATCACAACAGTGAGTGCGACTTATGCGGAGGAGATTAAGACAGATTTCTATGGAGAGAAACTCAATGGGCTTTTGACTGCGAGAACGCATGATTTGCGCGGAATTGTAAATGGTATTGATTACAATGAGTACAATCCAGATACAGACCAGTTTATCGTACATCATTATAATGCTTCCAACTTCAGGAAGGAAAAGGTTAAGAATAAGCGGGAACTGCAAAAACAGATTGGTCTTGAAGAGAATGATAAAAAGATGATGATTGGTATTGTATCAAGACTTACCGATCAGAAGGGTATGGATCTTGTCGCATACATTATGGATGAGCTCTGCAGCAAGGATGATATCCAGTTGGTAGTACTCGGCACAGGAGAAGAGCGCTATGAAAATATGTTCCGTCATTTTGACTGGAAATATCACGGCAAAGTTTCGGCACATATCTATTATTCTGAGGAGCTTTCGCATCGGATTTATGCCGCTTGTGATGCGTTTTTGATGCCGTCTCTGTTTGAGCCTTGTGGACTTAGCCAGTTGATGTCACTGCGTTATGGTACAGTTCCCATTGTGCGTGAGACAGGCGGGCTGAAGGATACTGTAGAGCCATATAATGAGTATGAAAATAAAGGTACTGGATTTAGTTTTGTAAATTATAACGCGCATGAGATGCTTAATACAATTCGTTACGCAGAGCAGGTTTACTATGATAGAAAGCGTGAGTGGAACAAGATTGTGGACAGAGGTATGGCAGTGGATTATTCTTGGGGCATGTCCGCAATGAAATATCAGGAAATGTATGACTGGATGATAGGTTAAAACAATGGCATTTGATGGGGTGACGATTGCAGGAATCGTTAGTGAACTAAAAGACACACTGGTTGGAAACCGGATCTATAAAATTGCCCAGCCCGAAAAGGATGAGTTGCTTCTGACAATAAAAGGAAGTTGCGGACAGGTTCGGATGTTGATGTCTGCAGATGCATCGCTGCCGCTGCTCTATCTGACAGAGAAGAATAAGACGAGTCCGATGACAGCCCCCAATTTTTGTATGCTTTTGAGAAAGCATCTGCAAAATGCACGGATTGTATCTGTGACACAGCCAGGGCTGGAGCGCATTGTGCGATTTGAATTAGAACATTTAAATGAACTGGGGGATCTGTGCACGAAGTACCTGATTATAGAGCTGATGGGAAAGCACAGCAATATTATATTCTGTGATGAAAAGGATATGATTATTGACAGTATTAAGCATATTTCGGGAATGGTTAGCTCTGTTCGAGAGGTTTTACCAGGACGCGCATACTTTATTCCAAAGACACAGGAGAAAGCAGAATTGTTGGACTGTACATCAGAGGACATTGCAGCGGTTTTGAAGGCGCGTAGTATGCCAGTATTTAAAGCGATATACACAGGCTTCACAGGAATATCGCCTTGTGTTGCGCACGAATTATGTGTCAGGGCAGGAATTGACGCAGACTGGTCTTCTTCTGAACTGGAAGAAAATGCGCTTTCAAAGCTGATTGCTGTACTTCGCAGTTTGGCAGATGATATACAGGAGGGAAGATTTTATTACAATGTTGTGTATGAGAATCATCAACCGGTTGAGTACGCAGCCACGAGATTGAGTTCTTATTCGCAGGAACAGAGCAGAGAATTTGCACATATTTCTGAGCTTCTGGAATATTATTATGCCGAAAAAAATACCATCACGCGCATTCGGCAGCGCTCCGCGGATTTGCGCAGGATTGTTCAGACCGCGCTTGAGCGCAATGTCAAGAAATATGATTTGCAGATGAAGCAACTTCAGGATACAGAAAAGCGGGAAAAATACAAAGTGTACGGCGAGCTTTTAAACACATATGGTTACGAGGTGGAAACTGGCGCTAAGTCGTTGGAGGCTATAAATTACTATGATGGCCAAATGATAACCATACCGCTTGATCCAACATTGTCCGCAGGAGAAAATGCCAAAAAGTATTTTGATAAATACCAGAAGTTAAAGCGCACTTGTGAGGCATTGACAACGCTGACAAAGGAGACAAAAGAGGAGATTGAACATCTTTCCTCTATTAGCACAGCGCTTGATATTGCGCTTCGAGAAGAAGATTTGGTTCAGATTAAGGAGGAGCTAATCGAGAGCGGTTACATCAGAAGAAAGGGCAATACAAAGCGGGAGAAAGTGACAAGCAGGCCATTTCATTATATTAGCAGTGATGGATATCATATCTATGTTGGCAAAAATAATTATCAGAATGAGGAGCTTACGTTTAAGTTTGCTACTGGAAATGACTGGTGGTTTCATACAAAAGGGATACCTGGTTCTCATGTGGTAGTGAAGGCGAATGGGGAGGAACTTCCAAACAGGGTGTTTGAGGAAGCCGGAAGGCTTGCAGCACACTATTCACAGGCAAGAGGTCAGGAAAAGGTAGAGATTGATTACACACAAAAAAAGAACGTCAAGAAACCAAATGGCTCAAAGCCAGGGTTTGTAGTGTATTATACGAATTATTCACTTGTGATTGATTCGGATATTACGGGAATACGGCAGGTAGAGGATTAGAAACGAAAAGCGTATAGAAAAGCAAGGATATATACTTCTTAAAAAATCATCGGGATACCGGTGATTTTTTTGCGTTATGTGCATGGGCGTCCAAATGAAATATGACGGTAAATTGGTACTAAAGCTCTATATATAACAGATTTGTAAAAAAGTATGATAAAGCAATATGACAGAAAGTTTATAAAATTATAGGAGGAATGCAATGAAAAAATTAATTAGGATTTTAGCTTTTATCGTATTATTTATGTTTGTGTTTTATGGAGCTACGCCAGTAAATTTGGCAAAAAGTGTTGATAATAATGTCAATTATCAAACTACAAAAAGTTTCAAAAGTAGACCAAAACAAGAAGAAAAGCTAGAGATAAACCAGTCTATTAAAGAGAATGAGGAAAAGTATATTTCAGAATCCAAAGAAACTCAAACTATAATGGAAAGTACAATGGAAATCAAGGCAGAAAATGCTACAGAAACTAAGACAGAAGAAAGTCCAACAGAAAGTGAACTAGAAAGTGATACAGAAAGTGAATCAGAAGAAGTTCCGACAGAAGTTGAATCAGAAAGTGATACAGAAAGTGAACTAGAAGAAGTTCCAACAGAAGTTGAATCAGAAAGCGATACAGAAAGTGAACTAGAAGAAGTTCCAACAGAAGTTGAATCAGAAAGCGATACAGAAAGTGAATTAGAAGAAATTTCAACAGAAATTGAACCAGAAGAAGGTGACTTATTGATTGATAAGGTGGTGCTTAGTGAGGATTACAACTGGAACGACAGTCAAAATTATTATTATACAAAACAGGATAGTTTAGAACTCAAAGTTAGCATAATAAAAGAATTTAATCCTACCAAAGAGATTGCTATTCGGATTGGGGACAATGTTTTATCTTCCTCTGATAATGAGAAGGATACTTATGTGGGGAGGATAGCATTGGCAGAAGGATGGAATCAAATAGTGGTTTCCCTAATGCTGGAGGGAAGAGAGAAGGACAGAAGACAACTGACTATTCTTCAAGATTGTACTTCGCCTGTAATTACAAAGGTGAATAAAGAAGAAGTAAATGATAACAAGGTTTATCAAAATAGAATGATTAAAACCGGCGAAATGCTTGTTTTTGAAATTGATGAAAAAGAGCAACAAGCATCAGGAATAAAAGAAGTCAAAATATTAGATTGTGATGGAAACGACATTGGCTTTCGCGCTAGTATCAATGCAAATAAAATAAGATGTACTTTTACAGAATCGCTGGCAAATACAATGTTGCAAGTCTTTGTTACAGATAATGCTGGAAATGTAAGTGATAAGTTAATGATATTTTTAGACACAGAATTGCCAAATTGCCAGATAACACATTTTGTTTTGGAGAATCTGCAAAGACGCGAACTTTATAAAGAAACAATAGAAAAGGATATTTGTAGGATTTACACAAACAACGATCAGCTATCTGTGGAGCTCAAAGCACAGGATAAAATTTGTGGAATTGCAACAGTAGAAGCAGAAATTGACGGGGCATTTATGAAACCTATGATTATAACGGATGAGGAAGGAAAAACAGTATCTTATCAATTTAATTTTGAAGTCAGCAAATTTAAGGAAATGATTACATATCGTGTTACAGACCTTGCAGGAAATCGTACAGAGATAGTGTATGAAGTGCTTTTTGACCAAACGGCACCAAAGTGGCAGCTAGAAGGAAATGAGATAGAGACAGTACAAAACAAAACATTTCAGATTCCAATTTGTGCGGATGAATCTGGAATTTGGAAAGCATATATTGAGAGAGAAGGAAAGAAATATTTATTGACAGCGGATGATATGGGATATGGATATACATTTTTAGAGGAAGAAATTGACAAGAATACAGAAAAAGTTGCTTATACATTGCATTTGATAGATAAGGCAGGAAATATTTTTACGGAAAGTTTTTATTTGTTGTTTGATTTTACAGCCCCACAGATAGAACTCTCTGTCTATAAAGATCACGAAGCGGGTGAAAATCTAATTCTTTGTGAGCGCTTTGAAACAACAGAACGATATTATACAAATACAGATTGCAAGTTAATTGTTGCGGCCACAGATGAGACAAGTGATGGTTGTTCGTCAGGCGAGATTGCACTGACGTTGTTGACAGAAGAAAGGAATGGAACATGTCACAGGGAAAATCTAAAATTGGTGAATGGCGTGTGTGAGATTGCTACAATATTTTCTGGAAAAGAATACGATAGCAATGTCTATACACTGCAAGCCTGTGATGCTGTTGGCAATCGTAGTGAATATACATTTGAAATGATATACGATCCAGTTAGGCCAATTATCACGATAATGGAATTGGAGGGAGGTGCAGAGAAAAAATATCAAGGCAAACGACAACTTAGTTTGTCTATTGAAGAAGCGAATTTTCCTAAAACAAATTTTACGTTGTCACCAACTGGTTCCCAAAAAGAGGGGGAAGTCCCAAAGATAGGCGATTGGAGAACAGAGGGAATAAAGCATAGCACAACACTTACTTTTTCGGATGATGGAGAGTATTGTTTTCAAATAGCATGTACAGACAAAGCGGGAAATAAGTCAATATATAAAGTGGATAAGCTAGTGATTGATACCATTGCGCCCAAGGTAACTATCTCTTATGAAAAAGGGGAACAGGAACAAGCGATTCATTACAATCAAATGGCCATAATCACAGTAACTGACAAGAATTTTGATGTTATGCAAAACCATGAATTGTCTGTGATACCAGAAAGCAAGAAACCAATTATTAGCAGGTGGAAAAAGACAGAAAATACAGATCAATATTCCTGTACAATTCAGTTTGCGGAAGATGGGGTATATCATTTTGAGTGTGCTTACAGAGATAAAGCAGGCAATATATCCAATATGGTAGTCAGTGACACTTTAGTGATGGACCATACCCTTCCGCTGATTCATACTTCCTATATAGATAAAAAGGGCAAGACAGGAATTAATTTGAATACTTCGGGAGCGTTACATATTGAAATAACAGAAGAAAATTTTTCCAGAGAAACTGTTGCGGTGATATTGTATAATCAAAAAAATGCAAAGAAAACGAATTTAAAAGTTTCTTGGTTGGAAACAGAAGAACATATATTCAAAGCGACGTATCAGATTCAGGAAGATGGAATGTACAGTCTCACGGTCATGTGCAAGGATAAGGCAGGCAATGAGGCAGAAATCTATCAGAGCGATATTTTTCTTGTTGATAGAAACAAACCAATTGTAGATATTTGCTATGAGGGAATAAAGCGGACGGACAATTGTTATCAGGGCTCAAGAACAGCAAAAATCACAGTGAGAGATGTCTCGTTTGACGAAAACTGTACCACAAATTTTTATATAACACCTAAGAATATTCCTGTGAAAATTAGCGCATGGACAAAAAAGAGTATAGAACACACAAATGAATATGAGTACACTTGTACGATTATATTTGAACAAGATGGAGCGTACAGTTTTCAATTTTCTTGTGCAGATCAGGTTGGGAATTTGTCAGAGCTTGCTGAGGGTGGCAAGTTTATTATTGACAATACTGCACCTGTTATTCAGATAGATTTTGAGCAGACAGACACGAAAGATGGAATAAATTATCACAGAGCAAAAACGGCAGTGATTAAGATAAAAGAACAAAATTTTGTCAAGGAAAATGTTCTAATTGAGCCAGTGCGAGTGAAAATGGAAGACGTAGTTTTAAAGGCAAATCAATTTCCGACAGTGAAAGAATGGGTATCAAACGGCAATATACATAGCGCAATAATGGATTTTGCAGAGGATGGCATTTATGGATTTCGTATCATATGCAAAGACAGAGCAGGCAATGAAGAAACAATTGAGTTTGACAGTAAAAAACTTTGTATTATTGATACTACAGCGCCATCTGTGAAAATTACATATGATAAAGATACAAAAAATGAGAAGCAATACAATACGTCGCGGACAGCGAAAGTAATTGTAACAGATGCAAATTTTGATGAGAGCTGTACGATAAATTTTGATTTTAGTATAGGAAATGCCAAACCACGAATTGGCAAGTGGAAACAGGAGGGCACAGATTATATTTGTGAAGTCTTTTTTGAAAAAGATGGAGTGTATCATTTTCAATTTTCCTGTGAGGATAAAGCAGGCAATCTGTCAAAGATAATAGATGGTGGCAGTTTTGTGATTGATACCACAGCGCCAGAAATATCTGTGACTTTTGACAATAATAGTGCCCAAAATGGAAACTATTATAATGCTTCAAGAACAGCGACTATTACAATTATAGAAAATGCTTTTTCTGATCAACTTGTCCAGATAGAAATGCTCGACACAGTAGAAGTGGACAATCTTCCGGCAATCAGCCGATGGAAGACAGATGGCGAACGGCATATTGCCACAATAAATTTTACCAAGGAAGGTGTTTATGGATTTCAAGTAGCCTGTAAAGATCTTGCAGGAAATACAGCAAAAGAGTATGTGAGTGCACTTTTTGTAATAGATAAAACAGCGCCGCAAATTACTTTTGACGGTGTGTATGCTAATTCTACTAACAATGGCGTTGTGATGCCTATAGTAAATTGTACAGATTCTTTTTTGGACGAGGCGGCAACGACAGTGACTCTTACAGGGACAAATCATAAGGACCAGACGGCAAGCGCACAAAAAAGTGTGATTACGAATGGAATACGACTGGTTTATCCTGATTTTGCGCATGTGAAGGAGATGGATGATGTTTATAGATTGAAAGTGAAAGCAGTGGATTTGGCGGGAAATGAGAAAGAGGAAACGTTAAATTTTTCTGTCAATCGTTTTGGATCAACCTATCAAATCAGTGCAGATACACAACAGTTAATCGAGGATTACTATACATCAAAAGCGCCTGTGATAACGATTAAGGAGGTTAATATTGATGCGTTGGAATACGGAGAAGTTACTATTAGCAGAGAAGGGCAGATCAGCACTCTTGTTCGAGGAGAAGATTATATTGTTACCAAAGAAGGTACAGATGCAGACTGGAATGCTTATACATATAAGATAAAGGCGGATAATTTTTCTTGCGATGGCATCTATTCTGTAGGATTTTATTCTGTTGACAAGGCAAAAAATATGTCGGACAATCGTGTGAAAGGAAAAGAAATCGAATTTGTGTTGGATACGACAGCGCCCAGTATTGTAGTTGATGGTATGAAATCAGGTGAGACGTATAGAGAGCAAAAGAAAAAGGTCACATTGGATGTAAAAGACAATCTGTATCTTACAGAGTTACAAGTTACAGATAATGGGGAAACAATACTGTGCTTGTCAGAGAAAGAACTGTCAGAAAACAATGGTATTGTTACATTTCTTTTGCAGGAGAAGGAGGCAGAGCGGGAGATTGTTATCACGGCGAGAGATAAAGCAAAGAATGAACAGATACAGAAGTTTTATGGAGTGTTAATTTCTTCCCAAAAAGAAGTTTTTCAGGAAATAGCTAAGAAAAAATTGCCAAATAAAAAGGTAATGACGGATAAAAATATAGAAATCAATAAAATGACGGAGACGGCAGAATATATGGATAACCTTACAGTGCCACCTTGTGAGAAAGAAAATCGTCTGTTGTATGGGGTCAGTGCTGTCATGTTCATTGCGGTATTAACGACCGCAGGGATTGTTCAAGTTAGAAAAAGGCAACAAAAAAAGCGCAAAAATTAGGAGGAAACAATGCTTGAGATTGGTTCCGTTGTTGATGGAAAATATAAAATACTGAATCTGATTGGTCAAGGGGGAATGAGTGTCGTATACCTTGCAATGAATGAGCGCGCCAACAAACAGTGGGCAATAAAGGAAGTCAGAAAGGAGGGGATACAAGATTTTGCATTTGTGCGGCAAGGATTGATTGTTGAGATGGAAATGCTCAAAAGATTAAGACACCCATATTTGCCAACAATTATTGATGTGATTGACTTGGATGATAGTTTTTTAATTGTGATGGATTATATCGAAGGGATACCATTTCGCAAAGCACTCGAACTGTATGGGGCATTGCCCCAAGAGGATGTAATAGAATGGGCAAAACAGCTCTGTGAGGTTTTGGGATATCTTCATAGCAGACCACTTCCAATTATCTACAGAGATATGAAACCCGATAATATTATGCTCAAACCCGATGGAAGTATTGCACTGATTGATTTTGGTATTGCGCGGGAATACAAACCATATGCGCTGCAGGATACGAGAGTATTGGGGACGCAGGGATATGCGGCGCCGGAGCAGTTTGGAGGACAAGGGCAGACAGATGCAAGAACTGACCTGTATGGTCTTGGAACAACACTGTATCATCTTGTGACAGGGCATAATCCAGCGGAACCACCCTACGAGATATTTCCAATCCGCCATTGGAATCCAGCGCTATCACAGGGGCTAGAAAAAATTATATGGAAATGTACGCAAAAAAACCCAGCGGAACGCTATCAATCTTGTGCGGAAATGCAGTATGATTTAGAGCACTTTCAGGAATTGGACAACAAATATTCTCTAAGACAAAAATTCCGGTTGATATGTTTTTTGGGATTGTGCATTTTTACTATTATTTTTTCTTTGATAACAGTGTGGGCACATCAAACTAAAACTTCGATTATCGTACAGAAATATGATGATTACATAGAAGCTGCAAAAAGCAGTGTGACTGCTAATGAGCAATTTGGATATTATGAAAAAGCATTACAGTTAATGCCAGGCGAAAAGAGAGCGTATCTGGAATTAATTGATAAGCTCTATCTAAGCGATGATGTTCTGACAGCAAAAGAAGACGAGCAATTGCGTTCTTTGCTTATTCGGCGTACAAACACAGGAAAGACCTATGAAGAAGTGTTAAGAGAACAGGCTTCAGGATATGAGGAACTAGCATATCGGCTTGGAATTGCCTATTTTTATTCCTATGAGGAACATGGAAACAAAGCTTTATCAGCCAAATGGCTGGCAATTGCGGCAAATGCCACAACGTTGGATGCACGTCAGGTTCAGAGAGCATCGAAACTTGGCAGGATTGCGGAATACTATGCACGATTAGGGGTTGAGAACAAATCTGGAGATGTGAATATTGGCTATGCGGAATACTGGCAGGACCTTTGTGAAGTTGCCCAAGGAAATATAACAGAACTTGACAATGCGACGACAGCGTTAATGGTATACCGAGAGATGGTGTATCAAATTTATGCGAATGTGATAAAGTTTGAGCGGGCAGGGATTTCAAGAGCGACATTACAAAAGCAATTAAATGATATTAAACACCATTTGGAGACAGAGATAGACATTAATTCTTTACAGGAAACGGACAGGTTAAAACAGCTTGCAGAAGAATTAAAAGTTAATATTGTACAAGCACAAAGAGTGTTGGAAAGTGGGGAATTGTGATAAACAGCAACTTTTTATTGACAGATATTGTACAGGTTCAAAAAATAATAGAACAGTATCATCAGATATTTTATTATTGTCGATTAATTGCGATCTTATGTGGTGGTGGGTCTGCAATCCTTTTTCTGGTATTTGAAATTCCAAAAGTATTGGGCGAACTTACAGGTATAACAGCAAAAAAGAAAATTAAGGAGTTTGAGAGAAAAAATGCATCTGCTGTGCGATATACGCGAAAAAAATTTTGTAAAACAACTACATTGCAAGAGATAAAAGACAGCAATGAGACGACAATGCTAGATGAGGAATTTAAGACGCAATTACTAGTACAATCGAATAATAATTAACTGGCACTTTGAAAAGTAACTACTAGAGTAACAGTTTTGATAGGTATTTGCACTTTGCTGCAAATACCGTAAAACAACATAATGACTACAAGCAAAAATCCATCGCCAAAGGCGATTTTGCATGGATTTTTGCCCGTAACAGTGAAGGTATCTGAACTGTTACCTACTAGAAGATTTCACATTATTTCATGAGGAAACATAAGTTGCAAAAGAGGCAGTACTTTGCTATAATGTGGTTGCATAATTCTAAGAATTTTTTTTTTGTGTTTATCAATCGTTATCAACTACAAGATATTTCAAAAAATGCTCTGGAATCAAAAATGGGTTATTTGAGTAGAAAATGACTTGGTAAAAGATACAAGAGAAAATTATAGTGAGGTGCTGTGTAACAGAATACAATTTTTTTATAGAACGCGCAGATTACAGATGCTTGGTTTTATGCGAAGCGATACGAAGCGTGGATGGACGCGCAAAAAGAGTATATAAAAGATACACTAAGGGAGATGACATCATGACATTAAAAGAATTACCGATTGGAAAGACAGCAGTTGTTGTTTCAGTGGGCGGTGAGGGTGCGCTGCGGCAGCACTTTTTAGATATGGGCGTGATACCAGGTGTGGAAGTAACGATGGTGAAATATGCGCCAATGGGAGACCCAGTAGAACTTCGGGTTCATGGCTATGAGTTAACTCTAAGACTCGCGGATGCTGAAAAAATTATGATTGAGGAGGTGCATGAGGCAGGGCAGGAATCGCTAGAGGATACACAGAAGCAGATTAGACCCAAAACACATCATCCTGGATTGGGTGAGGGCGGTAAATACCATATAAAAGAAGATGAAAATCCACTGCCAGAAGGAGAACTATTAACTTTTGCACTTGCGGGAAATCAAAACTGTGGTAAGACAACACTTTTTAATCAGTTAACTGGCTCGAATCAGCATGTAGGTAATTTTCCAGGTGTGACAGTAGACAGAAAAGATGGCAGTATGAAAGGCAGACCCAATACGCTTGTGACAGACCTGCCAGGTATCTATTCACTCTCTCCCTACACAAGTGAGGAGATTGTTACAAGACAGTTTATTTTAAATGAAAATCCAAAAGGAATTATCAATATTGTCGATGCAACCAATATTGAAAGAAACCTGTATTTGACAATGCAGCTTTTGGAGCTGGATATTCCAATGGTGCTTGCACTCAATATGATGGATGAAGTGCGGGAAAATGGCGGTTCTATCAGGGTAAATGAGCTTGAGGAATTGTTGGGAATCCCAGTTATACCGATATCCGCAGCAAAAAATGAGGGAATTGATGAGTTGATTGACCATGCAATGCATGTGGCAAAGTATCAGGAACGTCCTGGCAGGCAAGATTTTTGTGATGCAGAAGATCATGGTGGAGTAGTGCATCGGTGTCTTCATGGCATTATGCATTTGATTGATGACCATGCATCGACAGCAAAGATTCCAGTTCGTTTTGCGGCTGCCAAACTTGCAGAGGGAGATATGCGTGTACTTGAGCGGCTCAATTTGGACCTTAATGAGCAGGAGACATTAGAACATATTATCTGTCAGATGGAAAAGGAGCGAGGATTAGACCGAGCGGCTGCCATAGCAGATATGCGCTTCTCCTTTATCAGTAAAATTTGTAAAGAGACTGTAATTAAGCCGCACGAGAGCAGAGAACATGCGCGCAGCACTGCAATAGATCGAATTTTAACAGGAAAATATACGGCGATTCCAACTTTTATTATCATTATGGCAGCAGTCTTTTGGTTGACTTTTAATGTGATTGGCGCATGGCTTTCTGGACTTTTAGAGATAGCAATTGGTTCTTTGACAGATGCAGTCACAATTGCGATGGAGGCAGGTCAGGTAAACCATGTGCTTCAATCACTTGTCATTGATGGAATCTTTAACGGCGTGGGAAGTGTACTAAGCTTTCTGCCAACGATTGTGACTCTGTTCTTTTTTCTATCTATGCTTGAGGATAGTGGATATATGGCGCGAGTGGCGTTTGTTATGGATAAGCTTTTGCGTAGGATCGGCTTGTCCGGCAGAAGTATTGTGCCAATGTTAATTGGATTTGGCTGTACTGTTCCTGGTGTGATGGCAAGTAGAACATTGCCGTCAGAACGTGATAGAAAGCTAACAATTTTGTTGACGCCGTTTATGAGCTGCTCAGCAAAGTTGCCGATTTATGCATTTTTTACAGCGGCATTTTTCCCTGGAAAAGGTGCTCTTATCATGGTGGGGCTTTACTTTGTTGGTATTTTTATCGGAATATTAACAGCGTTGATTATGCGTAGGTTTCGATTTAAGGGAGAAGCCGTTCCGTTTGTTATGGAGCTGCCAAATTATCGTATGCCAGGGGCAAGAAATGTCGCACAACTTTTGTGGGAGAAGGCCAAAGACTTTTTGCAGAGAGCATTTACAATCATTTTTGCCGCAACGATATTAATCTGGGTTTTGCAGAATTTTGACATGCGTCTAAATGTGGTAAAGGATTCGCAGGATAGTATTTTAGCGATGGCTGCGGGTGTTATTGCACCGTTATTTGCACCTTTGGGATTTGGTGATTGGAGAATTTCCACTGCATTGATAACAGGATTTATGGCAAAGGAGAGTGTGGTGTCAACGGTGTCTGTCCTGTTTGGGGATACAACAAATCTTCTTATTGCCATCACACCGATTGCCGCAGTCAGTCTCTTAATTTTTTGTTTGCTCTATACGCCGTGTGTGGCGGCAATTGCTTCCGTGAAACGAGAGCTGGGTGGAAAGTCCGCAGTGCTCATGGTGCTTGGCCAGTGTGCAATTGCATGGATATGTGCATTTGTGGTCAGGTTGGTTGGATTGATGTTTGGTTTCTGAAAGGGGAAGATAATAGTATGGATTATGATAATCGTATGATTGAGGAAGTTTTAAAACATTTAGACAGTGAGTTGGCACATGGAGCAACTCGTATGAGCGTTATTTTCGATGATACAGCAGAAGAAGCAAAAACTGTGTCGCACAAGTGCTGTCATAGTTATGGAAGACCTGCCACAGAGACAGTGGGATTACTTGATATGTATACAGATATCAGCGCGGGAACTTCAGATAGAGGATTATAGAAAAGAGAATATATCGTTGCAATTGTCCGCGTTCAGTGTATGAATAGGGAAGATTTATCTTCCCTATTCAATTTGTATAATTCTTTCTGGTATTATCCCATAATAATTTCTACATTCACATCAGTTTTTCCATGTTCAATTGGAATGATACAGCCATCTATTTTTACGCCATCTACTGTCATAGAGACAACTCCTTTTTGCACATTGTCTGGATTTTTGACTGTAATATGATACAGAACATCACGGAAGTGCCTTGTCAGTTTAAAATCGCCAAATCCCGTGGGAACACAAGGGTCTATACGAAGTCCTTTATGTGTTGGATACACGCCAAGAATATACTGTGAAATGTTGGTGAAGGTCCATGCAGCGGTTCCGGTGAGCCAGCTATTTTTTGCCTCGCCGTGATATTTCGCGTCGCGACCTGCGACCATCTGTGAGTATACATAAGGTTCTGTTCTGTGAATTTCACTGATTTCCTCGACATAAGCAGGGCATGTTTTCTGATAAATCTCAAATGCCCTGTCACCATGTCCAAGCACAGTCTCCGCAATGGAAACCCAAGGATTGTTGTGGCAGAAAATACCAGCATTCTCTTTGTATCCAGGTGGATAGGAAGAGATTTCACCCAGCTCGACATGATACTTTGTGTAGGCAGGTTGTAAAATCATAACACCGTATTTGGTATCTAATTTTTCTTTTACAGCGTTCAGCGCCTTTTCTGCAAGTCCTTCCTTGACACCGATACCTGCAAGTACACAGAAGCCCTGTGGTTCAATGTAAATTTGTCCTTCCTCACATTCTTTGGAGCCAACTTTATTGCTATGCGCGTCGTATGCCCGTACAAACCAGTCTCCGTCCCAGCCATCTTTGAGTACAGCGTCATACATAACAGCGACTTCGTTCCTTGCGCGTTTTGCCTCCGCGTCATCGCCAAGCAGTTCCGCAAGCTGTGCGTATTCCTCGCCGTATTTGACAAACATTCCAGCAATAAATACAGATTCTGCGACAGGTCCTTCGCTTGGACCGAATGTCTGAAAGGATTCTCCAGGATGCTCAGAAAAACAGTTGAGATTCAAACAATCGTTCCAGTCTGCACGTCCAATAAGTGGGAGATTGTGTGGTCCTTTGTGTGTTACAATATAGTCAAAGGAGCGTTTTAAATGTTCCATCAACGGTGTTGCTACGCGCATATCATTGTCGTAAGGTACCATTTCGTTTAAGATGGATAAGTCGCCTGTCTCACGTATATAGGCGCTTGTTCCAGCAATCAACCAGAGTGGATCGTCATTAAAGCCGCTTCCAATGTCCGAGTTGCCTTTTTTGGTGAGTGGTTGATATTGATGATATGCACTACCATCTTGAAACTGTGTGGAAGCGATATCAATAATGCGTTCTCTTGCGCGGTCTGGAATTAAATGTACGAAGCCCAGCAGATCTTGGCAGGAATCCCGAAAGCCCATTCCGCGCCCAATTCCAGATTCATAGTAGGAGGCGGAGCGACTCATATTGAATGTTACCATACATTGGTACTGATTCCAAATATTGACCATTCTGTTTACTTTATCATTGGAGGATTCCACAACATAGCGGCTAAGTAAATCTTTCCAGTATTCGTTTAATTCTGCAAAGGCTTTGTCTACAGCAGCGTCAGAATTGTATTTTGCAATCATTGTGTTGGCGGGTTTTTTGTTTACCACATTCGGCGCTTCAAATTTATCTTCAACAGGATTTTCCAGATAACCTAAAAGAAACACATAGGATTTTTCTTCGCCTGGTGCCAATGTGATGTCAATCTGATGAGCTGCAATGGGAGACCAACCACTTGCTATAGAATTCGTACATTTTCCAGCCATCACAGCCTCAGGCTTATCAGCGCCATTGTATGTGCCAATAAAGCTGTCACGAATGGTATCAAATCCGTTGATATTTGTATTGACTGTGTAAATAGCATAGTGGTTGCGGCGCTCGCGATACTCTGTTTTATGGTAGATGGTTGCGCCGTCAACCTCCACTTCACCAGTGCTTAGATTCCTTTGAAAATTTCTGGAATCATCATCGGCATTCCACAAGCACCATTCCACATAGGAAAACAGAGAAATATTCTTCTCGACAGCAGCATTATTCTTTATCTTTATCTGGGAAATTTCGCAGTTGTCCTCCATTGGAACAAAAGTGAGAACAGATGCGTGTACTTGATTTTTGGACGTGGTAAAGCGGCTGTAACCAATTCCGTGACGACATTCATAGGTGTCAAGCGCAGTCTTTGTTGGTTGCCAGCCAGGATTCCAGATGGTGTCGCCATCCTTTATATAGAAGTATTTTCCGTTAGTGTCATAGGGTACATCATTGTAGCGATAGCGTGTCAGACGCAAAAGCTTTGCATCCTTGTAAAAAGTATAGCCACCACAAGTGTTTGAGATTAGGGAGAAAAAGTCCCTGCACCCTAGATAGTTAATCCAGGGAAGTGGTGTTTTGGGTGTTGTGATGACATATTCCCGATTTGCGTCATCAAAGTATCCAAATTTCATGGTTTGTTCCTCCTTTTTAATTAATAGACTCTCGGAATCTTCCTTGCACCTGTTTTTGCGACAGATTTTCCGTCATATGCACACAAAAAATCTTCTCGCAATATCAGGCATAAAAGATTCTAAAAGTTTATTTGAATCATTTTTCACAATCTTCTTTATAATGTTAGATGCATTAATGTAATCAATGCTTGAAAAGATTTACGAAAACGTTTAAGTTACTCTGATATGCATAATTTAGCATAGAATGAAACAGAAAGCAAGATAAATTTTAGAATTGTGTAAATTGATGATAACAGTTGTTACTTTTCACACCCGCACTATGCACTTGTTGCATGGTGTCGGAGCTAGCGTCAAAAATCCTGTTTTGTGGCATTTTGCGTGCATCAATTGTTGCAATGCACACAAAATTATTATAAATGGACACGAAATCTGGTGTGGGTATGAATTGCAACAGAATTTAAGTTACAATTGTTATAGTTCAGTCTAGGACTTTGCACTATGTTGCAAAGTCCGTGAGAAAGCGTAGTGATTGAAATGCATCAAGCCACCACGAAGTGGTTTTGCATGGCTTGATGCTTGTAACAGGAAGCCGGAGACTGAACGGTTACTTACAATTTTGAAATGTAAAAATTAGCACTTGTAATCAGTTTCGATTTAGCATAGAATAATTATTGGGTATGCATAGAGGGGCCTGCAAAGGAGTATGTAATATCCATGAAAAAAATGAACAACAAAAAATATCGGAGTGTATTTCTTTTGGTGCTGTTTCCGCTTATTTTGTTGTGCGGTTGCACCGCAGCTCAAGATGAGGTTACAATGACATTGCTTGAGGCGGAGACGGCAGAAGCGCGGAGCGTTGGATATGAAGAAATGGCCTCCATGTTATCTTTAGAGGAGGAAGCTGTGCTAGAACCTGTGCAGATTTATGTCTATGTCTGCGGAGCAGTGGAGCTTCCTGGTGTGTATTGTCTAAAGGAAGGCAGCCGACTATATGAGGCGGTCGAGTTGGCTGGAGGAATGACGGATGACGCTGATAAAAATTGTCTTAATATGGCAAGGCAGATTGTAGATGGGGAGCAGATTGTAATTTTGACCCAGGAGGAGGCTGCTTTGCAAAAAGAAGCGGGTGTTTATAAGTATCCCGCAGAGGAAAGTATGCAAGGGATAACAGCACAGAAGTCAAATCTTGTCAATATTAATACTGCCACTGTTGCGGAACTGACAACTGTGCCAGGTATCGGTGAGAGCAGAGCGTTGGCGATTATTGCATATCGAGAGAGAAATGGTAATTTTGGCAGTATCGAAGACATTAAAAAAGTAGATGGCATTAAAGATGGGCTCTTTTCTAAGATAAAGGATAAAATAACAACTTAAGGGGGAAATTCGGGAACAATGGGCAAGAAGGTTTTGGTGGTGGATGATGAGAAGTTAATCGTAAAGGGACTGCGTTTTAGCCTAGAGCAGGATGATATGGAAGTCGAATGCGCATATGATGGGGAAGAAGCACTGGAGATGGCAAAGAACAATCAGTATGATCTTGTTTTGCTAGATATAATGTTGCCTAAGCTAACTGGTTTGGAAGTTTGCCAACAGATTCGGGAGTTTTCAGATGTGCCTGTTATTATGCTCACTGCAAAGGGTGAAGATATGGACAAAATACTTGGCCTTGAGTATGGAGCAGACGATTATATCACCAAACCGTTCAATATTCTCGAAGTGAAAGCGCGAATTAAAGCGATTATACGCCGGACGGGCAACAAGACAAAGGGAGTGTTGGAGAAGAAGGCACAGATAATAGAAGCAGGGGATCTGCGTCTTGACTGTGAGGGAAGACGGCTGCATATCAGTGGCGTAGAGGTAAATCTTACTGCAAAAGAGTTTGATGTGCTAGAACTTTTGGTACTAAATCCCAACAGAGTTTACAGCCGTGAGAATCTGTTAAAGCTAGTGTGGGGAGAGGACTATCCAGGAGATGTACGGACTGTGGATGTCCACATTAGAAGGTTGCGGGAGAAAATAGAACCAAACCCAAGTGAACCAAAGTATGTGCATACCAAGTGGGGCGTGGGATACTATTACAAAAATATTTAAAAAGAATCGTACCACACCATCACAGAAAAGTGTATATAAAGTGGGGAGAGAGAAGTGGCAAAGCTCTGGAAAAAAATGAAAAAAGGGAAACTATTTGAAGGCTTTCGCAGTCTGAAAACAAGGATATTTTGCATCATTATGGCGGCTGGGATTGTGCCGTGTGTAGTACTTCATGTTGGGATTTTGGAGCGCTATCTCAACAATACGATAGCGACAAGAACAAATGAGGTGCAGACACAGGTAAAAATTATCGCAGACCATTTAATCACATATAATTATATGTTGGATAACAGCAGTGATGTAGTCAATGCAGAGCTTTCTCAGTTGTCTAATCTCTATGATGGAAGAGTTTTGGTCGTGAATGGCGGTCTGAAAATTATTAAAGATACTTATGGAGTCAGTGAGGGTAAAACAATTATTTCTGAGGCGATTATTAAGTGCCTTAAAGGTGATGGTGCCTCCAACAGTTTGAAAGATGCGGGGTATATTGAAATTATTGTACCTATCGAGGAAAAGTCAGAGGAAAAAGCGCATATAGCAGGAGTGATGCTGACCAGTGTTTCGACAGATAGTATTACAAATGGCTATGAATATATACAAAGTAGGGCCTTTCTATTAGAGATTTTGGCGATGGTTGTTATATTTGGCATAGCGCTTTTGATCAGCCGTAGGATGTTGAAGCCCTTTGAGAAAATTACGGACGCGATTAATGATGTAAAAAATGGATTTACAGATGAGGAAATTAGCGTTACAGACTATATTGAGACAGAACATATTGGGGATGCCTTTAATCAGATGATGGGCAGAATGAAAGTGCTTGACAATTCCAGGCAGGAGTTTGTGTCGAATGTGTCCCATGAATTGAAGACACCACTTGCATCTATGAAAGTGCTTGCGGATTCGCTGATTCTGCAGGAGGATGCGCCAGCCGAGTTATATCGAGAGTTTATGTTGGATATCGCAGAGGAAATAGACCGTGAAAATAAGATTATCACGGATTTGTTGTCTCTTGTAAAGATGACGAGAACTTCAGCGGATATGAATGTTGAGACTGTAGATATGAATGCGGTGCTGGAGCTTTTGCTCAAGCGTTTAGGGCCAATTGCTACGCGGGCTGAGGTTAAGCTAATTTTTGAGAGTCGCAGACCAGTCAGTGCAGAGATTGATGAGGTGAAATTAACATTAGCGTTATCTAATCTTGTGGAAAATGCGATTAAATATAATGTGAAAGGCGGCTGGGTAAAAGTGATACTTGATGCAGATCATCAGTATTTTACTGTGGAGGTGTCCGATTCGGGTGTGGGGATTCCACAGGAGGCTATCCAGCATATTTACGAGCGTTTTTATCGGGTAGACAAATCTCATTCTAGGGAAATTGGAGGGACCGGACTAGGACTTGCGATAACGAGAAGTGCAATATTGATGCACCGCGGATCAATCAATGTGAACAGCGAAGAGGGAGTGGGGACAATATTTACTGTGAAGATTCCACTCACTTACATCGCGCCGTAGAGAACTGTAATGAACGAAACAGAAAGGCGATTTTATGAATTGGTATCCTGCAGAGAGATCTCGAAGGGTTTTATTCCTGTTTGGGTTGATGCTTGTGCTGGCTGTTCTACCAACAGGGTGTAGTAGTGAAGAAAAACAGGGAACAGCAGTGGATATTTCCTATTTAAATAAAAGAGAGACAAAACTTGTGACAGAGACACACTATCTTGAGAGCATAGATACAAAAGACATGATTGTGGAAGTGCTGAAATTGTTGTGCGCTGTACCTGACAATAAGGAATTAAAAGCAACGCTTACAAGCGGGATTAATATTATCACGTACTCCTATGATGGAGAGCAGGTAATTGTATCTCTTGGCGAGAAATACAAGGAATTGTCAAGAACGACAGAAGTGTTAACAAGGGCGGCCCTTGTTAGAAGTCTTACCAATATACCAGGTGTAAATTACGTTATGATTACGGTGAATGGGGAAGCGCTAACAGACTTGTCAGGAAATGCGATTGGAATTATGACAGCGGATATGTTTGTGGACAATGCTGGCACACAAGTGGAGGCTGTGGAGAGCAGAGTAAATTTGCGCCTGTATTTTGCAAATGAGACAGGAGATGGACTGATTGCCGTAAACAGAGAGCTGACGCACAATGCAGATGTCTCCAATGTACCGATGGAGAAATTGGTTGTGGAGCAGTTAATTAGTGGTCCGGCGAACGGCGAAACGTTTCCTACAATCAGTCCAGATACAAAACTGGTTAATATCACTGTGAAGGATGGTGTGTGTTACCTGACATTTAACAGTGCGATGCTCACTGCAGTGAACAATGTGACAACGGATGTGACAATCTTTTCGATTGTCAATTCTCTTGTGGAGTTAAGCAATATTAATAAAGTGCAGATATCAATTGAAGGGAACAAAGATGGAAAGTTTCGAGATAAATATGAGGCATCCACTGTGTTTGAGCGAAATCTGTCACTTGTGAATTAGGAACTGTTTAGAAATAAACAGATATAATACAAAAGGATAATAAATTATGAGAAGACCACTATGCTGTGTCTGTGCAGCATTTGTGGTGACTGTGTTCTTATATTTGATAATTAGTCCTCCGCCGGAACCGTTATTTGATTTGCCGGAGGGGACTAGAGTGACTTTAATTGGTGAGCTGATGCAGAAAGAATATAAAAAGGAAATGTTGGTTTTGCGCCTAGAGCACGTTAAAGAGTGGCGTTCCAACACACAAGAAAACGATCTGGGGTGTGTTCTATGCTATATAGAGCCCTGTGAAAATATTGTGGAACCAAAAGTTGGAAGTATGGTTGCTGTGGAGGGAAAAGTATCTTATTTTGACAAGGCACGAAATCCGGGAGGCTTTGATGCACAGCGCTATTATCAGACTCTTGGCGTAGATTTTAGATTGTATCAAACAGAATTGATTACTGCAGGCAGCAATTATTCTGTATATCATGAGACATTGTATCAGCTCAGACATTATCTTGAGGAAATATTTGACAGGGCACTTTCCGAGAAAGATTCCGCTGTTATGAAGGCCATTTTGCTTGGAAATAAATCTGAGATGGATGAACAGAGCAAGCAACTTTTTCAGAAAAGCGGCATTGCACATATCTTTGCGATTTCTGGACTTCATATTACATTGTTGGGGATGGGATTATATCGAATTTTGCGCAGGACATATTTTCCGCAGCAGATTTGTGCAGTGTTTGCAATAGTTTTGATGGTTGTATATGGGGATATGGTTGGTATGAGCAACTCGGCATATCGTGCGGTATTTATGTTTGGAATGCAGCTTGCGGCACAGTTGTTACGGCGTACTTATGATATGCTCACAGCACTGGCACTGTCCGCGATACTGATTTTGCTAGAGCAGCCACTGTATTTATATTATGCAGGATTTCAATTGTCCTTTGGTGCGATTCTTGGGATAGGCTGTCTATCTGAAGTGATGCAGCCATTTCCTCGCAAAAAGAAGCAGTGTTTTGTGGATAAAATTGCTGTATCTTTGTGTGGAAGCCTTAGCATCTTTCTGATACATTTTCCTATTATGCTGTGCATATATTATGAATTTCCAATCTATTCATTTTTTCTGAACTTGATTATTATTCCTGCCATGTCTGTTTTAATGGCAGCAGGGCTTTTGTGCCTTGGTGCAGGCTGTCTGCCTGGAACGTTTGGATTGGGTATGGCAAAAATTGTGGGGATGGTATGTCATGGGATGCTGTCTGGCTTTACATGGCTCTGCGAAGGGTCTCTAAAGTTGCCGTTTGCGAACTGGGTAACAGGAAGGCCACACAATTGGAAAATCTGCATTTTTTGTGGTGCTGTTGTATTTTTATATGTGTCTCATCAGTATGGAAAGCGATTGTCAAAAAATGCCGCCTGTGAAAAGAGAGGGATTGGTATTGTACTTCCTTTTGAGTTCAGACTTTTAATAGTGCTTGCAGCGGTTATTCTGGTCAGTGATTCTTCTGTAGATGGCACTTCTTTGACATTTTTAGATGTGGGGCAGGGAGATTGCATTTGTGTTGAGAGTGTAAGTGGAGAACATTTTTTGATCGATGGCGGAAGCACTTCAGAGAGCAAGGTGGGTGCTTACACAATTTTGCCTTATCTGAAATACAATGGGATATCAAAGTTGGATGCAGTATTTTTAACCCATCTTGACAGCGATCATATTTCTGGGGTGATGGAGCTTTTGGAAGAGAGTAGAATGGAAGTAAAAATCAGCAGGATTTGCATATCGAATGCTGTCATTGAAGATGAGGCGTATCACAAGTTGGCTGTGCTTTGTAATGCAAGGAAAATACCAATCTATCGATTGAAGGCTGGGGATAAAATACGCGTGCGTGATTTACAGTTTGAAGTACTTCACCCCTGTGCGGATTATAAGACGGATTCGCGCAATGCATATTCGCTTGTGATGAAGCTGGAGTCTGGCGGAGTTACAGCACTTCTGACAGGAGATGTTGAGTCTGATGGAGAATATGCGTCGGCAGAACGGCTTTATCAGGAGACAGAGTTTTCAGGAATTGATATTTATAAGGCAGCGCATCATGGGTCTAAATATTCCAACACAGAGGAACTATTAACATGCATACAGCCGAGGACGGTAATTATTTCTTGCAGCGAGGATAACCGTTATGGACACCCGCATGCAGAGGCAGTTGAGCGCATGAAACAGATAGGGAGTAATATTATTATAACGAAGAACACAGGAGCCATTATGATAAAGATTAAGAACGGAAATTATAAGATAAAAACTTATCGAAAATTAAAGACAGAGGAGATACAATGAAAAGGATTGTAGAGGATATTAAAAATGGCAGATTTAGTAAGGTATATCTTCTCTATGGGGAGGAGGCATATCTGCGTAGACAGTATTGTGAAAAATTGCGAGAAGCTTTAGTGGCAGAGGGAGACACAATGAATTGCAGTGTCTATGCGGGGAAAGATATCAATGTCAATGAAGTGGTTGACCGTGCAGACACGATGCCTTTTTTTGCGGAGCGCAGAGTGATTATTATTGAGAACAGTGGCTGGCTGAAAAGTGGAAATGACCAGATTGTTGCAATGATAAAAACACTTCCAGAAACCACCTGTATAATTTTTGTGGAGGAGGAGACGGATAAGCGAAGCAAACTTTATAAGGCGATTACAGCAAACGGTTATGCAGCACTCTGTGAAATGCAGGATGAGGCGACTCTCAAAAAGTGGGTGCTAGGATTGCTGAAAAAAGAAAACAAACAGATTACAGCAAATGCGCTAGAGCTTTTACTGGATAAGACAGGCACAAATATGGAGAATATTCGGCGAGAATTAGAGAAGTTGATTTGTTATAAGTATTATGAAGAAGGAATAACGGAAGCTGATGTGGAGGCGCTCTGTGTTGTTCAGATACAAAATCAGATTTTTGATATGGTGGAGGCTGTTGCACTAAAGGAGCAGAAACGCGCACTTGAATTGTATTATAATCTGCTTGCTCTAAAGGAAGCACCAATGAAAATATTGGCGCTGACTGCCAGGCAATTTCATATGCTTTTGCAAGTTAAGGAGATGAAAGCAAAAGGGTATCAGGAGAGTGATATTGCCAAAAAGATAGGGCTAAATCCTTATTTTGTAAAAAAGAAGTACATTCCGCAGGCAGCGCGGTTTCAACTGTCACAGTTGACAGACGCACTCACAATTTGCGTGGAGGCAGAGGAGAGCGTAAAAACAGGGCGTATGCCAGACAAACTTAGCGTGGAGCTTTTGATAATAGGATTGAGTACACAAAATAGCTGCTCGAAGTCTTTTTGTACTTGATATTGCTATTTACTGAGAGACTATCGGGAACCATTCAAAAAAGGAGGGCATGTAATGATACCAAAGGACCCAGCAATGCTGTTAAGCTATATAAATCTGAAACTAAGAGATTATTATCCAAGTCTTGAGGCGTTTTGTGAAGATACAGGCGAAGATATGGAAAAGATTGTGAACCAATTAAAACAGATTGATTATTATTATAATCAAGAAAAAAATCAATTTGTCTAAAAGAAGTTATCTGGAGGCAGTGAGGAGAGATGAAAAAATGGATAATTCCTTTATTGGCAGTAGTTTTGCTGCTACAAGGGTGTACCGATCAGGACGCGAATGCAAAAGAAGTGACAGATACTGTTGTTGCGGTTGTGGAAGAACAAAGTGAAGGAGAATCGAGAAGTACAATTCTTGAGGAAAAACTTGAGAAGGAGGCCCTGAAACTTGCGGACGAGATAACACAGTCTGAGAAAATAGGAGTGACGTTCACAGATGATATTGGAAGAACAGTCACTGTGGAGCGTCATGACAGAGTGATTACGCTGATTGGTAGTTTTACAGATATGTGGCTTTTAGCAGGCGGTGAAGTAGTGGGAGCTGCAAACGATTCCTGGACTAGTTTTGATTTAAATTTAGGGGAGGATGTAATCAATATTGGCTCTCATTTAGAACCAGATATTGAAAAAATTATTGCGGTAAAACCCGATTTAGTGATTGCCAGTGCAAATACGAATGCAGATATGGACATGGAAAAAATATTGACCAATGCTGGCATCACGGTGGCGTATTTTTCTGTTTCAAATTTTAATGAGTATATGAATATGTTATCCATCTGCACAGATATTACAGGGAGAAAGGATCTTTTTGAAAAGAATGGAACAGAGGTTCAGAAGTTGGTGGAGGCCGCAAGAGAGCGTGTAAATCAGCGAAATTTGGAAGGAAAAAAAGCGCCCCGCATTGTGTTTTTCCGCGCAAGTGCATCGAGCATAAAGGCGAAAGGAAGCTATGGCAATGTGGGTGGTGAGATGTTAGCTGAGCTGGGCTGTATCAATATCGCTGATGAGGATGACAGTTTGCTAGATGACCTTAGTATGGAAGCTGTTATTGCTGCTGACCCAGATTTTATATTTGTGACTACGCAGGGAAAAGATGCAGAGGCAATTCAGCAAAATATAGTGGATACATTGCTAAATAATCCAGCGTGGAACCGGCTGAGTGCTGTAAAGAATGGTCAGTACTATGTTCTGGAAAAAGAACTTTACAACCTCAAACCCAATGCAAGGTGGGGGGAGGCATACCAAAAGCTTGCAGATATATTATATGGTGCACCGTAGAGTATGTAATTTAAAAATGCCATCGGCATTCTTGTTGTGGTATGCGTGTTATCTCTGTTGCTATAAAACCAAATATATTCGTAATAAAATATATTAGTAAAAGAAATAGTAATTACCCTCTTCATCAGTAAATTTTTTGAGCCGTACATCAAAGACAGTTTCAATAATATGCTGCTGTAGACACATCTCTGGGGTGGCTATGGCAGCGATTTTTCTGTCTTGCATTATGACAAGTGTATCAGAAATGCGAAGGGCCTGTCCAATGTCATGCAGCACAAGAATAATTGTTTTTCCCTGTGCTTTTAGTTGTAATAGCATTTCCATAAAGGCACGCTGTGCATTTAAGTCCAGATAGGTTGTAGGTTCGTCCAGAACAATATAGTTACAATCTTGTGCCAAAGTCATGGCGAAGAAAGCACGTTGTCGGATTCCGCCGGAAAGTGTATCTGCATATTGGGCAGCATAAGGATCTATCTGCGTAAAATGCATTGCGCGTTCCACTATTTTTATATCATTTTGGGTTTTTTTGCGAGCAAATCCTAAGTGTGGGAAGCGTCCGTGTTCCACAAGTGTCTTTACCGGAAGTGCAGGAATGATGGTGCGTACTTGTGGCAGAAAGGACAGTTTGCGCGCGCGTTCTCTTAGTGGCATAGCGAGATAATCTTTGCCTTCTAAATAAATAGAACCAGCGGTGACTTTTGAAGTGCCGTTTAGGCATTGCAGCAGAGTGGTTTTGCCGCATCCATTTGGGCCAATGATAGTGGTAATCTCACCTTTTTGAAAACAAACGGAGATATCATGCAGTATTGGCACGAAACTGCAACTGATATTTACATGACAAAACTCAAGCATTGACTCTGCGCCCTCCTTTCTTTTGAAAGAGTAGATACAGAAAGAATGGTCCGCCAATAAAGGACAGCAATACTCCTGCGGGAAGTTCAAATGGTGCGAACAAAATACGCCCTAAAATATCACAGACAAGCACAAAGCTGGCGCCTAGCAGCGCGGAGCAAGGTAGTAAGTATCGAGCATCATTGCCAAAGAGCTGACGGCAAATGTGCGGGATAATGAGCCCGACAAAACTCAATAGTCCCGCATAACTGACTGCGCAGCCAGAGAGAATGCTGGATAATATTAATAAAAATAAACGAACGACAGTGACATGCAAACCAAGAGAGCGTGCTGTCTCATCACCCAGGCAAAGAACATTTATGGACCTTGCAAAAAGAAAGGATAAAAAGAGTGCGATAAGGATAGCTGTGGCTGGAAATTTCAATGCCTCAAATGTTAGACCTGAAAGGGAACCAATCATAAAGGTTGTGAGATTTACGGTGATATCTGTGTCCAAAAGTTTAATGGTGTTAATGCCCGCATTTAGAAAACTGGATACTGTGACGCCTGCGAGAATAATTGTTGTGCGAGAACTGTCAGCTATATATGCCAGACTATAAATGGTGAGCGTAGCTGCAAGTGACCCCACGAACGCAGCAATTGGAATGCCAAGAGTTCTGCTGCTGCCAAATAGGAGCGAGAGCATTACTGCAAATCCGGCGCCAGAGTTGACGCCAATCGTATTTGGACTTGCGAGAGAATTATTCATGACACTCTGCAAAATAACACCGGCGGTGGAAAGTCCCATGCCTGCAACACATGCACCGACAGCTCTTGGAAGTCGTACTGTGTGAACTAAAACATAGGTAGTGGTATTTTTGTCAAGCCCAGCAAGACAACGCAGGACACTTTGGGGGGAGAGGGGGACACTTCCTAAGAGAATACCCGCAAAAAAGCAGAGGACTAGCAACAGTATTAGAGATAAAAATTTTCTTGGCATTAAGTTTGACTTCATGGATAGTTGTCTTTGTTCCTTTCTGTTCTTTTGTATTTAATAAATTTATCATCGCATATTTTTTTGGTTTAATCAAATAATATTTTATCGACAGTTACAAATTCATATCCTTCTTTTGTGAGTGCGTCAACCACAATAAGTGCGGCTTCCACAGAAGTATCATAATAGTCATGCAATAGTATGATATCATTATCTGATACTTTACTGAGAACTGCATTAGCGACGCGGCTTGTATTGGCAGTACACCAGTCGAGAGGGTCAACGTTCCAGAGGACAGGAAACATGTTTAGGTCTGTTTCAAATTTTTTATCCCATGATCCGTAGGGAGGACGGACATATTGTACTTCGTCGCCAGTGATATCATGCAAAATTTCATTTGTCTGTATCAACTCTTCTTTGAACTGCTCGCGGTTAGCGTCGGTAAGCTGAATGTGACTGTAGGTGTGATTGCCAATTAGATGCCCTTCATCATGCATTCTTTTGATGATTTCTGGATGAAGTTCTGCGTGTTCACCAGTGACAAAAAATGTAGCTTTCACACCGCGCTCCTTTAGTCCGTCGAGCAGTTTTTCTGTGTATACTGGATGTGGGCCGTCATCAAAGGTGAGTGCCACGCGTCGAATGTCAAAAGAGTTGATTTCAGCGGGAGGCGGGTCTAGCGAGGCAATCGCAGGGATAGATGGTCGATACAACAGAGATTTTGCTATGGCTGTCAGCGTCAGACACATACATATGAAATATAATATATTGAAGATACGATTATAATGTTTCATATACAGAATCACCGCAATATACTGTATTCTTAACTATAATATGCGTGGAGCTATGACAAGATTACTTTTTAAGTGCCGCGGAATCAATGATTATATTAATTTTTTCGTGAATGTTCTGTTGTGTGAAGATTCAATTAATGATATACTAATTGTCATAAAACAGGATGGAATGACTTATAGAGTATTATATAATGAGAGAGGTCTGATATCAATGGAAAAAAATAAAAAATGGGATATATTCGAGGATATGACTGCAAAGTGTTATAAGTCGCAGGATAATGGGGATATTATAAAAGAGTGCTGGTATAGCGCATATGACACGCTTTTAGAGATTATAGAGGAAGAACGAAAAAAATCGCCTGATTGTTTTGTGGAGTTGGCAGAGATTGATCAGAAGACAGAATATAAGTACAATGTACAGAGTTGGGTGGATGACTATTTTAAAGAATTGAATACACTCAGAGATTACAATAGAATCTACAAGGATGGAACACGGTTAATCAATGCTTTTCAGTGGCAGACACAGACACCAGCGCAGATTAAGCTGCGGGTAATCAATGCGATGGAACGGCTTGGAATGCATGAAGCTGCAAGTCGGTGCAGTGAGGAGTGGGTAGTGCAGAATCCTGACAACATCAATGCACTTTTCGCTGCGTTAATTTTTGGAAAGAAAGATGGTATCAAAGAGGAAGTAATCAAGGAGAATTAAAATGCTGAAAAAAAATATCAAACTGGATGGCAGCACAATACTGGTGACAGGTGCAGCCGGTTTTATCGGTGCAAATTTAATATTGGCATTGATGAAAAATGTTCAGAATATTCACATTGTAGGCATTGACAATATGAATGACTACTATGATGTGTCGCTCAAAGAATTTCGGCTTAGGCAGATTGAAGAGTGCTGCAAGAAGGTATCGGGTAGTTTTACATTTATTAGGGAAAGCATTGCTGATAAGACGTTAGTCAGTGAGTTATTTATGCAGTATCAGCCACAAATTGTAGTTAATCTTGCAGCGCAGGCGGGTGTGCGCTATAGTATTGAGAATCCAGATGCCTATATTGAATCCAATTTGATTGGTTTTTATAATATTCTTGAGGCGTGTCGGTACAGTTATGACAATGGCGCGGCGGGTGTAGCGCATCTGGTGTATGCAAGTTCTTCGTCTGTGTATGGGAGCAACAAGAAAATTCCTTATGCGACAGAAGACAAGGTGGACAATCCGGTGTCTCTCTATGCGGCCACAAAGAAATCCGATGAGCTGTTGGCACATGCCTATGCAAAATTGTATCATATTCCCTCGACAGGATTACGGTTTTTTACGGTGTATGGTCCGGCGGGGCGACCAGATATGGCATATTTTGGATTTACAGACAAGCTTGTGCGGAATGAGACAATAAAGATATTTAATTATGGAAATTGCAAACGTGATTTTACGTACATTGATGATATTGTTACAGGAGTAGAGGCAGTTATGCAATGTGCGCCGCTTCCTAATGAGGAGGGAGTAAAGTATAAGATTTATAATATCGGAAATAATCAGCCAGAAAATTTGTTAGATTTTGTGGAAATTTTGCAGGATGAGCTCAAGGCTGCTGGGGTGTTGCCGGAGAACTATGATTTTGCAGCACACAAAGAGTTTGTGGGAATGCAGCCAGGTGATGTGGAGATCACATATGCAGATGTCAGCGCATTGGAGCGCGATTTTGGATTTAAACCATCAACAAAACTGCGTGAGGGACTCAGAAATTTTGCACAGTGGTACAAACAGTTTTATGCGAATTGATTTCATGCGGCGAAAAATAAGTTTTTGGAACAGTGCTTATTTTTCGTCGCTCTAATATATATTTGTTGTCAGGTTAATTTTGGCTGGTCTTTTCGCAGAGATTGACGATATTCCGTGGGTGTACAGCCCATAGTCTTTTTAAAAACTTTATTAAAATAACTTGTGTTGTTAAATCCGACAATACCTGCAATCTCAGAGATAGATTCATGTGTTTTGCGGTACATATATTTTGCGGATTCCATAATTCGGTAGCGCATTAGATATTCGATTGGCGAGAGACCTGTCACGCGCTTGAAGCATCGACAACATTCGCTTTTGCTAACCAGAATAGCGTCAGAGATATCCGCCAAGGTAACAGGGTCCATAAAATGTTCCTGTATATAGAGAATTGCTTGTTTAACCCGATATGCATCTTGATTTGCAGTGCGCGCAGTAGTGTTGGGAGAGATTGGCGATGCAGTGAAAAGCTCATCGTATATGAGTTTCCACAACTGTAAGACATATGACTTGCTCAGCAGTTCATAACCAGTAGGATGCTCTGTGTTAAGTGCAATCAGTTGATTTAAGGGGAGGAAAAACTGTTGGTACAGCGTATTGCTTTTGGTAATGTGTAGACAACAAAATGTCTGACTAAAAATTACAGGATTGATATATTTGCTTTCCAGTTCAAGCTGACCATATCCAAGAATAAAGGAAGGATGAATAACGGTACAACAAAAAATTCCCCCACCGTCTTCGGAGGGCGTGATAAAATGTCTGACGCCTTGATTGACGAAGATAATATCCCCTTCAGATACATATAAATTTTTTTCGTTGCAGGTTATATAGGCATGTCCTTTGAGCACGTATTGAAATTCAATCTCATCATGCCAGTGCCAGTGCACAATCGGCGCGTCAGGCACAGTGCTATCAAAAGTGCAAAGCTCTAGGGGATATCCGCTGAGCAGTAGTTTTTGTGTGCGTTTTGCATAAAAATCAGGGTCCATGAATCAATTCCTTCTTTCCTGTAAGAAACTGTTCAAAAATAGACAAGCCAAAAGATATGCTGTCTATTTTTGAATTGTTTCTGCATAGTAGGTATTCCGACCTCATATTGGTAGGACAGTAACATTATCATGTTGTTTATTGAAAATAGTATACCATATTTTAAGAAAAAAACAATTAGTGTATAATAAAATATTTTATATTTTGATAAAGTAAATATTGTTTTCTACTGTGTTTTGTGATAAAAATATAGTAACAGATTAACTATACTAGAATTTTTGTTGTATGTTTGATGCTCTGTCAGCTTGCTGTGGGGTGTTGACTTAGAAACTGTTCAGAGATTACTTGTGACAAGGACGCCATATAAATGTTATGAGTAGTTTATTAATAGTTTCTTAGTATGTGTTAAATTAAAAAAATAGGAGGGATACCATGAAAACAGGTAAGAATTACAAATTTTGGTTTGCGACGGGGTCACAGGATTTGTACGGTGATGCGTGTCTGCACAATGTAGCAGAACATTCCAAGAAGATTGTGGAGGGGCTTAACAATTCAGGTCTTTTGCCATATGAAGTTGTGTGGAAACCGACATTAATCACAAATGCAGTGATTAGAAAGACTTTTAATGAGGCAAATGCTGATGAGGAGTGTGCAGGTGTCATCACATGGATGCATACATTTTCACCGGCAAAATCGTGGATTTTGGGATTGCAGGAATATCGAAAGCCACTGATGCATTTTCACACACAATTTAATGAAGAAATTCCTTATGACACAATCGACATGGATTTTATGAATGAAAATCAGTCCGCACATGGCGACCGTGAATATGGTCATATTGTGAGTCGCATGGGAATTGAGCGCAAGATTATTGTCGGACATTGGCAAAATCAGGATGTAATCAAGAAAATTGCACAGTGGATGGTAACTGCGGTAGGTGTGATGGAATCCTCTCATATTAGAGTGTGCCGTTTTGGCGATAATATGAATAATGTCGCTGTTACTGAGGGAGATAAGGTTGAGGCTCAGATTCGGTTTGGCTGGGAAATTGACCATTACAATGTGAATGATTTGGTGGAATATGTCAATGCAGTTTCAGCGACAGACATTAAAAATCTGACAGATGAATATTACAGCAAGTATCAAATTTTGACAGAGGGCAGGGACGACGCAGAGTTTAGAAGACACGTTGAAGTGCAGGCTGCGATTGAAATTGGTATGGAGAGATTTCTTGAAGAGAGAGATTACCATGCGATTGTGACCCATTTTGGTATGCTTGGCGGATTAAAACAGCTTCCGGGTCTGGCAATTCAGCGCTTGATGGAAAAGGGTTATGGATTTGGCGGTGAGGGCGATTGGAAGACGGCCGCTATGGTTCGCTTGATGAAGATTATGGCTTCTAATGTGAAGGATGCAAAGGGTACTTCCTTTATGGAAGATTATACTTACAACTTTGTTCCAGGCAAGGAAGGCATTTTGCAGGCGCATATGTTGGAGGTTTGCCCAAGCATTGCAGATGGTGATATTTCCATTAAGGTTTGTCCGTTGTCTATGGGCAACAGAGAAGATCCTGCAAGACTTGTATTTACTTCAAAGACAGGTCCTGCTGTGGCAACTTCACTGATTGACCTTGGAAATCGATTCCGTTTGATTATCAATGCTGTTGATTGCAAGAAGGTCGAGAAACCGATGCCAAAACTTCCAGTTGCGACGGCTTTCTGGACACCAGAACCAAACCTTACAGTAGGTGCAGAAGCGTGGATTTTAGCGGGCGGCGCACATCACACAGCGTTCTCTTATGACCTATCTGTTGAGCAGATGGTTGACTGGGCGGATGCGATGGGAATCGAAGCGGTTGTCATTGATAAAAACACGGATATCAGGACATTTAAAAATGAGTTGAGATGGAATGCTGTAGTATATCGCTAAAAGCATTTCATTCAAAATATAGGCGTTTTGGTTTTTCGACAAACTCTACCTCGTCGAGGTCCGCAAAGGCGTCTATAAAATCTTCCCTTACAGTTGCGATGGCATAGCCATTGATGAGTGGCTCAATATGAATCACATCAGATTCTAGTCGCTCTAAAGGACCGTGGTATTTGACAATTAATTCCCAGGTTTTGGTTGCAGGAGTGTATCCTGTGCCAAGCACCTGGGATTTTTGTAGTTCTGTTTCCGTGGCGGATAGAGCAAGATTGAGCAGGTTTTCAAGTTTTGCGTTTGCCATATAAGCGATTCCTTTTATCAAGTTATCCTTTTATAAGTAAGATATGATTTGTGGAGGGATTTGTTATAAAAAGGTTGATGCAAGACGCTAAAAATGTTATCATATCATAAAAGATTAATAGTGCGAAGGCACAAGCGTTAGGGATACTAAAAATGCTATGGCAATAGAAGACTTGTGGAACAGAAGAGAAAAATTATCGGTTAGGGGAGGTTTTCTGTGGAACAGTCAACTTTTGAAAAAATATATGAGGTTGTTAAACAGATTCCATATGGACAGGTGGCAACTTATGGACAAGTCGCTGCACTCGCGGGAAATAAGCGCTGGGCTAGGGTCGTTGGCTATGCACTGCACGTCAATCCAGATCCTGATCAGATTCCGTGTTATCGTGTTGTCAATAAAGATGGCAGAGTGTCTGATGCGTTTGCTTTTGGGGGTGGCAACCGTCAGGTAGAGTTGCTGAAAGCGGAAGGCGTGGCGTTTGTGGATGGTTGTGTGGATATGCAACGCTATCAATGGGAGAGACCATTGTATTGATTTAGAGCACACCAGGGGTGTAAAAGATGATATACTTATCTCATTTTGAGTTTCCAGATCGGGAGAGGGAATATGATTTTACAATGAGTCAGAAGCGCACTTGTTATGATACCGTTTATCCCTTTCTCATTCTTTCAAAACATCAATTGAAAATGCTTGATTTTGAACCAGTGACAATTCTGTATGGTGGAAATGGTTCAGGAAAGACGACTGCATTAAATGTGATTGCGGAGAAGCTTCACCTTGAGCGTGATACATTATACAATCGCTCTAATTTTTTTGCAGAATATACAAAAATGTGTTCGTGTGAAATCATTAAAAAGATTCCAGTAAACAGCAGAATTATCACAAGTGATGATGTGTTTGATTTTATGTTAAATTTGCGCTATATTAACGAAGGGATTAACCAGAGGCGTGAGGAGTTGTTTCAAGAATACCAGAAAGCGAAATACACAAAATTTCAGATGCATTCACTTGAAGATTATGATCAGCTAAAAAAGGTAAACGCAGCGCGGCGCAACACACAGTCAAAATTTGTGCGTGACAGTTTGCAGGACAATGTTAGAGAACATTCTAATGGAGAGAGCGCATTTCTTTATTTTGCGGATAAGATAAAAGAAAATGGGCTGTATTTGCTGGACGAACCAGAGAACAGTTTATCACCGGAAAAGCAGCAAGAGCTGATGCGTTTTTTGGAAGATTCTGTTCGTTTTTTCCAGTGTCAGTTTGTAATTGCGACACATTCCCCCTTTCTGCTTTCCATGAAAGGGGCGAAGATTTATGACTTAGATGAGGAAATGGTGGATATAAAACGCTGGACAGAACTTGGAAATGTGCAGGCATACTACACATTTTTTAAAAAGTATGCACATGAGTTTGAAGAGTAGGAGAAAAAGAAACATGAAAATTGCAGTGACATATGAAAACGGAATGGTTTTTCAACACTTTGGACACACGCAGCAGTTTAAAATTTTTGATGTGGAAAATGGTGTGATTCAAAAAGAACAGATTGTAGATACGCAAGGAAGTGGTCATGGAGCGCTCGCAGGTTTTTTGATGGAGCATAAGATTGACACAGTGCTTTGTGGTGGAATTGGCGGCGGTGCGCAAAATGCTCTTGCGGAGGCTGGTATACAGCTTTATGGTGGTATTTCTGGCGCAGTTGACACGGTAGTTAAGGCATTTCTGGAAGGAACGCTTTCTTACAATCCAGAGGTATATTGTGACCATCATGGACAGGAACATGCGTGTGGTGAACATTCTTGCAATAGCAAGGAACATGATTGCGGCGGTCATGGAGATGGATGCAGAAGTTAAAAATGTGAGTTGTATAGAAAATATTATTGAAATAACGGATTTTAATGCGCCGCAACTTGATGTATACGCTAGAATTACTGAGGGACAACTTTTAAATCGCCAAGAACCTGAGAAAGGAATGTTTATTGCAGAGAGTCCGCGCGTAATTGAGAGAGCGCTGGATTATGGTTGTGTGCCAGCTTCTATTTTAATCGAAACCAGGCAGATAGAAGGACAGAAGAGTATTATTGAACGCTGTGGTAATATTTCTGTGTATACGGCGGAGTTCGATGTACTGACACAACTTACAGGTTTTAAGTTGACGCGCGGTATGTTATGTGCAATGTATCGTCCCGCGCCAAAGTCTGTTTTAGAAATCTGTACAGGGGCGCGCAGATTGGCTGTGCTTGAAAATGTGGTAAATCCTACAAATGTCGGTGCAATCTTCCGGTCGGCAGCGGCGCTTGGCATTGATGGAGTACTGTTGACACCTGCGTGCAGTAATCCGCTGTATCGGCGTGCGATTCGTGTGAGTATGGGAACTGTATTTCAGATTTCATGGGCTTTTTTACAGAGGGACAGGGAATAAAATTGTTGCAAAATCTGGGATTTCGGACGGTGGCACTGGCGCTGAACAAAGATGCGCTCAATATTGATGCGTCACAGCTTAAGCAGGAGGAAAAGCTTGCGATTGTTCTTGGCACAGAGGGAGATGGACTCGCGGCAGAAACAATCGCCTCCTGCGATTATACAGTGCGAATACCGATGGCAAACGGTGTTGACTCTCTGAATGTAGCGGCGGCAAGTGCAGTGGCATTTTGGCAGTTGGTTTAGAATAAAAAGATGAGGAACAAAAAATGGAATTCGCACAATATTTTAAAAGTATAGTTGATGCAGATCAGTGTGCGGTTGTTATTTGTAATTTGGCACATGAGATTATTTATATGAATCCCGCAGCGATTGTTCGCTATGAAAAACGGGGTGGACAGGCGCTTGTGGGACAAAGTTTATTGGATTGTCATAATCCACAATCCGTTGAAAAAATTAAAAAAGTTGTCTTATGGTTTGAAGAGAGTACAGAACACAACAGAATTTATACATTTTATAATGAAAAAGAAAATAAGGATGTCTATATGATTGCGTTGCGAGATGAGGACAAAACGTTGATCGGATATTATGAGAGACATATCTATCGCGACAGAGAAACCGCCCCAAAATATGATTTTTCAGTATAGTGAGGACAGAATATATGATTGTCAGAAAACATTTTCGCTTTACAGGAAGAGTGCAGGGTGTGGGATTTCGTTATCGGGCGAAGTATGCCGCAAATGGAATGGGAATTACAGGCTGGGCAAAAAATGAATTTGATGGTTCTGTTGAGATGGAAGCGCAGGGTACAGAGGAGGCAATCAATAGAATGTTGGTGATGATAAACAAAAGTGACTATATTAGTATTGACTCTATTGAAACAAAGGAAATACCGCTTGAGAAGGAAGAACGTTCATTTTGTGTGAGGTAGATTATCTGCGCAATAAAAATTGCAGAATAGGAGAGAAAAATGGTAAAACATGTGATATTATGGCAATTAAAAGATGAGTTGACCGGCAGTCAAAAGATAGAAGTAAAGGAAGAGATTAAGGCGGGACTTGAAGCACTTCATGGAAAAATACCAGGTTTGATTGATATAAAAGTGGAGATAAATCCTCTGCCATCTTCCAATGCAGACCTTATGTTAGATTCTACTTTTGAGAATGTGGAGGGATTAAAGGGATATGCAGTGCACCCTGAACATGTTGCTGTGGCAGATGGTAAAGTGCGCCCTTATACAAAGACAAGAGTTTGCATGGATTTTGAAATATAAAGAATTGTTAGGAAATTGAATCGTTTCTAAATATAGAGAATAGTATTTCTTTATGAATAATTTATAAATAGGAATGAATATATAGTATTTTAAAAGAGAAAACTTTTTTAACTTATTTTTTGTAAGAAATGCACAAAAATATTTTTAAGTGAAAACTATTATAAAAAAGTACTTGCTTTTTTATAAAAACTGTTGTATGATTTAATAGCTGTCGGCGATACAGAAAGTAGACAGTAGAATATAACAGTTATGGCTCGTTGGTCAAGCGGTTAAGACGTCGCCCTCTCACGGCGAAAACAGGGGTTCGATTCCCCTACGAGCTGTTGACTGTTTAAGACAGCCCAAGTCAGTAAGAGCACTGCAAATACCGGATGCACGGTGTTGTGGTGTTTTTTGTTTATAAAAGCGATTTTGTTTTGGTTGTTTTATACGGTTATAAATCAAAAGTTTGTGGGTATACTTTGTGGCTTCCTTCTTTATTTTAGCGTATAAAATAAGGGTTAACTTGTATTTCTATCATTCTAACAGGTTGAAATACCTATATAAATAACAGAATAAACAACTAACTGTTTTAGGGCTTATGCTTGTCAAAGGGCATAGGCTCATTTCAATAAAGTAGAGAAAGTGAGGATATAAAAATATGACAAAGAAAAATACGATAGAAATAAAAAGAGGTGATTTTCTGGTTTTACGCAATAGTTTGAATGAAGCAATCTGGAAAATAGCAGCAACTATGAAAAAAAGGATTGACGGCAGATGAAACAATGGAGATTTTAAATTAATATATTCACTTGCTAAAGGTACACAGGATATAATATTTGAAAATGATTTTACAGTTTGCGTTGCTGGTGTAGTAAAGCAATAAAACAATTATTTCAAGAGTTTTTTAGTGAGGCTTGAAAAATTCACAGATTTTGCATATATAGTGTGAAAGAAGGTAACAAGTAATGAAAAATTAAAGGCAGAGGGTAAAGACAAATGAAACAGAACAAAATATTATGGAAGTGCAGTACGGGCGATTCTTGACACAGTATTAGAAAAATATTATAATTACAAATGTAATATAGAAACAGAAGAAAGAGATATTGTAAAAATATTGAATATTACAGAAAACATGGCAATATTTTATGACTTAAAAGAAATTTATTTTGTAGAAATGGTTGCAAAGTGTGGTAATCATTGCTATAACGTGCCTATGTCGTGTTGTAAGTCACAAAAGAAGAAAACGGAGCATAACAAACACTAAGGAGATTTTAGAGATGACAAAGATTTTTGATAGTAATAATGTTAGTAAAGGAAGACGATCAATATTCTATCGGCACAATGCTTGACGTTCTGAAAGAAAATGATATTTTGTATATGAAATGGAATTGTCTTTCAAAACTTATTAAAATAATGGCAGGAGGTTCTTGCACGACTTTTAATACAGTTGATGAGAGGATCAAAGAAATTCCAGAAATAGTTGATTGTGGCGAGGAATGCGCTTTCTGTGTGTAATTGACAATGACAGGCAGGGAAATGAAAGTAAATGGTTTGTTCTCGGATGGGATTATGAAGACAATGCAGAACTATGTAATAAAATTTTGCAAGAGTATTTTACTAGATATAGAGTTATGTACATTCTGAAATGTATTCAGATGGTAGAGTAAAGGTGTATATTGAAACACCAGACGAAAAGGTATGTTTTCGTCATGCTACTTGTTGGTTTCCAGAATATAAATGGGAAGATATATGCACTTATTCGGATGCGGAAATTGAGGCGTTTCAGGAAATTATTGAATCCTCCGCGCGTTTAATTATGGAATTTTCACAGGAGGGAGGATTTGATAATGCCTCGAATTTTTAGATTTGGTTCATATTGGGTTTATTTTTGGACTAATGAAAATAAGCCATTGGAACCTATACGTGTTCATATATCGAGTGGAAGTCCTACTGCAAATGCAACTAAAATTTGGATAACAAAAAGTGGGAAATGTTTTCTGTGTCATAATAAATCAAAAATTTCAGACAAGACGTTTAGGAATATGATGTGAATGATAGAAGCTCGTAGTTCAGATGTTATAGACAAGTGGTAATGAGTATTTTGGAGAAATTAGCTATTATTGCTAATAGGTTTAAGATCTAAGTTTCAACAGTGATTTAATAATACTATAAAGTATGGTTGTTAAATATGGAAAATAATTATAAGATACCTGAGTTTGTTGGATCAAGAAAAAATGATTTAAAAGATGTACCTAATAATATAAGATATTTATTGGAGAAATCTAAAGAAGAAAATACACTCATATTCTATTTTGAATATAGTAGTTATTTTGGTGGAGCGTGTGAGTTTTTGATTATAAAAAATAATGATGAAAATTGTCAAGTTGTGGCGAAAGGTAGTAATGGTTATACGCTATATTGGAATTTTGAGATACCTATAGAAAAGATAACATCATTAGAAAAAGTGGTTCAGCCAGCCAGAAAATGGCTAAGAAATTATGAAACGCAACAAAAAATTTATGATGGGTATGGATGGAAAATAATTTTTATAGGCAAGGATTACAAAATTACTACAGAGGGTTATGAAGCGAATCCTTCAAATTATTTTAAAGTCGGAAATAGGATTTTGAAAGTAATCAATAATTTTCATTTAGAAAATACTACTGAAAAAGATAAAGTGATGTTGTCAATCAATTTTTGATGAGCAGTTGCTACTGAAATTAGTTGTTCAATAATTTGATTGTATTTATAGTGATGGTGGGTATAATGGTATTAAGAGTGAGGTAGCAGAATTATGGATGTATTTAAAAAGAAGATATTTACATGATTGATGATATTTATGCATTGCCGGATGGAGAAAGAGCTGAACTGATCGATGGGAAGATTTATTATATGGCATCACCAAGTACAAAGTATTAAAGATTATTAAACTTTATCAGTACAGAATTAAATATGTATATTAGGAAAAATAATGGGAGTTATGAGGTATTTCCGGATCCGTTACGGATAACATAGATTGGTTGCATTAAAAATCATGGGAATTAATTATGTCCTTTGTGTTATAACAGTTGGATTAACACAGAAACAAGAAACAGCATTATTTGACTGTCAGAGAAACGGAATCAAGATTATATAGAAGTGAATCAATGTTAAATCATTATATAGGAGAATCGGATAAAGAAAAAGAACGATATCTTGATGATTTTGAAAGGTATGTTATAAATGGAGAAGAAGTTCCATTCCACAAAAAAGTACCATAAGCAGTCTGTGATACATCAAAACTTATGAAGAATATGCGAGATGCGGCATCATATTTTATGATTAAAGGGATGGAAATATCAAATGAGTCAGATCCTAAAGTTATTTTGCAAGTGGTAAATGAATCTATAAAAAAGTTAGAAGAAATATTAGAGGGCATAACAGAGTAAAAATGATATCTTTGTGTAGTAAAATGTGATATATATATAAGGAAAATAATTATTCAATAGTTGCAATTAGCAACCCTATACAGTTTAAACCATTAGATTATGGAATAAAGCCGGTCGTATGTTGTACAACATGTTGGAATGGATATTGGTGTGATTATTATATTTTCAAGAAGGAATTATGCTTCAGAATTTATATATAAATTCTGAGAATGATTATTATCCTAAAATAAACAATGTGAGTTCGGAGAGAGAAAATAAGAAATCTTTTCAGTATATGGGACATCATCTTTATAAAGATTTAAATATATTTATGGAGTACACGGGTAAAATACTCATAGGGAAAAGCTGGTTCTATTTTGAGACCGTTTCAAGTTTTGTGTAAACACAAAAACCGATATAAGACATATAAATAGTTGCAAACGGGCAGAGCCGATTTTCTGGTTCTACCCGTGTCTGTATTATACAGGGATTTTTAAGCATGTCAATCCGACCTGTCAAAAATAATCTTCTTTACAGATTCCTTTCAGAAAGACGTTCCTCAAAATAAATCTCCATCTGAGAATGGATCTGTCCCCAGTCTTGGCGGTGTCCCGTCCATTTCTTGGTGATATCTATAGTTGCCAGATACAGCATTTTCAACAGGCTGTCATCCGATGGAAATACCGTTTTAGATTTGGTAACTTTCCGAAGCTGACGGTTAAAACCCTCAATAGCATTGGTAGTATAAATGAGCCGTCTGACGGCTTCAGGATACTTGAAATAAGTGGAGAAAGTTGCTCAGTTGTCATGCCATGATTTATAAATCTTCGGATATTTGGAATCCCGTTTATCTCTGAACAGTTCCAGCTCATTCAGAGCAGTTTCTTGCGTCGGTGCAGCATATATCTGCAAGAATCTGTTAATTGTGTAATTCCATAAAATGAAACTTTTAAGTGGCGAAAAGAGAATTATATATTAAACAAAATAAAAAGGAGAGATAGATTATGTGTAACTTTAAAAGTGGAATTATTTTGAAGAATAAGGTTGTTTTAGCACCAGAAGGGAATGAAAGTCATTCAGATTTGTTGGAAAGTCTTGGAATTGAAGATACTTATATGAATGTGTCAAAGACATTTGTAAAAGCTGAGTTGATTCCAAAGGATAATAATAAAATGAATAATGTAAAGGACTGGAAATACAAAGTAGTTCAAGATATTTTACCTGATTGGTATGAAAAAAATCCAAATAGGTATAAACAAGAGTTTAGAGATGCAGTTGAAGAATATATGAAAGAATGGAAAAGACAGTTCAAATTTATTTGTGGGTATTATTGGACAAGCGTTAAAGATGAAGATTTTACATATTACTTCATAAATGGGATTTTTAAAGAATCGGAGTTTGGTAAAACAAATAACTATGCTGAATCTTATGTCCGTAATGTTCTTGTTAATAGTGAATTGGCTGCGGACTTAACGAAGGAATTTGGAGATAAACTTGTTCCTATTTCGCTGGATCTGACAGCTATGGACGGATTTAAGGATTATGGCATAGTTGAAGGAGATATTCTTGCAATCCCTAATATTCAGTTACTTATGAAATTTGGAGAGAACATTCCGTTGATTGATAATTGGTATTGGCTCGCAACACCAAATCAGACACCTGCAAGAAATGATGCTCGCTTTGTTCAGTTTGTTTGTTCTGATGGTGGTGTGGACTACAACAACTGTGACTGCGATAAGGGTGTGCGCCCATTTTTTATTCTTAAATCTTAAATCTTTGAATCTTACGAAGACTTTTTGGTGAGCGACTGAAAGGAGCGGAGTAGACCAATCACAGGCGAAAAATGGTTTTATAAGAATGCTGTAAAGGATTTAGTGAAGGATAAAGTTTTAATAGTTAATTCGTATGCACTGTGACAAATTAAAAATAATAGTCACAGTAGCTATATTTAGAAATACATATTTAAAGTTCTTTGTCAATCTATTGTGGAAAATTTTATATAAATTTGAGTTAGGGTACACTTTCAATGTCATGATGCTGGCCATGAATAGTAACAGTTATAATACGATCACATCACATATCCCTACTCAATTTTGAAAATGAATGACCATCTATGTTATAGTTACTATTTTAAAAAGAGTAGATTTGCCATTTGGTAATGTGGCAATTTCTTAATGAAAATGGAGGATTATATGGAGGTATGATATGGAAGGACAGAAGGTTTATGGGTATATGAGATGCAGCAGGCAATAAAATGAGGACAGGCAATTGATCACACTGAAATAGATGGGCATTTCAGAAAAACAGATTTATATGAATAAACAGTCGGAAAAGGATTTTGACAGATCACAATATAAAAAGTTATCGCGGAAAATGAACGCATTAATATCAGATAAGGACAGATAGAGGTATAGTATTTGATAAAATAATTTTATAAAAACTTATAAATAAGTGTTGAATTTTTTAATTTTTATTGATGGTATAAAATGCAAACATTATAAGGAGTTTTTAATTATGAGTAAATATGATGCTATCAATGGGTTTTCAAAAATATTAGGAGTATCAGCACAAACATTAAGAAATTGGGATAATAATGGGAAACTTCATCCACATCATACTTCTAATAATGGATACAGATATTATTCACAGGAACAGTTAAATCAAGCTATGAACATAAAACCTAATTTAGACAGAAAAGAGAATTATAAAGATAGTGGGAAATTTATATCGGAAGGAGAACTGCGAAAAGAATTTACGCAATTAAAGAAAATGGAGGAATATGACTGGTTAAATAAGGTATCTAATAATGTTACAAAACAGGCGGTAAAAGATGCTTGTAATGCATATAAACAATTTTTTAAAGGACTTGCAAACTTTCCAAAATTGAAAAGCAGAAAACATACAATACCATCTTTTTATGCACACAATATGCAGCTAAAGCTGCCCGCGTCCGACGCGCGAGTAGGGAAGATGAGACGTTTGAATTTATTCAATACCAAAGCATACTCGTTGAAGTAGGAATGAAACATAAGAGTTTATAATTTTTTATAAGTTTTCAGTAACGGGAAACATATGAAGGACGAAAACTGTATATTTTGTAAGATAGCAAATGGTATGATACCATCGAGGACTCTGTATGAAGATGAGGATTTTCGGGTGATACTTGACCTAAGCCCTGTCACAAAGGGACATGCGCTAATTCTTCCCAAGGAACATTTTAAAAACTTGTATGAGATTGATGACAGTACGGCTTCCAAAGCGCTTGTGCTCGCTCGGGATATGGCAGTGAAAATGACAGAGAACTTTGGCTGTGACGGGTTTAATGTAATTCAGAACAACAATGAGATAGCGGGGCAATCTGTATTTCATTTTCATGTGCATCTAATCCCACGCTATAAGGATGATGGACAGACTTTAGTGATGAAACCGTGCGGTATGACACCCGAAGAGTTGGATCAGGTAAAAGCATCTTTTGTCGAAAAATAATAAAATTTCTCAAAAAGGCTTTACAAGTATGACGGAATAATAGTAATATATATAGGATAGGAAGCAATAAAAATGAGTAGTTAGGAGAGGAGTAGAAGATATGTCAAAGATAACAGATACAGGAATGTCGCGTTCAGAGGCACTCATTATGGATTACCTATGGGAAGAGGGGACAGGAAAAATGTTCTCTGAGTTCATGACGTATTTGAGCAATAATACAGAGAAGGTGTGGGCAAAACAGACAGTCAATACTTTTTTAAGACGGTTAATTGACAAAGGATTGATTCGGACAGAGATGCGCGGACGGAAAAAGGTGTACTATGCTGCACTTACAATTCCAGAGTATGAGAAAGTGCGGACAAGGTATTTGCTTGACGAATTGTACGATGGTTCTGTAATTCGGTTTTTGTCAGCGCTTACTGGAGGAAGAAATATTAGTGACACTGTTGCAAATAATCTTAGAGCAATGATAGAAGAGGAATCTAAGTAATTAAAATCAGTGTGAAATGTGAGTAAATAGACTCTAAAATCCAAGGTATAGTTTAGTCCTAAAGACAAGGGCAAAACAAAAATCTAGGAAAAGAAAAGCGAATTATCTAGTAGATATACTTGTGTATATATTTTTAGGAGCAGGGAAAAAATGAGTCTGTTTCATACAATGGGATTTGCGGGAAGTGTTGCGATTCTTGTTTACATGCTGTCATATGTGTATACAAAACGGTATCTGCCAACAGTTTGGCACAAAGTTTATCTCACTATAACAATTGCTTTATTTCTCATTCCATTTCCATATTTCTGTATGAATTATGGTGCGTGGGTGAGAAAAGTGCTTAGAATAGGAAAATTTCTGCAAGACAAAGGCGGACAGATTAATAATAGTGGGTATTCTATTCACATTTACAGAAATGGGATTTATACCTGTAATGAGCTGTCGTATGCTATTGTCATTATTCTTTGTTTGGTAAGTATCTGTCTGATGTTTTGCATGGTTATGAATTACAGAAGAACACAGAGAATGATACAGGATTGTTCCAGTCTGAGCAAAGATGAGACGAACTTATTACATTTGCTTGATCGTGATGTGGGTGTGAAAGTGTATCGTTGTAGTGAAGTGGATGTGCCAGTTGTAACAGGATTATTGAATGGAAAAATTGTTTTGCCAGATGTTGAGTTTGAAGAGGATAGGCTTAAAGATGTACTCAATCATGAATTGACTCATGTCAAAGTCAAAGATAATCTTGTTAAACTACTTTTGTTGATGGTGGTTATTTTGAACTTTTATAATCCATTAGTTTATTATCTATGGAAACGATGGAGCATCACTGCTGAAATGTATTGTGATGAAAAGGTTTTATTGGAAAAGAATACACAGCAAATGAAGGATTATGCAAATATGATTGTTGATTTTGCTGTAGGAAAATACATTAACAAAATACCATTCATGGGTTTAGGGAAGAATACAGGTGAAAAAGAACTGAAAGAGAGAATAAAAAATATGAAAAGAACCAAAAGAACATTTGGACTGCTGAGTAAAGTGGCAGGAACAGTTCTCATTGTGACAGGGATTTTTGCTTCTTCCTTAACGGCTGCTGCATATCAGCCAGTAGATGTGGAACGTTTTAATATGGATTATGATGCAAGTAAAGTACAAACATATTTTATAGAGGACATAACGACCGTACAAGTATATGAACAGGAAGACTGTAATCTTCATAAGATGGAAGAATATATTACGGCAGAGAATTGTGAAATCTTTGTAGATGAGAATGGTAATGTTTATTATGGTAATGAAAGTGAAATTCAACCTTATAGCACTTGTACCCATAATTATGTAAGTGGAACACATGCGTTGCATTATACATATTCTGATGGTCATTGTAAAGTAGAGTATTATTCGGGAAAAAGATGTAGTAAGTGTGGAGATTTAGTTTTTGGCGACCATATTTCAACTCAAACATTCGATAAATGCCCTCATTAAAATAAAATTGAAATAAAACACACTCGCGTCCCCAAACATAAGAAAAAATCAAGCACTCGTAAATTTGAGTGACAATAAAAGAGCTGAAAACCAAGCAAATCAAAGGTTTTTAGCTCTTTTATATTGCCTTTAAAAATGATAAATGTCTGTATTAAGCAGTGGTATTGCTAGAAATTTTAATGATGCAATGGTATAAAACAGATGATTTGCAATTCTAATTTTGGGTTGGATGGAGTATTAGTTTGTATCCAATAGGTTAAAGTAGCCAAAAGTAGAAGTTTATGTTATACTTGTGGCAGAGAAATATAGAAATCAAAAAACAGACATAAATATTTGTTGTAATGTCACATAAATTTTGTGTGAAAATACAGAAAGAAACTTCTTGTGTCGACGTAGATATCTAAAACAGTTTTCGTGTAAGATATGTCAAAGGCAACATGGAAATATTGGATATATAGAGTTTAAAGATAGAAAAAGGGTTTAGATAATAGATAGTTCACTTGTTATTAACAAATGAAAGAGAGTAATGTATTGTGAAATTTGCTTTTTGGAATGTACATCAAAATAAGGCTATAAATAATTATATTGTTGATCTTATATATGAAAATGACATTGATATAATTGTACTGGCAGAGTATAACGATAATGAACAGAAGTTAATTAATCAATTACTAGAGAAAGGTATATACATAGAGAAATATTTAACTTCTGGTTGTGATCGCATTATTATGTATGGTTCGATTAAAAAAGTACTGCCTGCAAATCAAAATAAATATTATTCAATACAAATTATTGATAATAGATATATTTTATGTGGAATACATTTACCCAGTCGAATTTATTCTGATCACCAAGAAAGAAGAAATATTATAATAGATATGATTATTACAGATATTAATGAATTAGAACAGAAATTAAAACTTGAAAATACAATTATATTAGGAGATATTAACGAGAATCCTTATGATTCAGGGTGTTTAAATGCAACAAAATTTCATGGGATATCTAGTGGAGAGGATGCTCAAAAAGGGAGTCGATTGATTATGGGTAAAACATTTAAAATGTTTTATAATCCTATGTGGAATTTATTTGGAGATTTTAGTTATCCGCCAGGGACATATTATCATAATGGTAGTGAGCCTATCAATTCTTTTTGGAATATTTATGATCAAGTAATGATTCGTCCTAGCATGAGAAATTGTTTTGTTGAAAAAAGTTTAAAAATAATTGTGGAAATGCAGAAATATTCTTTAGTTGATAAATTGAGACATCCACGAAAAGACATTAGCGATCATCTGCCAATTGTTTTTGAGATAAAGGGGGAAGATATATGAGTTATAATTTTAATTTTGATGGGATTCTAAACTATGATGAAGAACAGGTGATATCTCCAGATGCAGTTATTGCAGAATTAGGAAATCAGTTAGAAAAGGCTACAAATGGGTTCATCAAAGGTGTGGTAAGGCAATATAATGGTCCTATTGAATCTTATGATCAGTTGTCTACTTTTGCATCAATTGCATCTGCATTGGGAACTTCAAATGTACACAAAGATATTCAAGATAATCTAGGAGTAATAGGCTATCAAGATTATAAATTTGAATTTTTTCTAACAGCTCCTAAAATAGAAAATTATAAATATAGAGTTTTGTTTTTTGAATATGGTATTGGTATGTATCCAGTAAAAATTGTTCTTGAACAAGGGATCGCAGATGAAATATTTAAAAGGGAAAATGCTAATTATATAATTGAATATGCAACAAAAACGGAATTGGAAAATGCAATTTTAAAAATCTTAAAGACAAAGAAGGTTATAAAGGTTATGCAAGAGTTAATCTATGCTATGAAAAGATTTGAAAGACTTGATAAAGAGCAGACTAAAGTAATAGACGAATCATTCGGTGAGGAATAAATTTAGAAAGAAGAAATGGCGTGAACAATGAGAATAAAATCAGAGATGTAGATTTTCCTGTACATGATTGGTATCGATTTGTTTTATCTTTTCCACCACATTTAGTACAAGATTATATTGAAAAATTTGACATAAGAAAAAGTGATGTAGTATTAGATCCTTTTTGTGGAACAGGAACAACAAATGTTGAATGTAAAAAACATGGGATTGCCTCTATTGGTATAGAGGCTAATTTAATTGCATATTTTGCTAGTACTACGAAATGTACTTGGAATGCTGACGCAGACCAAATGTATTTAGAAGCAATTAAAATTGCAAATGAGACAATAATAAAAATAAAAAATAACACAAAATTAAGAGGTTTAACAGAAGAACAAAATAAATTGATAATAAAAAATTCTATATGTGATAAACCTTTGAATGAAGTGCTGATATTAAAAGAAACAATTCTTGCAGCACATTCAAAATATGAAAATTATTTCCTTCTTGCTCTAGCGAAAAATATTGTATATTCTTATAGTAATATAAAATTTGGTCCAGAAATCGGAATTAGCAGAAAGAAAAAATATGATGTAGATGTTGTGTCAATTTGGATTGATCAGATTTCTGTCATGAAAAAGGATCTTCAAAAATACATTTTTTTAAGTGATACTATGTCAGATATTATTAATGGAGATGCTCGTTCGATAAGTAAATTGCCAATCAAGAGAAAGGTAAATTTTGTCATTACATCACCTCCATATCCTAACGAAAAAGATTATTCAAGAACAACAAGATTAGAGTCTGTTTTATTGGATTATATTAATAATAAAGAACAATTAAGATCCATGAAAAAACAGTTTATTCGCTCAAACACGAAAAATGTTTATAAGGAAGACGACGATTTTCGATATGTAGAAAATATAGATTCAATATCAAAATTAAGTCAAGAAATTGAAGAAAAACGTATTGAGCTTGGAAAAACTTCTGGTTTTGAAAAATTGTATTCTCGTGTAGTAAAACTTTACTTTGGGGGGATGGCAAGACATTTTACTGAATTAAAATCGATTCTGGAAAAAGATGCAAGACTTGCATATGTAGTAGGAGATCAAGCTTCATACTTTAATATACCAATACGAACAGCTAAGTTATTAGCTGAAATTGCAGAAAATGTGGGATATAAGGTGGAGAACATTGAACCTTTTAGAAAACGTTACGCGACACGTACCAATACTTGGTTGAATGAAGAGGTTTTAATTTTAAAATATTTAGGAGATTGATTTATGGCGAATATAGGTAAATATAATTCAATTATATGCTGTATTTTTTTAGAGCGATATGAACAGGGAAAAACATCAATTGTCTTTGCAAGGGAAGAATTTCTGCAAAAAGCATATGAATTGGGGTTTGAACCTCCCAAAAATTTAGGGGATATTATCTATAGTTATAAATATAGGAAAAATTTGCCAGAAGAGATAACTAAGACGGCTCCAAATGGATATTATTGGCGTATTAGAAATATATGAAAAGCTCTTTATGAGTTTATTTTAGAGGAAGGTATGGAATTTATAGAACCAGATAAGATGCTTGCTACAATAAAAATCCCAGATAGTACGCCAAGCATTGTGAGAAAGTATAGTATTTCTGATGAGCAAGCACTTCTAACAATAGTTCGATATAATAGATTAATAGATATATTTCTTGGAATTACTTGCTATTCTTTGCAAAATCATTTACGTACTACTGTAGCTGGAATTGGACAGATTGAAACAGATGAAATTTATGTTGGATTGGATAAAAAAGGTAGGCAGTTTATAATACCAGTTCAAGCTAAGGGCGGCAGCGATAAATTAGGAGTCACCCAAATTGAGCAAGATCTTGAACTGTGTAAACAGAAATATCCAGAGCTAATCTGTCGAGCAATTGCTTGTCAATTTATTACATCGGATGTTGTTGCAATGTTTGAGTTTTCTGTTGAGGAAGGAAAAATCGTTAAAGAAAATGAACGTCATTACAAAATAATTGAAGCGAAAGAAATATCAAATGATGATCTAAATAGATATAATTCTTGAATGGGACTGTGACCCTTTATTTTCATAGAGACTGGCGTATTAATTACTTTGGAATAAGATATTTTATCAGTAGTTTTGTGAAAGGCATCTGTTGAAGCAGGTGTTTTTCTTTCTGTTTAATATCCATAATAAAGATAGGATTTCAATTTAAATATCTATACTCATGCTCTCAAATTTTATATGCAAAGCATGAATATATGACTTGGAATGTGTCAGAAAAAGCGTTACAATAGATAATAATGATTCTATAAGACGACAATTTCTAAGATAGAGGAAAGGGTGATAACATGTACAGAAGAATCCTGTCAGGTATATTGGTGGTGCTGATGGTGTTTCAGTTTTGTGCAGAGAAAACCTATGCGACAGAGACGATTGGGGCAGCGCACCAATCCCAATCAGAAGTAGAATTTTTAGAAGATAAACCACTTTCTTTTAAAACAAATCAGGAAGCAGAAGATAAAACTGAAGCTGACACAGAGACAAAATACGAGATAACTTCTGAGTTTGAAACAGAAACAGAGACTCAATTAGAGAGCGAGTCCTTGACAAAAACAGAAACGCAATTGGAAACAGAGACCCAATTAGAAAGCGAATCTTCAATAAAAACAGAAACACAATTGGAAACAGAGACCCAATTAGAGAACGAGTTTTCCACGGAAACGCAACTGGAAACAGAGTTAGAAACAGAGACGGAAATTGACCGCGATCCAATATTGTCAGACACAAGGATAGATGACAGTGAAGTGGAAGCGTTTGAGGAAGGCGATCCAGATTGTCTTTTTCAGGCTGGCGGATATCGGGTTTTAAATGAAGATGCAGGCTATGAGAGTGGGATTCGTCTATTTTCAATAGGAAATGTTGACGCCCTTGCGGAGACAATGTACGCTGCGCTGAAAGAACGGGCAACAACGATTCCAATTGCGGAGTATGAGTTTTACTGGGATAATACAGAGGACCGAAAGCAGCTTTTGGGAATATACTATGCGGTGGTCAATGATCATCCAGATTTGTACTATGCGCGAACAGGATATAGTGTATTCTACAATAAAACTTCTAACTTGATTACAAAAATCTCTCCACAATATTTTGAGAATATTGATGAGGAGGCATTTTATACAGAGGTGGAGAATGCGAAATCGATTATCACAGAGGATATGGATGACTTACAGATAGCGATTGCAATACATGAGTATATTGTTTTGAACTGTGAGTATGATAAGGAGCGCCTCGCGGACAAAACAATACCAAAAGAGTCTTACAGTGCATATGGTGTGTTGGTAAATCGCATTGCGGTCTGTCAAGGGTATGCACTTGCATACAAATATTTAATGAATGAATTTGGGATAGAATGCTATATTGTGACAAGTGATGCGATGAATCATGCATGGAATATTGTCGCGATTGATGGCAGTTTATATCAGTTAGATGCGACTTGGGACGATCCAACATGGGATAAATATGGATTGGTGCGTCATTCGTATCTACTGCAATCCGACGAGGAATTTCAGAAAAGTTCTACCAATCACAGCAGACACTATGATTGGTATGTGACCAAAGGCAGCGGAATTGTAGACATTCAGGCAGATGGAACAAAATATGACAATGCATTTTGGCGCGATGTCTGTTCACCCCTTTTGTATGACAGTAGCTATACGCAAAAATACTATTATATTTCAAAAGACAAAACGTTGGAGAGCAGGGCATATGGCAACAATGGAATTAGTACAACCGCAGATCAACTGACTACGATTGATACAACCTATTCTGGCCTTGCATTGGATAATACCAAACTTTACTACAATAACAGCAGAAATATTTCCTATATTGATTTGGGTAGTGACTCGCCATATACTGCACAGGTGCGATTTGCTCTGCCAAAAGAGGACACAGACAACATTTATGGTTTTATCAAGAAGGAAGATAGGATTCAGTATGTCAAAAGAGCTAGTTATGCTTTGTCAGAAAGGAGTACAATTTATGTTTTGGACGATTCCAATCAGACAGAAGGCGAGGTTTACACAGTAACATTTCAAGACCAGTTTGGAACAGTTTTTGACCGTCAGATTATTGCGGCGGGCGGATATGCCATACCGCCAGACAAAAAAATGACGCCTCCTGTGGGGTATACATTTTCCTATTGGAGAGGAAGATATTCCAATATTGTTCAAGACGAGACAGTTGTGGCTGTCTATGCAAAAATTTCCTATCAGATTGACTATGTGCTAAATGGAGGGATAAACAGCAGTCAAAATGTAACAAATTATGATGTGGAGACAGATACGTTGGTGTTGGAACCACCGACAAGGGCATGTTACGATTTTGCAGGCTGGTATGCAGAAGCAGAGTATCAAACAGCGATCACTGCAATTCCTAAGGGGAGCATAGGGGACCAAACGCTTTATGCAAAATGGACGCCAACTGTGTATCAGATATGTTATTCGTTGGAGGGCGGCACAAATCACCCAGAGAATCCGTTAGAATATCATGTGGAGATGGATGATATTCTATTAAAAGAACCTATTCGAGAACACTATAATTTTATGGGTTGGTATACGGATGCAACATATCTCAACAAAGTTGATATTATCGCAAAAGGAAGCAGTGAAAACCAAACATTTTATGCCAAGTGGGAGCCAAAGCCCTATCAGATTACTTATGTGTTAAATGGGGGAGTAAACAGTTCCGACAATCCTATGACGTATCAAATAGAGTCAGACGATATAGTATTACAAAGACCTGAGCGGGAAGATTTTGTTTTTGCAGGTTGGTTTGCAGATGCTGCGTATCAGACCGAAGTAAATGGTATAGAGAAAGGAAGTGGAGGAGACCGTATTTTCTATGCAAAGTGGGACCGATATTATCAGGTTTCCTTTATGGATAAGGATGATAGGCTTTTAACAAAAGTGCTAGTAAAAGAAGGCGAGAGTGTGGTGCCGCCCAAGCCTGCTGTGCCTGTGGGATATGAATGGGAAGGCTGGGACCATGACTGTAATCATATTCAGGAAAGTCTTACAATGCGGCCAGTTTATCGGCCTGTATCCTATACCATTACATATGAGTTGGGATATGGAACAAACGCGTCGGCAAATCCAGAAGTGTATACAATCGAGACGGAGACGTTTTCGTTTGAGGCGCCAGAGTATGATAATCCAGATCTAACCTTTTTAGGATGGTATTGTGATCCAGAAACACAGGAGCGCATTACTTCTATAGAAAAAGGCAGCATGGGTGATATTACGCTCTATGCAAAATGGGAAGGTATCTGGGCAGCATGGGATGATTGCGAACAGAAAACATATACGGGAAATGCAGTGACATTTGACCGGATAACAGTGTACAGTGGATTGGAACCACTTAGACCAGGATCGGACTATACAGTAAGTTACAGCAACAATGTTAATGCTGCGGATGAAAATGCCAAAAAAGCCCCCACAGTGATTGTGACAGGAAAAGGAAACTATACTGGGAATTATACGCAAACCTTTAGCATAAAACCAGTAGATATTAGTCAGTTAAACGCCGTAACAATAGAGAAAATGGCAGTTCCCTTGAGTGGAAAGGGAAAACAAAAACCCATACCAACGGTAGTCTGGAACAACACAAAGCTAGTTCACAACAAGGATTTTACTGTTTCTTATCCAGAGGAACCTACACAAGTGGGGGAATATCGTGTAATTGTGACAGGAAAAGGCAATTTTACAGGAACTGCAAAGACAACTTTGACAATTATAGACAATACGGAATGTGTGGCAATGCGCTCTGTGAAAGTGACAAAGAAGATACCCGACCAGAAGCTTGTGAAAGGCATGGTAGAAATTGAAGAGGAGCTAATTACACTCAAGTACAAAGGAGAGCAGTTGGAACCAAAGGTGGACTATGTGTTTGATACATCACAGTACTATGGTGCTGGAACACATTATGTTACAATACGCGGAATAGGAGAAAAGTATATTGGCGAGATTGTGACAACGTTTCGCGTGCAAGGTACAAAGGTATCCACACTGAAAGTGGACAGTGTGGTTTATACAGGCAATATGATAAAGCCAATTGTTCGGGATAAAAATGGGCAGCAGTTGACAGAAGGGGAAGACTATGTAATGCATTCGTTGACTGGAACAGAATCTGTCGGGACTGCGAAAATTACAATTTCTGGGAAAAATTCCTATTATGGAACTGTAGTAAAGTCCTTTCGCGTAACGCCACATGCAATTGATGATACAGATGTATCAGTAACTTTTGCAAAGGCTGATAGTACGCAGGCCTATGAGAAAAATGGAGCAAAACCCAAGTTGATTGTGACTTATGCGGGACGACAGTTAAAAGAAGGCACAGACTATGTATTAAGCTATCGAAATAACAAAAAGATTGGCGCTGTAGCGACAGTGACCATAACTGGAAAAAAGAATTTTCGCTCAAAGAAAGTCCTCTCGTTTATTGTTGGAAAAGGTAGTCTGGAAGATGCGACAGTTACGGTTGCCGACAAGGTGGTGTCAACAAAAGTTGGCGGCTATGTGAGTACGCCTGTTTTAAGAGATACCAATGGCAGTAAGCTCGCTGCCGGAAAAGATTACGATAAAAATATCATTTACAAATGTGATGGTATGGTGCTGAATAAAAAAGCAGATCGCTTGTTGGCTGGGGCAGAAGTTACCGTTGAGATTATCGGGAAAGGAAATTATGCGGGGACAAAGACAATGGCTTCATATCGAATCCTTGCGGCTGGGAAAGATTTGTCCAAGGCAAAAGTTACGGTAAAGAGCAAATTTTATTATAATGGGAATAATGTTACATTATCCCCAGAAGATTTCATAGTGAAGATTGGTAAAATTACATTGCCTGCAAACGCCTATCAGATTTTGCCAGAAACTTATCTCAATAATGATAGAAAGGGAACAGCGCAGGTGACAATACAAGGTGTGGGGAGTTACGGCGGTACAAAGACCATTCGTTTTAAAATTAATGCGCGGAAAGTTAACAACTCCGCGGCAAGATAAGAGGAAAAGGAAATGAGACAGATACAACTGCCTGAAAAGGTGAAACAATTGATAACACGGCTGGAGATGGCGGGTTTTGAGGCGTATGCAGTTGGCGGATGTGTTCGGGATTCCTTGCTTGGGAGAGTACCTGATGACTGGGACGTGACGACATCTGCAAAACCGCAGCAGGTTAAGGAGCTGTTTCGCCATACAATTGATACAGGGATTCAACACGGCACAGTGACGGTAATGTTGGAACGCGAGGGATTTGAAGTCACTACTTATCGGATTGATGGAGTGTATGAGGATAGCCGTCATCCAAAAGAAGTTGTCTATACAGCAAATCTAGTAGAGGATTTAAAACGCAGAGATTTTACAATCAATGCATTTGCCTATAATGACCGAAGCGGTATTGTGGATGTGTTTGGCGGCATGGAAGATTTGAAACAAAAAAGGATTCGCTGTGTGGGAGAAGCCACAGAACGGTTTGGGGAAGATGCACTGCGTATGTTGCGCGCGGTGCGGTTTTCAGCGCAGCTTGGTTTTTCCATTGCGGAGGACACAAAAGCTGCGATTCGGGAACTTGCACCCAATTTAAAGAACATTAGTGCGGAGCGCGTGCAAGTGGAACTGGTGAAATTGTTGCTGTCAAATCACCCAGATTTTATGCGTGATGCCTATGCGTTGGGAATCACGAAGATTGTGCTTCCTGAATTGGATGTTGCATTTTTGACACCGCAGCACAATCCCCATCACCGTTACAATGTCGGAGAACATTTAATGCAGACTTTGCTGCACATTCGGGTGGACAAGGCGCTGCGCATCGCCGCGCTTTTGCACGATATTGGAAAGCCGGTAGCAAGGACGACAGATGCGGCGGGAATTGACCATTTTCATGGACATGTGGAGCAGAGCGAGATAATGGCGACAGATATCTTAAAACGTCTTAAATTTGACAATGATACCATCACAAAAGTGCAGAAATATATTCGGTATCATGATGATAAACCTGAGCCAAATGCAAGGTCTGTGCGGCGTGCCGTTCATAGGATTGGCACGGAATATTTTGCGGAGGTATTGGAGCTGCGACGGGCAGATGTCTTGGCGCAGAGCAGTTATCAACAGCAGGAGAAACTTGTGCGAATTGACGAGACCAGCAGAATTTATCGAGAGATTTTAGAGCAGGAACAGTGTGTTTCACTAAAGACACTTGCGATCACTGGAAATGACCTGATTGCGCTGGGAGTACCCAGAGGAAAGCAGATTGGCGCACTGTTAAACCAGCTTCTTGAGGAGGTTTTGCAGGAGCCTGCAAACAATAATCACATCTATTTGACAGAAAGAGCAAAAGAAATAATCTTGTAGAAAACAGTGGAATAAACAACCCCCTTTGCACATAGGATAGAATAAACGATTTTTTGTGTGGAGGGGGATTTTTGTGAATGACAAGGCAATCAATGTGCTCGAACAGTATGATATAACAGTCAATCGCACCTTTAAAGGGCGTGGAACGATAATCTGCGATACAGAGAAGGGTATGCGTGTTCTCAAAGAATATAAAGGAAAAACGGAGAAACTAGAACTTTTATATCAGCTACAATGTCGCTTAAATGATAGCTTGCGAACTGACATTTTGGTGCACAATAGAGAAGGCACATTATTTGTAAAAGATATTGATAACAATGTTTACATATTGGAGGAGCAGGTAGAGGGAAAGGAGTGCAGCTACAAAAGCGAGGAGGATATTATCAAGGCGTTTGGCGCTATGGCAAAGTTGCATCTGAAATTTATGACACCTGTATCTTATACAGGTCTGGAGACGGAAAACAGACTGTACATGATGCCTGTTTTTTTCTATGCAGATGAGATGGAAAAGCATACAATGGAGTGCAAGCGAGTAAAAAATTATCTAAAACGGCTTCGTAACAAGACGGATTTTGAGCGCGCTTTGCTAAGGGAATACGATTATTTCTTAGACACAGCAATTGATGTGACAAGACGTGCAAAGGAGGAGTCTCAGGCAGAGTACGAGGCGTATGTCAACAGCAATGGTTTGTATTGTCATGGGGATTACCAGTACCACAATATTTTGTTTGGGAAGGGCAGTGGTGGAGCATACACAGGCATCATCAATTTAGAACATTTTGCGCATGATACAGGTGCGCGCGATTTTTATTTGATGTTTCGCAAAATTTCGGAAAAATGTGACTGGTCTGATGAGATGGCACAGAACATGTTAGACGCCTATCAAAATAGAAGGGTATTTCCGCCGATAGAGTGGAGAAGTCTGTGCCTGCGGCTTGCATATCCTGAAAAATTCTGGAAAATTATTAATTTTTATTATAATTCCAGAAAGTCGTGGATGCCAAACCGCAATTATGAAAAACTTGAGGGATTAATTCAGCAAGAGAAAAACAGGGAGAAGTTGCTAAACAAGTTCTTTTCCTGAGGGGGTTGTACAGAAAGGCAAAACTCGTTATAATAGGTTTACAATAATTAGTTTTTCATTTTTATTTAAGCCGCAAAAGGCGGCATGAGGGATTATAATGAACGAAAAGAGAAACCATCAGATAAATGTTGCGCTTGCGCAGACAAAAATTATCTGGGAGAATAAGGAGCAAAATTATGCGCTTACAAAAATGCGGATTGAGGAGGCGGTTTGCAGGGGAGCGGAGGCAGTCTTTTTTCCAGAGATGAGTTTTACAGGATTTTCCATGAACACAGAAGATACAAAGGAACAGGAGGCGCAGACAATACAGCGCATGAAGGAGATGGCACAGCAGTATCAAGTATCTCTTGGTTTTGGCTGGGTGAAGGACTGTGAAAAAAGGTGTGAGAATCACTATACAATTGTGGACAGCAAAGGAATTGTTTTGTCTGACTATGCCAAATTGCATCCTTTTTCGTATGCAGGAGAAGATTTGAAATTTCAGGGGGGCAGTGCGCTTGCGTCCTTTTCGCTTAATGGCATTGCTTGCAGTTGTTTTATCTGTTATGACTTGCGGTTTCCTGAAATTTTCCAGGTGGCTTCCCGCACGGCACATGTCATTATCGTACCAGCGAACTGGCCGGCGAAACGCAGTGCACATTGGAAGGCGCTTTTGCGTGCGCGTGCCATTGAAAATCAGGTTTATATTCTTGCTATAAATTGTGTGGGCGACATTGGCGGTGTTAATTACACTGGAGATAGTTGCATTATTGATCCAGAAGGCGGTGTTAGAGCAATGCTGTCGGGAACGGAGGGAAATCTTTGCTACACGCTGACAGATGATGTGGAATCTTTTCGGGCTGCTTTTCCAGTGAAGCTTGACAGACGGGAGCAGTTTTATAGAGAACTGTATGAGAAGGGATTAGGAGAGACTCTATGATAAAAAGAAAGAAAATTTGGATTATGGCAGTTACACTTTTGACAGCAATGTTTCTGTTGAGTGGCTGCGCTCAAGGTGCAAAGCATTTCACAGCAATTCTGACAAACCAGCCAGAGCAGGATGCGGCAGTGGAAGTGGAGCCAGAGACAATGATTAATGATATGAATCGAAGTGGAATTTATGACTCCGAAGATGCGGCAGTGGTCGTGCGAAAAGATTTGGAAGCGGGGACGATACAATTTCAAAATATTGCGTCCTCACGCAGATATACACTGTCTTACGATGGCACTACAACGATATATGATAAAAATGACCAGGCGCTTTCCATGGAGCAGTTAAAGGAGGGAAGCGTCGTTACTGTGCGTTTTTACAAACCGAGAAAGGCGCTGGCCTACATTAAGGAAAATCCAGACTGTGTGAGTTATAGAGAGGTACAAAACTATAGCATGGATTTGCGCAAAGGGACGCTTACAATCGGGGAGAATACCTATAATATCAGCGCGCATGTCGTTGTTGTGTCCGATGGCAAAGAAACAGATATGATGGAAGTGAACACAATGGATGTGCTTAGCGTATGGGGATACAAAGATAGGATCTATGGCATTTGTATTGAGAAGGGGCATGGATACTTGCGACTGCAAAATGAGGATTATTTTGTAAATGGTTGGATTGATATTGGGGACAGAGTGATTAGAAAAGTGGCGGAGGACATGCTGTTGGTAGTTCCAGAGGGTACGCATAAAGTGACGGTCAGCAACAAGGGAAGCAGTGCCACACAGGAGATTACATTTGCCAGAAATGAGGAGATGGCATGGGATTTAGGAGAGGTTGAAATCACTGTAGTACAAAAAGGAACTGTGATTTTTACACTGACACCATTGACAGCGAAAGTTTTAATAGACGGCAAGGAAGTTGATGTGTCAAAACCAGTGGAAATCGAATATGGGCTGCACCGAATGCGTATTACGGCAGAAGGATATGATGCAGTTGCACAGTATATTCGGGTGGCGGAGCCTTCCGCAAACATTGCTGTGGAGCTTGAAAAGAGTGAGGAGGAAACACAAGAAGCCTCCAGCGAGAAACTAGATACCGCAGAAAAGGATGTGTCAGAGAAAGATACGAGCCAAGAAGATGACGCGGATGATGACGAAGAAGAAGGCACAACAAGCAAGAAATATCAGTCAAAATTATCCGATACAGAGGAGGAGTCTTCCGAGGAGGATGATTCCAAGGATACAGTAGTGTCTTCCAAGAGCAAATACAAGGTTTATATTGATGCGCCAGATGGCGTCGAGGCATATGTGGATGGAAACTATATTGGCATCACGCCAATCAGCTTTAACAAGGTACCTGGCAGCTATGTTGTGACTCTGCGAAAGACCGGTTATCAGCCTAGAAGTTACACGCTTCAGATTGACGAGGAACAAAAAGATGTCAATTATTCATTTACAGATCTAGTGAAATTGGAAGAGAAATAAAAAACCTCTAAAAATCAGCAAATTTTAGGCATTTTTCCTTGACAAACAAAGGTTTTTCGCCTATAAATAGATATAGGCGTCAAATCGGCGCAAATCAACTGCAATAGAACTGCTATTGTGTAATACTATTTACAGTAATTTAGAGGAGGAGTTCACAATGAACAAAACAGAATTAGTGGCTGCTATGGCTGAGCATGCGGAGATGACAAAGAAGGATGCTGAGAAGGCTCTTACCGCTTTCACAGAGGTTGTTGCCAAAGAGTTAAAGAAGGGCGAGAAGATTCAGTTAGTAGGATTCGGTACATTTGAGGTTTCTGAGAGAGCAGCTAGAGAAGGCAGAAATCCTCAGACAGGTGAGACGATGCAGATTGAGGCGTCCAAGGCGCCGAAGTTCAAGCCAGGCAAGGCATTAAAGGACGAGGTAAACAGATAATAGTTCTTTAAGACAACCGATGAATATCATCGGTTGTTTCCGTTTAGGAGGAATTGACAGCGTATGAGATTGGATAAATTTTTAAAGGTTTCGCGGATTATAAAGCGCCGTACTGTTGCGAATGAGGCATGTGACGCAGGGCGCGTGCTCATTAACGACAAACCAGCAAAGGCGTCTACAAATGTCAAAGTGGGAGATATCCTGACGATTCAGTTTGGCAATAAAGAGACAAAAGTGGAAATTCTTGACGTGCAGGAGACTGTGAAGAAGGACGAGGCAAAAGAACTGTTCCGTTATATTTGACGGAAACCAGGTCATATCTGTGTGTTCTCTCCCATATAATGTATGGAGTACTTCCTTGGATGAGGAAAGGACAGTGTCTATGGAGAGCAGAAATGGAAGCACAAGTGCAAATATAGGAAAGCACAGGCTGGGCATGGAGCAGCGTCGGGACTGTAAAATAACAGGAGTGTTGGATGTTCATTCCTTTGATGAGAACAATATCCTGATGGAGACGGTGGACGGGATGCTTGCCATCAAGGGGAGCGGCCTTCATGTGAGCAGGCTGAATCTGGAGAAGGGTGAGGCGGATGTAGATGGCAGGGTAGATGCGCTTACCTATTCTGATAAGAGTACTCTTGCAAAAAAAGGAGAGGGGCTGCTTACACGCCTGTTTAGCTGATGAGTGGAGAGATTATCAGAGAATGGCACTTTTGGTTGGCTTCTATTGCAACTGGTGCCTGTATGGCGTTTTCGTATGATTTACTGCGGCTGTTTCGGAGATTGATAAAGCATGGTAGGATTGCAGTCGATTTGGAAGACCTTCTGTATTGGATTGTCTGGTTTTGTTTCAGCTTTGCTCTTTTATATTATGGAAATAACGGTGTGATACGTTTTGCAGCGGTGTTTGGTGCGGCAGTTGGCATGTTGATGTATGTTGCAACAATAGGACGATTTTTTATCAAGGTTAGCTATTTTATTATAGACAAGACAATTGGCAATCTGTTGCGCTTGTTTCGGAAACTGTTGGAGCCGATCAAACGTCGAAAACGTGCGGCAATTAGAAAAATTCGGTTGACGTGTGGGACAATTCATCATAATATTAAAATATATCATTCTACAAAGGCAAAACAAAGAAGGGAGAAAAAGAAGCATGGCAGAAAGAAAAAAAAGCACAAAAAAGAAAAAAAGAAAAACGCCAGAGTTTCTTCGCGAAAGGAATGAAAATCGCCTTGGAATGTTGATGGCCGCGTTTGCGATCCTGATTATGACGGGTGTGGTTGGTGTTCATTCTATCTCCCTAAAACAGAAGGAAAAGGCATATGCTGCCAGAGAGCAGGAGCTTTTGCAGCTCATTGCTGTGGAGGAAGCGCGTGCAAAGGAACTTGAGGAGTTTGCCACTTACACAAAAACAAAAAAGTACGCGGAGGAAGTGGCAAAGGATAAGCTGGGACTTGTGTATGAAAATGAGATTATTTTTCAGGAGATCGATTAACGTTGCACCGTTATTGGGAGAATCCCATATAACGGTGCTGATTTTTGCACACAAATTGATAAAGGGTATCAATTTGGTGCAGGATTTCCGTTATTTTAATGCATGAGTGAACAATAACGATTTTTGTCAATGAAAAATTAGAAATCAGTGCATGGGTTTGACAAAATATGAACGGATTCCCTTTTATACTAAAGAGGTGGAAAAGAATAACAGGGGGACAATGTTATGTTGAAAGTATGGACACCAAAGGCTTCGCGAGAGGCAGAAAATAAATCGGGAATCACAGAAGGATATCTGTTTAACGGATATAGTAAACGAAAGCTCTACTGTTTGGCAGAGACATATGAGGAGTTGGCAAAACTCTATCGCAATATACCAGATGCAGATTATGCTTGTATTGACAGAAAGGACATGCTTTATCAGAAACAGATACAGGAGACCAAGGAAGTTTTTGCAAATCATCTTGAGGAGATTTCAGATGCGTTTGCTGATGTCGCAGACACAGTTGTGCATTTTAGTATTCCAATGGCACATAAGAAACGGACACTGATACAATATTTAAAAAAGCGCGGCATTATCGTGCACGGTTTTATTTTTCTCGAAGGCGGCGATGCGGGAAATTATGGGAGTGCGGCGGACGGTCGCTGCGGAAATAAAATCAGCGTTGAGGCGCGCACAATCAGTAAGCATGGAGTACCAGCAAGCGTTCTCGGGGAGCTGCTCTCGGAATTTTTTGGCAGAAGTCTTGTTTTGTCCGCGGAGAGCGCACTGAGAATTGAACGAGGATATCATACCTTTATCTATGAGGACGAGCCAAAATATAAAGTTTTGAGCGCGATTTCCCGCGCGGTGCGGGAAGATGAAAAAATTTCAGGTGACAATTTCTCTGTGGAGGAATATAATCAGAATCAAATGATTGTTATGATTGCAGATGGCATGGGAAGCGGTGCACAGGCATGTCGGGACAGCCAAGCAGTCGTCGAGTTTATGGAACGTTTTTTGGAGGCGGGTTTTCCGAAAGAGAAGGCGTTTTCTATGGTGAATGGTGCGATTGCTGCACAAAATGGCTGCTGTAATCTGACAACGCTTGACTTGTGCGCAGTCAATTTGTTGACAGGAGAGGCGGAATTTGTTAAGGCAGGCGCGGCGGCGAGCTATATCAAGCGCGGAAACTGGGTGGATGAGGTGTCGGCGGACACCCTTCCTCTGGGTAGTATGGAGGAGCTAAGCCCGATTACGCAGAGTGTTCGGTTGGCAGATACAGATATGCTTGTCATGGTGTCTGACGGAATATCAGACGCGATTGACAGGGAAAAGACAGGTAGAATGCGGGAATTGATTTCAAGAAGCCGGATTATCAATCCTAAGGAGATGGCAGATTATCTTTTGCAGTGTGCTATCAACAGTGATAACGGGCGCATTCGGGATGACATGACAGTGCTTACCTGTTGCGTGAAACGGCGCGGGGAGGTAGTGTAAAAGGATTTATCACTCGTGTCTAAACCGTTGGTTTGAGGAATACAAATGATTGATAAAGTGTTGCAGTATGTAGAGGAACATCATATGATTGAAAAGGGCGATTGCATTGTGGCAGGCGTGTCAGGAGGGGCAGACTCTGTCTGCCTACTTCTGATGCTTCTGGAATTTCGCAGACGGATTCCATTTGCGCTGCGCGTGGTTCATGTCAATCATCTGATACGGGCAGACGCTGCAAAGGATGCAGAATATGTGCGGGAAATATGTAGTACAGAACAAATTCCTTTTACGCTAGTGGAGGAAGATGTGTGTGCACTTGCACAACAACGCCATATTTCTACGGAGGAGGCGGGGCGCATTGTGCGCTATAATGCATTTGCGCGAGAGTTGGGCGAAAAGAAAGGAAAGATTGCTGTTGCGCACAACAAAAATGACTGCTGCGAGACGTTTTTGTTTCACTTGTTTCGGGGGACTTCACTAAAAGGATTGACGGGGATACAGCCTGTGCGTGATAAAATTATTCGACCATTGCTGTGTCTATCGCGGAGCGAGATTGAAGCGTTTCTGCGGGAAAGAAATATGCCATACTGCATAGACAGCACCAATTTGGAAGATAATTATTCAAGGAACATTATTCGGCACCATATTTTGAATACTGCGAGAAAGAAAATTAACGCGGCAGCAGTGGACCACATTTATGATGCCTGCGGGCGGATAAATGATGCGTATGAACTGATTGTAGATCTCACCAAACAGGGAGTTGCTGCCTGTGTCAAAGTGGATAAAGAAACTTTTCATATTGATAAGGAACAATTTATACAGCTTCATAGGACAATACAGGGATATGTGATTTTTGAGGTGTTAGCACAGGCATCTGGCAGCAGCAAAGATTTGGAGGCAATCCATGTCAGACAAGTACAAGCGCTGATGGATAGCCAATGTGGAAGGACGGTGATGCTTCCATATCAGTTGCGAGCAGAGCGCACCTACACAGGTGTTCGTCTATACAAAATTTTTGATAGCTGTGTGGCACAAAAAACAGATCAGACGATAGGGTTTCCAGAGATAGTGTTGTCTGTAGAGGAACAGAATGCACTTTTGGCGGGGAAAGAACTTGTGTTTTTGATCGGTGCATATCAAAAGATGCGTGTAAAGATAATCCATGTGGAAAAAAATGGAATTGATTTTGAAAATATTCCGCAAAATAAGTATACGAAATGGTTTGATTATGGTAAAATAAAAGATAGTATTGTCATAAGAACTCGTAGGCCGGGGGATTACCTGACAGTAAATTCTATGAATCAGCATAAAACGCTAAAGTCGTACTTTGTTGACCACAAGATTCCGCAGAAGGAGCGGGATCAGATTTGTCTCCTCGCAGATGACAGGCATATCATTTGGATTGTGGGTGAGCGAATCAGCAATTATTATAAAGTCAGTGAGCACACAAAGACGATTTTGTGCGTTGTTTTTGAGGAGGATTCATGAGCACGCTCAAAAATGGTTACAATTCACACCTATGCCAGATTTCGTATTCATTTATGATAATTTGGTGTGAATTGCAACAATTGATGCACATAAAATGCCGCAAGGCAGGCGTTTTGGCGCTGACTCCGACACTATGCAGCAAGTGCATGGTGCGGGTGTGAAAAGTAACCAAAAATGTTCTGTGCACTGCCAGGCGTATGTTAAACAAAGGAGGACCGAATTATGGCTGAAAAGATTGAAGTCATGCTGACAGAGGACGAGGTAAACGATAGGATAAAGGCGATTGGTGCGCAGATTAGTAGCGACTATGCCGGCAGGCAGGTTCATTTGGTGTGCGTGCTCAAGGGCGGCAGTTTTTTTATGTGTGAACTTGCCAAGCGAATCACAGTTCCTGTATCATTGGATTTTATGTCCGTCTCAAGTTATGGCGGAAGCACAAAATCGAGCGGGATTGTCAAGATAGTAAAGGACCTAGACGAACCCTTGAAGGATAAGGATGTGATTGTCGTGGAGGATATTGTGGATTCTGGCAGAACGCTTAGTTATCTGCTGGAATTGTTGGGACAGCGCGGACCAAAAAGCATGAGACTGTGCACACTTCTTGACAAGCCAGAGCGGCGTGTGGTTGATGTGAAGGTGGACTACACAGGCTTTGAGATACCTGACAAATTTGTGGTAGGTTATGGTCTTGACTATGATCAGCGTTACAGAAACCTTCCGTATATTGGAGTGGTTACATTGGACGAAGAGTAAGCAGCGGCGGGACCGGGAGGAGACAGAAATTGGGAAAAGGTGCAAAAGGAATTAATTTAACATTTATATTTATACTGATATTGGTGCTGGTGTTAATTTGGGCGAGTACCAACAGTGGCAGCAGCGGCTCCTACACAATGGGACAGTTGATTTCCGAGATGGAGGAAGGTCTTGTTGTAGATGTGGAAATTCACCCAAATGTACAGGTGCCGACAGGTATGTTGCGCATTACATTAAAAGATAATCAGCAACGGAATCTCTATGTATCTGATGTTGTTGAGGCACAGGAGATTGTGAAGAGATACAATATAGAGCCAATTGTGAAAGATGTGCCACAGGAAAACTGGTTTATCACAGAGCTTTTGCCATTGCTGATGTTATTGGTAGTTGTGGTGTTTATGTTTAGCATGATGAATGCCCAAAATGCCGGAAACAGCGGCGGAAAGATGATGAATTTCGGAAAGAGTAGAGCGCGCCTTATGACCGGCGGAGAAGTCACATTAAAAGATGTGGCAGGTTTAAAAGAGGAGAAAGAAGATCTTGAGGAGATTGTGGATTTTCTAAGGGACCCAGGTAAGTATACAAAGGTGGGCGCAAGGATTCCAAAGGGTGTGTTGCTCGAAGGTGCACCTGGTACTGGTAAAACATTGCTTGCAAAGGCAATTGCCGGCGAGGCGAATGTCCCATTTTTCTCCATATCAGGTTCTGATTTTGTGGAAATGTTTGTCGGTGTTGGCGCGTCAAGGGTGCGCGATCTCTTTGCGGAAGCGAAGAAGAATGCACCTTGTATTGTGTTTATTGACGAGATTGATGCCGTGGCAAGACGCCGTGGTACTGGTATGGGCGGCGGTCATGATGAGCGTGAGCAGACCTTGAATCAGATGTTGGTTGAGATGGATGGATTTGGAACGAACGAGGGTATTATTGTGATGGCGGCAACAAACCGCGTTGATATCCTTGATCCAGCAATTTTGCGGCCAGGACGTTTTGATAGGAAGATTACTGTATCCCCACCAGATGTGGGGGGCAGAGAAGAAATCCTGAATGTTCATGCCAGAAACAAACCGCTTTCTGAAGATGTGGATCTAAAGCAAGTGGCACAGACAACAGCAGGATTTACTGGTGCGGACCTTGAAAATCTTTTGAATGAATCAGCGATTCAGGCTGCAAAGGAAAACCGTGCTTTTATCAAACAAGACGATATTAAGAAATCTTTTATTAAAGTTGGAATTGGTGCGGAGAAAAAGAGCCGTATTATCTCAGAAAAAGAAAAGAAGATTACAGCTTACCACGAGGCAGGACATGCGATTCTATTTCATATACTACCCGATGTGGGTCCCGTCTATACTGTTTCAATTATACCGACAGGACTTGGCGCGGCGGGTTACACAATGCCACTTCCAGAGCGGGATGAGATGTTTAACACAAAGGGTAGAATGTTGCAGGATATTATGGTATCACTTGGCGGACGTATTGCGGAGGAAATCATTTTTGATGATGTGACAACGGGCGCATCAAGCGACATTAAAAAGGCGACAAAAGTGGCAAGAGCGATGGTGACAAAATACGGTTTTTCAGAGAATATTGGTGTCATAAACTATGATGAGGAGGACAACGAAGTATTTATTGGACGTGATTTGGCACACACAAGAAGCCACTCAGAGGCAGTTGCCAGTGAGATTGATATTGAAGTGAAGGCGATTGTAGATGACTGTTACAAGAAGGCAAAAGACATTATTTTGAAAAATGAGAAAGTATTGCATGCGTGTGCGGATCTTCTTCTTGAGAAGGAGAAGATTGGCAGGGATGAGTTTGAGGCGCTGTTTGCATAATAATTTTGGCCACCCATTTCGGGTGGCTGTTTTATGCGCACAAATTTTTATTTTTTGTAATTGAGTCTAGCCGTGGCACAAAAGACTTGATATAATGGATGGGAAAAATAAATTTAGAAATTATGCGGAAAGGGGTATTATTATGGGACTTATCAAAGCAGCATTGGGGGCAGCGGGCGGCACACTTGCCGATCAGTGGAAGGAATTTTTCTACTGTGATGCGCTCGATCAGGATGTGTTGGTGGTAAAGGGACAGAAGCGTGTTAGCAGTCGTTCTTCCAACACAAAGGGAAATGACAATATTATTTCCAACGGTTCAGGTATCGCTGTGGCAGATGGACAGTGTATGATTATTGTGGAGCAGGGAAAAGTTGTTGAGGTTTGTGCGGAGCCAGGTCAATTTACATACGATTCATCTACAGAACCAAGTATCTTTTCTGGCAGTCTTGGAAAAGGGATTGCGGATACATTTCGCACAATTGGAAAACGCTTTACCTATGGCGGTGATACAGGGAAAGATCAGCGTGTGTATTATTTTAATGTCAAGGAAATTATGGATAATAAGTTCGGCACGCCAAATCCTATTCCATTCCGTGTGGTGGATTCTAGGCTTGGACTGGATGTGGATGTCTCTATTCGTTGTTCTGGCGTGTATTCGTACATGATAGCGGACCCACTTTTATTTTACACAAAAGTCTGTGGCAATGTAGAGCAGGCGTATACTAGGGACGAGATAGAGAGACAGTTAAAAACAGAATTTATCAGTGCATTGCAGCCTGCGTTTGGAAAGTTGTCTGAATTGGAGTTGCGCCCAAATCAGATTGTCTCTCACAACACGGAATTGGAGGAGGCTATGAATGCTGCGCTCTCGACAAAATGGGGCAAACTGCGCGGACTGAAAGTGGTTAGCATTGCGCTTGGTTCTGTCTCTTTGCCGCCGGAAGATGCTGAGATGATTAAGCAGCTTCAGCGCACAGCCGTTTTGCAGAATCCAAATATGGCAGGTGCTACGCTGGTAGGTGCACAGGCAGATGCAATGCGGACAGCAGCCGGAAATGCGGCGGGCGCGATGAATGGTTTTGTGGGTATGGGTATGGCAATGAATGTAGGTGGTACGAATGCACAGAACTTGTTTGCTATGGGACAGCAACAGGCACCAGCTTCTGCTCCACCGGCATCACCAGCTTCTTCCAGTGACAGTTGGAAATGCTCTTGTGGTGCTGTCTCCACAGGCAAATTCTGCCCAGAATGTGGTGCGCCAAAGCCTGAAAATAATGGATGGACCTGTTCTTGCGGCACTGTGAATAAGGGCAAATTCTGTCAGAATTGTGGTGCAAAGAAGCCGGAAGGGACACCGCTTTATCGCTGTGACAAGTGCGGTTGGGAGCCAGAAGATCCCGCGCATCCGCCTAAATTCTGCCCAGAATGCGGAGATGTTTTTGACGAGAGTGACAGGAGATAAAGAACGATGGCACAACTAAAGGAATATAAATGTCCCTGCTGTGGTGGTGCAATTGCTTTTGACAGTTCAATACAGAAAATGAAATGTCCCTTCTGCGATACGGAATTTGAGATGGAAGCACTGGCAGGATATGATGACGAACTGAAAAATGAACAGCCAGATCAGATGGATTGGGAGGTTTCAACAAATTCTGAGTGGCAGACAGATGAGATGCACAAACTCAGAACGTATATTTGTAAATCTTGCGGCGGAGAAATTGTTGGTGATGAGAATACTGCGGCGACTTCCTGTCCTTATTGTGGAAATCCTGTAGTGATGATGGGGCAGTTTTCAGGTGCGTTAAAACCCGATTATGTGATTCCTTTTAAGCTGGATAAAAAAGCGGCAAAGGAAGCACTAAACGGACATTATAAGAACAAGCCTTTTTTGCCAAAAGTATTTAAAAATCAAAATCATATTGATGAAATAAAGGGCATTTATGTGCCGTTTTGGCTCTTTGACGCGAAGGCGGAGGCAAATATCCGCTATAGAGCAACGAAAGTTCGCAGTTGGAGTGACAGCAGTTATCACTATACACAGACCAGCCATTATGCGGTGATGCGCGGCGGAACGATTTGTTTTGAACGTGTTCCGGTAGATGGTTCTTCCAAGATGCCGGATGATTTGATGGAGTCTATAGAACCTTTTGACTTTTCGGCAGCGGTGGATTTTCAGACTGCTTATCTGGCTGGATATCTGGCAGATAAATATGATGTGGATGCCAAGCAAAGCATTGAGCGGGCAAATGAACGCATCAAAAAAAGTACACAGGACAGCTTTGCGGGGACTGTGCAGGGCTATGTATCAGTGATTCCAGAATCTACAAGCGTTCGTCTGCACAACGGGCAGGCAAAATATGCATTGTATCCAGTGTGGATTTTAAATACGACTTGGAAAGATAACAAATATACTTTTGCAATGAATGGACAGACTGGGAAATTCGTTGGTGATTTACCGGTGGATAATGGCGCGTTTGCGAGATGGCTGTTTGGATTATGGGGTATTATCAGTGTGGCAGTCTTTGGCATCAGCTATTTATTGTGGTTATTATAGGGAGAGATTGTCATGAAAAAAAGAATTATGGCCCTTTTGCTGATTGCAATTTTTTGCCTGTCCTTTGGTATGGTGGTTTGTGCAACAGAAGGAAAGTCTTCAAGACTTGTAGATTTTGCAGATATTTTGACAGAATCAGAGGAGAGCAGACTTCTGGCAATACTAGATGAAATCAGTGAGAGGCAACTACTAGATGTTGTTGTCGTCACAACAAACACACTGGATGGAAAATCGCCTATGGCGTATGCGGATGATTTTTATGATGAGAATGGTTATGGTTTTGGTGTATCAAAGGATGGTGTACTGCTCCTTGTGAGTATGGAGGACAGAGATTGGTGGATTTCTACCGCTGGCAATGGAATTACAGCGTTTACAGACGCGGGGATTACATATATATCAGAACAATTTCTGCCAGCACTGAGAGAAGGTGATTATGAGGAGGCTTTTACTTGTTTTGCATATCTCTGCGATGATTTTATTAAACAGGCACGAACAGGGGAAGCCTATGATAGTGGCACGCTTCCCAAAGCCCCATTTTCTATTGGATATTCTTTGGGAAAGGCATTGCTGATTGGGTTGTTTATTGCAGTTATCATCACTCTTGCAATGCGCTATAGTATGAAATCTGTGCGGTTTCAGCCGACGGCATCTGCATATGTCAAGAGTGGCAGCATGAATGTTACAGAGGCGAGAGATCTGTTTCTCTATTCGCATGTTGACCGTAGAGTGCGACAGAAAGAGAGCAGCTCTGGGGGCGGTTCTAAAACACATACTTCTTCTTCCGGCAGGTCTCATGGCGGCGGAGGCGGAAAATTTTAAACAAAAGCAGGAAAGACCGCTCTTTAGAGAAAAAGAACGGTCTTTCTGTCAAGATTGATTAGTCATCTGTGGTGATAGTATTCACAGTGGTAGTTGTTGTGACTGTAGAAGTTTCTGATTCTGGGTTGTCGCTAGTTTGTGTCAGAGAATATCCGCCATTTCCATTTTCTGAGATGGTTAGATAGATGGTTTTTCCTTCATGTGTCATTGTAATATGGCAAACGTTACTCTTAACTAACTGGTCTGTTATATCTTGTTTTTGATCATAGTAGTATACCCACACTTTGCCGTCCGCGTCTTTCTCCACAGTAGCCGAGTTGTTAATTTGGTCTGCGAGCTCGTCAGCAGTTAGCCAAGTCTGGCTGCCATCTGCATTAAAACTGACACCACCGTAAGCAGACATTCCTTCTGTTCCATTTCCGCGATCATAGGTAAAGGTATACCCGCCATTTTCATTTTCGGTGACATCAACTTCGGTCTGTTTTCCATAGAGCCAGATGGAAAGTTTTTCTTGAATGCCACCAATATCTGCGGCGTACACGGTTCCAGAACCGCCGATAATAACTGCACACGCAATTGCTGCTGCAACTGCCATATTTTTTTTGTGTTTCTTATGAATCTGTGTCATTTCTGCTTCCTCCAAATGAAATTGTTGGGAGGACGGAAGTGCAGAAAACGCCTGTTTGTATCGTTCTTTATTTGTCATCATCCCATTCCTCCTTCAATGCTTCTTTGAGCAACGCACGTCCGCGCGACAACCTGATTTTTACATTACTCTCGCTCAGCTTTAAGATATCTGCGATTTCGCGGACCGCATAATCCTCATAATAATATAAGTGAATGACAATGCGGTATTTTTCGGGAAGGTGCATAACGGTTTCAAATAAGTTCTCCGCCTCTGGTGTCTCGAAAACGAGAGTTTCCATATAGTCTTCAATGGAAACCTTGTTGCGTCTCCAAAAAGTGCGAGTGACATTTTTGGCCTTGTTGACTGCTACCCGTATCAGCCATGCGCGTATATGTTGCTCACTCTCAAACTCTTTTTTGGTTGTATAATACTGAACAAATGTATCTTGAACAATATCCTCTGCATCCTGTGCATTTTTGCAAATATTAAATGCCACGGCAAAGAGATTGCTCTGATACAACGTTGCCAGTTCCTGTACTGTCTGTCTCATGAGCGCTCCTTCGTACAAAATTTTCTTGTCTTTGAAAAGCCTTTCACTAATGATACAATACAGAAGAAGGATTGGTTACAATTTTTTGTGATTTTTTTAATTTACACGACTTTACAAATTTATAACAGGACACACAAAAGATTTCTAGCTGTTCTGGAAAAATTGTGCTGAAAAATGACTGTCTGGTACTAGAGTCCTTTGTTAAAGAGGTCGTATATGTCATAACTTCTCTGTGTCCAAAGATGTTTGTAAGAACACGGCGCACAGCTATATAGTAGTCACCAATCTTTGCATCGAAAAAATGTCTGTATAGGGAGTGGATAGAATCAGTGGACTCTGTAGCAAGAATAGATAATACCAGCAAAAATAATGTTTTCGTGGTGTGTATAGAAAAACAGTTACTATATACAAAGTGATTAATTTTTACTATCCTTTGCTTTTTACAAATTTCTAAGTGAATTAAATAAAGCCTTGAATATTCAAAGTTAAGATTTTAGATGCCTAAAAATGGGTACATGGACATGAGCAAAAATCAAACACGATATATATACAATAATTTTTAAATTTCGGAAAATAATGACAAAATGTTGTTTTTGGATTACAATATAAACAATTGGTATACTTTTGAAGAAAATTAGTTTGATTGAATATTTTAGGAGAAAAAATGATTAGTAAAAGAGTAATTTCTGAAATTGATAGAACATTAAAAAGTGTATGGTTATATAATATAAAAAGAGATTATAAAAATCATTTTTTAGAAAATGAAGATTGTCTAAAAAATAGTTTATATTTCCATTTGAGGAAAAAATTAAGTAAATTATTGAAAGACAATAACTTGATAATATTTACGGAATGGACATTTACAGAATTACATTATCGGGCAGATATGATAATTGCTGAGATCGACCCAACTATTGAAGGATGTATAAAAGATCGAGTTACAAATTATATTACAATAATTGAGTTAAAATATGGATGTTCTGCTTCTGTGAGTGTATCAGAATGGATAAAAGATGATATAAGAAAAATAAAAAATTATTATCAAAATGGATATGATTGTCAATTTTATTTTGCTATTATTTATGAAGTTGAATGTGGTGAAATGAATTTGAAGTGGATGGATAAAAGAAGTACAAATAATTGGGCAAGTGGACATGTAACAGAATTAAATTCTGGTTATGTCAATGGTAAAATGAAGTTTGAAGTCAATTCATATAATGGGATGAATAAAGACTTAAATACAATATAAATATGTATGGTAGTACTTGGAATAAAGTGGTATTTTTATTCGTAGACGCGTGTAGAGGAACTATGCTACTAAGGCGGCGCACAGGTCGCGGCGCGTGGGAAAAAGGAATCATTTATTATAGGCAAAAACAAGAGTGTATGAGTTTTGTCCCACACACCTAAAAGGGTAGTGTAAAAAAGTTTGTGTCTTTGGAAAAAAATACCTCTTTTTTGGCAAGAATTAGTGTATGACAATTCTTATCGAAAAGGAGTATTTTTATGCCAGTAGCAAAGGAACAAATTTGACAGATTATTGCAAATAACAACCTAAATAGTGTAGCTGATGTCTACAGCCTGCTCAGGGATAGTTTCAAGGACATCCTTCAGGAACTTATGGAGGCAGAACTAGATGCGTCTCTTGGTTATGAAAAAAATCATAAAGGTGATATCCCTACACCTAACAAACGTAATGGTCATTCCAAAAAGAAACTCAAAAGCCAGTATGGGGAATTCCAGATTGATGTCCCAAGGGACCGCGATGGTGAGTTTGAACCAGTACTCATTCCAAAATACCAAAGGGATATATCAGGAATTGAGGAAAAGGTACTGTCCCTTTATGCCCGTGGAATGAGCACGAGGGATATTCATGACCAGATACAGGAGCTTTATGGAATGGAACTGTCCGCTGAGATGGTCAGCAAGATCACAGACAGGATTATACCAGAGATCAAGGAATGGCAGTCGCGTCCTTTAAACCCTGTGTATCCTTTTATATTTATGGACTGCATTCATTATAAAGTCAGGGAAGATGGAAGGATACAAAGCCGTGCAGCATACATTGTTCTTGGTGTTACGGTAGAAGGTTATAAAGAAATCCTGAGCATCACCGTAGGAGCCAATGAAAGCAGCAAATTTTGGCTTGGCATGCTCAATGACCTGAAAAACCGCGGGGTACAGGACGTGTTGTTTTTCTGTGTGGATGGTCTTTCAGGATTTAAGGAAGCCATCCAAGCCGTCTATCCAGATGCCCAAATACAAAGATGTGTTATCCACATGCTGCGAAACTCTTTCAAATATGTCAATTACAGTGACTTAAAGGAGTTTTCTTCTGATTTTAAGTCTGTATATAATGCCCCTAGTGAAACGTCTGCCCTTTCAGAACTAGAAAACATCAGAGAAAAATGGGGGAAGAAATATCCTTATGCCATCAGTAACTGGGATAATAACTGGGAAGATGTGAGTTCTTTTTTCCAGTTTTCAGATGATATACGGCGTATCATGTATACTACAAACATCATAGAAGGGCTCAACCGCCAGTATCGAAAGGTGACAAAGAGCAAAAGTGTATTTCCTAGTGACAGCGCATTAGAGAAGATGCTCTATCTTACCAGTAAAAACGTGGTTAAAAAATGGACACAGCGCTACAGGAACTGGGATCAGGTATTAAACCAGCTAATCGTTCTTTATGGAGAACGTTTCACCCAGTATCTGTAAAAGCAAAAGCAAAAGCTGGGACAGTTTAATAGACAATACTTCTGTTCCAGCCTTATTCCTGAGACATTAGTAGTATTGCCAGAAATCTCCAGTCTTATTCTTGAGACCGGGTGTGGGCAGAGTCCACAAAAATCTCCCTTATTACTAATGTCTTATTGGTATACAAAAAAAAGAAAAAAGATGTATATAGCCAGAAGTTCTGGTTATACTAGTACTATAAAAGAAATTCGACAACATAAAAAGAACACTATCCGACAACATAATTTTACATATCTGATTCATGTCAGGAAAGATATTTTCTCTATAGACACAAGATTTTTTACAGTCTCCCTAAAAGTGCTAAAAACTTGATTTTCAGGCATTATGATTAGGAAATGTTTGGTTTTCTTTGTGTATTGCGATTTTTTGCGGCTAAACGAAATGCTTTTCCATTGCAGGAGTAAGTTCGGGAGAATCTTCATCAAATACAATTTCTCTTTTTGCTGCTTCTTCTATTTGCCTGATTTGTTCCTTTGTGGGTTTCTGGTTTCTATCCAAAGTAACTGTCCGTATTATAATAAATGCTCCTTTCTGTTTTGGTGGCAAGTCTTGCCAATATTAGACGTATGTTTTCTTTCCGTTCTGTATAAACGACAAATAGAATATCATTTACCATCCCGATAGCCTTATAACGGTCCTCATTAATACTGTGTTCCATATCATAAATTTCAATGCGTTGTAAATCGTTAAAGACTAATATTGCTGTTTCAAAATCAATTCCATGTTTATTTAAATTTAGTTGATTTTTATCCTCATCCCATTCAAATTTTAGTGTAATACCTCCTGTTCGTGTTGAAATTATACACTATTTTGGACAGAAATAAAAGGGATATTGATAGGAAAATCAATAGGTAGTAGCATTATAGAAAATCGAGTAGGGAAGTTTACTTTCTCTACTCGCCGATGCGCCACTTTAGTGGCATATTTCATCTGCATCGGCGTGCGCATAAAAAGGGAACAAACCATTTCTGATTCATTCCCTTCATCTTCAAAATCCTTTAAAATCAGGTATTATGATTAACCAAAGTATCTCTTTAACAAGCCCTCGAAAGCTTTTCCGTGTCTAGCCTCGTCCCTTGCCATCTCATGTACAGTGTCATGGATTGCGTCAAGATTCGCAGCCTTTGCGCGCTTTGCAAGGTCAAATTTGCCAGCGGTTGCGCCATTCTCTGCCTCAACACGCATCTCAAGGTTCTTCTTGGTAGAGTCTGTTACAACTTCGCCTAACAACTCTGCAAATTTTGCAGCGTGCTCAGCCTCTTCCCATGCAGCTTTCTCCCAGTAAAGACCAATCTCAGGATAGCCTTCTCTGTGTGCAACTCTTGCCATTGCAAGGTACATACCAACTTCTGTGCACTCGCCGTTGAAGTTTGCTCTTAAATCTGCCATAATGTCCTCGCTGACACCCTTCGCTACGCCAACAACATGCTCTGCAGCCCAAGTTCTCTCACCAGCCTGTACGGAAAATTTCTCAGCAGGTGCATTACACTGCGGGCATCTTTCTGGTGCGCTGTCTCCCTCGTAAACATAACCACATACATTACATACAAATTTCATTTGAAAGTCCTCCTTAATATTATTTGAGCACACCCGTGAGTCTATCCACGGGCACTGCTAATGTCAATGAATTATTTCGCCTGTCTGTCCAGGCAGTTTTTGCAAATACCACAGAAGTATAGCCGATGTTCTTGTATCAATCCGTCAAAACCTATAGACGCTTGTGCTTCAATTGTTGGAAAAGCATCATTTTCCAGTGGTAGGTCTAGGACAGCGTTGCAGCAGTTACATATAAAATGATAATGTGGGCTGGTATTGTAGTCAAAACGATCAATTCCCAGCGTTCCAAAACTATGTTTTGCAATCATGCCGGCCGCTGCTAGTTGATTTAGATTGCGGTACACGGTGCCAAGACTGATATTTGGAAACTCATCCTTCACACTTGAATAGACGGCCTCTGCTGTTGGGTGGTCCTTGCGGGACTGCAGGTAGGAGAGGATAGCTGCTCGTTGGCGACTGTATTTCATAGTCATATAAAAACCTCCTATCCTCCTGAAATCATTTCTAAAAAAATCAGTAATGATTATTGTTATTATATTTAGTTTTTTGCAGCTTGTCAATACAAAACTTTAAATCAAAAATAAAAAAAGAATAAAGGAATCCTAAAACTTATTTTTATATAAAACACGCTCTGGTACTTTATATAGATAGAAATTGAACTAGCATTAAAAAAGAATAAAGAAATGCCAAAACCACTATATTTTCAAATGGGATATGATATACTACAATAAGAAATTGCTAAAAATAACTGACACATCTTGACTTGTCTATTTCTTTGATTGTACATGTCAAAAAGTTTTGTCGTAGTCCACTACGCCTACCTTTTTTCACATGCACTCTCGAAGAAATATCCTGCGTAATTTGTATCAGTTATTTTTCTACAATTTTTAAAAGATGCGTGCTGTCGCAATTTACGCTGCCGATTTCCAATAATGTTAATGAAAGAGAGACGGACAGAAATGAGAAAAGGACCGAGAATGAAACTGAAAACAAAAATGATGATACTATTTTTAGCAATTATTTTGGTTCCACTTACTTGTGGGATAATGGTATTTTTTGGCTACGGATACTATGAAAACATTGATGTGATACATGAGTTGAACAAAAATGAGATTATGATTGGTGCTATGATTAACCGGCGTCTTATGAAAAATCTGGTGGTTGCTATGGTGCTAATTTTGATTATTACAAGTGCGATTATCACGGCATGGCTAAATCGAGATATCTACAGACCGCTTAAAGAGCTGAGTGTGGCGATGCAACATATTTCTGTGGGCGATTTTGACTATCATATGAATGGCAAGCGTGAGGATGAGATTGGTATGTTGTACGATAATTATGAACAGATGCGGCTTCAGTTGAAGGAGAGCGAGGAGGAGAAAGAGCAAAATGAGAAGAAATCCAAAGAACTTGTGAGCAATATTTCCCATGACCTCAAGACGCCAATCACATCTATTAAGGGTTATGTTGAAGGGATTATGGACGGGGTGGCGGACACGCCGGAGAAGATGGATAAGTACATTAAAACCATCTACAATAAAGCAAATGATATGGATAAACTTATCAATGAGTTGACTACTTACTCAGGGATTGATTCCAATAAGATTCCGTATCATTTTCATATATTGAATGTTTCGGATTATTTTTCAGACTGTGTTGAGGAGGTGGGGCTTGACCTAGAATCCAAAAATATCCATTTAAATTTTACAAATTTAGTATCTCCAAATACCTGTGTTGTGGCGGACCCAGAGCAGCTAAAAAAGGTTATTAACAACATTATCAGCAACAGTGTTAAGTATATGGGACACGATAATGGTGTGATTGATATTCGGATTTTAGATGAGAGTGAATCTGTGAAGATTGAGATTGAAGATGACGGAAAAGGGATTGCCTCCAAGGATATTGGAAATATTTTTGAGCGATTTTACAGAACGGATTCCTCGCGCAATTCTTTGCAGGGCGGCAGTGGAATTGGACTTAGCATTGTGAAAAAAATTATTGAGGATCATGGAGGCTATGTTTGGGCTACCAGCAAGGAAGGAGAAGGGACCTGTATGCATTTCGTGTTGCGCAAATACATGGAACCGACCGATGAAGTTGTTATTTAGGAAAAATAACATTCTTGAATATTATTATAATAAGAAAGGATAGAGTATATGAGCAGAATTTTGATTGTTGAGGATGAGGAAGCAATTGCAGAGTTGGAGAAGGATTACTTGGAGTTAAATGATTTTGAGGTAAAAATCGAAAACAGCGGCGACACTGGACTTGCCACAGCGTTGGCGGAGGATTTTGATTTGATTATTTTGGATCTGATGCTTCCAGGAATTGATGGTTTTGAGATTTGCAAGCGTATTCGGGAGGACAAAAATGTTCCAATTTTGATGGTATCTGCCAAAAAGGATGATATCGACAAGATTCGAGGGCTTGGATTAGGAGCGGATGATTATCTGACGAAGCCGTTTAGTCCCAGTGAGCTTGTAGCGCGTGTAAAGGCGCACATGGCGCGGTATAATCGTCTGGTAGGCAGTCATACTAAGGAGAATGACATTGTGGAGATTCGCGGTATCCGTATTGACAAGACAGCGCGGCGCGTGTTTGTGGACGGTGAGGAGCGGAATTTTACCACAAAGGAATTTGACCTTTTGACATTTCTTGCAGAAAATCCAAACCATGTTTTTACAAAAGAGGAAATTTTTCGGGAAATATGGGATATGGATTCGATTGGTGACATTGCGACGGTTACGGTGCATATCAAGAAAATACGGGAAAAGATTGAGACGGACACTTCCAAGCCACAGTACATTGAAACGATCTGGGGTGTTGGTTATCGCTTTAAACTCTAATTTTTCCTCCGAATAGGAATGAAAAAAATGGACAAGATGATAGTGTATGAGGACCCCGTTCTGCTGGTCGTGCACAAACCTGCGGGAATTGCGACAGAGACTGCAAAGATTGGGCAGGCAGACCTTGTTTCTGAATTAAAAAATTATCGAAAGAAAAAAGGTGAAAGTACTTATATTGGTGTAGTACACAGGCTTGACCAGTCAGTGGAAGGACTTCTTGTCTTTGCAAAGGACGCACACACAGCCAAAAAGCTTAGCAACAGTTTGCAGGAAGGCAGTCTTACAAAAAAATATGTGGCTTTGACTGCGGGAGTGCCGCAGATGCAGGAAGGTGTATTGACAGATTTTTTGATTAAGGATGGGCGAACGAATCTCTCAAAGGTAGTTCCAATAGATACGCCAGGAGCGAAAGAGGCATCGCTTTCGTGGAAACTTTTGGCGCACAATGACGACGTTTCTCTTTTGGAGATTGAGCTGTTCACTGGAAGGCATCATCAAATTCGGGTGCAGATGGCACATGCAGGGTTTCCGCTGCTGGGCGATTTGAAGTATGGTTCTGCACGGGGAAAGGAATTGTCAAAAGCATATTCTATTCATAGAACAGCACTTCTGGCATATCAATTATGCCTGATCCATCCAACAGAACAGAAAAATATGGAATTTTTGTTGAACATTGATAAATTTAAGAAAATATTCTGAAAAAAAGAACACAAATTAGTTGTTGACACATTTTTGCGAAAAAAGTATAATAATAGCATAAACAAAGGCCTTGTATTTTGCAAGAACTCAGAAAAGGGGAGTAACACAGTAATACAAAGGAGGCCAGAGTATGGATGGAATGCAGAACTGGACAAATTATTTGGAAGTTATGCGCAACCGTCTGCTGCTTGTCAATGACGCTGATAGTTTGATTTCAGTATTGATGGACGTAAAAAATATTCCAATCGCACTATCAACGATAGAGGATGTGACAGACGGAACCGGATTAAACATGTCGTTTTCCGTGATTTGCTCTGAGGTGAAAGTTGCCGGCAGGGTAATGTGTCTGATGAGTGATGATATGTTCACGACAGTCCAGCTTAACCTGAACACAGTAAAAAAGGTAAATGCAAAGATATCAGTGGATGGCAAAGGTGTTGTGATGAAGCTCACGATCAGAAATGGAGCGGAATTTCTGTTGATGTTCCACACGGATTTTGTGGAGGAAGAAGAATAGTGCTCCTATCATATGGAAGGGAAGGACACTGTAATAATGGGCTGATGAGGGAGAACCTATTGTTACAGTGTCCTTTTTTCTGCAAAATTGCGGAAAACAATTCACATTTTGGCAATTGTATGGTAGACTGTAAATTGGATATGAAATTATGGAAGTAGAGAAGGTGGAATGGATGACAAAACAAAATCGTGTCTGCAAAATTTGGAAGCTATTGCTTGTCATGGTTTTAGGGGCATTTATCACAGCTTTTTCGTTTGGAGCGCATACGGCGCAGGCGGCGGAAACAGCAGTGGAAAACACGGTGCAAGAGCAGGCGGATGGTGCTGAGGATAATGGTGGTGGAGCGATGATTCTCCTGATGGGCGGAATGCTGATTATTATTTTAGCGGTGGTGCTCTCTGTTGTCGGGACATTTGTATCATCGGCTGCGATTGTGGACGAGCTGTAAATTGGGCAGTGTGCTGTCATGAAAGAATTGAAAAAAGTATGACATGGAAAAGGATTAGTACAAAGTAGACACTTTTCAGAGAGGGAATCATTTGGTGTGAGATTGCTAAGGAAAAGCTTTGGAACCTACCTTGGAGTCCTGTATGAGAAAATTGATATTAAGAAAGTCAATTGCACTGTTGATATCAATTTGGGAAATACAGCGTAGCGCCGGCGTTAACGGTAGGATGAGTGAAATCAGGGTGGTAACGCCGCATGAAGGCCCCTATGGGAAGCGTGCAGTGTTGCCACCCTATTTTATGCACAGATTCGTGTAAAAATTAAAAATTAGAGAGGATGAGAAAAGATGGCAAATGACAAGAAACTTGTGGAAGCGATTACTTCTATGGAGGAGGATTTCGCGCAGTGGTACACAGACGTGGTGAAGAAAGCGGAGTTGTGTGACTATTCGAGCGTGAAAGGTTGTATGATTATCAAACCTGCTGGCTATGCGATTTGGGAGCAGATTCAGCAACAGCTTGACGCTGCATTTAAAAAGACGGGCGTGGAGAATGTGTACATGCCGATGTTTATACCAGAAAGTCTTCTGGAAAAGGAGAAGGATCATGTTGAGGGGTTTGCACCGGAGGTTGCATGGGTGACACATGGCGGGGGTGAACCATTGCAGGAAAGACTTTGTGTGCGGCCGACGTCAGAGACCTTGTTCTGTGATTTTTATAAAAATGAAGTGCAATCTTATCGGGATTTACCGAAAGTCTATAATCAGTGGTGTTCCGTGGTGCGCTGGGAAAAGACAACACGTCCGTTTTTGAGAAGTCGTGAATTTTTGTGGCAGGAGGGACACACGGCACATGCAACAGCGCAGGAGGCAGAGGAACGAACCATTCAAATGTTGAACGTGTATGCAGATTTTGTGCGGGATGTGCTTGCAATTCCAGTTGTAAAAGGACAGAAGACAGACAAGGAAAAGTTTGCTGGCGCGGAGGCGACTTATACGATTGAGGCGTTGATGCATGACGGTAAAGCGTTGCAATCTGGCACAAGTCATAATTTTGGGGACGGTTTTGCAAAGGCATTTGGAATCCAATTTACGGACAAGGACAATACATTAAAGTACTGTCATCAGACTTCGTGGGGGGTGTCAACGCGCATTATTGGTGCAGTGATTATGGTGCACGGCGATGATTCTGGCTTGAAACTGCCACCGAAAGTAGCACCGACACAGATTATGATTATTCCGATTCAGCAAAAGAAAGAGGGCGTTCTTGACAAGGCATATGTGTTAAAAGGGCGTCTGCTAGAGAAAGGTTTTCGGGTAAAAGTGGACGATTCAGACAAGAGTCCAGGCTGGAAATTTAGTGAGTGTGAGATGCGCGGCGTGCCGTTTCGGATTGAGATTGGACCAAAGGATATCGAGAATAACAAATGTGTGTTTGTGCGCCGTGACACAAGGGAGAAGATTAAGGTCAGTCTTGACGAGGCTGAGGCAAAGGCGGCAGAACTTCTGGATACAATTCAGTCAGATATGTATGAGGCGGCAAAGAAGCATCTGGAAACCCATATTTATAATGCAGTGACATGGGATGAATTTTGTGATATCATCAACAATAAACCAGGATTTGTCAAAGCAATGTGGTGTGGGGAGCGCACTTGTGAGGACAAGATTAAAGATGAACTGGCGGCGACAAGCCGTTGTATGCCATTTGAGCAGGAGCAGTTGAGCACAACTTGCGTGTGCTGTGGCAAGCCTGCGAAGAAAATGGTTTACTGGGGCAGAGCGTACTAGAGCGTATTAGGATGTGCAACGCGGATAGAATGATGGAAAAAGTAGTTATAATTTAGCCTCAGGACTTTGCATTTGCTGCAAAGTCCGTGAAATAACATAATGGTTGAGATGCATCACAAAAAGTTAAAAATTTTTATTGTAAGCGCTTTCATTTTTTTGGAAAATAAGGTATGATAAGGATGTATCATGGTTAAGGACTGTTCAAAAATAATTTATACATCTTGACTTGCCTATTTTTGAACAGTTCCTTAAAGGCGGAAAAAGGAATTATGGAGGGATAATACAATGAATATTTTAGTAATCAACTGTGGCAGCTCTTCGCTGAAATACCAACTGATTGACAGTGATACAGAAGCTGTGCTAGCAAAGGGACTTTGCGAGCGTATCGGGATTGATGGAAGTGTTCTTACACACACGCCGGCGGGGAAGGACAAGGTAACAATTGAGACGCCAATGCCAAATCATACTGTGGCGGTCAAGCTTGTGATTGACGCGCTCACCGACGCGAATCATGGGGTGGTTCAGTCGCTGAACGAAATTAATGCAGTCGGACATCGTGTGGTTCATGGTGGCGAGAAGTTTGCTTCTTCTGTCATTATCAATGATGAGGTTCTTACGGCAATTGAGGAGTGCAATGACCTTGCACCGCTCCACAATCCGGCAAATTTGATTGGAATCAATTCCTGCAAGGAGATTATGCCCAATGTGCCAATGGTGGCAGTGTTCGACACTGCATTTCATCAGACCATGCCTGAGAAGGCTTACTTGTATGGACTTCCGTATGAGTATTATGAAAAATATAAGGTGCGCCGCTATGGTTTTCATGGAACCAGTCACGACTATGTATCTGCAAGGGCAGCGGAGCTTCTTGGCAAGACTAGAGAGGAACTAAAAATTATCGTTTGTCATCTGGGAAATGGTGGCTCCATATCTGCAGTTGACCATGGAAAGTGTGTTGATACTTCTATGGGACTCACACCACTTGAAGGGATTATTATGGGAACGCGTTCCGGCAGTATTGACCCAGCCATCTGTGATTTTATTTGTCAAAAAGAAAATATAACACCGGCGCAGATGAACACGATTTTAAACAAAAAGTCAGGGGTGCTTGGCATTTCAAAAGTTTCTTCGGATTTCCGAGATATCGAGGCCGCAGCAGCGAATGATAATAAGCTTGCGAAGGCGGCTTTGGAGGCATTTTATTACAGCGTGGCAAAGTATATTGGTGCATATGCGGCGGCGATGAACGGTGTGGATGCAATTGCATTTACGGCGGGAGTAGGAGAAAACAACATATCAGGACGTGCTGAGATTGCAAAATATTTGGGATATCTTGGCACAGAAATTGACGCGGAGAAAAACAATGTTAGAGGTGAGGATAGAATAATCTCCACAGAGACAAGCAAGGTCGCACTCTTGTGTGTGCCAACAAATGAGGAGCTTGCCATTGCAAGACAGACCGCTGCGCTTGTGTAACCGATTCCTGTTACTTTTCACACCCAATGTCATTAAGTTAAGCAAGACCTATCAAAGGATTCCTGTCATAAATCAGTCATGTGCTGGGATGCTAAGAGGATACTACCAGTTGTCAGAAGCTCTATAAACGGATATTTAGTGAATAGCAAGTTTTTGGCATAACAAACAGACAGATTGCATATCTGCTTCAAAAATGATATCCTATTAGTGGCAGTTGCGCTTTACACGAAACGGTAGGCGAAACTAGCTGGTACTTGGAACCTTGGCCGGCGGGCATAGGTTCTGTCTGGCCTGATCGGCAGAATATGACGGCTGATCAGGTCATTTATATTTCTAGCCCCCATACGGTCGGAAAGGAATGCAAAGCATATTTTTATCGCCATAGACAGATTGACCTGATACGCCCATTTCCTCTGTTCCTTTTTTATTGGAACCTCCGGGAGATTGGTAATGATGTTCTCATAGACCCCTTGTGCTATCTGGAAACGGACCACACGCAGTTGCATGTGATATTCTGGGTGTCTGTCCGTGATAAAGTCAAAGGGAACCTCTTTGCATATATAGCGGTACAGGGATTCCCATTCTGGGTGCAGTCTTTTCTTCCTGGCATTTGACCGAGTAAGAATCACCTCCGCCCACTGGTATATTCGGTCAGGCAGGCAGTCAACTGCAAGGAGGCGCTTTAGGTTGAGATCCTTGGCGCGAATAACGAAGAAACAGCCTTTGTCAAGAGCATGGGCAAAGACGTTATAGCTGGCAAAGCCCCTGTCCGCCACGAAGATAGGGCATCCGCCATAAAGATAACGGTCGATCATCTGGCAGAGGGCGGCAAATTCGTTTTTAAGCCTGCCCGGTTGGACAATGACATCCAGATACCTCTTGGAAAGCAGGTCATAGAGCGAAACGGCATGGAGGGAGTTGAAGCTCCTTTTTGACTTGCTGCTTGTGGGATAGAAGATAAAAGTGTCTTGAGGGTTGTGTGCAATGTTAAATTTGCAGCCGTTTGCGGCAATGACTTATAAGTACCTCCTTAAAGTTGAAATGATAATTCAGTATACAATTTCAAAGGCCGTTCTCGCTGCCTTTTTATTAAAAAATTTGAGTTAGACCATAAGACGGGATTTTTTCAATCAGCTGAACTTAATGACATTGGAAATGAGGTGTACGTTTATTATGATGAATAGAGATTCGTATTTTTCAGAAAGAATATATTTGGGACAAAATGATGAAATTGATGTAGAGGTATATGCTTATTGGGAGAAGATATTAGGGAAAGATGTATTGGATTCGGTTGAACATTTATATGGTTCTTTAAATAGTATAATTGGTTCTTCGGAATACAAAACAAAAGATATAAATCCGTTTAAAGAATATGAGAGTATGACGGAGCAGGTTTCAAATGCGAATGGAACACAAGGATTATATGTAAGATTTCCGGACCAGAAATTAGTGTTTTCAGAATTTTTTGTACCATTAATTAACTTGGGAATTAATGATATGAAGAAGAATGGAAATGTATTTTTATCAGAAAGTGTAATTGATGAATATTCAAATGTATTATTAGAAAGGCTAGGAAGAGTTTCTTTAAGTACATTGATGTTTGAAATGTATTTGTGTAAACAAGAAGGCTATTTGAAGGGGAATTCTCCAGAAGAAGAATATGATTATTACAATGAGTTCTTTTTGGGAAATACCAATTATAAACGAGAATTGTTTAAAATTTATCCTTGTCTTCTTCGTGCTATAACTGAAACTATACATAATCTTACAACTTATTTTAGCGTCCTTTTGGCGCGCTTAAAGAATGATAAAAGGCGCATTGTTGAGAAATTTTGTGCTGGTAAAGAATTTGATTCGATATCCGCAATTCAATCTAGTGTTTCTGATTCCCATAAAAAGGGAAATGGAGTTAGTGTATTGACTCTCTCTAATAATATTAAAATTGTGTATAAGCCACGATCTATGAAAATTGAAACTGTGTATCTGGATTTTATGAAAAAAATCAATGAAGGCTGCAAATATAAAATGTATAATGTGTTGGTCGAGGACGTGGGAGATTATGGATGGGAAGAATATATCAGTTATAAGAGCTGCAGTGATGCACAGGAATTACATCGCTATTTCTATAGGTTTGGAGTATTAATTTTCGGTAGTTATATCCTGAATATAAATGATTTACATGAGGAAAATTTGATAGCATGTGGGGAATATCCAGTTATTATAGACGCTGAAACTATTCTGGATAATCGGAGAAGGAACCATGTAAACTCTGCTAAAGAAGAAATTAATTACATTCTTCATGAGTCGGTGTTACATTCTGGATTATTGCCTCATTACAGATTTTCCAAACTGGGAAAAGGTGTAGATATGAGTGCCATTAAGGGGGCTGAAGGAGAAGAGTATCCTATTAGAATACCTAAAATAGTGGATATATGTACTTCGAATATGCGATTTGAATATAAGAATCCTGTTACATATTCTAATAAAAATCTTGCTAAACTGGGTGAGGAAGTTGCACCGGTTTATCATTTTTTAGAAGATATAAATGCCGGTTTTAGAGATGCTTACACTTATGTGTTAGATTATAAGTCTCAATTTATTGCTTTTACAAATAGATTTGAAAACTTAAATGTTAGGCATTTGGTACAAGATACACAACGCTACTCAATGTTATTGCATACATCTTATCATCCAGATTTTATGCAAGATGGAAGAGATAGGCAATTGTTTTTGTGCAGTGTCTTAAAGAATTATAAAGAATTTCAAGGTAATATTCATGTGCCAGAATTTGAAATAAAAGATATGCTCAATATGGATATACCATATTTTTATCTTAATACTTCAGAAACAACTTTATATGGATCAGAAGGCGAATGTATTGAGGATTATTTTGAGAGTACAAGTTTATGCCACTTGTGGGATAAAATACATGGCTTGTGTGAAGAAGATATGAAAAAACAACAAATGTTTATGGATATCATTCTTTCAAATGTCAATGAGATTGGAGTTGAGGATAATAAAATTGAGGTCCATTCTTTATGTTTGCCGTTCTGTCAAAAGGATAATGAGGTAATTCTAAAAGCGGTATTGAAACTTGCAGATAATTTAATGCATACGGCAATATTTAATTCCGACAAATCAGAAGTTAATTGGATTGGCGTCAGTTTAATAGGAAGCGAAGATGACTGCGCATGGGATATAAGACCTCTTGGAACATATCTCTATGAAGGGGTTTCTGGTTTGGCTATCTTCTTTAGAGCTTTAAATTCCGTTATTCCAAAGCAGGAATATAAAATTATCAGTGATGCAATAGTTAAAGAACTTTTTACATATACTGATGAGATGCTTGAACGAAAAGAAGATTTAGAGAAGGAGAGCAGTGGAGCTTTTGGCGGAGAGGCGTCCATAATGTATACATATGAAATACTGTATTTGATCAGTAAAGAAGAAAAGTATTTAGAATACGCAAGGAAGCACTTTAAAATTCTAAAAAAGGCTATTATGGAAGATGTTAACTTTGATATAGTGTATGGGAATTCCGGAGCTATTATTGTTTTGATTAATATGTATCATCTTACCAATGACATCCAGTATTTAGAAAGTGCAATTCACGCAGGAGAATTATTGATTAGAACTCAGATTCAATATGGGGAAATTAAGGGTGGATGGATTAGCGATGGAAGACAATCTCCGCTGGCAGGATTATCTCATGGCATATCTGGTATGGTGTTAGCACTTGTAAAATTGTGGGATGCAACAAAACGGGAAGAATTTCTAAATGCTGCAATAGAAGGCATTAAATATGAAAATTCATTATTTGTGCCAGAAAAAGGAAATTGGAAAGATGAAAGAGTTTATTCGGGGGAAAAAGCTTCTGATAGAGATAGCTATACTGTTGCATGGTGCCATGGAGCTGCCGGAATTTTGCTTAATAGAGTAAAAATATATACTCTTTTGGACAAGAAGCATAGAGTTTTTTTGGAAAATGATATAAGAGAAGCTGTTAGAACAGTAGTTAGAGAGGGTGTTCTGGGAAATAATTGTCTGTGTCATGGGAATTTGGGTAATACAGAAATATTAGAAGAATATCTCAAATGTTTTAGTGATAAAGCGATTTTGGCTCATTGTATCACTTTAAGGCAGGTTATAGCGGAAAACATTTGCCAGGAAAAATATGATTGTGATAATGCATATTTATTTGGTTACAAGTTACCAGGCTTTATGACAGGCTTATGTGGAATGGGTTATTCCATGCTTAGAGATATCAGGAGTGATCTTCCTTGTATTTTGTCATTAGATATATAAAAAGTCTCTTTCGTAAGATTTTGTAATTTGTGAATTTTAAAGCATTCTTGTTGGGAGGTGAACTAAGTGCATGGAAAAAGTGTTCCAATAATACGCCAGATGGGAACTACAGATTGTGGAATAGCTTGTTTAACAATGCTCTTTCAATATTATAGATTTAATATTGATATAAGCGAAATGAAAGCTGCTATTAAGATTGGGCGAAACGGAATGTCATTGGCAAAAATGCGAGATATTGCAGAAGAATATCATTTTACTTTCAAAGCCTATGATAATTATTCAGAAGAGCAAAATTTACTGTCAAATTTGCCATTGATAATGTGTTCTAAAGAGAATCATTTTGTAGTGGTTTCTGAAAAGAAACATGGAAAATATATTGTACTTGATCCAGTTAAGGGAAAACTGAAAATGGATTATACAGAAATACAGAATCTTTTTCTTAATCTACTTGTGTTAATACGTCCATCAGGAACAGTTTCATATAGTAAGACAAAGTCAGATTTTCAGGTGCCCGTTAATAAAACTAAATTTTTACTTGCAACTTTACTGACATTTATTGCACAGAGCTTAGTATTAATTCCGCCATTGATTATACAAAGTATTGTAAATGATATTTCTTATGGTGAGATGGATTTTGGTATTTTTAAGTATATTGTAGCAGCATTTTCAATTGCGGTATCTTTTTGGGGAGTAAATTTAGTGAAGAAGAGGATTTTACTACTCCTTCAAAATGAAATATATGAGGATACCATATTTTTAATGATTGATAAAATTTTTAATATTGATTTGAGCTATTTTGAAAGTCATTCATCAGGAGATATTGAAGGCCGGTTTAATAGTATAAATGATATTTATGAATTTATTTCTGGGGCGCTAATTACGACTATAATTGATATGATAACTGCTCTTTTTTGTGGATTTCTGATGATAACTCAATCAATCAGTCTATTTTTACTCATTATGATTTTGACAGTTATTCAGATATTTATAGTAGTTTTGTTAAATAGGAAAGCAAGAATAAAAACAAAAGATTATATTGCGGATCATAGCATTCTTGAAGCACGAATGATTGAGATTTTAACAAATATCCAGCAGATTAGATGTATGCGTATAGAAAATTTGTTATGTAGTAGTATTAAGACGGACTATACCCATCTTATTAGCCGTCTGAAAGAACGTGTAAAGATCAGTGATTTAATGGAATCAGTTATTGGGGCATTTTCAATACTTTCTTCTATATTGCTCTATGCTGTAGGTGGTTTCATGGTTTTTGGTGGACACATCAAGTTAGGCACATTAATTTCTTTTACAACGTTAGCTGGACATTTTACTGGCCCTTTTCAGACATTTTCATTAGTTGCCCCTCAGTTTAATGTTTTGAAAGAAACTCTGAACAGGCTAAAAGAGTTAATGAATTATCAGTCTAATTATAAAAATGGAAGCGAAAGAATTGAGCACTTTGAAAGTATTAATCTGGTGGGAGTGACTTACTTTTATTTGGGAAGTGTTGAACCAGATATTGAAAATGTTACTTTGGAAATAAATAGAGGAGAAAAAGTAGCTATTGTGGGGAGTTCTGGAGGTGGAAAGACAACTATAATAAAACTATTGTTAAATGTTTTTTCTAATTATGATGGTGAAATCTTACTAAACAGAAAAAATATAAAAGATGTTTTTAGAGAAGATGTGGATAGGATATTTGCTATTGTAACGCAGGTTCCTATGGCTATGAATGGAACGATAAAAGAAAATATTGATTTAACAAATTCGCTATCCGAGGAAGAAATTTATTCGTGTGTAGAAATGGTAGAATTGAAGGAGGATATTGAAAAATTTCCACTAAAGCTTAATACATATGTTGGTGAGAATGGACAGAATATTTCTGGAGGTCAAAAACAAAGAATAGCAATAGCGAGGGCACTTGCATTAAAGCCGGAAGTAATTATTTTTGATGAATCTACAAGCAATTTAGATCCTATTACAGAGAAAAAAATATGTGATAATTTGAAAAAATTACATATTACACAAATTATAATTACACATAGACTAAGTGCGGTGGAAGATGCAGATAGGATTTACGTCATTGATAAAGGTAAGATAAAGGAATCCGGTACATATGAGGAATTGATGAAAGCAAAAGAGGGCTATTTTGCTATAGCTAATAAGTAATTACGAGCAGTTTCGGAAACTTGATAGCGAATAGGCAGAAAAGGGTTGTTTTTCAGAAATGAATGTGATAAGGGAAGGATAATTGTGGAGCCTGAGCGATTCGGAGGGCATAAAAAATAAAAATGGGCATGACTTTAAAGCCTGTTGGAAAACAGGTCTGAAAGAATCCTGAAGCAGGAAACATGGTTTATGCCGCTGTCTGCATTTGCTGTTTATAACGGGCATCCAGATGGATGTAGATGCCAATCATGGCTGTCATGAAAGAATAATGCTCCTTTGTGTGTATGAACATACGGTGAAGGCCGTAATTATTGAGGATACGGTTGTTGATACATTCCGTGGCGGTGCGCTGTTTATAGATTTTTTTATAGGCATCTGTGCCACGGGGACATCGGTGTAAAGGCGGATATCCCATTCGGGTCTTGACGATCCTCCCATATTTGGAATTTGTGCAGTTATTTTTACATTTGGAACAGTGTTCTTTTCCATAGGTGCAGCGCCACATGAGATAACGCTAGAACAGTCATAACCATTGGGCTTCATGCGGAGGTTTTCCTGACATAAGGGTGTCTCGTCATTGTCAATAATAATATCAGGAATTGTTTTTGACCGGTCGCATTTGTCATTCAAGTCAATGGATGCCCGTATTCCCCTGTTTTTTAGGAGCCTGTAGGCGGGGGAATTGTCCATAGCGGAGTCCAGGCACATATTTTCAACAGAAACAACCGGCATATGTTTTTCCAGTTCATGGAAAGTGACAAGGAAACTGACCGAATTATGCCGCCTTGCGCTGGTAAAACGTAGGAGCAGGGGGAGGACAGTCTTAAATTCTCTGTTATAGCAGGACAACTGGAACAAAGTGTAGCCAAAGTAATATTTATCCAGGTCGCTGTCCCAGCCCCAGGCGGCATTGGGATAGGGGAAATGCCGGAGGTTATCGGGTGCGCCATCTCTGTGGTGCCCGTGCGGGGAGGTATGGGTATGTACGGCGGTCCCATCGCCGGAAACGGTAAGGTGTTCCCCTGATAAGAGACCGCAATCCATGGAAGGTAGAACGGCTACATGATAGAAGAACTGTTCCAGATGTCGCTCAAAGTTAAAAGGGATATCCTTTGCGTCCATGAGCCATTTTTCGATAGATTCGGTGATCTTTGGTCTTGTCTCTTGTGCTTTCTGGTTCTTCCCTTTGGGCTTATCAGTTTTTTTGCGGTTCCAGGAAACGGAAAGCAGCTTGTCCCGGGCGTATAAGTCCGTTGTTGGTGCAGCCCAGAGCCTGTCCATAAAGTCAAAGTAGGAGCCAAGTGGGGGAAGGGAATCTAGCGTACAGCCGATAAGCGCAGCGAGGACGCGGTCGCCCTTGAGCCCGTTTACCCAAAAGGTGAGTGACAGCCTGGTCAGGCCATCTGAATATAGAAGAAAGAAAAGGATAAAAGATCTTAAGATCTGGGGTTGGTTCTTAGCGGGCCTGCCGGTTTGGGAGTAAAAGGGCAGGAGAAACGCTAAGGCCTTATCGGTATCGAAAAGCCGGAGTTTCTGCCAGGAATCCCAAAGCTCCGAATGGAGCCAGTTCCTTTCAGAGGAATCAAAATGGACTTTGGATTTGTTGAGAAAGTACTTGTAATCTTGCATGGACTGCCAGTACTTGATCATAGAATGCACCTCCTTGTAGTTTTTGGTAGTGTCAAGTCTACCACCATATATTTTGTTAAAAACCTTATAAATTCAAGGATTTCACCACTTTTTCAAAAGAAAAAGCAATGGCCTCCCTTTTTTGTGTTAATACTATTACCAAACCACAAACACTGAAAGGAAGATCACTGCTTATAGATATTATTTCCTATTTACTCTCTTTAATTCAATCTCTTTATCAACAAAACCGCTGGCTAGTCAGCTTTATTTGCAGATATATCCCTCTTAAACAGTGGGCTTTTGATGATTCCCACTCCCCTAAATATCAAAAATTTAAAGTTGATGTTCTCCCCCTCGTTACTAACTTCCGTCAGGAATGGACTTACAAGGAGCTCATCCCTTATTTCGAGCAACGCTATGGTAAAAAGATCCGTCCTGTCAGCCGACGCTCGCAATGTGATATCTCCGATGGCTGTACCTGCCCACACTGCAATGCACCTAACCCTTTTTTATATATAGGAACAATGGCTCCAAAGGACAGCTTTTGTGCAAAGTCTGTGATGCCCGTTTTCCCCCACTAACAATCATTTTTCTTCTGTAAAGCTCCGCTGTCCACACTACGGCAATGCCCTTGTTCCCAAAAAGGAACGTAAACATTTATCATTCACAAATGTGTGAATCCCCAATGTCATACTATCTCCACAACCTTAAAAAGGTTGATAAATAGGACTTGGATGAAGACTACGGAAAAAATAAATATAAGCTGCATTACATCTACCGTGAATTGACGATGGATTTTTTCAGTATGGACCCGCTTACCCTTCCCCAAAACGTTTCCTCCCTGAAATTCAGCAGGCACAGCTCACATGTCATATCCCTGTGTCTGACCCTCCATGTCAACCTTAGCCTCTCCCTACATAAAACCTCACAAGCCCTCAAAGATCTATACAACATCAGCATTTCCCACCAACAGATCGCCAACTACTGTAAGACTGCCGCAGTCTGCATTAAACCCTTCATTGA
>ERZ808041.40-NODE-40-length-174317-cov-21.719003_pt1 | contig 174317 bp, 136 predicted proteins | sample MGYA00380192_ERZ808041 | MGnify/ENA primary metagenome ERZ808041 (study PRJEB31490, sample SAMN06133412) | mouse gut metagenome | isolation source: Z1_1 | host: mice | place: China: Chengdu | collected 2015-05 ...
ACTCCCTCATCAGACGACAAAAATCGCCCGGAGATTGACCGCCCCTGCGTTAACATCTGTTTTTAAACAGCCTCTAATAGGCATAAAAGCCCTATTACCAGGCTGCACGAGTCCTGATGTCGTGCAACCCGCCATGCGGCGGGTAGATGCTTTTTGGCGGACTTACCTCGGGTACGGCGCGATGCGCCTTAACCCGAGGCTAACCATATTTTACCCGCCATTCGGCGGGTAATTATCTGGCATACAAGTGAATATATGTGATGTGTTCAGTCGTTTCCTTACAAAAGGCGACAAGCGCCCATTGCGTAGATTTAACGGGAGATTAAACTTTATGAAATATTTATGAAACATATTCCGGCTCCCCATGGCTCGTCGGCTGCGCCTCCTCACGCATGGGCTGAAAACTGCCCGCCGCGCTCCGCGGGCTTCTGCCGCTTACTTGATAAATTGCGTAGATTTAACGGGAGATTAAACTTTATGAAATATTTATGAAACATATTCCGGCTTACTTTGTGCTGAAAAAGCTAAGGTAAGATATGGATATATTGTTTTTGTGTGTCATAATTTTTCTGTTTCTGCTGGCTGTCTTTGACCTGTCGGTGGGCGTGAGCAATGACGCCGTGAATTTTCTCAATTCGTCGATAGGCTCGAAGGCGGCCTCGTTCAGGCGCATCATCATTGTGGCGTCGGTGGGCGTGTTTCTCGGCGCCGCCATGAGCAACGGTATGATGGATATTGCCCGTCACGGCATCTTCCGGCCGGAGCATTTCTCGTTCTACGACCTCATGTGCATATTTATGGCGGTGATGGTGACAGACATCATTCTGCTTGATGTGTTCAATACGTTGGGTATGCCGACGTCGACCACGGTGTCGATGGTGTTCGAACTGCTCGGCGCCACGTTTGCAGTGGCACTGATAAAAATGGCGTCGGACGCCACCGGTCTCGGCTTTGACGACCTGATGAATACGGAGAAGGCCCTGTCCGTCATAATAGGCATATTCCTCTCGGTGGCGATAGCGTTCGTCTTCGGCACGGTGGTGCAGTTTCTTTCAAGGCTGATATTCACTTTCGACTACAGGAGCAGGCTGAAATGGAAGATAGGCATCTTCGGCGGCATATGCAGCACGGCGATAGTCTACTTCCTGCTAATAAAGGGTGCCAAGGACCTCACGTTCATGACGCCGGAGGTGAAGGCGTGGATCTCGGCGCACACTCTTGCCATCGTGGGCGGCTGTTTCGCCGGCTTCACCGTGCTGATGCAGCTGCTTCATGCGCTGAGGGTGAATGTGCTGAAGGTCATAGTGCTGATGGGCACCTTCGCGCTGGCAATGGCCTTCGCGGGCAACGACCTCGTGAACTTCATCGGCGTGCCGCTTACGGGTCTGGCCTCGTATCAGGACTATGTGGCCAACGGCGGCGGGGATGCGCACGGCTTCATGATGGACTCTCTCAACGGGCCGTCGGCCACGCCGCTATACTTCCTTGTGGGCGCAGGCGTGGTGATGGTGGTGTCGCTCGCAACATCCCGCAAGGCCCGGCGAGTGGCGCAGACAGAAATAGGTCTGGGCAGCCAGAACGGAGGCGACGAGATGTTCGGTTCCTCGCGCATCGCGCGCAGGCTCGTGCGCTGGTCGCTTTCATTTATCTCCTGGGTGCGCGGCCGGGTGCCGGCGCGGGTGAGACGCTGGTTCGGCCGCCGCTTCAATGTAGACGACAGCATCATGGAGCAGGGCGCGTCGTTCGACCTCATCCGCGGTTCGGTGAACCTCGTGCTGGCGGGTGCGCTGATAGCGCTCGGCACGTCGATGCGTCTGCCGCTTTCAACAACGTTCGTGACATTCATGGTGGCGATGGGTACCTCGCTGGCCGACCGTGCATGGGGCCGCGAGAGCGCCGTGTTCCGCATCACGGGCGTGATTTCCGTCATAGGCGGCTGGTTCCTGACGGCCGGGGTGGCATTCATCGGTGCCGGCCTGATAGTGACTGTGATGCACTATGGCGGCCACTGGGTGATGATAGCTCTCGCCATCCTTACCATCTTCCTGATAATACGCAGCAACCGGCGCTTCCGCGAGAAAAGCGCCGAGGAGTCGGGCGACACGCTGTTCCAGACCATCCTGTCGACCACCGTTCAGGAACAGGCCTGGAGGCTGCTGGTGGTGTATATAGCCGAACAGCAGCAGAAATTCCTCCGCTATGCGGGAGAATGTTACGCCGGCGCGGGCCGGGCGTTCCTTACGGAGGATGTGCGCGGTCTCGGCAAGGCCGACAGCTCGCTGCGCCGGCAGAAGGAAGTGCTGAAAAGCTCGCGGCGCAAGGAGACGCTGTGTCTGCGCCATGTGCCGCGCGGGATTGCGATAGAGAAAAGCGCGTGGTTCCATCTCGGCAACAACTGCTGCATGGCCATGCTGTACAACCTGCGGCGCATCACGGAGATATGCAAGGAGCACGTGGAGAATAATTTCCTGCCTCTGCCGGCGGCTCACGTCGCTGACTTCGAGGCGGTGTGCGCCCGCGTGTCTGCTCTGCTGGAGGCCACCGCTTCCATGACCGACGGCACCTGGAGCGAGGATGTGCCGGCCTTGCGCCGTCGTTGCGACGAGGTCAAGGAAATGGTGTCGGACATGTATCACAAGCTCTACGTGCAGCTGCGCGAGGGCGATGTGTCGGCCATCGGCGTGCTGTATGTGTATCTGAATATGCTGCAGGAGACGCGCGAGATGGTGGCGAACATACGCAAGTATCTCCGCGCGTATGCAAAGCTGCGCGATTCTGATTACTCGGGGCGTGAAGTGGCCGCGGGCGTACTATAGATTATCCTCGGTCGTGCGTCATGATTATTAGAACCCCAAATCTGTAATCATGAATTCGTTTATCAAATTTTCAATGGCTATGCTGTGCATGCTGACGGTAGCATGCGGCGAGACCAAGGACGAACCCGAACTGCCCCCCGAACCCGAAACTCCGGAACAGCCCGAGACCCCTGCGGCTGAGATAACAATCACGTTGCCGGCCAATGTCAGCCTAACACGCAAGGACGACATTACGGTGAACGTGACGGTCAGCGGCAATGTGGACCCTCTGCCTCACTGGGAATGCACGGTTTCCGACCCCAATGTGGTGACGGCCACGCGCATCAGCGACACATCGCTCGGACTGCACGGAGTTGCAGCCGGACAGACCGACGTGAAAGTGTTCTGCAAGGCCGATTCCAAGGAATTCTCGCAGACGATGCACGTCACGGTAGAGGCCGGAACGGTGAAGATTCTCGCCATCGGCAACAGCTTCTCGCAGGACGCCGTGGAGCAATACCTCTACGAGCTGGCCGACGCCGCCGGATTCAAGACCGTGATAGGCAACTGCTATATAGGCGGCTGCGACCTGGACAAGCATCTCGCCAACCTGCAGAGCAACGCCGCGGCCTACGAATACCGCAAGGTGACGGACGGCAAAAAGGTGAACAGCAAGAATGTAAGCCTCTCGCAGGCGCTTGCCGACGAGAACTGGGACTACATCAGCCTCCAGCAGGCGAGTGGCAAATCCGGCAAGTACGAGACGTACACCGCGCTGACGCAGCTCATAGAGGGCGTATCGGCCGCCGTGCCGGAGGCTACGCTCGTATGGCATCAGACGTGGGCTTATGCCGCAAACTCCACTCACGAGAGTTTCCCGGCCTACGGCAGCGACCAGCTGACGATGTATCATGCAATAGTGGACGCGGCGCGCCGCGCCGTCGGCGAGCATCAGCAGCTGCGGATTCTTGTTCCAAGCGGCACCGCGATACAGAACGCGCGCACTACCTACGCCGGCGATGTGTTCAACCGCGACGGCTACCATCTTGAAGTGACCTATGGCCGCTACACCGCGGCATGCACATGGTTCGAGTCGATATTCGGCACTGACGTCACGGCCAACAGCTATGCGCCGTCAACCGTGAGCACGGAGATGGGACGCATTGCACGTGCGGCGGCCCATGCAGCCGTGGCTAAGCCCGACGAGGTGACCGTGCTGCCCGAGTTCCAGACGCCCGACATCAAGGAGGGTCCGCTGACGCAGCCTGTTTATGTGGACTTCGGTCCCAACGCAGCTTCGGCCGAGCCCTGGAACAACATCACGTCGTACAAGGCTTCCACAACGGCCACATGGCTGAAGGATGCCAACGGCGACTTCGTGAGCGCGAGCATACGCGTGGCCGACGGATTCACCGCCGACTATCCGGGGGTGAGTGGGGAGAATACGGTAGGTGATTTCACTGCGGCAGGAATTCTCTTCCCCGTTTCGGCATGGAAAGACGGTCTGCTCGTTGGCGGAACCAAGGGTGCCGGCAATGTAGGTCCGGCATGCATCGAGCTTGGCGGTCTCGACCCGAACGCGTCGTACGATATAACGCTGCTGGGTGTGCGCTACAACGGCAGTCATGACGCCCGCATAGCGGCTTACCGTGTGCGCGGCAACGCCGACAGCGATGTGAAGGAAGTCAAGACGGGCCTGAAAAAGGATTATGAGACTTTTGATGATTTCACAGCCTCATTCTCAGGCATCCGCCCGGCATCCAACGGTACAATCACCATAGAGGTGACGGGCATAGACACGGGCGTAGCGGCCGAGGGCCACATCAACGCCCTTGTGCTCGCGCCTGCGAAATAAAAGAATATAGACCTGACAATTAGTACATCGGCCGGGAGAGTGAGCTCCCGGCCGATGTGCTATTAAATAGAAATCCCCGCGCCACAATGGGAGGGCGCGGGGATTTTTGCTTGGGGTTAGTTTTTGGCGTAGAGGATGTATGAGGCGAGGGGGTCGAGTGTGCCGGAGAGGAGGCCGTTGCGGACGGTGAAGGTGGCGCCGTGGACGCTGTCGGTGTAGGTGCCTTCGGGCAGGGTGGTGTCGAGGCGTACGCGCTGACGCTTGCCGGAGAAGTTGACGAGTGCTGCGCCGCTTTCGCCGCGGGCTATCTCAACGACGGCGCCGTCTTTGTTCGTGAACAGGTGTTCGACCTGTCCGTCCATGGCTTTGCGGAAGTTGATGGCGGCTACGGTCTCCGGGTGCTTGAATTCGTCGTTGCCGCGTGCGCCGATGCGGTTGTTGCCCCAGTAGTTCTCGCGGGTGCTGCCGGCGGGACGGCTGAAGAACAGCGGACGTCCGTGCTGGCGTGCGGTGAGGAACACGAAGCCTGCGCGCACCTGGTCGTCGGTCATGCCGGCGGATTCGTGCTGGTTGCAGTAGGTGTCGTGGCTTTCGACCCATGTGACGAGCTGCGAGGGCCGGGCGGGGTGATGCCAGCCGGCGAGGTCGGCTCCGTAGTAGCTGCCTTTGCCGAGGGCCTCGCGCAGGGCGTGGCCGTAGTTGCTGGCGACGAGGTCCATGTACTCGGCGTATTCGGCTTCCTTGACGTTGCGGTCCTGAAGCACCTCGCCGTAGATGTAGAGGCTGTCGGGCATGAGCAGGGATAGGCCCTTGACGGCTTCGCGGCCCGTGGCTACGTCCCAGAAGTTGTTGCGCCCGGCCTTGGGGTCGAGGGGGTCGCTGGGCAGGCCGATGTGTTTGGCCGTGTCGTAGCGGAATCCGCGTGCGCCGAGGTTGATGAGGTCGTTGACGTACTGCATGTAGTAGTACTGGAAGTCGGGGTTCTCGGTGTTTACGTCGGGGAGTCCGCCCATCTTGCCGGTGGTGCACTGCATGCGGTCGTTGTAGTCGGTGATGTCGGTGAGGCCGTTGGCGTGGAAGAGGTTCTCGTGCCCTCCCACGGCGTTGTCAAGCCCGGGAAGGACTGCGGTGTGGTCGACTGCGGTGTGGTTGGGGAGAACGTCGACGATCACTTTGACGCCGTGGGCATATGCGCTGTCGCACATGGCCTTGAAGGCGTTGCGGTCGCCGAGCATGTAGTTGCCGATGGTCCAGTCGGTGGGCTGATAGTAGTAGTACCATTTGCCGCGGACGCTGTCACCGGGCTCGCTGAAGAGGGCCATGCCGCCGTCTTCGCCCACGTAGCAAGCCTGGGCTGGCGATGTCTGCACGTAGGTATAGCCCGCGGCGGCGATGTCGGCCATGTTTGCGGCGATGGTGTCGAAGCTCCACGACCAGGCGTGGAGTATCACTTCGTCCTCGCTCAGCGAGGCTTTGTCTCGTGTGGCGGTTGCGGGCAGGCATGCCGCTGCGAGCAGGGCTGCCGTTATGATTCTGTTTATTTTCATGAAAAAAAGTATGATATATTGCTTACAGCACAAAGGTATTGAAAATAAGTGAGACGGCCAAGGGTATTGCCGCTGTAGTGGTCTTTTTTGCTATAAATTTGGCATTTGGGTGCGTAAAATGGTCTGCCGGCAAGGCGCGTTGTTAAAAAAATATTAAATTTGCAGTCGGAAAAGAACACATAGATGCAGATTAGCTTTTTTTCGGCCGTCCCATGGATATGGCTTGTGGCCGTGATTGAATATATTTTACTTAACCGCCGTACCGGCCTGCTGGGGCTGCTGCGCATCATGTGCGTATATGGGCTTACGGCCGTGGTGTCGCTGTTGCCGATGTCGCTGGCCGGGCATACGCCGGAGCCGTCGCAGATGTGGTTTGCCGCGGGTACGGCATTCTTGTTTCAGCTGGCGTGGCCTTTGCTATTCCGCATCAGCCGAGGGCGGCGGGAGTCGAGCTACGACCACGGCTCGGATGCTGCCGTGGGGATGCTTGCATTCGGCGTTCTCTGTACGTTGCTGCTGCTCGGCGGCCCGTTCGCGTGGCTTGTCGGGCCTTTGGAGTTGCTTCTGCTTACGTCGGTGGTGATTCAGACCGTGTTCTATGTGCTGTACGGTACGTGCATGGATGCGTATGGCTACAGGCTTATGACGCAGACCAATACCAACGAGGTTATTGAATTCATGCGTTATTATCCGTGGTGGGTTTCGGCCATGATAGCCGCCGGACTTATAGCCATCACGGGTCTGAGCATATGGCTCGACCTGCCTGCTGCGGCAATGCCTCCTGCCCGTCCGGCTTTCCTGGTGGCGGGTGCCGGGGCGCTGTGCGTGGCGCTGATGTGTGCGGGCGGGCGCCGCAGCCTGCTGTCGCGCAGCGGATTCGTGAGCTTTATGATTGCCAAGGCCGACAAGGCAAGGCGCCTCGGCAGCTACCCCGAGCATCGCGCCGAGCGCCGCAGAGGCATTGACGTGCGTCCTCAGGGCAAGCCGTACGGCGGTCCGTCGACAGTCATGCTGGTGATAGGCGAGTCGGCCAACCGCGACTATATGAGCGCTTTCCGCGACGACATGGAGCGCGACACGACGCCCTGGCTAAACGCTATGCGCCGCACGGACGCCGGACACTGGATGACTTTCCCGAACGCTTACTCCTGCGGTATGCACACATTTGCGGCCCTTGAGGAGGCGCTCACCGAGAAGAACCAGCACCATGCGGCCGACTTCAGCCGCGCTACGAATATCATAGACATAGCCCGCGCGGCGGGGCGCCGTGTGCACTGGTACAGCAACCAGGGACATCTCGGGGCCAGCCTCTCGCAGGTGTCGGTGATTGCCGACGAGGCCGACGAGGCGCGCTGGACCGACCAGCATCCCGGTCTGCCTCCTTACGACGCGGAGCTGCTGCCGATGCTCGGCGGCGTGAACCCGGCGGTAGACAATCTCGTGGTGGTGCACCTGAAAGGCAATCATTTCAGTTTTGAGAACCGCTATCCGGCCGACTTTGACGGATGGAAGCCGGCCGGCCCTGACGATACGGTCACGACCTATCACAACACCATGCTGTATGTGGACCGAATCCTGCAGCAGCTGTGGGAACGCGGCTGCCGCGACCTGAATCTCAAGGCCATGGTGTATTGCAGCGACCATGCAATCATTCCCGAGAAGCACCGTGCGCCGGTGTTCTCGGGCTTCGGCGACGTGCGCATACCTCTGGCGGTGTGGACTTCCGACGATTTCATCAACGCCCATCCCGAGAGTTATGCGGCTTTGCAGGCCAACCGTAACGCATGCTGGACCAACGATTTCCTGTTCGACCTGATGTGCGGGATGATGGGTGTGACGACTCCGCGCAGCAATCCTGCCAACTCGCTGTGCTCCGGCGATTATGCGCACCGCCGCGAGACTCTGACGGTGCTTAGCGGCACCGTGCGCCTCAGTGACGACCGGTGAGGGGAGTTGAGAGTTTAGTTTATAGTTTAGAGTTTATAGATAAGAGGGGGTGCGGCCTGCGGCCGCAGTGGGGAGTGTATTGTGGGCTTTTATTCTGTTCCGGGCGATTATTGGTATGCTTACAGGGGAAGGATTGTTATTCCCAATTGAATTTTTCGGTTATTGTGAAGTATTCGTAGTCGTTTTTCGGTAAATTGTAGCTCATGGATGACGGATTGCCTTGATCGTCAAATGTGTATGAGAAGCGGCAACTTTCGCCGTTTATCCACCAACAGGAGTCGATGAGTCGGGTAGGGGTCAGTGGTCCGCAATGGAACAGTGCCGCAAGATTAATCCAGGTCTCGTGCCAGAAATTGTACGGAATTGGCACCCAATATAATGTATAGGCATATACAAGAGGTGAATTGCACTTTTCTTCTCTGTATACAAACCGCAGAGAGCCAATATTCCGGCTGCCGTTAAAACATGAAATGGCAGCGACATCGTCACCCTCCCAATGGAATAACACTTTGTCGACTTCATCATGCAATGGCTGCATCCATATGGGGTGCGAATAGTTCAAGGCTATAAGTCGCCCATCTTTATATTTTAACCCATCGGCCTGAATGTTGCCGCTTTCTAAATTGAAAGATGAATATTCGCGCCCGTCTACCAGCATTGTTAATTTATCCTCGGAATATTTGTAATTTATTTTCGAGGTGTAGTTGTAATAGCTTGATTCCGGATGGCTTGAGTCGACTTTCGCCACCAATTTTTCAATCAATCGGCCTTTCGAATCATAACAGAAGTCCAGTCGAAATGATGAAGAGTCAAGTGTGGATATTTGTGTAATTGACTTAAGTTGACAGCAGGGAGCTTTTGCCTGAGCGAAAGCTCCTGTTTCCACACTCTCTATCAAAGAGCTCATGCATATCAATAGCAATAACCGTTTCATATCGCGTGCCTGAATCAGATTCCTTTTGGCCGGTTTACCATTTTTACTTTCATCAATTAGTGGAGGCAACTTCAGTATTAGTATTTTACAAGGCCCTTCGATGCGAATCCGGTATCTGTATCTGTATCAGAATAAGTATGCCGGCCATTGTAATAGTAGTTACTGTGTATTTTAAGACATTTTGCTTCTAACGGATATTGCGACAGGTCTATTTTATAATACCATGTGTTATACGATTCGTTGTATTCGTATTGTCCGCTGGTTGAATATCCAGGATCAGCGTTGCTGTCGCAATCATCTACATATTTTGACCAACCTTTTTCCCGCAGACTCGGGCGATTATCCCAATACTGATCAACTTCAATATAACACACGTCTCCTGACATACGAATGCGTACATCCCGTATCTCACCGTTGTCTCCGGCCATCCAATCGCCCAAGAACTCAACATGGGGATTACTGCTGCTCCCGGAAATTTTTACAAAAGGATAGAACTTGCCGCTGCTATACTGACCCCATGTTCCGAGAATCTTTGACGGACCATTGTTGTATTTTTTCAACATGGCATCCAGAACGATCATCTCGGAGTATATCTCAGTTTCATACGATGAATTTTGGCTCTTAAGACGGTTTAAAATACTCACACCTTTGTTGTATGCCGTTTGTCCAAGCGAGGGGGTGGCCAAAGCATAAGCATGCGCAGCCTCGATATATGCTTTGCCAAACGTAGGATCAAGATTGATTATCTTTTCATACTCTTCGGCGACTTGTACATAGTCTTCCCCACTTGAAGCGGTTTGTGCCAATGCCTCTGCTGCCCGAAGATGAGCGTTTGCTTGTGTTGACAGCGACTGTGAGGAGCTGCTTAATCCTCCCGTGAGAAGTGAGATAACGAGGACAAGATACTTTAAATTTTTCATCGTGATGCTTCAGGTTTGATGATTCGTTGATAGGTAGGCTTGGCAATTAATGAGTCGCGTAGTTCGGTATATCCTATTGCTTCATAGCACCTTTCGAGAATCTTGAATTTGGGCACAATTTCATCGATATGTCGATTTATATATCTATCAGATGTGGGATAGTCCTCGAAAGTCTTGTAATAACGCTCAAGTGGAGGAATTGCATACTCATACAATCCGGTCAGGTAATAGTAGAGTATGCTTCCCTGGTTATCCATATTCGGCTGGTATTCCTCATAAATCTGGCTGAGAAAAGCGGCATCTTCATCGGTGAAAGTTGAGTCTGCCGACAACACTTGATTGTAATATCGTGTAGTTGCCCGTTTTATCAGCAAATTAGAGGGCGTTTGCACTGTGGCGCCGATAAGCCGTTGGTTTGGAAATTGCTGCTTGGCTATTTCGAGATCCTCGGCCAGTCGCTCCGGACACGGTTTCTCGACTTCAAGATATTTGTCTGCAACCTCTTCTATTCTCAATTTGCTAAGAGTCGGGTCATATTTCTCATCACAGCTCATTGTGAAATAGAGTTGCAGGTAGTCATAGCCTGTTGCGGCGTTGCTTTTTTTCAACGACTCGAAAGCCGTCCGGTATTTTAGGCCTGTCTGTAAGGACTTCGGCAAGATGTCGTCAAGAACCGGCGAGCTAAATTTGCGTTCAAGCAAAGACGTTCTTTTAATACGTGGCACCTGCGGCACTTTAGGCATCTTAGCCATTACCTCTTTTCGAGCTTGCTCTATCTGATTCTTCATTCCCTCGATTTGGCTCATTTGGGCGAATGAATCAAATGACAGCAAGGCGGCCACAACGAAAAGCAAAACGATAGATAAATGCCTCATTATTTCAGCGTTGGTATTTCCTTTATGATTTCGAGCATCAGTCGGTAGCTATCCTCCATTTCCTGCAGGTCGGCGTATTCACGGGTGGAGTGAATGCCGTGCTGGCCGGTGAACACACACATGCCGCCTTTCAGCCCCTTGGCTGCGAACATCGAGGCTGTGGTGCCTCCGCGCTCGTCGGCAAACGTAATGTCTTTGCCTGTTTTGGCGGCAGCGTTCTCTACAAGCGACTGAGCCTGCGGATGCAGTGTGTATGCAACATTCTCATACTGGAGGTCGTCGTAAACAATTTCGACTTTCACATTGTGAAATTTGCGCTCAACATCGGCGATGGCTCCCGCGAGCATACGGTCGAACAGCTCTCCCTCCGATTTGTCGAAATAGCGTACACGAGTCTGCACGGTTACGTCAGCCCCGTCTTTGTCGAAACTCCACGGATGGATATAGCCTTGTGTGCCCTCGGAATTCTCAGGACGGCTCTCTACCGGGAAATAGGATATAAACGCAGCGGCGGCAGCAGTGGCATCGCCAAGTTTCTGCGCTTTTGCATCGCCGGGATGAGCTTCACGGCCGATAAACTTCACGTTAAAGCCACGGGCGGTGAAGTTGGATTTTGTCACAACATTTCCCTCCGGACCGTCGAGGTCGAACAAAATGTCGGGGGAGAACAATTTGGCGTCGATAGCATCAGCGGCCCGTCCCACATCTTCGTTGGGGCAGAAAGCGAATTGCAGGGTGCCGTGTTTTATGGACTTATCGGTAAGGATTTTGCGAATGAGCTGCATGGCGATTGTGCAGCCGCATTTGTCATCAGCACCCAGAAGCGTTGAGCCGTCTGTGCGGACTATCGTATGGCCGTCGCGATTGTCAACTACAGGCACGATATTGCCGCCGGGAGCTTCGGGCGTAACGTCAAGGTGACAGCTTATGCCCATTGTGGGACACTTGGTGCTGACATTCGCAGGAATTGTCACATAGAGATAATTGGCGTCGGAGAGCTGAACTTTGACACCGGATGCCTTTGATCTGGCTATCGCATCCTCAACATCCGCCTTTAAGGCCAATGCCATGTTGTGTTGTCCCCGGGTGCAGATGCTATCATAGCTCGACTGGCTGTCGATTGATGCATACTTGACAAATGTGTCAAGCATATTTTTTTGAACTTGACTCTGAGCCGCAACGCCAAGCGAGGTTAAAAGCGCCAGCAAAACGAGATGATATTTCATAGTCTGTTTCCATTGCCGTCGGACTCACCTCATCGGCTGATTGGTAAATAAAGTAAAAGCGTGAGAGTCTGTACTGCTGCTCGTTCCACTTTCTGACGCTTTCGTGCAAATAGTTAAGAAAGAGCATGGTAAACGCTTTACATTATGTTAGCACACATCAACATTAACCCGCATGGAGCCGTTGCATGTGGTGTGGGCGTAAATTTACCAAAAAACTTTTTTATTTCCAAAAAAAGTTTAGAGTTTAGAGGTGTTATTTTGAGGGCCGGGATGAGGAGCGCGCGTAGAGGAACCACTCGACGGCGCCGCGGGTGAGGAGGTAGACACAGAAGGCGAGCCAAAGGCCGTCGTTGCCCAGGGGCCGGGCGGCAAGCAGCGTGACGAAGAAGGCGAGCATGGCCGATGCCATGGCTGCGAGCATGGCGCGGGTGCGGGTGAGTCCGATGAAGATGCCGTCCCACACGAAGGCCCATACGCCTGCCAGAGGCACGAGCGCGGCCCAGGGCAGGTAGCGCCCGGCTTCGGCCACAACTTCGGGACGGTCGGTCAGTGCGCGCAGCAGCAGGTGGCCGCCAAGCAGGTAGATGGCGGCGGTGGCGGCGGCCAGGACGGCACCTATGCGCAGCAGCGCACGGATGAGGCGGTGCAGCGACGCGGCGTCGCGCGAGCCGTGGAAGCGTCCGCCCAGAGCTTCCGCGGAGTAGGCGAAGCCGTCCATGAAGAAGCTGAAAAGATAGAACAACTGCATCAGCAGGGCATTGGCGGCCAGCGTCAGCACACCGGTGCGGGCGCCTGTGCGCGTGAACCACATCGTAACGGCCACCAGGCAGAGCGTGCGCAGGAAGATGTCGGCATTGATGCTGAAATAGCGGCGCAGTCCGTCGCCGGCCACAATCCGTCGCCAGACAATGCGCTGCGGGCGGTAGCGGCGCAGCATGGCGATGCCGAGCGCGAAGCCGGTCCACTGGGCAGTGAGCGAACCGACGGCCACACCCTCGATGCGCCATCCCAAGCCGACAACGAGCGTGAGGCTGACGGCGATGTTTACGATATTGGTCCATATCGCCATCCACATCGGGGCGCGGGCGTTCTGCATACCCAGGAACCATCCGCTGAGCACATAGTTGCCGAGCACGGCCGGGGCGCCCCATATGAGTATCCCGAAGTAGCGCGCGGCGAGTGCGGACGTGGGAGCGTCGGAATCGAGCAGGCGCAGGGCGACGGGGCATGCCGCCGGGCTGCACGCTATCAGGGCCACGCCGAGCAGCGCCGCAAGCAGGAGTCCGCGCCACAGCACAGTGGCCTGCTCCGGGCGGTCGCCGCGTCCGCAGGCCTGTGCCGTCAGTCCGCCGCTGCCCATGCGCAGGAAGTTCAGCACCCAGTAGAGCATGTTGAACATGGTGCCACCCACCGCAATGGCGCCGAGGTAGACCGGCGGCCCGATGTGGCCCGAGATGGCGGCGTCCACCAGTCCGAGCAGCGGGGTGGTGATGTTCGATGCTATGGCCGGAAGGGCAATGGCGAGTATTTCCTTGCGAAGGGTCTTCATTTTATGGTTCAGGCAATAGCCTGTGAGGCTATTGCCTGATAGATAGTGCTTTAATTGTGGCACGCGGTTCGTGCGTCCCTATAAGCGGGTGTTAATCTTTTTTGGCGCGGACGGAGTTGAAGTAGAGATAGCAGATGATGGCGGCGTAGGCCACGAGTCCGAGTATCTGAGTGCTGAATTCCATGCCGCCCGTGGGCAGCTCTTTGCCGCACATGATGGTGATGGCCGAGAATACGCCGAAGAGGGCGCCGCCGGCAATGAGGCCCGACGAGATGAGTGTGCCGCGGTCGTTGCGCAGGCGGCGCAGCTCCTCGTCCTTGGTGCTCCGGTTCACAGCCCAGGATATGAGACCGCCGACGAGCATGGGCGTGTTGAGGTGCAGAGGCAGGAACATGCCGAGGCAGAAGGCGAGTGCCGGAACGCCGAGCCAGTTGAGGATGACTGCGAGCACGGCGCCGACGATGTAGAGGGTCCAGGGAGTGGCGCCGCCCATCATCATGGGCTCTATGACCTTTGCCATGGCGTTGGCCTGCGGTGCGGCCAGACCGTTCTCGCCGGTGAAGCCGTAGACGCTGTTGAGCATAAGGATGACTCCGCCGACGGTGGCCGCCGACACGAGTGTGCCGAGGAATTTCCAGCTTTCCTGCTTGCGGGGTGTGGAGCCGAGCCAGTAGCCCACCTTGAGGTCGGTCACGAAGCCGCCGGCCATCGAGAGGGCCGTGCAGACAACGCCGCCGATCACCATCGCAGCCACGATGCCGCCGGTGCCGTTCAGGCCAATGGCGACGAAGATGCCGCTGGCAATGATGAGCGTCATCAGGGTCATGCCGCTGACGGGGTTGCTGCCCACGATGGCTATGGCGTTGGCTGCAACGGTGGTAAAGAGGAAGGCAATCACTGTGACGACAAGCCATGCAACGGCTGCCTGCCAGAGGTTGTGAATGACACCGAACCAGAAGAAGAGGAATACGGCTATCAGGGCGATGAACACGAAGTAGGCGATGTGCTTCATGCTGATGTCGGTCTGCCAGCGCACGGCCTTGGTGGAGGTGGATGCTCCGCGCAGCTCGCGGGCAGCCAGACCGGCGGCCTGCGCAATGATGCCGCGGCTCTTGATGATGCCGATGATGCCGGCCATGGCGATGCCGCCGATGCCCATCAGGCGTGCGTAGTCGCGGAAAATCTCGTCGGGCGACATGGCCCAGCCCTCGGCGGCGTAGGCTCCGAACAGCGGGATGATGACCCACCACACGAATATGCTGCCGGCGAATATGACGAAGGCGTATTTCAGGCCGACGATGTAGCCGAGGCCGAGCACGGCGGCGCCGGTGTTGCACGACAGGACGAATTTAGTCTTGGATGCGAGAGTCGCCCCCCAGCTGTAGGCGGTGGTGGTGATGGTCTCGGCCCACCAGCCGAAGGTAGCCACGATGTAGTCGTAGATGCCGCCTACGAGCGCCGCAACCACGAGCAGCTTGGCCTGCGCGCCGGCTTTCGGACCCGACGCCTGGCCGCTGGCGAGCACCTGGGTGGTGGCGGTAGCCTCCGGGAAGGGGTACTTGCCGTGCATGTCCTTGACAAAGTACTTGCGGAAGGGAATGAAGAAGAGGATGCCGAGCACGCCGCCGAGCAGTGAGCTCATGAACACCTCCAGGAAATTGACGGTGAGGTCGGGATACGTTGCCTGAAGGATATAGAGTGCGGGGAGCGTGAAGATGGCGCCGGCCACAATCACGCCGGAGCATGCTCCGATGCTCTGTATGATAACGTTCTGTCCGAGGGCGTTCTTTTTGCCGAGGGCACCGCTGAGACCTACGGCGATGATGGCGATGGGGATGGCGGCCTCGAATACCTGACCTACTTTCAGACCCAGGTAGGCAGCGGCGGCGCTGAACACCACAGCCAGCAGGACGCCCATGCCGACGGAGTAGGGTGTGACTTCGGCATACTCGCGCGCCGGATGCATAAGCGGACGGTACTCCTCGTCCTTGGCAAGTTCGCGGAAGGCGTTTTCCGGGAGTTCCACGGGGTCCACCTCTGCGGGATTGAGATTTTCTTTATCCATTTATGTACGATTGATTATTTTTTTGCGGGTATCTTGAGTTTCTGGCCTATCTTGATGTCGGAGTCGCGGAGGTTGTTGGCATCCTTGATGGCCTTCACGCTGACGCCGTAGCGCTTGGCGAGCTTGTAGAGACTGTCGCCGCTGCGTACCTTGTGAGTGGTGGCTTTGGGCTTAGCCTTTGCCTTGGACTTAGTCCCGGCCTTGGGCTTCTCGGCTTTTGCCGGCGCCGCGCTCTGTTCCATGGCGCGGGCCACTTCGGAAGCCTGCGCCGAGGGGGCTGCGCTGTCGGGCACAGTGGCTGCCGGTGCCGGCTGCAGCGAGTCGGCGGGTGCCGGCTCTACCTGTATGCTGTCGGCGGGAGCCGGTTTCGGGAGATACTTGCGCGTGGTAGTGACTATCTTAAGCGTCATGCCGCGGCGCACCTTGCTTTTGCGGCCGAGGCCGTTGGCACTGCGCAGAGCCGACTGGGTGATGCCGTAACGGCGGGCGATGCTCGAGACAGTCTCGCCGCGGCGCACCTTGTGGTATTTCACCACGGTCTCGTCGACGTATTCGCCGCGGCTGTCGCTGCCTTGCACGGATGCGCCGGTGGCCGGCTCCACCACATCGCGCAGCAGATAGTTCGCGGCATTGTGGTTGATGATGCTGTCCTCGTTGGCGATATATGCGTAGGTCTGAAGCGACGGAAGCACCAGCGCGTATGGCCTGATATGTCCGGGAATCACGTCCTTGCGGTACTGCGGATTGAGTGCGCGCAGCTCGTCCATGCTTATGCCCAGAACCTCGGAAATCTGCTCGAAATGCACGCGGCGGCTGACGTGTACGGAATCCACCACCAGCGGGCGACGTACCAGCGCGCGGGCTATGTTGTGGTCGGGATAATATGTCATCACATAGTTGGCGGCTATGAATGCAGGCACGTAGCCCCTGGTCTCGGCGGGCAGGAAGGGGTATATGGCCCAGAAATCCTTTTTGCCGCCTCCGGCGCGGCGCAGAGCCTTGTTGACGTTGCCCGGGCCGCAGTTGTAGGCGGCGATGGCGAGCGACCAGTCGTCATAGGTGTTGTACAGCTGCTTCAGGTAGCGCACGGCGGCATCGGTGGCCTTGTAGGGGTCGCGGCGTTCGTCCACCAGCGAGTTCACTTCCAGACCCTGTCCGGTAGCCGTCGGCAGCATGAACTGCCACAGGCCGGTAGCTCCGGCGCGCGACACTGCCACGGGGTTGAGCGCCGACTCTATCACGGGCAGATACTTCAGCTCCAGCGGCATGTCGTATCGGTCGAGCGCTTCCTCAAAGACCGGCATGTAGTAGTGCGACAGACCGAGCATGTTCTCCACGAGCTGCCGGCGGCGCTGGGTGTACATGTCGATATATGACCGCACCACCGAGTTGTAGGGCATCTCGATGACTGTGGGCATGGCCTGCAGGCGGCGGATTATCACCTCGTCGCTTACGGCCTGGTCGGTCTGGCTGTCGGCCTTGTCGTCGATAGCGGCGTAACGTTTCAGATACCAGTCGTCCTGCATCTTGCGCGTGTCGCGTTCAAAACTTTCCGGGTAGACGATGGCACGGTCGCGTATGGAGTCGCGTATGCTCAGCACCGACGGCGCCGCCTGCGCCGCGAGGGCGGGGGCGCCGAGCGCTATTGCTATGATGAATTTGCGTATATCTTTCATTTATTGTGATGAATGTTCAGAAAGTGAAGGCCCATTGCAGGCCGATTGCGGGTTTGCTGCCGCGCGATTCCTTTATTATGGCTGGCGCTATGTCCATCGACAGGTCGGGCGATATGTCGAAGTGGCTCAGCGATGCGTCCACGTAGGCGTCGACCATCGCCAGCAGGTAGACGCCCACCATGGCTATGATGCAGAGGTCGCGGTTGCGGCGGTAATAGTTCTTGCGCGACTGCAGGAGTCGGGTGAGCCACGCCTTGTCCAGGGAGTCTTCGCTGACTGTGGGCGGGAAAAAGTCCATGTAGGATTTCGTCGTGGGGTCGTTGTCCATGATGTCGCGGTAGGCACGCGAATAGTCGTCGAGCATGCCGTTGTTCCACGACGTGGCGTAGCCGAGGCCGAGATAGCCGCCCACTATCAGGGGCAGCTTCCAGTAGCGGCGGTTGTAGATCTGTCCGAGGCCGGGAAAGAGCGCCGACATCCATACTGCCCGCGAGGGGTCGGGGTTGAAAGCGACGGTGCGTTCCTCCCAGCGGTCGTATGGCGACTCGGCGGCTGCTGCGGAGTCGGCGACGCATTCCGCGCAACTGTCGGCCGGCGCCGGCTTCTCGTACAGCTCGAGAATATAGCTCTGGCTGTCGGCGTCGGCGATGCTGTCGGTGTCGGCGCTCTGGGCCATAAGGCCCGCTGTGGTCGAAACCGCGGCGGCTACAAGAATTGCTGCGAGGCGTTTACTTCTCATTTGCAACCTGTTGCTTCAGAGTGTCGAAAAGGGTTATGAGGCGTACCAGCTCGTCGTCGTTGGCGAAGGGGAAGGTGATGCGTCCCTTGCCGCTGCGGTCGCAGGAGAACTGCACCGGCGTGCGGAACACGGCCGATAGCTGGTCGCGCAGGGCCGTGAAGTCGCGCGATGCCGAGGGTGTGCGCTGGCGTTGGCGTCCGGTTTCCGCGTCGGGCGTCTCGCCGTTCTCCCAGGCCTTGGCTATCTCCTCCACGCGGCGCACGCTCAGGTCCTTGCGCAGAATCTCGTTGTATAGCTTGAGCTGCAGCGAGGGGTCGGACAGCGTCAGCAGGGCGCGTGCGTGGCCCATGTCGACGCGCTTGTCGCGCAGTCCCAGCTGCACCTCGGCCGGCAGTCGCAGCAGACGCAGGAAGTTGGCTACCGTGGCCCTCTTCTTGCCTATGCGCTCGCTCAGGCGTTCCTGCGTGAGTTTGTACTGGTCGATAAGTTTCTTGAAAGTCAGAGCTATCTCTATGGCGTTCAGGTCCTCGCGCTGTATGTTCTCTATGAGGGCCATCTCGGTGAGCTCGGCCTCGTTGGCGGTGCGTATGTAGGCCGGTACGCTTTCCAGTCCGGCCAGACGCGCCGCGCGGAAGCGTCGCTCGCCCGCGATAATCTGGTATGAATCAGGCCCCAACTTGCGCAGCGACAGCGGCTGTATGATGCCCAGCTCGCGGATGCTCGTGGCGAGTTCGGCCAGGGCGTCCTCGTCGAAGTTGGTGCGCGGCTGCTCGGGGTTGGGCTGAATCTGCGCCAGGGGCACCTCGTTGATTGCGCTGCTGCCGCGGGCAGGCACATCGTCCATACTGATGAGCGAGTCCAGGCCGCGACCGAGGGCATTGCGTTTGGGTGAAGACATTACTTTTTGTGTTTCTTGTGTTTGGCAATCAGCTCTTTGGCGAGCAGTACATGGCTTGTCGCACCGCGGCTGTCGGCGTCGTAGAGCAGTGCGGGCAGTCCGTGACTCGGGGCTTCGCTAAGGCGTATGTTACGTGGAATGACGGTGTTGAACACCATGTCGCCGAAGTGGCCTTTCAGCTCGTCGTAAATCTGATTGGCGAGGCGCAGGCGGGCGTCGTACATCGTCAGCAGGAAGCCCTCTATCTCCAGCTCGGGGTTGAGGCGTCCCTTGATGATGCGTATGGTATTGAGCAGCTTGCTGATACCCTCCAGCGCGAAATACTCGGCCTGCACGGGGATAATCACAGAATCGGCCGCCGTGAGCGCGTTGACGGTGATGAGGCCGAGCGACGGCGAGCAGTCTATGAGGATGTAATCGTAACTGTCGGCTACGGGTTCGAGCAGGCGCCTGAGCACACGTTCGCGGTCGGGCTTGTTTATCAGCTCCAGCTCGGCGCCGGCAAGGTCGATGCGCGAGCCTATCAGGTCGAGCCCTTTCATGCACGTCGCTACCTGCGAGCCCTGGAGAGGATAGTCGTCGACCATGCACTCGTAGAGCGACGAAGCCGCTGCGCGGGGGTCAATGCCGTAGCCGGAGGTAGCGTTGGCCTGCGGGTCGGCGTCGATTATGAGAACATGTTTGCCCTCTGAGGCGAGAGAGGCAGCCAGATTGATAGTAGTGGTGGTTTTGCCCACACCGCCCTTCTGGTTGGCTATTGCGATGATTTTTCCCATATGTATAATCGCTTAACGATTTGCAAAGTAAGGAAAAATTTTTCGTTCCACGAAAAAAATGTTCCACGAAATTACACCTATGTAGATAAGTCCCCGGAAATGTTGATAACCGTAGCCCGTCTGCTGCCTCGTTGCCTCACAAATATTATGCATAAATAGAAACCGTGGTTTCCACAACTGTGGTTGCTATTTTATGCAATGATGACAAAAATTCTCACTAACGGCAAGATATACTGAATTTTATTTCAAGTTGTTTATTGGATGATGTCATGCCATGTTTATTGTCGGCGTAGTTCTGATTGCCCCGTTCGCGGATATTTTGTACCTTTGTGGCAAAAATAGATAGTATGGAAAATAACAGCCGTCCTCTGATTCTTGTTACTAACGACGATAGTATTGATGCGCCGGGGCTGCATGTGCTTGTGCGCATGGCCGCCGAGCGCGGCGACGTGGTGTGCGTGGCTCCGCGCTTTCCCCAGTCGGGCAAATCGTCGTCCATGACGTTTACCGCGCCTTTGCGCCTGCGCGAGGCTCAACCGGCCAATGCGGTGGAGGGCGTAAAGTATTTCACCGTAGACGGCACGCCCGTCGACTGCATCAAGCTCGGGCTGTTCGCGGCCGTAGACCGTCGTCCCGACTATGTGCTGGCAGGCGTGAACCACGGTTCGAATTCCGGCGTCAACGTGCTGTACAGCGGCACGATGGGCGCGGTGCTGGAGGGCTGTGTGGAAGGCATACCCTCGGCCGGCTTCTCGCTGCTGCACCACAGCCTCGCTGCCGATTTCTCGCTCTCCGAGCCGCTGATGCGCGAGGTGCTCGCCCGCTTCATCGCCAATCCGCCTAAACAGGGCGTATGCCTCAACATCAACGTTCCGGCTAAGATTGTGCCGAAAGGCGTGCGCGGATGCCGCAGCTGTCGCGGCCGCTGGACCGACGGCTACGAGCAGTACACCGACCCGATGGGACGCCCATTCTATATGCTGGCCGGCCGCTTCGTCAACGAGGAACCCGAGGCCACAGACACCGACGAATACTGGCTCGACTGCGGCTACATAGCCGTAGTGCCGGTAACGCACGAGATGACCGCAACGGATGCGCTGCCCTACGCGGCGGAATACGACGACATCTGATTCAGCACTGCCTGTATATACACACATCGGGCCACAGGTTCACTCCTGCGGCCCGATGTCGTATTGCGGAAACGGGTTACTCTCTTGCCAGAATCAAGGCCGACACCGGGGCCACCGTCATGCGTCCGCCGCGAGTGGTTCCCAAGTCTGTGGCCTTGATGCGGCCGTCCTCGGCGATGATTTTCCAGTCGCCGCGCGGGATGCGCACCTCGGCGGCTTTGTCGGAGCCGTTGAACACCAGTTTTATCTCTTTCCACTCGTCGCCGTTGGCGTTGTTGCGGATGGAGTAGCTGATCAGGTTGGGCTGCTTCACGGGGTCGAACACGATGTTGCGGGCGATGTCGGCGGCATCGGTCATGCGGAATGCCGGATGGGCCTTGCGCAGAGCTATCAGCTCACGGTAGTAGTCGAACTGCTCGCGGTTGGCGTGCTTGAGGTTCCAGTCGATGGCGTTGATGCTGTCCGGCGACTTGTAGGAGTTGTGGACGCCTTTCTTGTCGCGGAAAATTTCCTCGCCACTCCACATGAAGGGTGTGCCCTGCGACGTGAATACGATGGTCTGCGCCAGACGTGCTGCGCGCATACGCTCGTCCTCGGTGCTGCCGGGCATCGAGGCGGCGAGCTTGTCGGTGAGCATGAGGTCGTCGTGACACGACACATAGTTTATTATCTGCTTAGGCGACGAGGCGTAGGCGAACTTTGAGTTGTTGCCCTTGCTGTAGTCGACCTGCGGATGGGCCGTGGCGGCCACGATGCCTATCTTCACAGTCTCCTCATTGCCGGGCTTGCCGGTGGCGAAGCCGCGGTCGGCGGCGTTGCTGTAATGGCCCTTGACAGCGTCGCGGATGTCGTCGGAGAACACGGCTATGCCGTCCATCTTCGCAACGTTTTCCTTAAGCGCGCGGCGCTCGGCAGGCAGGGGCGACGCACCGGCCGTCCAGCCCTCGCCGTAGACGAAGATGGAAGGGTTGATTTTCTTCAGTTCGGCGGCCACGCGGTTCATGGTCTCGGTGTCGTGAATGCCCATGAGGTCGAAGCGGAAGCCGTCGATGTGGTACTCCTTGGCCCAGTACTTGACGCTGTTGACGATGTAGTCGCTCATCTGCTTGCGCTCCGAAGCCGTCTCGTTGCCGCAGCCGCTGGCGTCGCTGTAGCTGCCGTCGGCGTTGTGGCGGTAGTAGTAGCCCGGAGCCGTCAGCGAGAAGTTGCTGCCGTCGTTCTCGGCGGTGTGGTTGTAGACCACGTCCATGACGACGCCTATGCCGGCGTCGTGCAGGGCCTTTATCATCTCCTTCATCTCGCGTATGCGCGTGGCCGGTTCGGACGGGCTGGTGCTGTACGAGCCCTCCGGCGCATTGTAGTTCTGCGGGTCGTATCCCCAGTTATAGGTATTGGCCGGAAGGTTGGCCTCGTCCACGCTGTTGTAGTCGTAGCTCGGCAGGATGTGCACATGCGTGACGCCCAGTTCCCTGAGATGGTCGATGCCGGTGGACTCGCCCTGCGGCGTGTGCGTGCCATGCTCTGTCATGGCGAGGAACTTGCCCTTGTTGACGATGCCCGACGAGGGGTGCATGCTCATGTCGCGGTGGTGCATCTCGTAGATGACGGCGTCGGTGATGTTTTTCAGCTCGGGGCCGCGGTCGGCGCTCCAGCCCTCGGGGTCGGTGGAGTCAAGGTCGATGATGGCGGCACGCTGTCCGTTGGTGCCTACAGCTTTGGCCCATACGCCCGGTGTCTCGTCAAGCCAGCGCCCGTTGTGGCGGATGCGGAATGTGTAGTATTTGCCGTAGAGGCGTCCGGGCACCGATGCGCGCCATGTGCCTCCGTCGGCGCGCTTCATTTCGAGCGTGTCCTCGGCGGCGCTGTTGCGGTCGGTGGGGTAGAGGAGTACCTGCGCATCCTGCGCCTCGGGCGACCATAGGGTGAAGTGGGTTCCGGAGGCGTCGACAAGCAGTTCGAGGTCATCGCCGGAATAGGTTGGGAAGGTGTCGAAGCGCTTGTCGGCTTCGGCAGCAAGGGCCGTCGACGCGGCAATCGCGCCGATGCAGACCGATAAGAGTCGTGGATTCATGTCGGAATTCGCTTGTATGATATAATCTTGTAACAAAAAAAGTATGATATGTTTTCACTTTACGACACGGCAGGGATTGCCGCAGGCCGTGGCGCCGTCGGGAATGTCGCGCACCACCACCGAGCCGGCGCCTATGGTGCATCCTGCGCCTATTCTTATGCCGGGGATGACGGTGGAGCCGGCGCCTATGAGGGTGCTTTCGCCCACATGCACGTTGCCGCACAGAGTAGCGTGCGGCGCTATATGCACGAAGTCGCCTATGACACATTCGTGGTCGACGGATGCGCCGGTGTTGACGATGCAGTGGCGGCCTATGCGAGCGTCGGCCTGGATGATGGCTCCGTGCATCACCACACTGCCCTCGCCTACGCGCGCCGTGGGCGATATTGTGGCCGTGGAGGCTACAACGGTGGCATACGGCACATCGCAGCGTCCGGCCACCATGCGGCGCGCACGGTTGGAGCCTATGCTGATGAGGAGAGGACCGGCCACGGCGGTGCCATCGGCGGCCCTCACTACCGGGTGGCCGTGCAGGTCGGCGCAATGAGGCGCGTCATCGTAGAGGCAACCGACGCTGAGGCCGGCCGACTCCGCGGCTTCCATCACCACGAGGGCGTGGCCGCTGGCACCATATAAGTTAATTGTGTCCATTGAACGGTGTTGTTGTGGCCTCTCCCTCCAGGGATATGTCGGCACGTTTCAGAACTTTGGCTACGGTGGCGAGCAGGATGCGGCAGTCGGTGGCGAACGACACGTGGTCGACGTACCATACGTCCAGCTCGAACTTGCGGCTCCAGGAAATGGCGTTGCGGCCGTGGCACTGCGCCCAGCCCGTGATGCCGGGGCGCACCTCGTGGCGTCGCGCCTGCTCGGGGCTGTACAGTGGCAGATACTCCACGAGCAGTGGCCTTGGACCTATCAGCGACATGTCGCCGCGCAGCACGTTCCAGAGCTGCGGCAGCTCGTCGATGGAAGTGGAGCGCACGAAGCGCCCGGCGCGGGTGAGTCGCTGAGCGTCGGGCAGCAGATTGCCGTCGGCGTCGCGGCGGTCGTTCATCGACTTGAATTTCACGAGGCGGAAAATCTTTCCTCCCTTGCCCGGACGGTTCTGAAAGAAGAACGCGCCGGCTCCCTCGTTGGCTATGCTCAGCCACAGGGCCACCCCGGCCATCGGCACGGCGAGGACAACGAGCGCCAGGCCGCTTACAGCGACGTCCAGCGCACGTTTGAGGAAAGACTTATACAGTGACATGGCTCAGAGATTCCTGTCGTCGGAGGTTGTGAGCGACGTGAGGCGTGTCTCCAGCTCTGTCGACGAAAGGCGTGTTTCCAGCCGTCCGCGATACGCTACGGAGATATAGCCCGTCTCCTCGCTCACGACCACGGCCATGGCGTCCGTGGCCTGCGCGATTCCCAGTGCCGAACGGTGGCGCAGACCCAGCGAACGGGGCATGTCGCTGTCGTGGCTCACGGGCAGGATGCAGCCGGCTGCCTCGATGCGGTGGCGCGCTATGATCATGGCACCGTCGTGCAGCGGCGAGTTCTTGAAGAAAATGTTCTCGATAAGGCGAGTGTTGATGCGGGCGTCGATTGTGTCGCCCGTGCGGGCGTAGGAATCAAGCGGCATTGTGTTCTGCACCACTATGAGCGCGCCGGTCTTGCTCTTTGCCATGCTCATGCAGGCGTAGACCACGGCCATGACGCGGCGGTGGGCTTCGGCGTCGCCGCCCTCGCCGGGCGCCTCATGGTGGAACAGCTTGCGCAGGAAGCGCCAGTCGCGGTGGCTGCCCAGCTCCACGAGGAAGCGCTTTATCTGGTCCTGGAAGAGTATCACCAGTATCAGCAGGCCTATGCTCATGAATTTGTCGAGGATGGTGCCGGTAAGGCGCATATCCAGAATCTCCGAGGCCACGGCCCAGACCACAATGAACGCCATCACGCCGTAGAAGATGTTCAGCGTGCCGCTTTCCTTCATCAGCCGGTAGATGTAGAACAGCAGCAGCGCTACGATGACGATGTCGAATATATCTTTGATTCCGAAGTCAAGCATGGCGTTCAGTCGTGTTTTCCTGTGTATAACTCGTACATACGCACTACCTGTGCGGCCTCGGCGGGGTCGTGCACGCGCAGGATGGCGGCTCCGCCCAGCAGGGCGAGCATATTGAGGGCCGATGTGGCCGGCAGGGCGTCGTCGGCGCTTATGCCGAGCACTCGTGTCGCCATGGATTTGCGCGACAGGCCTGCGAGCACAGGGCGACGGAGCGCCGACGCCATTACGGGCAGGTCGTGCAGCAGGCGGTAGTTCTGTTCGGCAGTCTTGGCGAACCCGAAGCCGGGGTCAATGATGACGTCGGCCACTCCGGCAAGCGTGAGGCCGTCGAGCGCAGCCTGAAGCTCGGCCGTCACCTCGGCCGTGACGTCGGCGTAGTCGCAGTGCTGCTGCATGGTTGCGGGTGTGCCGCGCATGTGCATCAGTATGTACGGCACGCCGAGGGCTGCCACGGCGGGGTGCATCTCCGGGTCGAGGGTGCCTCCGCCTATATCGTTTATGATGTCGGCAAGGCCGCCCTCCACAGCGCGGCGCGCCACGTCGGCACGGAACGTGTCGACGCTTAGAGGTACAGAGCCACCGGTGGCCTCGCGCACGGCCTCAAGCACAGGACGCAGGCGCTCCCACTCCGTGGCGGCGTCGACGCATTCGGTGCCGGGACGCGTGGAGCATGCTCCGATGTCGAGCATGTCGGCGCCTTCGGCCACCATGCGCCGCGCCCTCGCGGCCGAGTCGGCCGGAGATGCGGCGCGTGAGCCGCTGTAGAACGAGTCGGGCGTGGCATTGACGATGCCCATCACCGCCGGACGGCGGTAATGCATGAGTTTCCCATGGATATTAAGTGTCAGCATCGTCGGATGGTGGTATTGCGGCTCAGCGGTTGGCGCGCTTGCGCTCCAGCTCGTCGAGTATGATCTTGCGCAGACGCAGATGGTGGGGCGTCACCTCCACGTACTCGTCCTCCTTGATGTACTCCAGCGCTTCCTCGAGGCTGAATACAACCGGGGGCACGATGCGGGCCTTGTCGTCGGCGCCGCTTGCGCGCATGTTGGTGAGTTTCTTCGACTTGGTGACGTTCACCACGATGTCGTTGTCCTTGGCGTTCTCGCCCACTACCTGACCGGCGTACACCTCCTCCTGCGGGAAGATGAAGAAGCGGCCGCGGTCCTGCAGCTTGTCGATGGCGTAGGCATAGGCCGTACCGGCTTCCATGGCTATGAGCGAGCCGTTGGTGCGTCGCTCTATATCGCCCTTCCAGGGCTGGTACTCCAGGAAGCGGTGGGCCATTATGGCCTCGCCGGCGCTCGCCGTGAGCACATTGTTGCGCAGGCCGATGATGCCGCGCGACGGGATGGTGAACTCCATATGCACGCGGTCGCCCTGCGCTGTCATGCTGAGCATGTCGCCCTTGCGGCGCGTCACCATGTCGATAATCTTTGAAGCGTACTCCTCTGTTACGTTGATGGTGAGCAGCTCCACGGGCTCGCACTTCACGTCGTCAATTTCCTTGACGATGACCTGCGGCTGACCCACCTGAAGCTCGTAGCCCTCGCGTCGCATGGTCTCGATAAGCACCGAGAGGTGCAGCACGCCGCGACCCGATACGGTCCATACGTCCTCATGCTCGGCCTTGCGCACGCGCAGCGCGAGGTTGCGGTCAAGTTCCTTGGTGAGGCGGTCGCCTATATGGCGCGAGGTCACATATTTGCCGTCGCGGCCGAAGAAGGGGCTGTCGTTGATGGTGAACGTCATCGACATGGTGGGCTCGTCGATGGCTATGCGGGGCAGAGGCTCCGGGTTCTCGACGTCGGCCACGGTGTCGCCGATTTCAAAATTGTCGAGTCCCACAATGGCGCAGATGTCGCCGCTGCTTACGCTCTCCACGCGCTTGCGGCCCATGCCCTCGAAGGTGTGCAGTTCCTTGATGCGCTGGCGCACGACGCTTCCGTCGCGCTTGCACAGGGCAATATCCTGACCCTCGCGGATGGTGCCGCGGTGCACTCGGCCTACGGCTATTCGGCCCACGTAGTTGGAGAAGTCGAGCGACGTTATCAGCATCTGCGTGTCGCCCTCCAGGGCCTGCGGGGCAGGAATATGTTCGATGATGGTGTCGAGCAGAGGGAGGATATTGTCGGTAGGCTCGTCGGGCGACGTGCTCATCCAGTTGTTCTTGGCCGAACCGAAGAGGGTGGGGAAGTTGAGCTGGTCCTCGGTGGCGTCGAGGCTGAACATAAGGTCGAACACCATTTCCTGCACTTCGACGGGGCGGCAGTTGGGTTTGTCCACCTTATTTACCACAACCACGGGCTTGAGGCCGATCTCGATGGCCTTCTGGAGCACAAAACGTGTCTGCGGCATGGGACCCTCGAAGGCGTCCACCAGCAGCAGGCAGCCGTCGGCCATGTTGAGCACGCGCTCCACCTCGCCACCGAAGTCGGAGTGCCCCGGGGTGTCTATTATGTTGATTTTGTAACCTTTGTAATTGATTGATACGTTCTTGGAGAGGATTGTTATGCCGCGCTCGCGCTCGAGGTCATTGTTGTCGAGTATGAGCTCGCCTGCGTTCTGGTTCTCACGAAAGAGGTGGCCGGCGAGAAGCATTTTGTCGACAAGGGTGGTTTTGCCGTGGTCGACATGAGCGATGATGGCTATGTTCCTGATATTCTGCATACACTATTGGATTTGCTTTCAAGCCGCAAAGTTACGAATTTTCGCGGGGATTTACAACTCGATTTTTCATCCGCTGAAAATTCGTATCTTTGCATCAAAATTCAAGCAAATGATACTCTTCCCTAATGCAAAAATCAATCTCGGGCTTAACATCGTAAGGCGTCGTCCCGACGGTTATCACGACATCGAGACCGTGATGGTGCCCACTGGCTGGTGCGATGTGCTGGAGATTGTGCCGGCAGCTCCCGGAGAATCCACGACCCTCACATGCACGGGGCGCCCTGTAGACTGTCCTCCGGAGAGCAACCTCGTCATGAAGGCTTTCCGGGCGGTGCAGGCAGTCTGTCCCGACATGCCGCAGGCACGCATCTTCCTTCGCAAGATTGTGCCCGACGGTGCCGGACTCGGCGGCGGCTCGGCCGACGCCGCTTTCACCATCACTGGTCTGAACACGCTGTTCGGTCTCGGGCTGACGCCGGAAGCCATGGCCGCCGTGGCCGCAACCGTAGGTGCCGACTGTCCTTTCTTTATCTACAACCGTCCGATGCTCTGCACCGGCACCGGCACCACGATGCGTCCCGTCGACCTGGAGCACGGCACGATGCACGTGGCTATAGCCAAGCCATCGGCCGCGTCGGTGAGTACGGCCCGGGCCTATGCCGGCGTGCATCCTCACAAGGCTGAGCCGTCGGTCGCCGAGGCAGTGGCCGCCCCGGTGGGCAGCTGGCAGCAGCTTCTCCACAATGATTTTGAAGCTACCGTGGAGGCGGAGGTGCCGGCGGTAGGTGTGCTGAAACGCCACATGGAGGCCTGCGGCGCGGTGTATTCGGCCATGAGTGGCAGTGGCTCGGCTGTCTTCGGGCTGTTCGAGTCTGCCAATTTGGCAGAAAAAGCGATTTCGGAACTTGCAGACTGCGACTGCTATGCCGGACCTGTCGCTCTGTGAACGAATTGAGCCGCCTTTTTGTTATATTTTTAAATTTTCCAGGACGCCGCACAGCGTTTGGCAGCATTTTTGCATTAGCTAATCCGTAATATAATTTAAAAATGAGCAAGAACAAACATAACCACGCGGAAAAGCCCCGCGACGAGAAATTTGAGGAACAGATGGCAGAGGCCGAACTCGACGCTGTAGACACGGAAGAAGCGGCACTTGACGCCGACGCACCCGCCGACGAGCCGGCAGCCGGAGACGACGAGCCCCTTCAACGCATCGAGGCCCTGCAGCAGCAGCTCCTGGACGCACAGCAGGCCGTGGAGAAGGAGAAGAAAGAATATCTTTTCCTCATGGCCGATTTCGACAACTTCCGCAAGCGTGTGCTCAAGGAGAAAGCCGAGATACTGCGCAACGGTGCCGAAAAAGTGCTGGCAGGCCTCCTGCCCATAGTCGACGACTTCGAGCGCGGACTTGAGGCCACAGCTTCCAGCGACAACGCCGAGGGCGTGAGGGAAGGCATGGAGTTGATTTACAACAAGCTCGTCAAGTATCTGGCCGACAACGGCGTCAAGGCAATGGAAACCAACGGCGTGGAATTCGACGCCGACCTGCACGAAGCCATCGCCAACATCCCCGCATCTACGCCCGAAATGAAGGGCAAGGTGGTAGACACCGTGCAGAAAGGTTATATGATCAACGACAAGGTCCTCCGCCATGCCAAGGTGGCCGTGGGAGCTTAATAATCCTATAAAGGTCATCCCTCGATATGGATAATAAAAGAGACTATTACGAAGTGCTCGGAGTCGACCGCAAGGCCGACGCCGACACTATAAAGAAAGCCTACCGCAAGCTGGCCATCAAGTACCACCCTGACAAGAATCCCGGCGACAAGGCCGCCGAGGAAAAGTTCAAGGAGGCCGCCGAGGCCTATGATGTGCTCAGCAATCCCGAGAAGCGCGAGAAGTACGACCAGTTCGGCCACTCGATGGGTCCGCAGGGCTTCCCCGGTGGAGGCGGTCAGTACTATCAGGCCGGAGGCATGTCGATGGACGACATCTTCTCGATGTTCGGCGACATCTTCGGCGGACGCCATGCCGGCGGCCCGTTCGGCGGAGCTACGGGCGGCGCGCCCAGGCGCCGTCAGCGCCGTGGCTCCGACCTGCGCATACGCATAAAAATGACGCTCGAGGAGATAGCTACCGGCGTGGAGAAGACGCTCAAGGTACCCACCTACGTAAAGTGCAGCCACTGCGACGGCACCGGCGCCAAGAACGGCACGGCGTTCGCAACCTGTTCCACATGCCATGGCACCGGCGTCGTGACGAGTGTGGAGCAGAGCTTCTTCGGCGCGCAGCAGGTGCAGAGCGTATGCCCCACTTGCGAAGGCACCGGCAAGGTGATAACCGAGCGATGCACCTACTGCAACGGCGAGGGCGTGGAGCGCAAAGACGAGCAGATCTCTTTCCGCGTGCCTGCCGGCGTAGCCGACGGCCAGACCCTAACCATAAAGGGACGCGGCAACGCGCCCCGAGGCGGCGGCGTCAACGGCGACCTTCTCGTTGTAATCGAGGAGATAAAGCATCCGCAGCTCATACGCGACGGCAACGACGTCATCTACAATCTTATGCTCGACATCCCCACCGCCACGCTCGGCGGTTCGGCCGAAGTGCCCACAATCGGAGGTCGCGCAAGGCTGAACATAGCCCCCGGCACACAGCCCGGCAAGGTGCTGCGAATGAGAGGCAAGGGGCTGCCCGGAGCCGACGGCTCCCCCGCAGGCGACGAACTCATCAACGTGATGGTCTACATCCCCGAAAAGCTCAGCGACGCCGAGCGCTCGGCTGTGGAAAGCCTGCGCAACTCGCCCAACGTGCAGCCTACGGAGGCCGAAAAGAACCGCATATTCAGCAAGCTGAGCCACATATTCGAATAGCTTGCAGAATAATGACATACGAATTGAAATCCGGAAAAACATGCAAGTTCTTCCGGATTTTTTATAAACCAAAATCGAGATTTTTACGTTAAAGTATTAAGTTCATCACGATATTATCTGTCTTATGGCAATAAAAGGGTTCATCACAAGGCACAAAATATTATGCATCGTTGCCGTCGCGCTTGTGGCAGTTGCGGCGTACTGGTTTGTGTCGCACCGTCCGGCGCCTAAGCGTGCAGAACTTCCCACCGTGGAGGTGACTCGCGTCGGCAAGAAAGACGTCAATATCTACGGCGAGTTCGCCGGCCGCATCCGCGCCCAGCAGTTTGTGGAAGTTCGCGCGCGCGTGGAGGGTTATCTGCAGAGCATGAATTTCCGCGAGGGAAGCTATGTCAGCAAAGGCGACCTGCTGTTCGTAATCGACCCTACGGTCTACCGTGCCAACGCCGAGAAAGCCAAGGCGTCGCTGGAGAAAGCCAAGGCCGTGGCGCTGAAAGCCGAGCGCGACCTCGCTCGCATACGTCCTCTGTTTGCCCAGAACGCGGCCTCGCAGCTCGACCTGGACAATGCCATCGCTGCTTACGAGAGCGCAAAGGCCGAGGTAAGCGTAGCCGAAGCCGACCTCAAGCAGGCATCGCAGACTCTGAGCTACACCCGCGTCACGGCGCCGACTTCCGGATTGATCTCGGAGACCGGAGCCGACATAGGCACCCTCGTAGGCTCCGGGGCAAAGTCTCTGCTGGCGACGATAGTGAAAAGCGACACCGTGCGCATCGACTTCTCCATGACTGCGCTCGACTATCTGCGCAGCAAAGAGCGCAACGTGGCCCTCGGCAGCGATGACGAGCACCGCGACTGGAATCCTTACGTCACAATCACTCTTGCCGACGGCAGCGAGTATCCGCACCGCGGACTCCTTGACTTCGCCTCGCCGCAGGTCGACCCCAAAACGGGTACTTTCAGTGTGCGCGCCGAGATGCCGAATCCCGACCATGCCCTGCTTCCGGGCGAGTTCACCAAGGTGAAGCTCCTGCTCGACGTGCGCACGGACGCAATAGAGATTCCGTCCAAGGCGCTGGAGGTGGAGAAAGGCGCCGCATATGTATATGTGGTCCTCCCCGACAGCTTCGTGGAACGGCGTTTCGTGGAGCCCGGTCCCGAGGTGGGCAACGACGTGATAGTGGAGCGCGGACTTACAGCCGGCGAGAACATCGTCACGGAGGGCTACCACAAACTGCGCCACGGCATGAAGGTAATCCCCGTGAAGGCAACCGAGGCGGCGGCCGAATAATTTAGAGGGCGTTTCATAAGATGAAAAAGAATTTCTTTCTCGACCATCCGGTCTTTTCCATAGTCATTTCCATTGTGATTGTGCTGCTGGGCTGCATCGGACTCGTGATGCTGCCCGTCGACCAGTACCCCGACATCGTGCCTCCCGTGGTGCGCGTGTCGGCTTCCTATCCGGGTGCCGACGCCATGACGGTGACGCAGGCCGTAGCCACGCCCATAGAGCAGGAACTGAACGGCACTCCCGGAATGATCTACATGGACTCCAAGAGCAGCAACTCGGGAGGCTTCAACGCGCTGGTGACCTTCGATGTCGGCACCGATGCCGAGCTCGCCGCCGTCGACATCCAGAACCGCATCAAGAAGGCCGAGGCGCGTCTGCCGGCAGAGGTGGTGCAAAACGGCATCTCCGTGCAGAAGGAGAGTGCAGGACGCCTGATGACTATCACCGTCCTGTCGCTCAATCCCAAATTCGACGAGGTATATCTCAGCAACTACGCCACGCTCAACATCGTTGACCTGCTGCGGCGTATACCGGGCGTCGGCTCCGTCAGCAACGTGGGCAGCCGCTACTACGCCATGCTGATACACGTCATGCCCGACAAGCTCGCCGAGCTCGGAATCACCGTCAGCGACCTCCGCCGCGCCCTGCTCGACCAGAACCGCGAGTCGGCCGCCGGCGTCCTGGGTCAGGCGCCCATGGAGGGTATCGACATCACCATGCCCATAATTGCCCGCGGCCGCCTGTCGTCGCCGGAGGAGTTCGGCGACATCGTGGTGCGAGCCAATGCCGACGGCTCCGTCATACGCATGCGCGACGTGGCGCGCGTCAGTCTCGAGGCCCAGAGCTATGCCACGGAAAGCGGTATCAACCGGGGCAACGCCGCCGTGCTCAACATCAACATGCTGCCCGGAGCCAACGCGCTGGAAGTGGCCGAGAACGTGAAGAAGGAGATGCGCAACATCAGCCGCAGCTTCCCCGACGGCATATCGTACGTAATTCCCTTCGACATGACGGAGTATATCTCCGACTCCATCCACCACGTCTACCGCACCTTCTTCGAGGCGCTTCTCATCGTCATTATCGTGGTGTTCCTGTCGCTTCAGAACTGGCGCGCCACGCTCATCCCGGTCATCGCCGTGCCAATCTCCCTTGTGGGAACCTTCGGCGTGATGCTCGTGTTCGGCTTCTCTCTCAACATGCTCACTCTGCTCGGCCTTATCCTCGCTATCGGCATAGTGGTGGACGACGCCATCGTTGTGGTCGAGAACGTCGACCGCATCATGGAGGCGGACCATGTTGACGCCCGCGAGGCCACGCGGCGCGCCATGGGCGGACTGGGGTCGGCGCTTATCGCCATGTCGCTCGTGCTTTGTGCCGTATTCGTTCCGGTGAGCTTTCTGCCGGGCATCACCGGACAGCTTTACCGTCAGTTCACGGTGACGATTGCCGTGTCGGTGATTATTTCCACGATAGTGGCAATGACGCTGTCGCCCGTCATGTGCGCCGCGTTGCTCCGTCCGCAGGGCCGGCGGCGCCGTCCGCGTCTGTTCCGCCGCATCAACCTGTGGCTGGCACGTGGCAACAATTTCTATTGCCGTATGATTGGCCGTGCACTCGCTGCGCCGCGTCGTATGGTCGCAGCCTTCGGCATCATTCTGGCTTTGATATGGGTGATGAACCGCTTCGTCCCTACAAGCTTCATGAGCGCCGAGGATCAGGGCTACTTCACCGTCGAACTGGAGCTGCCGGAGGGTGCGACTATAGAACGCACACGCCGCGTCACCGACAGGGCCATGGAGTTCCTTATGGCCGACCGCGACGTGGAGTATGTCCTCAACGTCACGGGCTCCTCGCCGCGCACAGGCACCAACCAGGCGCACACCACGCTCACCGTCATACTGAAACCCGCCTCCGAGCGCGGCGCCAACTCCCTGGCGGAGACGCGACGCCGCGTCATCGACGAGCTTTCGAAGTATCCTGAAAGCAACGTCTATGTTTCGTCGCCGGCCATCATCCCCGGTCTTGGAAGTTCCGGAGGTTTCGAGATGGTGCTGGAGGCCCGCGGCGACGCAACCTACGACGACCTCCGGCATGCCGTGGACACTCTGCGCCACTATGCCGCCGGGAATCCGGCACTTGCCGACATATCTTCTTCCATGCAGGCCGACATACCGCAGCTGTTCTTCGATGTCGACCGCGATAGGACGCAGCAGCTCGGCATTCCCGTAAGCGATGTGTTCTCGACCATGAAGGCTTTCACAGGCTCGGTCTATGTGAACGACTTCAATCTCTTCAACCGTATCTACCGCGTCTACATCCAGGCCGATGCCTCCTACCGCGACCACCGCGACAAGCTCAGTCTCTTCTTCCTGCGCAGCGCCTCCGGCACTATGGTGCCCGTGACCTCCCTCGGCAAAAGTCATTATACTACCGGCCCCGGCACTGTCGGACGCTTCAACATGTTCAATGCCGCGGTCATCAGCGGCGAGGCGGCTCCCGGCCACAGCACCGGCGAGGCCATGGACGCTCTGGAGGAAATCGTGCGCACGCATCTGCCCGATAATATCGGAGTGGAGTGGGCCGGCCTCAGCTATCAGCAGAAACACGAGACGGCCAATACGGGCGTGGTGCTCGGTCTGGCTTTCCTTTTCGTGTTCCTCGTGCTTGCCGCGCAGTATGAGAGCTGGACAATTCCGCTGGCCGTGATTCTGTCGCTGCCGGTAGCCGGCCTCGGCGCATACCTCGGTATATGGCTCTGCGGACTGGAGAATAATGTCTACTTCCAGATCGGGCTTGTCATGCTTGTTGGCCTGGTGGCTAAAAACGCCATCCTCATTGTGGAGTTCGCCTCGGAGGAGACGGCCAAGGGAACGGATGCCGTGCACGCGGCGCTGACTGCCGCCCGGCTGCGTTTCCGCCCCATTGTCATGACGTCGCTGGCCTTCACGCTGGGCCTTCTGCCGCTTGTCTTCGCCAGCGGTCCCGGCTCGGCCGCAAGGCGCGACATCGGCACAGGCGTGTTCTTCGGCATGCTCATGGCCATCACCGTCGGCATCGTTTACGTGCCTTTCTTCTTTGTAATGATTAATAAAGCCATGCGCCGCCTCAAGCGCATAAAACACACCGTCCGTGCCGCGGCAGTCATTGCCGTTCTTGCCGCGGGGGGCGCCCTCTCCGGTTGCTCCGGCGTAAAGAATCTTACGCCCGCACAGCTCGGCGAGATGCCGGCGCAGGTACCCGGCATGGAGGCCGACACCGATTCTCTCACAATGGCCGACATGGAGTGGTGGCGCTTCTACACCGACGCCGACCTTACGGCCATCATAACCGAAGCACTGGAGCACAACCGCGACCTCGGCGCCGCAATGGCACGCGTGGAGCAGGCCCGCAGTCTCTACGGCGTGGCGCGTCTCAATCTCGCTCCGGAACTGTCGGGGATTGTCAGCGCCGATTACGAGACCAACGACTACCATGGCGAAAGCGCCAAACGCGACCCGGAATACGATATCAAGGTGACGGCCGCCTGGGAACTCGACCTCTTCGGCGGGCAGAAGTGGGAACGGCGCGGAGCAGAGGCCTCTTATCTCGCCACTGTGGAGGACGAGCGCGCGGCACGCATGGAGCTTGTGGCGGAGGTGGCCCAGCTTTACTATCGCCTCATTGCCCTCGACAACGAACTGGAAATTGTGCGGCGCACCAAGGAGACGCGCATGGAGGGCGCACGCATGGCCAAGCTGCGCTTCGAGGGCGGCCTCACGTCGGAGACACCCTACCGTCAGGCGCAGGTGGAACTTGCCGCCACCGCCGCCCTTGTGCCGGCTCTCGAGGGACGCATCCGCAGCACACAGAATGCACTGTCGCTGCTGATGGGGCGCTACCCGGAGGAATACATCAGCCGCGGAGCACTCAAGCTGCTCCCCATCGACGTCTCCCGCCTGCCGGAGGGACTGCCCTCGGGACTGCTCGAACGCCGTCCCGACGTGAAGGCCGCCGAGCTGAGACTACAGAAAGCAATGGCCGCGGTCGGCGTCAGCTATGCCAACCGTTTTCCCCGGCTGCGTATCGCAGTCACGGGCGGCTGGGAGAACGACGACGTGGCCGGACTTCTGCGCTCGCCGTTCAGCTACTCCATCGGCAGCATCACAGGCTCGGTGCTGGACTTCGGCAGGCGCAAGCGCCGCTACAAGGCTGCTGTGGCGGCCTACGACGAGGCGCGCCTTGACTACGAGCAGGCGGTCATGGCGGCTTTCGGCGACGTCAGCACGGCCGCTACCAATATGCGCAAGGCGGCGGAGACCGTGGAGCTGCGGCGCGACCTGCGCGACGCCTCGCTGGAGTACGTCAGGCTGGCTCATACGCAGTATCGCGCCGGCGCTCTCAACTACCTTGATGTGCTCGATGCACAGCGGCGCTACTTCGACGCGCAGATAGGACTCTCCAACGCCGTGCGCGACCACTATCTCGCCCTCACCGTACTGTACAAGGCTCTCGGCGGAGGGTGGCAATAATGCAAATCACCTATAAAACAAATAATTATGAAGGACAAACTGACTATAGCCCTTGTGGCGCACGACCATCGCAAGGCCGACATGGTAGACTGGGCGAAATTCAACGCCGAGTACCTCTCGCACCACCATCTTGTATGCACCGGAACCACCGGTTCGCTCATCAAGGCGGCTATGGAGGAGATGGGTATCGAGCCCGATATCGAGTGCATGCACTCCGGTCCTATGGGTGGCGATGCGGAGATAGCTGCCAAAGTGGTACGCAACGAGATAGACTTCGCCGTCTTCCTCATCGACGATCTCAACGCTCAGCCTCACGAGGCTGACATTCAGATGCTTCTGCGCCAGTGCCGCCTGCACAACGTGCCCATAGCCTGCAACCGCATCAGTGCCGACCTGATTCTCTCAAGCACATTGTGGACCAATCCCGACTATAAGCCTATAGCCCAGAGTTATATCCGCTACGAACGCACCGAGCCGACTTCTGTCGACTGAGGTCAGCACCCCGTGAGGTCGCGGTAGATGTCGAGAGCCGCCGTGATTTCTTCTTCCGACGCCGTCCGGTTGATATGCGCCTTGCCCGGAGCGCTGAACAGCGTGAAGTTTATGGCTTCTGTCGAGCTGTTTTTCTTGTCGTGGCGCATCAGCCCGATAAGCCGCGGATAGTCGTCGCACGTGATGTCGGGGGCGCCATAGTGCTCGCGCACGAATGCGGCCACGCGGTAGAGAACGTTGCTCGGGAAGCCGAGCTTCATGTGGCTGAGTACCAGCTCCGTTACCAGCCCGCGGGCCACGGCGTAGCCGTGGCCTTCGTTGCGCCCGCGCTCCATCGCCAGTGATTCCAGAGCGTGACCCGCGGTGTGGCCTGCGTTCAGCGCCTTGCGCGGACCTTTCTCCCTTGGGTCTGATTCCACGATACGCTGTTTCACCCCGATGCTCTTGTGCATCAGTTCCAGCATCTGCGGCGAGTCCGGCGCCGTCAGCGGGTCAAAATCCATTATTTCGTCAAGGGCATACGGGCCTTCGAGCAGGGCATGCTTGAGCATCTCGGCATAGCCCGACATCAGCTCGTGCGCGGGCAGAGTGTCGAAGAAACACGTGCCGGCCACGGTCGCCAGCGGCTGCGAGAACACGCCTATCTCGTTTTTTAGCCCGGCGAAGTTTATCCCTGTTTTGCCTCCGGTCGAGGCGTCCACGGCGCCGAGCAGGGTAGTGGGCACATTCACGTATGGCATTCCGCGCTTGAATGTGGAGGCGACGAAGCCTCCGAGGTCGGTCACCATCCCGCCGCCCGCGCATACGGCGAGGCTGCTGCGTGTGGCTCCGCTTGCGCTCAGTTTCTCCCACAGTGTGGCTGCTGCCCCGAGGTTCTTGTTCTCGTCGCCGGCAGGCGTCGTCAGCAGTGTGGCGCCGTCGAGGCGCAGCCGCGGCACGCACAGACGCGCCGTGTTCTCGTCGGCGATGACGAATACTCTCGGGTTTCCTGAGTCGGCTATGATGCGCCGCAGCGCTCCGGCGCAGTCGTTGGTGATGATTATGTTCTCAGGCATGGCGCATGGCTTCTATCAGGGCCGGCATGGCTGCGGCGCATTCGGGCATGGAGGCGAACACAATATCTGCCCCTGCCTCGGCGAGGACCTCGACGGGCAGCCCCGTTGCCACTCCGATGGTGAATACTCCGGCGGCCACGCCGCTGCGTACGCCCAGAGGCGCGTTTTCTATCACGATGGCCTCGTCAGCTCCTGCGCCCGCCATCTCCAGGGCGCGCAGATACGGGTCGGGCCGCGGTTTGCCTCGCCGCACGTCGCGCGAGCTCACTTTCAGGCCGAAAGCGCCGGGATAGTCCGTAGCCAGGCGGTCTATGAGCGAGTGCTGCCCACTGCCGGTCACGAGCACGGTCTTCAGTCCGGCGTTCATGCAGGCCCGTACGGCCTCGGGCGCTCCGGCCATGAGGCTTACGGGCGGCATCGCGCGGAAGTTGGCGCTTTTTATTCCGTACAGCCTTTCCACCTCTTCGGCCGTGGCGTTGCGTCCGAACTTGCGCATGAAGAGCATGTCGATGGTGTCGGCGCCGGTGCGCCCTTCGGCCATGAGGAAATCTTCGGGAGTGGCTTCCAGTCCGGCCGTGCGGCACATCCCGAGCCACGCGCGTACGTGGTGGGGCATGGAGTCGTAGAGCGTGCCGTCCATGTCGAAGAGGGCCGCGCGAGGTGTAAGGCGTCCGTAGTCGTGCGCCTGCATGAATCGTTCTATGGCTGCGTGTATGTCTGTCATTGCGCTGGTATCAGGCCTTCGCGCTGCAGCAGCAGCGAGTCGGCGCGGCTTAGGGTGTCGGTACTGAGGTCGATTGTCTGCGCCTCCGGGCGTACGTCGAACTGCAGCGGCCTCATGCGTGAACCCGCGACGCCGCGGCGGAACACGCCCTCTATCTGGCGCAGGAGGTTGACACGGGTGGTGTCTACGATGGCCGGACGCTGGATTGCCGTGCGTTCGTTGAACTTGGCCCTGCCCAGGCGCACCTTGAAGTCGTCGGGATTACCTTTCAGCGTGATTCCGAATTTGAAGGGCAGCGGCGATTTAAGCACCGACACGCGGTAGTTGAAGTTCAGAGCCATGTCGTTATAGCCCTGGACGCCGAGGCGGTAGCGGTCAAGGTTGAACACGAAGGGGAATATCTCCATCATGCCCTTGTCTATCAGCAGTTCCACGCTCATGCTGTCGATTAGGTTGTGCTTCTTGTCCTTGAACATAAGCCATTTCGCCATGGTGCGGAAGGTCTCGCCGTCAAGCAGCCGCAGCGAGTCGCCTTCCAGACGCACGGCGGCGTTGAGCGTCGGCAGCCGCAGGTCCATGTTGGAGTCTACGTCGACGGTCGCGGCTATATTGGCGTCGATGATGCCGCTTATGTCGCGCATCAGCGGCATTATGCTGTCGATGGCGGGCACCAGACGCAGGAATCGTTCTATGTTGAATCCTTTAAGCACCATACCGAAGCCGAACTGCATGTCGTCGGCGGTGGGGGCGGAGTAGAGCGCGCTCAGGTTCACGCTGCCTATGTCTCCCGAGGCGTGCAGGTCGTGGAAGTTCAGGCGGCCGTTGTTCATCAGGGCGTCGCCACGGAAGTTGTGCAGCAGCAGGTCGCTGTAGATGATGTTGTTGGCCGTCATGTGCAGTTCGGCGTCGATGTTGGAGGGCACCAGCAGCGGACCGGCTATCGTGTCGGCGCCCCGCGCGAGCATCTCGTCCAGGTTGGTGGTGTCGGAGTCGAGGCTTCCGAGGCTGCGCGCCATGCCCTCGGCGCGGCGCTGTGAGTATGCCGCGCCGGCGAAGGTGGCTGCCGCCAGCTGGTTCACGTCGATAGTGTCGCTCACCAGGTCGAAGTTCACACGCAGAGGACTGCGCCCCGTGCGCGACATCAGCGCGCGCCGTATGTTGGTGATTCTGCCCGTGATGGTGAAGTCGCTGCGGCCCACCTTGTACTGCACGTCGTGCAGCGTTATGCTGTCGGTGCTGAAGCTCAGGTTGAAGTTGCGCACGCGGTTGCGCAGCGGGAATGCCGGCGTGTACAGCCCGGCGCGTTTGGCCGTGATGTTGCCCTCAAGCACCCAGCGTGTCAGTAGGCGTGCGAGGCCGCGGCTCGTGCCCCATTCTATGATCTCGCGGTCGCTGCTCGTGGTTTCGGCGTGTATGCGCGGCTGGTGTCGGCCGGGCTTGCGCCGGTGCAGACGCAGCGCCATGGCGTAAACGCTGTCAAGCGGCAGCTCGGGGTGCAGCCGGCGCAGCGAGTCGGCGCTGTGCCGTATCCGCTTCTGTCGTTCGGTGGGCGGCTTCAGGTGAGCGTCGGCATTTATGTGTGCCTCGCTGAGCAGGAATCTCGCGTCGGGCGAGCCGGCGGCGAGACGTCGGGCGCCTATTCGCAGTTTCAGCAGTGGCTGACGTTTGCCGCCCTCGAAGCGTTGCAGCATTATGCGGCCGCCGAGGTCGCGTGCCACCATCCCGGCGCTGTCGGCTATGCTCTGCACGCGCAGCGACGTCAGGCTCAGTCCGCCCCCCATCGGCACTATCTCCGTGGTATCGGTCGAGCGAGCCTTGTTGGAGGCTCCGGCGCTGAGTTTGAAGCCGGTGGCGCGCACGTCTATGTCGTGGTCGAGGTAGCTCAGGGAGTCTATGCTGATGCTTGCGCGCAGCATGCTGTCGGCTCTGTTGCCGTCGTTCCCCGTTATGCGGTCCTGGGTGCCGAAGCGGAAGTCGGCCCGCCGCGCGTAGGCTGCGCGGGTCGTGTCGGCGCCGAGCCAGTACAGTTCCTCGCCGTGCAGGGTGCCGCCGGCGCGCAGGTTGTGGAATTTCTCGCGGGCGAACATCGACGGGCGGCCGCACAGACGCATGTCGGCGCGCAGCCTGCCGGAGAGGCTGCCCGGTATCAGGTTCCTGAGCTGCGCGGGCAGGCGTCCGAGGTCGGAATAGCCTTCCACGCGGCCGTCCACATAGGGGTCGGGGCCTATGTCGCTGATGGTGCCGCTGAATGTCAGCGCCGTCGCGGGGCCGGCCACATGCAGCCGTTCTATCTCCACGGTGGCCGCCGCCATGTCGTTGCCGCGCAGCGAGGCGTGCAGCCTGGCCTCCACGTCGTGCATGCGCGACGGCCCGAGGTTTACGGTGCATGGCTCCATCGTCACGTCCACGTCGGCGTAGGGGATGGTATCCGTCAGGGTGTTGAACGGTTGCGTCAGCCGCATGTTCATCGCTACTGCGGCGTCGGTGCGCAGCTGCTTCAGCAAGGGCATCGTGCGCCGCATGCTGTCGGGCAGGCAGCTCAGCAGAGTGTCCAGGCGCACGGGCTCCAGCGCGAGGTCGAGCTCACGCAGGGTGAGCGCGTCGGCAAAGTCTATGTCGGCTGTGAACAGCGATTTTATGAAAGCCGCCCCGGCGCTGAAATTCTCGAAGCGCACACGGTATGGTTCGGCAGGGTCCCAGCGCAGACTGCCGTCGAAGGCGAACGGCAGTTCCCAAAGATTGAAGGCTCCGAGCATGGGCATGTGCAGGTTGCCGCTGAAGCTGAGCGAGTACATGGGCACGCCGCCGGATGCGAGCACTGCGTCGGGATGCAGCTGCACGGCAATGCTGTCTGCGCCTCCGGCTGCCGTGGCGTCATAGTAGCGGATGGGTAGAGGACGGCGCAGCTCGAAGCGGCTGATGCGCAGCGCGGGCATGTCTGTCGACGTGCTGTCAGTTTCCTCGTCGCTGCTCCCGGCTATCATGTAGTTGGCCGTGCCGTCGGCAGCGGTGACTATGTTCAGCCCTGGGCGCTCGAAGATTATGTCGCTGAGGTCAATCTCGCCCTTTGCAAGAGATACGAGGTTGATGCCTCCGCTGAAGCGGTCCACGCGAGCCAGCGTGTCGGCGTAGGGCGGCAGTCCGGCGCGCACGTCGGCGGACAGTCTGCGCATGGCACGGCTGACGATGCACAGAGAGTCGGCCTCCAGGCTCAGAAACGGGAACGTGGGCCGCAGCGACAGTTCCACGCGGCTGAGGCTCACGTCGGCGTCAAGGGTCTTGTCGGCGACGCGCAGCACCAGCGGCGTCAGGTGCTCGGGGCGCAGCATGCTCACGGCGCATATCAGCGTTCCGGCCACGAGCAGCACGGCGGCCATGGCCGTCCACAGTACGATTTTTATCAGACGGCGCCACAGCGGGTAGTGCTTTCGCGGTTGTTCCGGTTTTGTACTCATGGTTGTGTTGGTCTTGCTGTTATGTGGAAGCACGCCTGCCTGCGTTCCATCTTCACGTAGCAGCGTCCCTCGTTCTTGAAGTCGAGAAGCACCTCGCCGAGGAGGTTCTTGAGGTCCTCGAAGGTGCGCGCCACGGTGACACTGTCGCAGATGAAGCGCGAGTAGCTGATGTCGAATGTAGTGCCGTAGATATGGGTCGACTCCTCCGTGGCGTTGCGGTTGACGCGGCGAAGACGGCGCACGGTCGACGGCGTGCGCAGCAGACTCGTTACCTTTATCCTGTACGCTCCGCCTCCGCGCGCTTCAAGCGAGTCGCGGAACGCCTTGCCGATGTCGTGCAGCAGCAGCGACGCCTCCGGCACGAGATACGGGTAGCTGTGGCGCAGCGGCTCTACATAGAATTCCTCGCATGAGGCCACCGGAACCAACGGCCGCGACAGATGCCACACGTCGGAGGCGTTGCTTATCGGCGTTATGCCGAGTGCCCGCGCGGCCTCGAGCTGCACGTGGTTGCTGTCGTTGAAGAGCTGCCGCAGATGTCCGATAGGGCGCAGGCGTATGCGTTCGCAGCCGGCGTCGGGAGCCGAGTCCAGGCAGGCGTCATAGGGGTTGTATTCGTCAGGCGACAGTATCTCGGCCAGCGACGCGTCGGGATAGCAGTGCGTCAGCACCGGATGCCTTTCCTCCTTGCTGTCGCTGCCGCAGGAGCATGCCGCTGCAGCGAGTAGGGCGCAGATGATGACGGCCTTTGCGTTCATTTCCTGTGGTCGATGAATTTGGTCGCCGCCTCGGCGCTGCCGGTGCGCAGCAGCTGCCGTCCGGCCGAGTCGGCGTAGATGAAGTAGGGCAGCCGGGGCAGCCCCAGACTGTCTATGCCCTGTGCGGCTGTGCCGCCCGGGAGCCATCCCTGGGTCCACTTCGCCGAGTCGGGGCGTGTGATGCGTCGCCAGGCCAGTGTGTCGGCGTCAAGCGATATGTCCACTATGCGTACCCGTTTGCCGTGGTAGCGGTGGATGTCGCGCAGGGCCTTCACCACGCTGTCCCTGCGGCCGCTTTGCTCCGAGGTGAATGCGAAAAGCCACAGCGCCTCGTCGGCTATGTGAAGCGAGTCGTAGCGCTCGTTGGGGATGCGCACCCGGAAATCCTTCACCCGAGCCGGGCCGCTGTGCTGCGACATCTGTATCTGCGACAGCAGGCTTTGTGTCAGGTTCAGCGGACGCGATTCGGCCGGAATCAGATTCAGCAGCGAGTCGGCAGTCAGAACAGCCCCCGGGCGCGAGGCGTCAAAAAGGGTGGTGAGCAGCAGCGTGGATACCACGTCGTCGGGATGACGGTCCACATAGTCGGCCACCAGCACGTTGGCGTCGGCTCCCGAGGCCAGCGCCTCGGCGTGTTCTTGCAGCCACGCCGTCCAGCGTTCCAGGTCCTTGCGTCCCTTGGCTTGCAGCAGGTTCGGGTCGGCGGGATTTATCACGCACTCGATCTCGTCGCCGTTGGCCGCATACAGGCAGCCCAGCGGACGGTAATCGTTGTCGAAAAGCTCCACCAGCGCGGCCTGCGGCGAACTTCCCTCGAAGCGGAAGCGGCCGTCGCGTGCGGCCGTTATGCCCTGCACGAAAGCGCTGCCGTTGTAGTAGGCGTAGCGCAGATTAGTAGTGCGGCCGTCGCTCAGCGTGCCCTCCACATTGAAGCGTCCGCTGTCGCCGCAGCCCGTGCCGAGCAGGCACAGGACCAAAATCATGAGTATGTACGTTACCCTTTTCATCAATGCTTGCAAATTTACAAAATATCTCCGGAATAGCCGCACAATTCAATTCCATATTTCCGCAAGCATCGAACGATGTGTCATTCATAGCCGCTTCATTTCATCTTCTGCTGCCGAGGTGCCTTTGTATTTGCTCTTTCGCGGCTGGAAATTGTAGATTACGTTGAACGACAAGCCTCTTCGGTCGTAGCTCTGCCGTTTGTCGACGAAAACGCCGTATGTGTTCATAGTCCAGTCGTTGTTTGCCGTGTTGAATATGTCGGTGGCCGACAGTTTGACGGTCAGAGATTTGTTCAGGAATGTCTTTCCCACAGATGCGTCCATAGTAAGCCATGAGGCACCGAACCGGTTGGTGTGCATATCTCCCTGTGAGCTGCCGCTGATGTTGGCCGTAAGCAGCCATCCGTGAGGTAAGGAGAATGTATTGTCGAAGTAATAAGAGAATATAGGCCTGTCATACCGGTTGCCGTCAAGATGTAACCATTGCCTATACATACCGGCCGTAACATTCGGAGTCCATAGGCGTACCGGCTGACTCCAGACGAGATAAAGACTCAGTGCCGATACGTCGATATTGACCGGATGCATGAGCAACTGGAGATTATCGGCGGGATATATCTGTTTGACAAAAGCGTATGTATCGAACGACCGGGTGTAATCCATCTGAAGCATGAAGCCTTTCAACATTCCGAACAGCTGAATGTCGTGCATTCGCTCGTCATGCAATGTCGGATTGCCTCCCTCGATTTGGTGCAAGCCAACATAATTCAGCGAGCCGGTGAGTTGTGAATATGGAGGTTTGACTGTCGCCATTTTATAACTGAGGCTTATCTGCGAGTCTTCGTTAAAAGAGTATCCGAGCGATATGTCAGGCGTCAGCAGATGGTCGCAGCGACTGACATCTCTGTCGCGTATCCCGTTAACCTTAAAGTCATAATCGACATATTCATATCTTGCCCCCGCCGAAAGGGAGAATTTGCCGAACATACGTGACCATGAAGCGAACAAAGCGGCGGAAGTCTGCCGTGCATCAGTCAGTGAAGACGGAATATATTCACTGACTGAGGTATTAAACATGCGGTAATCAAGGGAAGTGTGCGTATAGCTGTCCTGGGTCCCGACTGTGAAATCACCATTCCAAAGAGGAAAATTAAGATATAACTTCCCCGCCCAAAGGGTTGAAGTCCGTTCATCTGTAGAGTTCACTGCCGAATTAGACGATGCGGGATAAGTGGTTGCTACAGAATTGTTTTCATATGACCGGCGAAAGTCTCCGTCAAAGTGAAGAATATGTTTTTCAGCAAAAGTGTTTTCATAATATAGTGAGGCCAGGTGGCTGTGTGCCCGGGTATGCCTGTCTATATTGGTGCTGATTGCCGGGTCGTCGTTGAGCCATTCGCTGCCTGTGTTTTTGAAGTCACCGCGTTCAGGATTGTATCGGTAGTATGCTCCAAACGATTGTGGGCCATTGACATAGTTGAGTCCTGCCTTTACAACACCTGTTGTAGTCGGGCGTGAAATATGCTGAGAACTGCCAACTGTCGTTTTCATGCCATCATAGTCGAGTGTATTGGTCGTTACTCCTTTTGTGAGTGAGTTATAGCGATTTATCGTACCGTTGGCAAAAAACTCCCAGTCGCCGACACGATAGCTTAGGGCAAGGAAATCCAAAACCGACCATTTGCGTCGGCATTCAAGCAGAAACCGGTCGGTAAGCGACAGCCCCTTCACGAAATTACGCCGTGTCGTGATTTTTAACACCGCCCCGGTAGTACTGGCGTAAACGGCTCCGGGAGCCATGAGTAATTCCACCTTCTTCATATTTGAAGAAAGCAGCTGTCGTAGCTCCTGCTCGTCGCGCATTGGGCGCCCGTCTATGTAGATTTCGATATTGTTCCTACCTATGACACTGACGGCGTTGTCCTCAACCTTAATCATCGGCAACTGAGCAAGCACATCGAGAGCAGTGCCGAGGTCGGCAAGATTAGTACCGGGTATTGTAGAAACGAGGGTTGAACCTACCAACTTTGTCGCCGGCTGTTTGGCGGTAACGACAATCTCTTGCAGTTCGTGTGTCAGGCTGTCTGTCCCTTCCTGATTCTGTGCATGACCGTTTCCTGTTATAAGAAAGACGGCCAGAATTGACATTGGAATTTTTGTTTTCATGCTCTGCGAATTTTTCCGCAAAGCAAGTAAAAATGGTGCGTTGGGGCTTAATAATTTGTCTGACTTTTATCTGACAAATTCTGACAATGCTGTATGTCAGCTCTTTACCCTAAGCTCGTATGAGTCGCCTCTGTTGCACACAATCTCCATATTGGCCTCGGCAAGAGCGTTCTTTGTGCGCCTGACAAGGGTATAAAGAGATTCCTCCGCATTACTTTTATTATCCCAAAGCGCCTCGCACAAAACTCTTTTATCAACTTTCCTGTCGGGTGCATCCAGAAGCATCTGGGCGAAGCGGCGTTGCATAGGGGTAAGTTTGATGCCGGCAAGCGACGGAGACGCGGGCAGGACAATAAGTTCGGTTTCTGACATCTCCGCCTCTCTTCTTTTCCGGATAAACATACCTGCCATTGAAAGAATTGAAAGTGAGAACAAAATCCCCGGCAATGTCTGGTCGGAGGCAATGAATATGGATGCCATGGAGCAGTCGGCAAATCCCTGAACTCGTATTGCCATACCATCGGCAGCCCGTTCCGGTACAAGCATAATGGAATCCGATGCTATTTTGTTACCCTGGATTTTAGGCGAAGTATTCTTTCCGTCAACCAATGCGAGTGTGAAGAAAGCATTCTCTTTCAGAGAGATGTTCCTGAAATTGACATCGGATGCCTGATAAATCAGTGGCTTATGTGTGGTCTCGTACATTTGGCGTATGGCTGCAACGGTGTCGGGTCGTGTCCACAGCTCGCTGTTCTCATTAGCTAACGCAAACATCGCATCGTTAAGGTCATTGGCGATGCTTTGTCTGGCGTCAGAATAGGAGAAGCAACAGGAAATAATAGATGCAATCATAAAAGCCAAAGGGATGAACATACAATAACGAAGTCCTCTCCCGCCGTTATTATTTTGCTTCATAGGAAAGATCCTTTTTACTTATAGCCAAATAAGATACCGTTTTTAACTCGTCTGCGATAAATGAGGAAGTTGTCAAAGCAGATGCACCATGTCAGGAATGTAATGCCTGCAAACTCAAACCATGCCATAATGGAAGTCGGGTTTTGCAATACATCGACCGAGCGTGCTCCCATACAGAACAAGCCCACCACAAACAAGGTGAAAGAAATATTCCGTTTAACGCGATTGCTTATCTTCATAATACTCACGAATTATACGCTTTGATATGTCATTATGAGACGGTGATTATCGGCTGACCGAAGAACGCGGACAACATTGCGAGGGTCGAGATGGTGAAGTTATGTTCACCACTCAGCCATCGGGTTATCTCATTAGGTCGTTTCCCGAGAGCTTTGGCAAACTGTTTTTTATTCAGCCCCTTTTCATGCATAAGTGCATCAAGTCTGTTAGAAATAGCGAAAGAGAGCCGAGCTTCCTCCCGTTTCTCCCGGGGAATCTCATTGAAGATTTCATGTAAGGATATGTTAGCGGTTCTCATAATTCAAAGGTTTTATCTGTTATAATCTCTTTTTCGGTTATCTCCACATTGCCGGAACGTACTTCCTGCCAGTTCGGCATCCTGCCTGAATTTCGAGACGAATTTTTCAAATTCGCTCATATCGTCAGACAGGAACTGAATTGTATACATAGTGCAACTGTCGCTGCTATTGACCAATAGGAGTTCTACTTCGCTCATAAGGCTTTTACGTTTGTAATTACAACGCAAAGTTACAAAAAATGTTTTTACATATATGTAAAAACATTCGCGTTATTTGTGAAATATCGGGTCTGCTTCTAATCATTGACCGGCATCGGGAGGTGGGTGTTGCAGAACTCCCCGAAAAAGTTGTCCCATGCGAGCAAAAGCCTCAACTTTCCCAAGCTGAGGCTTTTTTATGTCCATAAAATTTAGTAACTTTATGGTGATCAAAAACATTATACACAAAGTTAATGTATAAACCTTATATATCCAACGAAACGCTGCTTTTTCCGCCTAATCTGGGTGATTTCATACCGCTGGACGCTCCCGTACGTCTGATTTCAGACATTGTGGACTATATGGACCTGAAAGAGCTCCACGGCAGCTATTCAAAGGCCCCCGACGGCCAGCCCCCGTATCATCCTGCAATGCTGCTTAAGGTCGTGCTGTTCGGATACATGAACAACCTGTTTTCCACAAGGGGCCTTGAGGAAGCGATGAAACGTGACGCGCATCTGATATGGCTCTCGTCATACCAGTTTCCCGACCATACTACGATCAGCCGTTTCAAGACGCGCTGCATGCCACATATCAAGGTCATATTCGCCCGTCTGATTCAGATACTTGTGGAACGCGGCGAGATAGAACTGACCAAAGACCTTTATATTGACGGCACCACCATCCGGTCCCGTGCCGCGCGCCACCGTATCAGATGGCGCGGCAATGCCGAAAGGTTCTCCGCATCGGCTGACGCAGACATACAGGAGGGAGTGAGGGATCTGCTCGAACAGGCGGAGAACGGAGACAGCGCCGGAGACGGCAATACTGGGCATGTGTCCTATACCGTGGAGGAGGCGCGCGAGATAGCCGACCGCATAGAGTGCCGGGCACAGGAGGAAGGCCTGAAGATAAAGGGCAGGATTTCCGCGCTGCGCAAGGCCTGCGACCGCAAGGAGGCGCACGACATGACGCTGGCGCAATGCGGCGGCCGCTGCGGCGTCTCTCCGACAGATCCCGACTGCGGCATCATGCATGCCAAGGAGGACGGATACGAGGCCGGGGCCACTCCCAACTATAACGTACAGATTGCTACCCAGAACCAGTATGTCACCAATTACGGGGCATACGATCAGCCGTCCGACAAGTCCATTGCCATGGACTTTGTCGATACCTGCATTGAAGAAAACGGAGTCACGCCATCGACGGTCGTGGAGGATGCCGGCTATGGGTGTGAGGAAGTCTATGTCGAACTGAGGCGGAGAGAAATCGAGGCTGTCGTCAAGTATCCCGGCTATGACGCGGAGTGCCGCCACCCGATAAAGGCCGGCCGGTATGATAAGTCCGGATTCAGACTGTCTCCCGACGGGAGCACGCTTATCTGTCCCGCCGGACATACGATGAGAGTCATACGGGTAGAAGAAGAATACACCTTAAGCGGTTTCAGAAGTGACGGCACGGTGATGACATGCGACCATTGCGACGGCTGCCCTTTCAAAGAGAAGTGCGCTCTTACAAAGAGCAAACGAAAGGAGCTGCACCGCAAATTAGGGAACATGCGGGAAGAACGGAAAGCAAAGGCCATACTTGACCTCCCGGCAAATCAGGAAAAGCTGAAACGAAGATCGCTCGAACCTGAACCGGTATTCGGACAGCTCAAGCACAATCACGGATACACCCGCTTCCGTCACTTCGGCTTAGCCAAGGTTACAATGGACCTCGGCTTCGTATTCATGGCTCTTAATATCCTGAAACTGCATAAAAACATACAAAAATCGGCCTGAAAGGACCGATTTTCATCAAATTCCCATTGTTATCCGGATTTTAAACCCCTGAGAATCGAAAATCCTGGGGTGATCCCTAAAAATTCCGATTTTATCTGAAATATTCAATTCTCAGAAGCTTTGACAATGGAGGTTTTGCAACACCCTCGTGTAAATACACTCATTTCAGACGACTTTATATCTTTGTAAATTGTGTTGTATCAATCCGTATCATTTTAGCCCTCTTTTACGCAGATTCTGCAAGGACGGCGGTGTATCGAACGGGCTTTTTCGAGCGAAACTTTTTTGATTGTCCCGGAACACCGGTTCAGTCCCTTGCACCTGGACGAATTGTGATAAACGCGGGCTTTCGGACCGGTGCAGATGTAGACTTCACTCTTTGCCTCGCACGCCACGATTGCCGCAGGACTTACACAGATGCCCTCTGCTCGCGTTTTGGGTGTCGGGATGAAGAATACCACCCGAGGCAAGAAACGCCGTAAGAACACATAAAAATAGTCTCTTCGAGAATTTGGCCTTTTTGAATTGAGGAATGACTAAACATGGATTTGAAAAACTTTGTGTCGACGTTAATATTTCAGTAGTTACTATCATTGAGAATTGAAAAAATCCCTCTCTTGCAATTTGCTCCCTCGAACGAGGATTATCATCATTTGTCGCAAATGCAGTCAAAACACTATTATACGTCGTCCTGCCCTTTTAATTTAGTCAGTTCTATTAATTGTTTTTTCAAGGCAAAAATCTGGTGCTGCAAATTGTCATTAATTTTGTCTTGTTCGTCTATGTTTTTGCGAGCTTCCTCCAGTTGTGCGTAGCTTTGTTCGAGTTTTCCCAAGAGGTCGGTGTATAAATCTTTATAATGACTTGCCAAAGCATCCATTGTAGAAGGTTCACACTGATTAAGCCACGTCCATAACTCAGGCGGCATGCGCCCCCAAAATCCGGACATTAATAAATTTGGGAAGTTCACAATCAAGATTGATTCAGCTTCTAATATATCAACTGAAATTTTAATGTAGGCATCCTTAGGAACTAAATCCGTCACTACAAAGTACATGTCGTCGTATACGTACATAAGCTGGCCTATGAATGCAAGTCGATCCCTCAATGTACTAATCTTGTTTTCGTCACCTTTGTAGATTATAAGTAGTACGTTCATGCCTGTTGTTCGTTAATCGTGAAAGTAATATGGCTGTCCATTTCTGTTTTACGTGGGTGCCATGTGCCGTCCCAATTTATTTTAGCAACAAAGGTCTTTTGTATGTTGGAATTCACATACAGCACACATTTAACATGCCAATCACCAGAATAGGTTGTTTGTGACCAATGAATGTTGCAGATTGATAATTTGGGGAATTTTGATGATTCGTTTCCGTCGGGAGTGGAGCCGGCTTCCGGCGGTAGAATTTCGAATAGCTGAAAGGATTTTTTACCACCTTTAGGTATATCAACGCTGTCTTGTGGTCTTATGCCGTTCCAGCTAATTTGGTGTTCACCGTCGTATAATAACACAGGGTGTGCTCCAGCTTGTCGAATATACTCTATTGACTGAATAAACACCATGCAATCGTTTGCACATGCCGACCCAGTATTGTGTATATCTATGCCGTTGTAGTGACGTTTTGCTGTCACTCTTCCAGATTCATGTTCGATATCTTCCTTTGCCATACTGTCCCATTCCGAAATATCAAATTTGGGCTTCCATAGATACTTCCTTATCTCATCTTTAAACAGAGCTACAACTACAGCGGCAAAAGTGCCCATAGCAGTAATTAATGATATAATTGTTGAATAAAGTTCTGCCAAAGTTATAGATCTGGAAGAAATCTCGATGCGAAGATACGAAATCGGACAGATACAGCCAAGAACATACCCAGCAATTATTATAATTGCAAAGCATATAATTTTAGTGCAACTATTCCTGTTCATTTTATCAATTAATAATTTACTCAATTAACTCCAAAGTTTGAAGCCATGGCGTTGGCAACTGTTATATCTGTTATTGCAGTTAAAAAAACTTTAAGTTCTATATCGTTATCGCTTACCGGTCCACAGACTAAGCCTTCTTTATTAACTCAACGAATTCATCAAAATGAGGAATATTTTTTCTATTTGACACTTCACCGCATGAGAGTATTAAGTCTGTTCTAACATTCTCGTTCAAATGCTCGGATGATGAATTGGATAAGCCTTTAATTAATGTATTGATTAAAGAGTTGATTTCAACCTCACAATCCGGTAGTTTTGATAGAATTTTCAAAGCTTGTATGCCTTTTAATAGCATTTGTAATTTCATTACATTATCTTCGTTTGGTGCAAAATGAGCTGAGGCCGTTTGGCTCAACATTGCAAATACTATTGCTTGGTTATAATCATTCTTATTATGAACATAGTTTAGCTGGGAGTTTAGATCTTTTCTCAGTTTGTCTATTTTTTGAATCTCATTTTTCCAATCTATAGCTTGGTATATATTCCACCCGACTAAAAGCGTAAAGATACCAGCAATAACACCAACAAGTATCGCTTGGTAGTCAAATTGAGTATTATCACAATTTGGGAACAGCCGAAAGGATATAAACAAGGCTAAACCAAATCCCACAATCGCAAGAATGTCAGCTATTACAGGACAAATGTCTTTAAAAAATCTCATTTTCTATCTTCCATTAGTTTAATAATCTTATCCTGAGCCTCGATAAGCTTGCGTTTCAACTCCGCATTCTCAACCGCCAGACGGCTATCTATAGTAACGGGGGCGTTATATTCAATTCCCTTATGCTCTATTTTGCCTTCTTCTACATAGTCGCGTCCGACTTGACGAACATCAGCCACATCTTCGTCAAAAAAATAGCCAATATTAACATCCAAAACATTTATGAGTTTTAGAAACTTATGCAACCCAATTTCTTTCCCTTTTAGTACGCTGTCAAGTGTGACACGAGAAATGCCACATCGTTCAGCCAATTGAAGCTTACTTAGTTTACACTTTTCAACTTCAGCAGATAATTTGTTGAGGTTTAATTCTTTCGGCATATATGAGATAAAATACTTTACAATTTTAAGAATTATTAACAGGCTAAAATACTTTACATACGATAAAATACTTTACCTTTGCACTCAAAGTTACATAAAAGTAATTAAAGCACCAAGAAATGGCACTAAAAACTCAATCGCTCACTGATGCTCACTGATGCACTGATGTCGATGTGTGTAATTGCCAAAGAAGATACCCTCGGCAGAAACCTACAAGATTTGAATCTAAAACATCGCCAGCGCGCATCGAAGAAGTCATAGGTCAAAGGCAATATGGGGCTATCGGCTCAAATCAAGTGCAAATATGACAAAAAACGGCTCATATTGAGCCGATAATCCAATAAATTTTAGTAATTTTGAGCCGATAAAACTTTCATGCATGACTCAAGAGATTGAAATACTCCAGTTCCTACACTACAATCCGGAAGCTTCCAGAGCAGAAATCGGCTCAGCATTGACCAATGCTCCAAGTCCGGCAACTCTTAAACGACTGATTGCTGATGGTGTCTCCAAAGGATATATCGAAGTGATTGGTCGCGGACCCGCCACTCGCTATAAACTCACTCCGCAGGCACATGTAACGATGGAGCTAAATCTAGACACATATTTTGACAAGGACGTGGATGAACGAGAGGTTCAGGAATCGTTCAATTTTGAACTTATCAATGACGTTCTTCCTAAAGTGGAGTTGTTCACCCAAGAAGAGTTACAACAAATTGATGACGCGCAGGAACTGTTTCGTCAGCATCTATCAGAAATGTCTGAGTTGGAATGCCGTAAAGAGATGGAACGTCTCGGAATTGATTTGGCTTGGAAATCTTCCCAGATAGAAGGCAACACATACTCATTACTGGAAACAGAAAGATTGCTGAAAGAAAAACAGGCAGCAAGCGGAAAGACAAAAGAAGAGGCCGTGATGCTACTCAATCATAAGGACGCGCTCGACTTTATTCTTGATGTGCCAGACTATCTTAAAAATCTGACTGTTGCCCGTATTGAGGAGATTCATGCGTTGCTTACAAAAGAATTAGGGGTTGGAAGAAACATAAGACATCGTCGTGTCGGTATAACCGGAACAAACTACACTCCCCTCGACAATGAATTCCAGATCCGCGAGGCACTTGAAGATACTGTGCGACTCATTAATGGCAAGAGCAATATCTTCGAGAAAGCTCTTCTTGCGCTTGTTTTGCTCAGCTACATTCAGGCGTTCACCGACGGCAACAAACGCACAGCAAGAATAGTGAGCAATGGTATTCTCATTGCCAATGGCTATTGCCCGATTTCATTCCGCACGGTGGATTCAATCGACTATAAAAAGGCCATGCTAATGTTCTATGAACAGAACAATATTGCCGCCTTCAAACATATTTTCATCGACCAATTCCTCTTCGCTGTCAAGACTTATTTTTAAAGTCCAAAATTAATATTTTCATTATTTTCATCATGACAAGGGGATCTGATTTAGATAGAGTGCATTTCTACTCAGAACATGATTTGGCAACTCCTTTTGAGGTGGATAAAATCTTAAATCGACTTAGGTCTATAAATCCGTATGGTGATTTAACAGACCTAAACGATGTTATGGAGTTATGGAACATTCACCAATACTCTAAAAAGAAGCTTTTGCCCACTAAACTTGAAGGAGCTGATAAGGAATACCTAAATACGCGAGTTCGGGATAACACAAGCAAAATCGGCTAATCCATAAAGAGGCACAAGTTATCGGGCGATCCAACCGGGTCGCCTGATTTTTTTAACCGCTGTCGTTTATTGCCAGATTACGAGCTGGCCGTTGGATTCCGGCACCTCGTAATCGAAATTGACTTCCGGCTTTGTGGAGAAGAAGCAGTACGCCCCCATTGCGGCAAGCAGGTTCATTATGAAATTGTGGACGCTGCGGTGACGGGAATGTACCAGTTGCGCCACATTCTTGAGCATATCGTTAATCGACTCAATGATACTTCTCTTGCGGAGCATTATCTTGTCGTGAAGCGGCATGAGTCGCTGTTTCATATTTGAGCGCAGGCCGGTCACGATATGCACTCCGTTGTCCCACAGATGCCCGAAAAGCGATTGCGAGATATACCCCTTGTCTGCGTACAGCTTGCCGAACACCTTGTCTGTCAGCGTGTCAATGACGGACTCCTCGCGGTCATCGACGTTGGCACGGGTCAGCACGAAGTTCACAAGCTCGCCCTTTTCGTTGCACAGAAGGTGCAGCTTGAAGCCGACGTACCATCCCATGGTACTCTTGCCCTTGGTCGCGATGCCTTTGAACACCTTCATGCCGGACTCGCGCTTGTTGTTTATCACGGGGATGCAGGTGCTGTCAACAAAACTGATGCCGGTGCATTCCCCGAAACAGGCAAGACGCAGGAACATTGTCAGAGCCACGAAGCAACGCGGCATGATTTCCACAAAACGGTTGTACGAGAAGCGTCGGGGAAACAGATTCTTCCATTGTCCGCACACGCATGACAGGTAATAATGCTTGAAGTTGCGGTATGTGTTGAAGTGAAAACAGATCAGAATTGTGATCACTTCCGCGTCGGACATCATGCGCTTCCTGCGGCGTTTCGGAGCCTCGGGAGAAGACGGAAGGGAGTTTTTCGTGAAGGGAGTTTTTCGCCATCTCCACTTCAAATTCTTTGCAAAAGTCATCGGCAACGCAGAAAATTTCAGTAACTTTGCTCTCGGTAATCATGATATAGTAAGTATTGTTTGTTATCCCTAAATTACTAAATATCAATGATATTAATCGAGTAGGAGGTAAACACTAATCACAGGTGTTTATCTCCTGCTTTCGTGTTTACCGACCTCTCACACCACCGTACGTGCCGTTCGGCATACGGCGGTTCCTAACACGGGTGTATTTTCTCGTAATATTCCGTAAGGGTTGGATAGTGCGCACGTTTCAGATTCTCATTTGATATGGCTCTGTATAGGAACGCGTGAACCGTGCGCCAGTAACCCTTTCGTGTATTGGCCCACTGCCACGCCTGCCATCTGGCGATGCCACAGCGTTGGAGATTCTTAAAGCGTGTCCGCACCCGTTTCCAGCATTTCCATATACACATGCGTATGCGGCTGCGCAACCATTCGTCTGTTTCTTTCAGAAAGCTGCGCATCTCGGCAAGCCGAAAGTAGTTAACCCATCCTCGGATTGCATAGGTCAGTTTCTCCTTGCGCTTCTCGTAGCCCCAGCCATTACTCCGCGAGGTCAGCTCTTTAAGCTTTACTCTGAGCTTGGCTTTGGTTTTCGAATGAACGCACAAGCGAGCCTTTCCCTTTCACATGTTGAATGAGTAGCCGAGGAACTTCTGGCCATGGACACTGCCGACGTGTGTCTTCTCGCAGTTCACTTTGAGGAAGAGTTTCTCCTCTATGAACTTCGTGATACTTTCGCACACTCTTTCGGCGGCTCTCGGACTTTTGCAGAAGATGACGCAGTCATCGGCATAGCGCACGAACGGAAGGCTGCGTCTTTCAAGCTCGCGGTCAAGTTCCGTCAGCATTATGTTGCTCAGTATGGGACTCAGAGGGCCGCCTTGCGGAACGCCCTCTGTCGTTTCCTCATACTTGTGCCCGACCATAACACCTGCGTTGAGATACTTGTGTATCAGCGATATGACCCGGCCGTCCTTGATGGGCTCTCCCAACAGCTGTATCAGCTTGCTGTGGCTGACCGTGTCGAAGAACTTCTCAAGGTCGAGGTCTACGCAGTATCTATAGCCTCCGTTGATGATTTCCTGCGCTTTCCGCAACGCTTGGTGCGCGCTCCGTCTCGGTCGGAAGCCGTAACTCGTCTCCGAGAACTTCGGTTCGTACACCAGGCTCAGCACCTGAGCAATGGATTGCTGGATGACGCGGTCTACTACGGTGGGTATGCCGAGCTGTCGCGTCTTCCCTCCATCTTTGGGTATCTCTACCCTCCTTACGGGATTGGGGCGGTAGCGTCCGCCAAGCAGACTTTCAGTCAGTTCATCCTTGTGTTCACGCAGATATGGTAGCAGTTGGTCTACTTCCATTCTGTCGATTCCACCTCTCCCCTTGTTGGCCTTGACTTGTCTGTACGCTCTGTTAAGGTTGTCGGGAGTGAGGATATATTCCAACATCCTGTCTGACGATAGTTGCACTTCTACGAGTTCGTCTCCAACTATCCCAATCAAAGTAGGCGCTCCCTCATACCTTTCGCGTTCCGCGCTATTCTTCCGAGGGCAGCTTTCTTCCGTTTTCTGCTTTTCTCCTTTCATCGGGTATATAAAGTTTTGCTCGTTTGGTTAGGTTTTGCCCTTCGCCAACGCCCACGAGCTTTAAGGCGACGGCTACTATGGCATCTGCTGACTTCTGTGGGTTCGTTGTTACTGCTTGCCTTATGGCTCGCCCCACAGACATCCCCGATTAAGAACATAATCTTTCAGTCTTATACTCCCTTGATTTACTCGCGTCAGTCCGGATAGCTATCGGGCTTCGGCTTGTTAGGCAGCCTTACCCCTGACTTTGAGCCTTGTATCAAGGTTCTGTGCGTGGAGCCAGACTTTTGCCTACGGCTTCCTTCAGATTCGGAGTCGCCTCCGACACCCTTGCTTTCGGCTATGCGCTTCCCGCTATCGGGGCGCGCTCGGGACTTTCACCCGTTAGATTATGCCCATGTCGGGCGAACCCATAAAAAAATGAGGATTTCGATGTCTCGAGATCCCCATTTTTTTATTGAACTGTGATTTCAGCCGAAAACTAAATGTTTCAGTCTTCGATGGCAGCCTGCGCCGCAGCTACGCGGGCGATGGGCACGCGATAGGGCGAGCAGCTTACGTAGTTCATGCCGAGCTTGGCGCAGAACTTAACGCTGGAAGGTTCGCCGCCATGTTCGCCGCAGATTCCGACCTTGAGTTCGGGCTTGACGCTGCGGCCTTTCTCTACGCCCATGCGTACAAGCTGTCCCACGCCTTCCTGGTCGAGGACCTCGAAAGGATCGGTCTTGATGATGCCGTGCTCCTTGTAGAATTTGAGGAACTTGGGTGCATCGTCGCGCGAGAATCCGAATGTCATCTGCGTGAGGTCGTTGGTACCGAAGCTGAAGAAGTCGGCCACGCTTGCGATCTCGTTGGCGGTGAGGGCTGCGCGGGGTACCTCTATCATGGTGCCTACGAGGTAGGGCAGAGATTCGCCCTGCTCCTCGAATACCTTTCCGGCCGTGGTGTTGATGACGTTGGCCTGGTGCTGGATTTCCTTGAGGGAGCCCACGAGAGGTATCATGATTTCAGGGTGTACGTCAATGCCGCGACGCTTGCATGCGAGTGCGGCCTCTATGATGGCACGCGTCTGCATCTCGGTGATTTCGGGGTATGTGATGCCGAGACGGCAACCGCGATGACCGAGCATGGGGTTGAACTCCTCGAGGCTGTCCACCTTGGCCTTAACGTCGGCGAGAGAGAGGCCGAGCTTGTCGGCGAGCTCCTTCTGAGTGGCGGTCTGGTGGGGCACGAACTCGTGCAGAGGCGGATCAAGCAGGCGGATTGTCACGCCGAAACCGTCCATAGCCTCGAAGATGCCCTCGAAGTCGCCGCGCTGCATGGGCAGAAGCTTGGCCAGCGCTATGCGGCGGCCTTCTTCGTCGCTTGCGAGAATCATCTCACGGACGCTGTCAATACGATCGCCCTCGAAGAACATATGCTCGGTGCGGCACAGTCCTATGCCCTGTGCGCCGAATGTGCGGGCCTGGCGGGCATCGCGCGGAGAATCGGCATTGGTGCGTACGAGAGTCTTGGTGTACTTGGCTGCGATGTTCATGATGCTGCCGAAGTCGCCGCTGAGCTCAGGCTCGGTAGTGGGTACCTGACCGTCATAAACCTCGCCGGTGGAACCGTTGAGCGAGATCCAGTCACCCTCATGGTAAACCTTGCCGCCCATTTCTACGGTCTTATCCTTATAATCGATCTTAATTTCTCCGGCACCGCTGACGCAGCACTTGCCCATGCCGCGTGCTACAACGGCTGCATGGCTTGTCATGCCGCCGCGCATCGTGAGGATGCCTTGGGCTACGGCCATACCGCGAAGGTCTTCGGGAGAAGTCTCGATGCGCACAAGCACAACCTTGCGCTTCTTCTCTGCCCATGCCTCGGCTTCCTCGGCGTTGAACACGATCTGGCCGGCGGCTGCACCGGGAGATGCGGGAAGACCCTTGGCCACAACCTTGGCACGCTTAAGGTCGGCCTTTGCGAATACCGGGTGAAGCAGCTCGTCAAGCTTCTGCGGCTCCATGCGCAGGAGCACAGTCTTGTCGTCAATCTCGCCGGCACGGAACAGATCCATGGCTATCTTCACCATGGCTGCGCCGGTGCGCTTGCCGTTGCGGGTCTGAAGCATCCACAGCTTGCCGTCCTGGATGGTGAACTCCATGTCCTGCATGTCCTTGTAGTGGGCTTCGAGATTGTCGGCAATGCGGAAGAGTTCCTGGGCGCAATCGGGCATCGACTCCTCAAGCGAGGGGTACTTTGCTTTGCGCTCTTCTTCGCTGATGCCCTGGAGAGCAGCCCAGCGGCGCGAGCCTTCGATAGTGATCTGCTGCGGTGTGCGGATACCGGCCACCACATCCTCGCCCTGAGCGTTGATGAGGTATTCGCCATTGAAGATATTCTCACCGGTGGCTGCATCGCGCGAGAATGCCACGCCGGTAGCGGAATTGTCGCCCATGTTGCCATAAACCATGGCCTGCACATTAACGGCAGTACCCCACTCTTCCGGAATCTGGTTCATTCGGCGATAGAGGATAGCACGCTCGTTCATCCAGCTGTCGAATACGGCGCAGATACCGCCCCAGAGCTGTTCCCATGCGTCTTCGGGGAAGTCCTTGCCGGTATATTCCTTGACAGCGCCCTTGAAGAGACGCACAAGCTGCTTGAGGTCGTCGACATTGAGCTCGGTGTCAAGCTTGATGCCTTTCTCCTCCTTGACCTTGTCCATAATCTCCTCAAAAGGATCGATGTCGGTCTTGCTCTTGGGCTTCATGCCGAGCACCACGTCGCCGTACATCTGCACGAAGCGGCGATAGCTGTCCCATGCGAAACGGGGATTGCCACTCTTGGTGGCGAGGCTCTCCACGGTAGCGTCGTTCATGCCGAGGTTGAGGACGGTATCCATCATGCCGGGCATGGAGGCGCGGGCACCGGAGCGCACGCTCACAAGGAGAGGATTGGCAGGATCGTTGAACTTCTTGCCGGTAAGGGCTTCGACGTGGGCCACAGCCTTTTCGACATCGCTCTTTATGCGTTTCACTACTTCGTCCTTGCCGAACTGTGTATACTCGGTGCAGACTTCGGTTGTAATAGTGAAACCGGGAGGAACGGGCATGCCCAGCAGATTCATTTCCGCCAGGTTTGCGCCTTTACCGCCGAGAAGATTTCGCATCCCGGCATCGCCTTCGGCTTTACCGTCGCCGAACGTGTAGACTCTTTTCATTGGATTATCAATATTAATTTATAGTAGATTTTACTCTAATTATGGTCATTAGGTTCTGCAAAATTATAAAAAAAACGCCAATAACGAAAGTTTAAAGCCTTTTTGATGTGAGATATAATATTTTTTATATCTACGGGCATCAGTCCGAACTGGCTATCAGCTCAAGACCGGTACGCTCGTGCAGCCCGAACAGCAGATTCAGCAGGTGCACCGCATTGCCGGCAGAGCCTTTCAGCACAGGATCCAGCACCGATGTAACCCTCAGAGTATCGCCGTCTTTATCGAGATGCAGCATACACTTGTTGGTGCCGGCCACATCACGCGTATCCACCGGCTCGGCGCTTACATATGTGAAGTTATGGTCTTCGTAGAATTTCTCATACAGCGGACGCAGTTCGCCGATGCTTACAGGGCATTGCATGCTTACCACAGCCATCATGCCGTCGGCACCCCCGCAACGCATCTCGACAATGTCAAGGGGCTGCGCGAAACTGCTCTGAACCGTGCGCAGCACCGACACTATCTCCTCGCATTCGGGTATATGCCCCATGCCTCTGTGCGATATGGCACGCGTGGCTCCTACGCCGATTGCGGCGGCAACCGATACCGGCGCATTCAGCAACAGATGCTTTGCCAGAGGCAGCAAGGCCAGTTCCACGGCCATTGACAACGACGAGATGCAGCATGCGCGCCTGGCGCCGCGCACAAGCGCCTTGCGGTTCAGTTCGCAAAGACCGTACACGCAATCACCGTCCGGCTCGTATGCCCCCATCTCTATAACACGGACATCCTCCGGACTGACAGCCGTGGCGTCAAGGAATTCCGGGGCTACCGGCACGCTGGAACAGTTGATTATGACGTCGACTGGTGCCAGCGCGAGGCGTCCGAACTGCAGGTCGGTATCACCTGAAATGCCACGCACGAATGCCGACAGAGGCCCCTGAGCTACACTGCTCTGGGCCCAGGCCAGTTCAACGTCGGGATGATGCAGAAGAATACGCACCAGTTCGGCACCATGGGCCGATGCGGCTTCAAGGATTCCAACTTTAATCATGTTTCAGTATATTTTGCGAAATTTCTTCATAGATAAGGTCAGTGGCACCAATATTGTCCTTTATGTATTTCCCGGCCTTTGCGCCGCAGGCCCGACGCATCGCGGGATCATCATATAGTCGCGTCAGGATGGCGCGTCCCTCCCCCGCATCGTGCATGCACATACCTCCGCAGCATTCAATCAGGTCTCCGGCCTCCTTGAATTTGGAATGATTGGGACCGAATACCACCGGTCTGCCGTATACGGCGGCTTCGTTGAGGTTGTGTATCCCCACGCCGAATCTGCCACCTATCAGGGCTGCGTCGCCATAGCGGTACAGACTGCTCAGCAGGCCGAAGCAGTCCACTATTATATAACGTGCATCAGACGCCGGAACGGCGCCTTTCTTAAGCTCGGAGTATAGTATCGCCCCTTCGCCAAAGCGTCGGAGCAGAGCTTCCAGACGCCTGCCGTCGAATTCATGCGGCGCACAGATTGCCTTGGCACCCGTCATGCGGGCCGCCTTGGGCGACCTGACGGCGGCCAGACGCACCGCAGCGCTATATGCCGCGATTCCGGCATTATAGAAAGGATTCATTCGTCGGCAGGATGGATTCTCTCTACAGCGGTCTCTATACGGCGCACCGTTTCCTCGCGGCCCATAAGTTCGGTGATGTCAAACATATGCGGCCCCTTGCACTCGCCCACCACAGCCAGACGGAAAGCGTTCATCACATTGCCGAGGTGGTATTCCTTTTCGGCGATCCAGCCGAGTATCTGCGGTTCAAGAGCCGCCGAAGCGAAATCACCGGCCGCATTGAGTTTCCCGACGAGCTCCCGCATAATACGGGGAGTATCGGCACTCCAACGTTTCTTCACGGCTTTCGGGTCATATTCCTCCGGCGCCACGAAGAAGAAACGCGCATGCTCCCAAAGCTCGCTCACGAAGTTGACGCGGCTCTTCACCATCGCTACAGCCCGACGGATGTACTCGTCGCTGAATGCCTCGGGGTTCACGCCGTGTTCAAGCATGACAGGCTTGAAAAGCTCTGCCAGACGGGCGTCATCCATAGCCTGGATGTACGTATGGTTGAACCATTTGCCCTTCTCAAACGCGAACTTCGCGCCACTCTTGGAGCAATGATGGAAGTCAAATTTGGCGATAAGTTCGTCTATCAACATCACTTCCGTATCGTCGCCGGGATTCCAGCCCAGCAAAGCCAGAAAATTCACTACAGCCTCCGGCAGATAGCCGCTTTCACGATAGCCTGACGACACATTGCCGCTTTTGGGGTCATGCCATTCAAGGGGGAATACGGGGAAGCCGAGCCTGTCGCCGTCGCGTTTGCTAAGTTTGCCTTTACCGTCGGGCTTGAGCAGCAGCGGCAGATGCACAAACTGCGGCATGGTATCCGTCCAGCCGAATGCCTCATACAGCAACACATGCAACGGAGCCGACGGCAGCCACTCTTCTCCGCGGATGACATGACTCACAAGCATCAGATGGTCGTCGACAATGTTTGCTAAATGATAGGTAGGCAGGTCGTCGGCGCTCTTATACAGCACCTTGTCGTCAAGAATATCGCTCTTTATGACAACCTTGCCGCGGATAAGGTCGTCCACCTCCACATCGCGTCCGGGTTCCACAAGGAAACGAACCACGTAAGGCGTACCGCCGTCAAGCAAAGCCTTCACTTCATCTGCCGGCATGGAAAGAGAGTTGCGCATCTGCATTCTTGTCGATGCATCGTACTGGAAATTGGCTACCTCTCCTCGCTTTGCTTCCAGTTCGGTCGGCGTATCGAAAGCGTAATACGCCTTACCTGCATCCAGAAGCTGCTTCACATACCTACGGTATATGTCGCGGCGTTCGCTCTGTCGGTACGGTCCGTAGGGGCCGCCTTCCCGCACGCCCTCGTCTATGCCTATGCCGAGCCATGCCAGAGCTTCGTTAATATAATCCTCCGCACCGGGTACAAAGCGCTGTGAGTCGGTATCCTCTATGCGAAGAATCATCTTGCCACCGTTACGACGCGCAAAAAGATAGTTAAACAGTGCCGTGCGCACACCGCCTATATGCAGAGGCCCCGTAGGAGACGGAGCAAATCTCACTCGAACTTCTCGTTCCATTGTATATGATGTGTTTATCTTATATTAATTACGCAAAATTAGTAAAATTTTCCCAACCAGCCAAAAATGGAAGGACCATGCCACCGACTGATATGGTGCAATATGTCAAAACCCCAAAACTACTCCAGGTTCAACCGGGACCACGAAAAGCGGGAAAAATAGCTAATGAATCAGCAAATATCAAAAAATCAGAATACTTACATAAACTTTAACTCATTTTCAAAAGAACTTTAACGCTCTGAGAGTGTTGTATTAGTAAAGAGCAGCAATAAGTTACGAGAATATTGAATTATTGAGCAAAGCAAAGATTTACGTTTTACATTAGCAAATCAGTTTTGCAAAATCAGAATCCCAAATGTAAACTTTGGCAAGTTTTGTAATTGTAAATTTGTATTTACGCTATGAATTTCGATTCAATTTCGCAAATTACAAATTATAATTTTACAACTCAAAACAATTTACAAATTAGTAATCAGCAAGTATTAACATTTATTTATATTATCAGTAACTAATTGATACTCATGCCTATTATACCTAATTATTATATTAAAGGTTTAGAATATTATACAACCACACCTCTTTCATCAACCAACCTACCCCTTTCGTTGATTTTACACTTTAAATTCTATTTATAAATATTATCATATCACGATACTTACACCAAACAACCCATCCTTAAGAAAACATAACTTCTCACTATTCCATTTGTAAACGCACAATTAATTCTCAAAACAAAACAATAAATTTCTAATCTTAAATTTGGAATTTACAATTATTCTCTTTACATTTGCATATCCAAAAATTTGCATTCCTTATTAGCATTTATAACCAATTTTATGGATATCGCAACACGCCTCCGCCAGTTTATGACTGCTAAAAATATAGCAAGTTCGCAGTTTGCCGACAGTGCCGACATTCCACGTCCTACTCTGTCTCAGCTGTTAAACGGCAGAAATAAAAAAATCAGCAATGAGCTTATAGCAAAAATTCACGAGGCGTTTCCCTCGCTTAACGTGTTATGGCTGATGTTTGGCGAAGGACAGATGGAAGTTAATCCGAATACGCGATTCTCAGAGCCTCAAATCAAGCCCGAAACTGCACCTTCACAAGCACAGGAGCCACGTTATGAGGCTGTTCTGATAGCCCATGCGCCGGAATATCCCGACAAACAACCAAGAGGCAACCAGAATCAGGACAGCAACAATAACGTGTCATCGCAGTACAATCAGCCGCGCAACAGCCCCGAACGACCGATCTCGGCCGAAGCGATGCAGGCGCTGAACAATGCCGGAGTACGCATGGGCGATACAGCCCGCGTGCAACAGATAATGGTGCTGTACACCGACGGTCGATTCGAGACGTTCCGTCCCGAATAACATCTCGGCGGTTTCCGGCCGGATTATATATGCTTTACTATCCTCGCCGGATTGCCCACGGCCACTACATTGTCGGGCAAATCTTTCGCCACCACCGAACCGGCACCGATGACGACATTATTGCCGATGGTGACTCCCGGAAGAATTGTGACGCTTCCCCCTATCCACACATTATCGCCTATCGTCACAGGCTCGGCCCATTCCGTGAATTTCGCCCTCTCTGTCGGATCGAGGGGATGACAGGCTGTGTAGATACTGACATTCGGTCCGATGAAAGCATGGTCGCCTATGGTTACGCGCGCTTCATCCAATACCGTAAAATTGAAGTTGGCGATAAAATCCTCGCCTACGTGAATATTACAGCCGTAGTCGCAGCGGAACGGCTGATTGATTGTGACGCGCTCGCCGCATGATCCCAACAGACCGCGCAGAATCTCGGTCAGACGCCCGGCATCATCCGGTGCCGTTTCGTTGTATTCCTTGATTATTACGCGCGTACGCACAAGCAAATCATAAAACTCACGCCTGCCGGCCTCATATGGTTCGCCGTTCAGCATTTTCTGCCATTCAGTCTCAAAGTCATTCATATCGCTTCTATCCTGCTATCACTACGCGCAGATTTTCCGGCCGCAGATAGCGTTCCGCTACTTCGGCGATTTCTTCGGATGTGATTTGTGCCGTAATCCGTTCCTGGTTTTTAAAATATCCGTCCGGCAGCCCGACAATAAGCTGCGTGATGTACTGGTCGCCGCTTGCGATGGCATTGTCCATCATGGAAGCAATTCTCGTCTGCTCATACAGCCGCATACGCAGGAGTTCGTCGCGGTCGAGGGGCACTGTCGCCATACGCCGCAGCTCGCCCTTCAGTTCGTCAAGAAGCCGTTCGGTATAGCCCGGCGCACATTGGGCTGAAATCTCCACATAACCGCCCTCATGCGTACCGTTCAGGCAGGCCGATATGCCGTAGGTCAGACCTTTGTCCTCACGGATATTCCGCATCAGCCGACTGCCGAAGAATCCGCCGAGAGCCGTTACGGCGATACGCAGCGGCAGGTAGTCTGGATGACTGCGGCCTATCACCGGCAGCATACACACCACAGCACTCTGCTCGGCCCCGGGACATTCGATATGCTTCAGCTGTGGCGACTCGGCTACGTATGGCCGGATATCAGGCACCGTACGCACTCCGTCGTTCAGCGAGTCGGCCATTGCCATGACAGCCGACTCAAGCTCCGGAGTCACCCCTCCGCTTAGGAATACATCCACATTCGGAGCCGCGAATATCCGGCCGATGGATGCCATGATTTCCTGCTCGCCCACCCGTTCAAAATCTTCCGGCACCGGTTTCCGGGCCGTGGCGTGACTGCGTCCCGCTATAAGGCCGAAGCATGCCTGCGTGGCGATAGTGCTTACGCGCTTCAGTTCGCAGGCGCACTGCGACATCAGCATCGCGCGTACTGACTCCATGCGCTTGACCGTGAACGACGGTTCACGGAGCAATGCGGAAAATACCGGCAGCAGCTCGGGCATCGCACCGGCCATGGCGGTAATGTCCAGACGGGTAAAATGGTCGGAGCAACGACCCACTATGCTGGATCCGTTGAAGTCTATGATTTCGGCGGTGGTATCGGCATCAAAACTCACGGAACCTTCGGCGAGTATTTCGGCTGTCATGATGGCCGAGGCATGCGACTGTGCCTCGACTTTGCCTCCCCGCCCCACAGCACACAGCCTCACGAGGCGGCATGAACTGTCGGCCATTACGTGCAGGCGTGTGCCGCGGCCGCATTCGATTACTCGTTCCGGCGGAAGCGCCATACGCCCGAACGGTCTGACGGGCGGAGCTATTCTGCGATCAAGGTCGGTCATGATTTCTCCAAGAGGCGGCGCGCCTCTTCCAAGTCGGCCGGCGTGTCTATACCCACTGTCACCACATCCGACTCCGCGGTCTTGATTTTCAATCCGGCCTGCAGCCACCGCAACTGCTCGAGGCTTTCAGCCTTTTCCAGAACTGACGGCGGCAAATCCGTTATGCGGCGCAGAACGGCGCTACGGTAGGCGTACAGCCCGATGTGGATATAATATTGCACCGACGAGGGCCAGTTCTCCGGCTCCACGCCGCGGCAATATGGTATTACGAAACGTGAGAAATACATGGCATATCCCCTGTCGTCGGTCACCACTTTCACCTTGTTGGGGTCGGCGAGTTCTTCATAGCTGCCGGCAAACGGTCTTACCACGGTGGCGATGTCTGTCCCCTCGTCCGAGAAGCAGGCGGCCAGTGCGCGCAGTTGCGAAGGCTGCACGAATGGCTCGTCACCCTGGATGTTCACCACCACGTCGGCCTCGATGCCGCAACGGTCGTAAGCCTCGCGCACGCGGTCCGTACCGCTGCGATGCGCCGGCGATGTCATCACGGCCCGGCCACCGAAGCTTTCCACGGCATCCGCTATCCTTTGGTCGTCGGTAGCGACCACCACGTCGTCGAAAACTTCCGCGGCACGTTCGCACACCCATCGTATGACGGGTTTGCCGCCGAGCATAGCCAGGGGCTTGCCCGGAAAACGGGTTGAGGCATAGCGCGCCGGGATTATTGCCATTATTCTCATTTCGTCCTTTTCTTGAAGTAGCGCGGAGCTATGAAAGCGCCCGCCACGAGGTATACATAATATGAATAGAGTCGCCACACAATGGCGAGCAGCAACGCCAGACTGACGTTGCCTATCAGGTCGCCGTAATAGTTGGAGAACAGCCACTCGCTCACTCCGCTACCGCCGGGAGTGGGACTTACCATAAGCACGACCCACACCACGAACTGGCGCCCGAACACAAGGAAACCGTCGGCCGACGGCACGAAGCCCCAGAAGAGGGCATTCACCACGAGGTAACGCGAGAACCATGACACGACGGTGGCGCCGAACACCTGCGCCCACCATTTCAGAGAGCATTTCCGCAGGGTCTCGGACGTAGTCACCATATTGGCTGTCATATGGTCGATCTTCGGCTGCAGCTTACGCAGGAAACGGAGGCCGAAAAACTTATGCATGGCCGAAGCCACGGCGTGCGGCCGCCATAGCGTTCCAGTGTACAGGAGACCGGTATAAAGAACGATGACGGTATATACGGTCCAGAATATGACTTTCACGCTGCCGAGCACTGCGCCGCCGTCGCCGAAAAGCTGGTCGAATGGAATGCTCAGCACTATCACCGGACAGAAAACCACAAAGAACAGTTCGTCGAGCATAAGTGTGGTAAGCGTCAGCGTCGTGGCGCGCCCCACGCTCAGACCCTCGCGGGTGAGATAGAAGATGGCCGCCGGACTGCCTCCCACGGCCGATGGAGTGATGGCTGAGGTGAACGCGCACATCAGGTCGACCTGAAAGGCCCTCTTCCAACTGATGTCGCCGTTGGTGATAGCATGGAAACGCCATGTCAGACCGAAATCACGACCGCCCACGGCTAATGCCGCCAGCAGAAGGCACGCCACCGTGCGTGTGTCGAAGGTGATACCGCGCAAGGCCTCGGGATTGAATTCGCGGGAGAACATCCATATCACCACGCCTATGCCTATGGCGGTAGCGAGGAGTACCTTCCAGCCTGTCCTGCGGATGTCGGAATTCATGATTTGGCGGCACGAAGTGTTTCCACGAGCACCCTCGCAGCTTCCACGGGATCTTCGGCGTCGGCGATAGCAGCACTTACAGCAATACCCGAGGCGCCGGCCACTATGACCTCGATAGCCTCGTCGGGAGTATATTCCCCGGAGGCGACGATGGGCAACTGCGAACCGCCCTCGCGGACATCGGCGACAATTTTCTCTATCTGCGCGGGCGTCAGGCCGGGCGTCAGTGTGGCATAGTCGATATCGAGATTCTGCACACGCAAAATGTCGGAGGCTGAGGCCACCTCGATTCCGATTATAGCCTCGGCGCCGAGTTCTTCGCGCACTTTGGCGGCTTCGGCAGCCTTTGCGCCGCGCAGCTGCACACCGTGCAGACCGGCCTCACGGGCTGCCTCGGGACAGTCCACTACCGTCAGAAATGTGCCTGTCTCCACGCACAATTCCTTCAGTTCAAGGGCCGTAGCCCGTATGAAGTCTTCCGAGCAGCCGGGCAGGTCAAGTTCCACCCACCGGCATTCTCCCTCTATGGCCATCCGGGCCAGTTCGGCCACAGAGTATTTATCATTGATTCGTGCTATGAACTGTAACATGTTTGCAAAAATACAAAATAATACATTATAAAACGAACAGCCGATGCAAAAAGTGCATTTGCCATCGCAATGGCATGGGAAAGCGAAAGGTCAAAACCCGCATATGAGGCTTTGACCTTTCGCTTTTATCTTTTGTGGAGATGAATCACTGCATCCCCGATACGGTCACGTTGCGGTCGATTTTCGACACAAGGCCCTGGAGCACCTTGCCCGGACCGAGTTCCACGAACTCGGTGGCACCGGCGGCAATCATGTTGCGCACGGTCTGCGTCCAGCGCACGGGTGCGGTGAGCTGTGCAATAAGGTTGGCCTTGATCTCGGCGGGATCGGTGTGAGGCAGCGCGTCCACATTCTGGAAAACGGGGCATACGGGCACATGGATTTCGGTGGCGGCGATTGCCTCGGCAAGTTCGGCACGCGCAGGCTCCATGCAGGGCGAGTGGAAGGCACCGCCCACCTTAAGCTTGAGGGCACGCTTGGCACCGGCGGCAAGCAGCTTCTCGCAGGCGGCGTCGATGGACTCGATTTCGCCAGAGATTACAATCTGACCCGGGCAGTTGTAGTTGGCGCAGACCACCGTGCCGGGAACTTCGGCGCAAACAGCCTCCACAGTCTCGTCAGGCAGGGCGAGCACGGCAGCCATAGTGCTGGGCTTAAGCTCGCATGCGCGCTGCATGGCGTGTGCGCGGGCTGCTACCAGCTTGAGGCCGTCGGCAAAGTTCATGGCTCCTGCCGATACCAGTGCGGAGAATTCTCCGAGCGAGTGGCCGGCCACCATGTCGGGACGGAATTCGTCGCCGAGGCTCTTGGCGAGGATTACGGAATGGAGGAATATTGCAGGCTGGGTGACTTTTGTCTGACGGAGGTCTTCGTCCGTGCCGGCAAACATCAGATCGGTGATTCTGAAACCCAGGATATCGTTAGCCTGTTCAAAGAGGTCGTGGGCCATTGCGTTCTCGTCGTAGAGATTCTTGCCCATGCCTACGAACTGCGCTCCCTGACCGGGAAATACGTAAGCTTTCATATGAAAAAATTTATAGTGATTCTCAATTCGGCTGCAAAGTTACTCACTTTTCACGAAAATATGCTTATCTTTGCTCTGAAAATCATCATCAATTATGTCAACGACTGCATTCATACCTCTGTTTTTAGGCAATTTGCGCGGCTGGGAGTGGCTTATCATCCTGCTGCTCGTACTGCTCCTCTTCGGCGGCAAGAAGATTCCCGAGCTGATGCGCGGCCTCGGCAAGGGCGTCCACAGCTTCAAGCAAGGCATAGAGGAAGCCAAGGACGAGATCAACAGGCCGGTCGAGCGCGACGACAGCGATAAAAAGGAATAAACCGTGGCCTCAGGTAAGGGCGACAACGGCAGTCCTGCTGCCGAAATGACATTCTGGGACCATCTGGACGACCTGCGCGCCGTGCTGGTGCGCATAGCCGTCGTCGTGGGCGTACTGGGTATTGGCGCATTCATAGCCATGCCGTGGATTTTCGACCACGTGATCATGGCTCCGTGCCGTCCCGACTTCTGGTTGTACGGATTCCTCGACACAGCCGGCGCAGGCGCGGAAAAGCCCATGCATGTCGAGATAGTGAGCGTGGAACTGACCTCACAGTTCTTCACGCACATGTCGGCTGCCTGCTGGACAGCCTTCGTGGTTGCTTTTCCTATTATTATATATCTGCTCTGGACTTTTGTCGCGCCGGCACTCTACGACAACGAGAAACGCGGCATGCGCAAGGCCTTCGTACTGGGCAACGCCATGTTCTATCTCGGAGCCGCCATGGGCTACGGTTTTGTATTCCCGGTGTGCCTGCGCTTCCTGTCTTCATACAGTCTCAGCGACACTATCACGCCAATAGTGTCGCTGGACAGCTACATGGAGAATTTCTTTACTATAGTCCTGCTGATGGGCGCCGCTTTCGAGCTTCCGCTGCTGGCATGGCTGCTCGGCTGCATGGGGCTGCTGCACCGTTCGTTTTTCCGCCGCTACCGCCGGCACGCCATCGTAGGACTGATGATTGTGGCCGCCCTCATCACTCCCACGGGCGACCCGTTCACTCTCTTCGCAGTGTTCATCCCCATCTATGCGCTGTGGGAGTTCAGCGCGTCATTGGTTAAGCCGTAATTAGAGCCGGCTCTATGCCATACCCGGCAGCAGCATGGTCGAGGCGGTTGCACACGCTATCGCGCAACGGTTCGCCATGTTGAACATCACGATAGAACCGCCGATGAACAGCACCTCCAGCACCACAAGCGCGATTATCAGTCCTACCGAGTTGCAGCGCCACCTGAACAGCGAGGCGCCCGTGCCGCATACTATCCCGATGCACGGCACTACTATCGATAAGGCGAGGAAGAGCATGAACACAAGCATGTAGGCGGCTTTCGGCATCGCCGTCGTACCGACAATCTCGTAAAGCAGACCGAAACTGTCGTAGCCGAGTCCGAGCACCATCACGGCAACTACCACAACCAGGAACACCGCGGCGCCGAGAAGTCCGAGCGCTCCTATGCCGAACAGGCAGCCGAGTATCACTTTGCCGAGAAGCCGCATGCCCTTGCCGAGAAGGACACCGAAACTGTCGCTGCCGTCGTCCGACGCAGGACTGTTGTAAGGAGGAGGCGTCACCGTGGAGTCGTCAAGCACCGTGCGCCCTACTCCGTCCACCGTCACCGGCCGCCCCTGCATCTCCAATATGCGGCGCGACGTACTGGCCGGCGGTATCACCATCCATGCTATAAGGTAAATCACGCATACGGGTACCAGGTATGAAAACAGCGCGATCACAACTATCAGCAATCGCATGATGTTGCAGTTCCAGCCCAGAAACTCCGCCAAACCGCTTATCACACCGCCGAGCACGGCATGGCGCGTGTCGCGGTAAAGGCGCTTGTTGGGCGTATTGAAACTGATGAAGGGCTTGGACTCCGCATCCTCGGCTTCTGCCGGGCGCCCCTCGTCGTCAATGATCTGCTCGGGACGTCCCATGCGCTCGATCACTTCATTGACATCGTAGATTGTCACGACCTTAGGACCGTCGGCCATTTTCTCGTCGAATATCTCTCCCACGCGCGCCTCGATGTCGGCACTTATCTCCACACCCTCCGAGCCGGGAAACGATTCACGCAGCTGCGTAAAGTATTTTTGCAGCAGTCCGTAGGCGTCCTCGTCGATATTGTACACCTTGCCGTTGATGTTTGCAGGAAATGTTCTTTTCATTATAGTTAATTGTTTTGTAAATGATTTACTGAATGGTTGATTTCGGCCCAGGCTTCGTCGAGACAGCGGAGGGCGGCAGCGCCGGATGGTGTCAGCGTATAGTACTTGCGTGGCGGACCCGACGGCGATTCCTCCCAGCGGTAGGCCAGCAGACCGTCGTTTTTCATGCGCGTTAGCAGCGGATACAGCGTTCCCTCCATCACGATGAGCCTCGCCTCTTTCAGGCGCTCTATCATCTGGGAAGCGTAGGCGTCGCCATGCTGAAGGAGGAGCATGACGCAGTACTCAAGCATCCCCTTGCGCATTTGTGATTTTACATTCTCAATGTTCATTATTTCTTGTCTTTTTTATGCAGGGACAGGCGTCCCGTTCTATCATGCCGCAAATTTAGTCACAACAAGGTACTTTGCAATACATAGTACCTATATTTAACTTTATTTTAACATATATGCGAATTTATGTTAATTAAACATTTTGCCATTAAACTATCATCCCTAAACGGCGTCTTATTAATAACTGCTTCAAAAACACCACTCGGAAGAACGAGTAAAACAATTATACTTTCCGAAGAAATAAAGAGGTGCCGACTCGTGAAGAATCGGCACCTCTTATTTGTCAGTCTCGCGGATTATACGTAATTTTGAATCACCAAAATAAAACGGAGGTTCACTCGTTAATAACGTATGAAAAAGACTCTGATAATAGGCTCATTGCTGGCAGCTACGGCACTCTGCGGTTGCGGAGGTGCCAAACTGAGCACCGCCAACGAGCAGCTGGCGCGCGGCGAGTATTTCGACGCGTCGAAAACCTATCGCAAAATATACAACAAACTCACCAAACGCGAGGAACGACCGCTGCGCGGCGAGGTTGCGTTCCGCATGGGCGAATGTCACGAAAAGCTCAACCAGTATGCCCGCGCATCGGCGGCCTATCAGAATGCGCGCCGCTATGGCTACGCCGACTCCACGCTCACGCTGCGCATAGCGCGCATGCTGCATGCCGAGGGCAAATATGCCGCCGCGGTAAAGTCCTACGAGGAGTATCTCAAATACCACCCCGACGACAAATCGGCGGCCGACCGTCTGGCCGGCGCCCGCATGGCCGCGGCGAAAAGTCCGGCCACACGCTATGTCGTCAAGCAGCCCAAGCTTTTCAACACGCGCAGGGCCGACTATGCCCCGATGTATCTCTCCGAACCTCAGGACCAGCTGTTCTTCACTTCCACAACGGAGAAGGCGCTCGGCACGCAGAAAAGCGAAATCACGGGAATGAAGAACGGCGACATATGGTTCGCAACCAAGAACGAACGGGGCGAATGGCAGCGCCCGCAGGCGGTGGAGGGCGAACTGAACACGGAGTTCGACGAGGGCATAGTAAGTTTTACGCCGGACGGACAGACCATGTACCTCACCCGCGCGCGCCGCGAGCCCAACGCTCCCACCGGCGTGGAAATCTACACCTCGCAGCGTTCCGAAGCGAAATGGAGCGCCGCGGTGAAATATGAGATAACAGCCGACACTCTCAGCAGCTACGGTCATCCTGCCGTGTCGCCCGACGGGCAGTGGCTCTACTTCAGCAGCGACATGCCGGGCGGCAGCGGAGGTCTTGACATATGGCGCGTCAACCTGAAGGAGCGAGTCGGCTCGCTGGAGAACCTCGGCGAATGGATCAACACACCCGGCAACGAGTCGTTCCCCTACGTGCGCACCGATTCCCTGCTCTATTTCGCCAGCGACGGTCATCCGGGCTACGGCGGCCTTGACCTGTTCTGCGCACGGCTCACGAAGTCGGGCGGTTGGCAGGTCACCAACATGGGGCGGCCGGTCAACTCGCAGGGCGACGACTTCGGCATCACGTTCACGAAAGGCGAAAGCGGATTCTTCAGCAGCAACCGCGGCGACGGACGCGGCTACGACCACATCTATTCTTTTGAACTGCCCGATCTCAAAATCAACATCCAGGGCTGGGTGCTCGACCGCGACGAGGAGCCGGTGCCGAACGCCGTCATACGCATCGTTGGAAACGACGGCAGCAATCAGAAACAGCTTGCCCGCCCCGACGGCAGTTTCTCTTTCCCGCTGCAGCGCGGCGTCAGCTATGTCATGATGGCCGGTGCCAAAGGCTACCTCAACGCCAAGCAGGAGTTCGTGAGCGACATCGCAGAGGAGGACGCCACATACGACGTCGACTTCATACTCGCAAGCATCACCAAACCGGTTGTCATCGACAATATCTTCTACGACTTCGACCGGGCCACCCTGCGTCCCGAAAGCAAGACGGCGCTCGACGAAATGGCACAAGTGCTACGCGACAATCCCAACGTGACTATCGAAATGGCATCGCACACCGACCGCAAGGGCACCGAGGAGTACAATATCGACCTCAGCGGCCGCCGTGCGCGTTCGGTCATCGATTACCTCATAAGCGTCGGCATATCGCCCGACCGTCTGCAATCGCAGGGCTACGGAGAGTCGCGCCCGAAAGCCATCACCAAAAAGCTCGCCCGCGAGTTTCCGCAGTTCAAGGAGGGCGACGTGCTCACCGAGGAATACATTCTGGCACTCCCCGAAGCAGACCAGGAAGTGGCCGACCAGATCAACCGACGCACGGAGTTCCAGGTGCTTTCCATTGACTATCAGATGTACTGATGCGTTTCCGCACTGAAATAGAAGCAAACGTAAATCCGCGGCCCATAACGGCCGACGAACGCCTTGTGTTCCTTGGCTCGTGTTTTGCCGACAATATGGGCACACGGCTTAAGCAATACGGCTTTGACGTGACGTCCAATCCGCTGGGACCGCTTTTCAATCCGGCGTCGCTGGCCTCTGCCGCGGGCCGGGCACTCGACGGCCGCAGATTCGGCAGCGGCGACCTTACGGAGGTCGACGGCACGTGGCATTGTCTCGATGCCGCCGCACGCTACTGTTCGCCGGATTCCGAGGCTTTGCTCCGCGCCCTGAACGACCGCTTCCGGGCGCTCACCGACGCGCTCGCAACCGGAGATTGCACCCTGTTCGTGACGTTCGGCACGGCTTATATATATGAATACGCGACTACCGGCCGCATTGTGGCCAACTGCCACCGCCTGCCGCCCGATAGTTTCGTCCGCCGCCGCATGAGCGTCGACGAAATCACCGCGATGTGGCGCCCCCTCATAGAGCGCCTGCGGCAAAAGAACATACGCACCATATTCACGGTAAGCCCCGTACGGCATGTGGCCGACGGACTCCATGCCAACAACATCAGCAAGTCCATCCTCATGCTTGCCGTCGACGCCCTCGGCGTCGAGTATTTCCCGGCCTATGAGATAGTCTGCGACGACCTGCGCGACTATCGCTTCTACGCCCCGGATCTCAAACATCCGTCCGAAACGGCCGTCGATTATATATACGAGGTTTTTGCCGAAACATATTTCAGTGCGGCGACGAAGGAGACCGCAGCGCGCCGACACGCGCAGTATCTCCGCGAAGCCCACCGCCCACAGCCACCAACCCTATGAAATTTTCGCTCGAAGACATCGCCGGTACCACCGGCGCCCGCATCGAAGGAGCACGCACGGCTCCGACTATAGATTCCCTGCTCATCGACAGCCGCAGCCTTCCGGCCGACAACGGCAGCACAATGTTCATCGCACTGCGCACCGGCAGCGGCGACGGACATCGCTACCTGAAAGAGATGTATCTGCGCGGAATACGCGTGTTCATGGTCGACACAATACCGGACATCATGCGCAGCGTCAGCGACGCCACGTTCCTTGTGGTCGACGATACGATGAATGCCCTGCGCGCGCTGGGCAGTGCGGCACGCGAGGCTTATGCCGGCACGGTGGTGGCTATCAGCGGCAGCCGCGGCAAGACACAGCTTAAAGAGATGCTGCACGCGGCCCTGATGCCGCGCGCATGGCGTTCGCCGCGTTCCTGGAACTCGCAGGTGGGCGTACCGCTGAGCCTCTATGCCGTCGACCCTTCGTCTGAGTATGCAATAATTGAAGCCGGCATCGACAGTCCGGACCAGATGGACACGCTCGCACGGGCAATACGGCCGCACGTGGGTGTGCTCACGGCCATCACCGGCGAGCATGACGCCGGATTCAGCTCGCGCCAACAGAAAATCGACGAGAAATGCCGCCTTTTCGAGGGCTGTCGTTGCGTTGTATGCGACAGCGGCGAACCGGACGCCCCGGCCACGCTGCGCCGCATGTATACGGACATGCGCATAATCGAGCCCTGCGGCAAGGATGAAATAGCTGCCGCTGTGCTTCATGAACTGGGCGTCACGCCTGACGCGACCATGCGCCGGCGCATGGCGGCCGTGCGCGATGTCTCCACACGTATCGACGTGAACGAGGGCAACGGCAGTTGCCTGGTGCTCTTCGACAATTTCACGCCCGACCTCCAGTCGCTCGAAGGAGCGCTGGATTTCATGCAGCGACGTATTACACCCGGTCGCAGCCTCACGCTCGTGTGCGGCGACCTCATGCATGAGCCGGGAGCCGACATTAAGTCGCTATACGGACGTCTGGCCGAACTTATCCACCGCCGCGGCATCAGCCGCCTTGTGGGAGTCGGCCCGGAAATAAGCTCATGCCGCGATGTCTTCAATCCGCTGACGGCGTCGGAGTTCGTCACGGATGCGGCCGACTTCGCCCAGCGCTTCATCAATTCGGATTTCGAGAGAGAACTGATACTCGTTGCGGGCGACCCGGCGCAGATGCGTCCCGTGCGCAACATTCTCGCCAACGCCGCGCACGACACTGTTCTGGAAGTGAATCTCGATGCCATGGTGCACAATCTCAACGTGTTCCGCACATTCGTGCCCCGCAACTGCGGCATAGTGGCGATGGTGAAGGCCTCGGCCTACGGTATAGGCGCCGTAGAGGCGGCCAAGACGCTTCAGAGCCACGGAGCCGCCTGTCTGGCCGTTGCTGTCGTGGACGAGGGCGTCACGCTCCGCGAGGCCGGAATCACTATGCCCGTGATGGTGATGAATCCCATCACCACCAATTTCCGGGCGCTCGTCACCTACAATCTTGAACCGTCGGTTTTCTCGCTGAAAGAACTTGAACGAATAGCGCGTGAGGAGGCCGACAGAATCAATATCCACATCAAGCTCGACACGGGCATGCACCGAACGGGCTTCAGCATGGAGGAACTTCCGGCACTCGCCGAGGCACTGAAGCGTCACAAGCACCTGCACGTGGCTTCGGTATTCTCACACCTTGCCACGGCCGACTGCCTCGACCAGGACGACTACACCGGGATGCAGCTCGAGAATTTCCGCGACATGAGCGATAAACTGGAAAGCCTCATAGGCCGACCGCTGCGCCGGCATGTCCTCAACACGGCCGGAATGATGCGCTTCGGCCACACGCCTTACAGCTACGACATGGGGCGCCTCGGCATCGGCCTGTACGGCATCTCTCCGCTGCCCCCGGGCCACGGAGGCGAGGAACTCGTTCCGGTTGCCACACTCGCCACCACTATCATAGCCCTGCGCCGCTATCCTGCCGGCACAACTGTCGGCTACGGACGCCGAGGCGTTCTCAACCGTGATTCTCTCATAGCCACGCTGCCGATAGGCTACGCCGACGGAATCGACCGTCGCCTCGGCTGCGGCCATGCCTCGTTCCGCGTGCGCGGCACGGAATGTCCTACCGTGGGCAACATCTGCATGGACATGTGCATGCTCGACGTCACCGATGCCGCCGGCGTGCAGCTCGGCGACCAGGTGGAGATCTTCGGCCCGACGCTACCGGTGGAACGCCTCGCCGATACGCTGGGCACTATTCCTTACGAGATACTGACCTCAATATCGCCGCGAGTACGCCGCGTTTATTTCCACGAATAAGGGAAAGCTATTTGTTGATTATCTCGACCTGCTGACGCACCGATTCCTCGTGTATGGCCGAGAGGACGCTGCGCATGAAGTCGGCCGACATCCCGGCGGCCTCGGCGGCCTTCATCTGCCGGTCCATGATTTCGTCATGGCGCCCTATCTGCACCACGGGCATACCGTGCTCTTTCTTGTACCGGCCTATTTCGCGCGACACCCGCATGCGGCGTTCCAGCAGGTCGAGCAGTTCGCCGTCTATTTCGTCGATCTGACGCCGCAGCAGCGCGAGATTCTCGCTTGAGTCGCTGCCTTCGCGCACCACAAGACCTTTCACTATTTCCGCAAGCACCTCGGGCGTCACCTGCTGGTTCTTGTCGCTCCAGGCGGCGTCAGGATTGATGTGACTTTCTACAAACAGGCCGTCGAAACCCATGTCCATAGCCTCCTGCGACAGCGGAGCGATAAGGTCGCGCCGGCCGCCTATATGGCTCGGGTCGCAGAATATGGGGAGCGCCGGATAGCGGCGTCGCAGCTCTATGGGGATGCGCCACTGCGGCATGTTGCGGTAGAGATGTTTGCCGTACACGCTGAATCCGCGGTGTATGGCTCCTATGCGGCGCACACCGGCATTATACAGCCGCTGGAAAGCGCCTATCCACAGTTCGAGATCGGGATTTACAGGGTTCTTCACGAGTACGGGCACATCCCGACCGGATGCTGCGATGGCGTCGGCCACCTCCTGCACGGCAAAGGGATTGGCCGTGGTGCGGGCGCCTATCCACAGTATGTCGGTCCCGGCGTCTAAGGCTTCCTCCACATGGCAGCGTGTAGCCACTTCGGTGGCGGTGAGCATACCGGTACGCTGCTTTACCTCGGCAAGCCACGCGAGGCCCTCGCCGCCTACCCCCTCGAAATCGCCGGGATGCGTGCGCGGCTTCCAGATGCCTGCACGGAACACCTTTACGCCCTCGGCTGCAAGAGCCTCGGCCGTAGCCAGCATCTGCTGCCGGGTCTCGGCGCTGCACGGACCGGCTATCACGGCGGGTCTGCCGCACCCGTCGGGCAATATGTTCTGTATATCCGTCATATCGTCCGCAAATTTACGAATTTTTTCGCAGCGGAGATTCACTCGTCACGAAAACTCGGCAGCGGCAGGCGCGACGGACGCATGAGCACACGCAGCGGCGAACCGAAATTGAAGTAGTTCATGCACCAGTTCATGAACACCATCGCCCTGTTGCGCATGCCCATCAGACTCATAAGATGCACGGCCATCCACACGAACCATGCCGGGAAGCCGCTGAAATGCACGTGCTTCATGTCCACCACGGCACGGTTGCGCCCTATGGTCGCCATGCTGCCCTTGTCGCGGTAGACGAACGGACGGGTGAAGCTGCCGGCATTGAGATTGCGGGCGAGATTTAGTCCCTGCTGTATCGCGGGCTGCGCCATCTGCGGGCATCCGCGGGGGAATCGTTCGTCGGCATGAGCTGCGATGTCGCCTATGGCGTACACGCCGTCCAGACCCTCGACGCGGTTGTACTCGTCCACGGCGAAGCGGCCGCCGCGACCGGCGGTCACGTCTGTGCCGGTCAGCCTGAAAGGCACGCCGGTCACCCCGGCGGTCCATATCACAGTCGAGGCATCTAGCGTGGAGCCGTCGGCAAAGGTTACGACGTCGTTCTCCACATGGCTCACCGTGGTGCCGAGCCGCGTCTCCACCATCAGGGTGTGGAGCGAGCGCAGGGCGTCGGCGCTGGATTTGGCCGACATGGTACCGAGCACTTTGTTCGTGCCTTCCACAAGTATCACCCTCACTTCGTCACGGCTTATAGTCGGATACTCACGCTTTATGATGTAGCGCTTCATCTCGCCAAGGGCTCCGGCCACCTCCACCCCGGCGGGACCGCCGCCCACTACCACGAACGTAAGCAGCTTGCGGCGCACGGCGGGGTCTTTCTCTATCGACGCGCGTTCGAGGTGGCCGAGCACGGAGTTGCGGGCGCGTATGGCCTCGGGCACGGTCTTCATCGTGTACACATGCTCGTCCAGGCCGTCTATGCCGAAGAAGTTGTTGGTGGTACCTGCCGCTATCACGAGTCGGTCGAAGGGCACGCGCTCGTACTGTGTCACAAGTTCGCGCCGCGCCATGTCTATCTCTGTCACCTTGCCGTAGTGGTAACGGATGCCGCGCATACGGCGCCGGCGCAGTTCGCGCCGCAGCGGAAACGCTATGTTGGCGGGCTCGAGACCGCTTGACGCCACCTGGTAGAACAGCGGCGGAAAGCTGTGATAGTTGCGCCGGTCCACAATCACGACATCATATTTTTCCGTGTCGATGTGCTTTGCGAGTGTCAGGCCTCCGAAGCCCGCACCGAGTATGACGAGTCGTTCTTTCTTTTCCATATATATTCAACACAGAAGCCACAGCCCCGGTTTACGGGTTGTGGCTTCTGTCTCTGACTGTTCACGATTCCGAAGCGGGGGTATGCTCTTCCGGGTCGGCACTTACGCGTATCGCCGTGGTGATGCGGTCGGCCTCCTTGTCGTAGTCGACGACCACCTCGTTGCCGGGCATCAGCGATGCGGTGATTATCATCTCGGCCAGCGGGTCTTCCAGATATTTCTGTATGGCGCGCTTCAGCGGACGGGCGCCGAACTGCTTGTCGTAGCCCTTGTCGGCGATGTAGTTCTTGGCTTCTTCGCTAAGGGTCAGGCGGTAGCCGAGTTCCGAGAGTCGGCGGTGGAAGCCGGCCAGCTCTATGTCGATGATGCGGAAGATGGCGTCGCGCTCCAGCTGGTCGAACATGATTATGTCGTCGATTCGGTTCAGGAATTCAGGCGAGAATGTCTTGTTCAGCGCTTTCTGCAGCACGCCGTGGGCGTAGTTCTTGTCCACCTCGGCGGTAGTGAAGCCCACGCCGCTGCCGAAGTCTTTCAGCTGGCGGGTGCCGATGTTCGACGTCATGATGAGTATGGTGTTCTTGAAGTCGATGCGCCGGCCGAGGCTGTCGGTGAGGCGCCCCTCGTCCATCACCTGAAGCAGCAGGTTGAACACGTCGGGATGGGCCTTCTCTATCTCGTCGAGAAGCACCACGGAGTACGGATGACGGCGCACTTTCTCTGTCAGCTGGCCGCCTTCCTCGTAGCCCACGTAGCCCGGAGGCGCACCGACGAGGCGGCTCACGGTGAACTTCTCCATATACTCGCTCATGTCTATGCGTATGAGCGTGTCGGCGGAGTCGAAGAGGTATTCGGCAAGTTTCTTGGCAAGGTGTGTCTTGCCCACGCCTGTCGGACCGAGGAAGAGGAATGTGCCGATGGGCTTGCCGGGGTCCTTGAGGCCTATGCGGTTGCGCTGTATGGCCTTGACTATCTTCTCTACGGCGTTGTCCTGGCCGATTATCTGCCGCTTCAGCGTGGGAGCCATCTCCAGCAGCCGAGCGCCTTCGGCCTGAGCGATGCGCTGCACGGGCACACCGGTCATCATGGCCACCACCTCGGCCACCTTGTCGTCGTCAACGGTGATGCGGTGCTCGTCGAGGTATTTCTTCCACTCGGTGTTGGCCTTTTCCAGCTGGGCGGTGAGGGTCTGCGCCTTGTCGCGCCACGAGGCGGCGAGCTCGAAGTTCTGGGCCTGTGCGGCCTCGATTTTCTTGCGGGTCACCTCGGCTATCTCGTTCTCGAGGCGTTCCACCTCCTCGGGCACTTCGATGTTGGCCACATGCACTCTGGCGCCGGCCTCGTCGAGGGCGTCGATAGCCTTGTCGGGGAAGTTGCGGTCGCTGATGTAGCGCTCTGTCAGCTTCACGCACGCCTCGATGGCGGCGGGGGTGTACTGCACGTTGTGGTGTCCCTCGTACTGTGCCTTGATGTTGTTGAGTATGGTGAGGGTCTGCTCGGCCGTCGTGGGCTCTACCATCACTTTCTGGAACCTGCGCTCGAGGGCGCCGTCTTTCTCTATGTTGTTGCGGTATTCGTCGAGCGTGGTGGCGCCTATGCACTGCAGCTCGCCGCGCGCGAGGGCGGGCTTGAGCATGTTGGCGGCGTCCATGGAGCCTGACGGGTTGCCGGCGCCGACTATGGTGTGTATCTCGTCGATGAAGAGTATTATGTCGGGGTTCTTGCCGAGCTCAGTGAGTATGGCCTTGATACGCTCCTCGAATTCGCCGCGGTATTTGGTGCCGGCTACTATCGAAGCCATGTCGAGCGACACCACGCGCTTGTCGTACAGCACACGGCTCACCTTGCGGCGCACGATGCGCAGCGCGAGGCCTTCCACAATGGCACTCTTGCCCACGCCGGGCTCGCCTATGAGCACGGGATTGTTCTTCTTGCGGCGGCTCAGCACCTGCGCAAGGCGCTCTATCTCCACCTCGCGGCCCACCACGGGGTCGAGTCTGCCCTCGCGGGCGGCGCGTGTCATGTCATGCCCGAATTTGTCGAGCATGGGCGTGTCGGAGCCGGAGCGCCCGGGACGCCGCGAGCCGCCCTTGTTGCTCTCGGGCTGCCTCTCGCTGTCGTCGGCGCTGTCATCGTCGCCGGCCACGAATGCCGCCTCGGGCGTCGTGCTGCCGCTGCTTTCCTGAGCCAGGGCCTGATAGAGGCGCTCGTAGGTGGCGCCGGCGGTCAGGAAGGGCTTCATGAAGGCCATCTTCTGCACGTCGTAGTTGTGGAAGATGGCGAGGAGCACGTGCACGGGCTCTATCTGCTGATCCTTGAGCATACGGGCCTCAAGCACACTGAGTTTCACGATGCGGTTGGTGATGTCGGCCACGGTGAGCTGACCGGAATCCCGCGCGGGGTCGGTGGAGGCTTCGTCGTAAAGCAGCTCGTCGAGGCCGCGGCGCATGGCGCCGGGGTCGAGACCGCTGACCTGCGCCAGCAGGCTCGTGGGACGCGACTCGGCGTCCTCGAGCATCGCCATCAGCACGTGCGAGGGCTGGATGGTGCTGCTCCCGTGCCGCAGGGCCTGCTTGCGGCTGTCGTCGAGTATGCGCTGTATGTCGTCGGAGAATTTGTTTTCCATATTGTCTGCCTACTTTCTGTAATTTATGCAATTTATATATGCAATTATTGTGCCAAACGTTCGGCAATGGCATCTTATTGCATTGTTAAGTTTATTTAATGCGCGGACTGCGCTGTTATTTCACAAAAATTACGTACCTTTGCTTGATATTTTAACAGAAACCAATAGTAAAAATACATTCCTACATGCTGGAAGAAGATAGAATAATGCATATCGACATCGAGAACGAAATGAAGTCGGCCTATATCGACTACTCGATGTCGGTAATCGTGTCCCGTGCGCTCCCCGATGTGCGCGACGGCATGAAACCTGTCCACCGCCGAGTGCTGTTCGGCATGAACGAGATGGGCAACACCAGTGACAAGCCTCACAAGAAGTCGGCCAACTGTGTCGGCGAGGTTATGGGTAAATACCATCCGCACGGCGACTCGTCCATCTACGGCACCGTGGTGCGCATGGCCCAGGACTGGTCGCTGCGTTACACGCTGGTTGACGGCCACGGCAACTTCGGCTCGGTCGACGGCGACGGCGCGGCAGCCATGCGTTACACCGAGGTGCGCCTCTCACAGATGGGCGAGGAAATGCTCCGCGACATCGAAGCCGACACCGTCGACTTCCAGCCCAACTACGACAACTCCCGCCGCGAGCCCACCGTGCTCCCCACCCGCTTCCCCAACCTGCTCGTCAACGGCAGCAGCGGCATCGCCGTGGGCATGGCTACCAACATGCCGCCCCACAACCTTACGGAAAGCATCAACGCCTCCATCGCGCTCATCGACAATCCGGACATCACCATCGACGAACTGATGCGCCATATCACCGCCCCCGATTTCCCCACCGGCGGCACCATCTACGGCTACAACGGCGTCAAGGAGGCTTACCACACGGGCCGCGGACGCATCGTCATCCGCGCCAAGGCCGAAATCGAGCAGGAAGGCAACCACGAGAGCATCATCGTCCATGAGATACCCTACGGCGTAAACAAAGCCGAACTTATCAAATACATCGCCGACCTCGTCAACGAGAAGAAACTCGACGGCATCGCCGACATCAACGACGAGAGCGACTACTCGGGCATGCGCATAGTCATCAAGCTCAAGACCGACGCCAACAGCAACGTCGTGCTCAACAAGCTTTACAAGATGACGCAGATGCAGGCTTCGTTCAGCGTCAACAATGTGGCCCTCGTGGGAGGCCGTCCCCGCACGCTCAACCTCAAGGAGATTCTGGAAGCGTTTGTGGCCCACCGCCACGAGGTAGTAATCCGCCGCACCAAGTTCGAGCTTGGCAAGGCTCAGGAACGCGCCCACATCCTGGAAGGACTCATCATCGCCTCGCAGAACATCGACGAGGTGATCCGCATCATCCGTGCATCGGCCAACACCGAGGAGGCCAAACAGTCGCTCATGGAGCGTTTCAGCCTCAGCGACGCTCAGGCTCAGGCCATCGTGGACATGCGTCTGCGCAACCTCACCCAGCTGGAGCAGACCAAGCTTGAGGACGACTACCGCAAGATCGAGGAACTCATAGCCCATCTTGAACTTATCCTGAACGACGACCACGTCTGCCGCGAGCTCATCAAGGAGGAACTGGTCGACGTGCGCGAGCGTTTCGGCGACGGACGACGCACCGACATTGACTATACGGCCGGCGATTTCAACGCGGAGGATTTCTATGCCGACGACGACATGATCATCACCATCTCCCACCTCGGCTACATCAAGCGCACGCCTCTCAGCGAGTTTCGCGCGCAGAACCGCGGCGGCATGGGCTCGCGCGGCAGCGTAACACGCGACGAAGATTTCGTGGAGCATATCTACACGGCGTCCATGCACAACACCATGCTCTTCTTCACCGCCAGCGGACTCGTATATAAATTAAAGGTGTACGAGTTGCCGGAGGGCACCAAGACAAGCAAGGGACGCGCACTCCAGAATCTGCTGAACATTGACGCCGGCGACAGCGTGCAGGCATTCATCGCATGCAAGCAGCTCGACGACCCTGAATACACCGGCTCGCACTATCTGCTCTTCGCCACGGCCAAGGGCGTAGTGAAGAAGACTTCGCTCGCCGAGTATGCCCGCGTGCTCGCCAAGGGCAAGAAGGCCATAGTGCTGCGCGACGGCGACAGCCTCATAGGCGTGGAACTCACCGACGGCAACAGCGAGATTCTGCTGGCCAACCGCGGAGGTCGCGCCATCCGCTTCCCGGAATCGAAGATTCGCGCCATGGGACGCGTCAGCGCCGGCGTGCGCGGCATGCGCCTCGACGGACCGGACGACGCAGTCATCGGACTCATAACCATGAAGGAGGATACCACCGACAGCGTCATGGTTATCTCCGCCGAGGGCTACGGCAAGCGCACCGAACTGGATGCCTACCGCATCACCAACCGAGGCGGCAAGGGCGTCAAGACCATGAACATCACCGACCGCACCGGCCTGCTGGTGGGCTTCAAGGCTGTCAACGACGGCAACGACATCGTCATCATCAACCAGAGTGGCATCACCCTGCGCTTCCATGTGGCCGACGTGCGCCTCATGGGACGCGCCACCCAGGGCGTACGCATCATAAACCTCAGCCGCCGCAACGACGTTATAGCAAGTATCTGCTGCGTCGACACCGACCCGGAGGAGGAAGTGGAGACCATCGAGGAGGGAGAGGCTCTGCCCGAAATGACGGAAGCCGACCTCGCCGTCGACTCGGACGACAGCGCCACCCCCGATGACGATACTGAAGAGGCAGACAACAACGAAAACCAATAACTTAACCCCAATTTCCTCTATCATGAGAAAAATCGCTATCTTGGGCGCATGCATCATGGCCGCTTTCGCCGCCAACGCCCAGCAAACCGTGGTCAAGGACGCCGAACGCGCCCTCAAGGAAGGCAAGAGCGAGAAGGACGTGGTGGCTATCATCACCCCGGCGTTCACCAACCCCGAGACCGCACAACTCGCACAGACCTGGTACATCCCGGGCAAAGCTGCCTATAAGGAGTACGACGACCTCCTGGGCAAAAAGGCCTTCGGCAAGCTGCCCGAGGGCGGCGAGGTGCTCATGGGCAACCTCCTCATCGACGGCTACAACTATTTCGTGAAGGCTCTCCCACTCGACAGCCTCCCCAACGAGAAAGGCAAGGTTAAGCCCAAATACGCCAAAGACATAGTCAACACCGTAGCCGGACACTACACCGACTACAACAACGCCGCCATCGCTTTCTGGGAAGCCAAGGAGTACGGCAAGGCCTACGACGCATGGGAGCTCTTCTGCACCATCCCCGCCAACCCCTCGTTCAAGGTGACGGCTCCCGCCGACACCACCATGGGCGAGATACGCTACAACCAGGCGCTCGCAGCATGGCAGAACGAGAACTACGAGGCTTCGCTCAACTCGTTCCTCAAGGCCAAGGATCTCGGCTATAACAAGAAGAACCTCTACGACTATGCCATAGCCGTTGCCACCCAGGCCAAGAACGACGACGCCGTCTACAACCTCGCCAAGGAAGCTCAGGGCCTCTACGGCAAGGAAGACCCCAACTATATCGGCTACATGATCAACCGCTACCTCCAGAACAAGGAGTTCGACCAGGCCTATGTCATCATCGACGAGGCTATCGCCAACGACCCCACCAACGCGCAGTATCTCGTAGTCAAGGGTATCCTCCTCAGCGAGAACGACAAGAAAGCCGAGGCCAAGGAGATGTTCAAGAAGGCTATCAGCTACGACGCATCCAACTCCATGGCCCTCTACCAGTATGGCCGCGCACTCTGCGAGGAAGCCTACAAGCTGGGCGAGGAAGCTCCCACAAGCCCTGCCGAGAGCGAGGCTTTCTTCGAGAGCAAAATCAAGCCTCTCTTCCTTGAGGCCGCCAAGGTGCTGGAAGATGCATACAACGCCGACAACAACAATACCGACGCTCTCCGCTACCTCGAGAACGTCTACTACAACCTCCACGACGAGAAGAACCTCGAGGACGTGCAGAACCGTCTGAAGTAATCCCTCCCGCCGTTCCATTCATAAAGCCGCCGCCCCCTCGGGCAGCGGCTTTATGTCGTTTTTCACGACCCGTTAACATTTTTCTATGTAAAGCGGAAAGCAATCTCAATTAAAATCATTACTTTTGCGTAAACAATTGTGACCTACCAATGAATAATTTCGCACTTCGTGCCATATCCGGAACAGCATACGCAGCTCTGATTGTAGTCGCCACACTGGCCGGGCAGCCGTTCTTCGGCATCATGCTCACCCTCTTTGCCGCCTTCGGCGCCGCCGAGTTCTGCCACATCACCACGCAGGGCGGCACGGCTTTCAAGGCCGTGACGATTACCGCTACGGCTCTGACGGTGCTGATTGCGGGATACTCTGCGGCTTTAGTTCTCCTGCCGGCCATAGCGGTGGTGTTCTTCCTGGCGCGGGGAGTCATGGCTCTTTACGACAAGCGCCCCGACGCATTCGCCGCCATGGGACGCGCGGCGCTCTGCTATCTCTATATCGGTCTGCCTCTCGCCGCCGTCAATGCTTTCTCATCGCTTATCGACAACACCCCCGGCTCCCGCTGGGTGGTGCTGATGGTATTTGTATTCATCTGGATCAACGACACAGGCGCATTCCTCGTGGGCAGCCGCTTCGGGCGTCGCCGGCTATTCGAGCGCCTGTCGCCCAAGAAATCGTGGGAGGGCTTCTACGGCGCGCTGGCGTTCTGCATCGCGGCAGGCGTGGCGGCAGCGGTCTTCGTCAAGTCGCCCGTAGGCACATGGCAGTGGATCGTCCTCTCTGTGCTCGCCTGCGTCATGGCTACGTGGGGCGACCTCTTCGAGAGCCTTATGAAACGCACCCTCGGAGTGAAGGATTCGGGCAGCATAATCCCCGGCCACGGCGGCATACTCGACCGCATCGACTCACTGCTTTTTGTGGCGCCCGCGGCCTCACTTTTTCTCTTTCTGAGCGTTTACTACTATATACTCTGAAAACATATCAACCACCCTCATAACTGACAAACATGGAAAAACAAGCTGAACTCCTCAAGGAGGTTAAAGCCAAGGCCGAGCTCTGGCTCTCCGAAGACTATGACGCAGAAACCCGCGCCGCCGTCAAGGCGATGCTCGAGGCAGAAGACCCCACCAACCTTATCGAGAGCTTCTACAAGGACCTCGAATTCGGCACGGGTGGTCTGCGTGGCATCATGGGCGCCGGCACCAACCGCATGAACATCTACACGGTAGGCGCCGCCACGCAGGGTCTCGCCAACTATCTGAAGGAGGCCTTCGCCGACCTGCCCGAAATCAAGGTCGTGGTAGGACACGACGTGCGCAACAATTCGCGCAAGTTCGCCGAACTCGTAGCCAACGTGTTCTCGGCCAACGGCATCAAGGTCTACCTCTTCGAGAACTTCCGCCCCACCCCCGAGCTGTCCTATGCCATCCGCCATCTGGGCTGCCAGAGTGGCGTAAACATCACCGCCAGCCACAACCCCAAGGAGTACAACGGCTACAAGGCCTACTGGAGCGACGGCGCGCAGATCATCGCCCCCCACGATGTCAACATCATCGCCAACGTCGAGGCCATCAAGAGCGTCAAGGAAGTGAAGATGCAGGGCGACCCCTCGAAGATTGAAATCATCGGCGAGGAAATCGACAAGTCTTTCCTGGAAGCCATCAAGGGCCTCTCGCTCGACCCGGAAGTCATCAAGCGCCACCACGACCTCAAGATTGTGTACACCCCCATCCACGGCACAGGCGTGAAGCTGATTCCCGACTCGCTCCGCAACTACGGCTTCACCAACATCATCCACGTGCCCGAACAGGACATCCCCAGCGGCGACTTCCCCACCGTTGACTCCCCCAACCCCGAGAACCCCTCGGCTATGGCTATGGCAATCGCCAAGGCCAAGGAAGTGAACGCCGACCTCGTAGTGGCATCCGACCCCGACGCCGACCGTATCGGCGCAGTCGTTCGCGCTCAGGACGGCAGCTACCAGCTGCTCAACGGCAACCAGATCGTGATGATTCTCCTCAACTACATCATGGTCCGCAACCGCGAGATGGGTCGCCTCACCGGCAACGAGTACATCGTCAAGACCATCGTCACCACCGAGACCATCCGCGCCATCGCCGAGAACAACAACATCCGCATGTACGACTGCTACACCGGCTTCAAGTGGATCGCCAGCGTCATCCGCGAGCTCGAAGGCACCGCCCGCTACCTCGGCGGCGGCGAAGAAAGCTACGGTTTCCTCGCCGAGGACTTCTGCCGCGACAAGGACTCCGTCAGCGCCATCTCCCTCATGGCCGAGATCTGCGCATGGGCCAAGGACCGCGGCCTCGACTTCGGTCAGATGCTCCGCGACATCTACGTGCAGAACGGCTACAGCCACGAGGAAGGCATCTCCGTCGTGCGTCCCGGCAAGACCGGCGCCGAAGAGATTCAGGCCATGATGAAGAGCTTCCGCGCCAACCCGCCCAAGCAGCTCGGCGGCAGCCCACTCATCATCCTCAAGGACTATGCCGACCTCTCCGTACGCAACCTCAAGGACGGTACCACAGGCAAGATGGACTTCCCCACCACCAGCAACGTCCTCCAGTTCTTCACAGAGGACGGCTCCAAGGTGAGCGTACGTCCCAGCGGTACGGAGCCGAAGATCAAGTTCTACATCGAGGTTCACTCCCACATCGACAACGCCGACCAGTTCGACGCCGCCGAGAAGGCTGCCAAGGAAAAGATCGCCGTCATCAAGCACGACCTCGGCATCTAATCCCCCTTAACAACACCCCACATCAAAGAGGTTGCGCCCCGCGCAACCTCTTTTTCTATAATAAAACGAAAAAGGGAAGCGCGTCCCGCGCTGGCTATACAATGCTCCCCAAATAACAATTCACCATCATTTAGCAGTGAATCAGACGCTTACCCGCCGCATGGCGGGTAAAATATGGTTAGCCTCGGGTTAAGGCGCTATGCGCCGTACCCGTGGTAAGTCCGCAAAGATGCATCTACCCGCCGCATGGCGGGTTGCACCGCAGTGCACCGCCTCGTTCCTCTAAACAATCAACTAAGAGGAAGTGAGCGCGGGACGCGCGAGTCCATGATTAACCACGTGTGGAGCGCAGCGGAACGCGTGGCAAAGAGTCCCCGCAAGAATTAAGCATTATCGAACAATAATCTTGCAGGTTTCTGTTGTGTGGCCTTTATCGGTGAGAGTGATAAGGTAAATACCGGACGGGAGATTATAAGTGGGTACAGAAACTTGTGTTGCATCGGCTTCTATCTTAAGGCTCATGATGATAGAACCATTAAGTGCATTGACCCGTATAGTGCGCTCACTTGTAGAAGCGGGCACATCCACAACTACCGGAGCCCCCTTGGAAACTGGATTTGGCCGTGCTGTAATATGATTTTCTTCCTTGACTACCTTTGCGATACCACCAGTAGCCTTGTCAATGCGATAGAACCTCACGGTTTGCACATAGCGGCCTTGTTCATCATACCAGTTGTAATTGACCTGTGCAAGTATACTGTTGTCGGATTTGAAGAACTCGACGCTCGGTTTCCCCTCAGCATTGTCAGGCATAGGGAAAGTGTAAATCACCTGATTATTTTCGTTGACGACCTCCAGCCCGGTATAATGGACTCCGAATACAGTGCGTTTGTAGTCAGCTTCGCCATCGCCGTCGCGGTCAGTAGCCGTAATGCCGAAAAGATATTCTTCAGCAGATGGTGAACTGCCTGAAATGAAATTGCTCTCCCCACCTTCTGCTACTTCCGCTTTGAAACGGACGTATTCAAAAGCCTCGTCATCGTTGAAGAAAGTCTGAGAGAATGGCAGATATACACCCCCGTTCCAGTCGTTTAATTTTGCGACATCATTGCAGCGAGGAGTGCAGAAGTTGCTGATTGGAACCTCCTCCCATGAGCGCGTGCTCCACTCGCCATTGTATTTTTGAGTCTGGATAGTGTAGCGGTAAGAGAATCCCCACATACCTGATGGTTCAAGGAAAGCCTCAATAGATCTGAGGTACTCCTCAAATTGATACCATCCGTTCCCTTTTTGAAAGGGAATGTCAATAACGACTGAATCGTCTTCTACCCTGCTGCCATTTTGAAGAATGGCAATTGTTACTGAGGGGTCTGTATATCGCAACGTCTCGAAGATGTAATTGATGAAAGCATTTCTTCGGGCTTCCATATCAGAGGTGGAAGGTATGCCGTCCGCTTCATCTATTGTAAAGCGGGACTCCTTAATCACACGGGATTTTTCCTGTGTCCCGGTAGATGCTCTTTCCTCCAAGACGCAATACGGACGCAGAATGGGGAAATTGAATGTTTTGAGAGGTTTCAGCTCAAAATCAAAGATTTCAGCCGTATACATTGAGCCGCCGTCAGAATACCCGTATTCATCCTCGGAGAAATAGATGGCGGCCTCGCCGTTCTTCATGTACTGACCGGGGATGAAACGTGTGTCGGCACCGTTCATCTCCTTCACCAGAGTCTGCGCATATGTAGGAGAAGTACTTGCAAGAACAGCTGCGATTGTGATAATGAATAATTTCTTCATTTCGTATTCCTTTAGGGTATGCAAATTTACACATTTACTTCAAAATAATCCTCAACAAATGTTGAGAAATCAGCTGACTACAAAAACACTTCGAGAACGTTGACTTTGACAATTGCACAGTTTGTGCGTTTGTATTGTGTTTAGCAGTATACCAAGCCATTACCCGCCACATGGCGGGTAAAATATGGTTAGCCTCGGGTTAAGGCGCTATGCGCCGTACCCGTGGTAAGTCCGCAAAGATGCATCTACCCGCCGCATGGCGGGTTGCACCGCGTACAAAATACCTTTTTTGCACCGCACTGCACCACCTCGTCAACTAAGAGGAAGGAAGCGCCTTACCTTTGCGCTAACAATATTGTTAATCATTATTGATAAACATACATATTAAATGGATAGAGCTAACAATCAACGCGATACAGAGGCGCTGATTCTCCAGGCAGCCGAACGGGAATTCCTTGAAAAAGGATATACCGGCGCCAAGACCACCTCTATAGCCGAGGCAGCCGGGGTCACCCACGCCATGCTGCATTATTACTTCCGCACCAAGGACAAACTCTTTGAAAAAATCCTCGCCGACAAGCTCGACAAACTGGGAGAAATCATGTTCGGAGTCATCGGCAACACAGGGCTACCACTCAGAGAACGCCTCGTCCAAGGTATCGAAGGACACTTCGACTTCATAGCCGCCAATCCTCTGTTACCGAGATTCGTTTTCAATGAGCTCCATTCGCTGCCCGACCGTCTCGAAGCGGTCAAATACAAAATCGCACCGCTTGCCAAGGCCGTAATCGACAATCTCCAGGCCGCCATCGACGAAAACAGCCGCCGTGGAAAATGCCGCCACGTCGATGCGCGCATGATCGTGATGGACATCGTTTCCCTTAACATCTTCCCCTTCCTTGCCAATCCCCTCATCAGCACCACTTTCGGAACACTTTTTGAAAGCCGCGAAGCATTCCTGAAAATGAGGAAAAAGGAGAACGTAAGGACTATTCTCGACAAACTCAGACTTGACTATGAATAAACGCATATTATCGCTGGCACTTCTGCCGGCACTGTGCATCACGGCGGCGCTCGAGGAGGCCGATGACGGCGGATTCCCTCGGGGTGAGGGGCCTGCGGTACCAGCGGCGGAAGGGATATGTGCTTGAATGTTTCATGATGCTGCAAAGTTACAACACGAAATACCCCTTGGAACTATGAAATGAACCACCCCCCGGTTCATTTCATAGCTAATAAATGTTAAAATCGAGGATAACTCGCTGTGGGATAAGGAGAAAAAATTTGCATTTTGGTGAAATTTTTTTTAGGCGAGGGATAAGCCCAATAAGTCCAATAAGTCCTATAACTCATGGACGCAAGCGCTCCGAGCTTGCCGCACCGTATCCATCGGATGCTGCGACATGACGATGCGGTTGTTTTCATTCCGATTGAACATAGTGTTTTTGGTTGCAAAGTTCGCAAGCTTAAACGCTATGTGAAAGTCGGCTCTTTTCGGACGGTTACTTTAAAGTTTATAAAGCAAGAGGAAATGCGCCTATGTATGCGCAGTGTGGAGTTTGTTAGGGTCGTTCGATAGCCCTCAGTCAAGAGTAGGTTTGTCACTGATGATGCGGTGCTTTACGCCGAAAAGGAAAGACTCCAGAAGGCTGCTCCTTCTCAATATTGAGCTTATCAACAGACTTACGACAGTTATCAGAGCCGTTACGATACCGGCCAATAACAACTGAATTATCACCATATTTCCCGCAGACAGGAAGGGAGACATCCAGTGAAGATCCGGAATAAGAAAAAAATGAATCATATACAGGTCAAGTGTTCTCTGCCCTATGAAACACATCCAGTTACTGCATCGACTGTTCTGCGCAAAAAAATCACGACAGCCATAGAACATAATTATAACAGTGAACAATGCACAGTAGCGTAAAACAGTACCATAAATTCCATAGTAAAGAACTGGGAAAACGGGCCTATACCAATCTGTATACTGTAAAATCACGAGAGCAATCCAACCCAATACAGAAATAAGAATAAAAATATTATTATTCAACAATTTGAAAAAAGCGTTTTTATACTTTGCGCAAATTATTCCGGCCGCAAAAAACTGAAAATACTTCATAAGATTTTTCCAGTTAAGAAAATCCCATAGCCACAAGTCTCTTCCTACATGAAAGCCAAGGATTAATGTCGAAATTATTGCGGCAATAACAAGTAACGGGATTACAATATCATGACATAATACTCTACTTACCATCGAACATACAAGGTATACAATGTACATCTGAAATAAGACTATCGTAAACCAATATCCTCCAAATCCAAGAGAGAAATCCGGTCTTTCTCCTATATAAAAACAATACAATGCAAAGAAAAGGACCGTACAAAATATCTGGGCCTGAAATTTACGCTTCAGGATATCCGCGACTCTATCCCTACTCCACCAGCACTGGACACGATAGGAAAAGAAACCGCTTACAAAGAAAAACAACGGCATCCTGAAACAAATCAAAATGAAATTCAGGAAACTTCCATAAACATCCATTCCCAAAATAAGGACATGGCCAAATACAACAAGCAGCATAGAGAAACCACGCATGGCATCAATCCACTGCACTCTATCCGAACTATGAGGACATGATAACATAAAGCTGAATTTGGAGTTTAATTGACCGGCTCATTTCCATATAAAACAACCCACAACGTTGTAGGGCTGTGGGTTGTCTGTGTTTGCGGGACAGAGGTGCTGTCCTCAGTGTGTCGCTAATGCGTTGTTCAGGCGTTCTTCACCTTGTCAACAATAGCCTTGAAAGCGGCGGGATTGTTGAGGGCGAGGTCGGCGAGCACCTTGCGGTTGATCTCGATGCCTGCCTTGTGGATAAGACCCATGAGCTTGCTGTAGCTGAGGTCCTCCAGACGAGCAGCTGCATTGATGCGCTGAATCCAGAGAGAACGGAAGTTGCGCTTTTTGTCCTTGCGGTCGCGGTAGGCGTAGGTCAGACCTTTTTCCCAGGTGTTTTTTGCTACGGTCCAGACGTTGCGGCGGCAGCCGAAGTAGCCGCGGGTGAGTTTGAGGACTTTCTTACGACGTGCACGCGAAGCGACGTGGTTGACTGATCTTGGCATGTTCTTTAATGGTTTTGAGCGCCGGCGGCTGTTTTGCTCTTTTGTGCCGGAACACTCGGTTGATAGAAAGAATTAAAAAATCACGAATTAATTGCGGGGCTGAAGTGTCCCCTGTGAAGGCATCGGCGCTTACTTCAGGCCGAGCAGCTCCTTAACGCGGCTTTCGTCACGATTGTCCACAAGACCGAAGTGAGTGAGGTTGCGCTTCTGCTTCTTGGTCTTTTTGGTCAAGATGTGGCTCTTGAAAGCGTGTTTACGTTTGATTTTTCCTGATCCGGTAAGGGCGAACCTCTTTTTGGAACCGGAGTTAGTCTTAATCTTGGGCATTTGTTTTACTTTATGTTGGTTAATTCATGAATGATGCTGTGTGGCCGACCCGCGGCCACGAAGACCATTGTTTTTTACTTTTTCTTGGGCGTGAGCATGATAATCATGCGCTTGCCTTCGAGCTGCGGCATCTGTTCTACCTTGCCGTATTCCTCGAGGTCGTTGGCGAAACGCAGCAGGAGCACTTCGCCCTGCTCCTTGAAGAGGATGGAACGGCCCTTGAAGAACACGTAGGCCTTGACCTTAGCGCCTTCCTGGAGGAAGCCGACGGCATGCTTGAGCTTGAAGTTGTAGTCATGCTCATCGGTCTGAGGTCCGAAACGAATCTCCTTCACCACCACCTTCGTGGCCTTGGCTTTGATTTCCTTGGCTTTTTTCTTCTGCTGATAGAGGTACTTCTGGTAGTCCAGAACCTTGCAGACGGGCGGCTCAACCTGTGCGGAGATTTCCACCAGGTCAAGTTCGAGCTCGTCGGCTATCTTCTGAGCTTCCTGAATGGAGTATATGCCCGGGGTGACGTTGTCGCCAACAAGTCGCACCTCGCGTGCGCGGATGTGCTCGTTGATATTGTTGGGATAGGCGTTACGTTCGGGCGGACGCCTTGGCCCGCGAGGGCCATTGGCCGCGCCTGCCGGGCGTTTGGGCGCCATGGGGCGCGGTGCGGGACGGAAAGGTTTTTTCTCCATTCAGGGGTTTTATTGTTGTATCATTTGTTTGACCTCACGAGTCAAATTTTCTGCAAAGGTAGCGATTTTCATCGAACCAAGGTCACCTTCGCCCGATTTTCTTACGCTGACTTCGCCATTTTCCTGCTCTTTTTCGCCGACGATGAGCATGTAGGGCATGCGGCGGAGCTGATTGTCGCGTATCTTGCGGCCGATTTTCTCGTTGCGGTCGTCGACGGTGGCACGGATGTCGGCTTCGTCGAGCTGACGTGCGACCTCGCGTGCATAGTCGTTGAACTTTTCGCTGATGGGCAGAATTGCCACCTGCTCCGGCGCAAGCCAGAGAGGAAGATGGCCGGCGGTGTGCTCGAGCAGCACGGCGACGAAACGCTCCATAGAGCCGAAAGGCGCGCGGTGTATCATGACCGGACGGTGCTTCTGATTGTCGGCGCCGGTGTATTCCAGCTGGAAGCGTTCGGGAAGGTTATAGTCGACCTGGATGGTGCCGAGCTGCCAGCGGCGGCCGATGGCGTCCTTAACCATGAAGTCGAGTTTCGGGCCATAGAATGCGGCTTCGCCGAGTTCCACGCGGGCCTGAAGTCCCTTTTCGGCGCAGGCGTCGATGATAGCCTGCTCGGCGAGGTGCCAATTTTCGTCGCTGCCGATGTATTTCTCCTTGTTGTTGGGGTCACGCAGCGAGATCTGGGCCTCGAAGTTGTCGAATTTCAGAGCGTTGAAGATGTAGAAGATGATGTCCATCACCTTAAGGAACTCATCCTTGATCTGCTCGGGGGCGCAGAAGATGTGGGCATCGTCCTGCGTAAAGCCGCGCACTCGCGTCAGTCCGTGGAGCTCGCCACTCTGCTCGTAGCGGTAAACGGTGCCGAACTCTGCAAGACGCAGCGGCAGATCGCGGTAGGAGCGCGGATAGCTGCGGTATATCTCGCAGTGATGCGGGCAGTTCATAGGCTTCAGCAGATATTCCTCGCCCTCCTCCGGGGTATGGATGGGCTGGAAAGAATCCTTGCCATACTTGGCATAGTGGCCGGAGGTGACGTAAAGATTCTTGTTGCCTATATGCGGGGTTATGACCTGAAGATAGCCGTAGCGTTTCTGAATCTTGCGAAGGAACTGCTCCAGACGGTCGCGGAGTGCGGCGCCTTTCGGGAGCCACAGGGGCAGACCTGCGCCTACGTTGGCAGAGAAAGCGAAGAGTTCCATCTCCTTGCCGAGCTTGCGGTGGTCGCGCTTCTTGGCTTCCTCCATCAGAGTGTTGTACTCGTCGAGCATCTTCTGTTTGGGGAACGTGATGCCATATACGCGCACAAGCTGATGGCGGGTAGCGTCGCCGCGCCAGTAAGCACCTGCAAGAGCAATTATCTTGACGGCCTTGATGGGCGCTGTGTCGGGAAGATGCGGACCGCGGCAGAGATCGGTGAAGGCACCTTGCGTGTAGGTGGTGATTTTGCCGTCCTCGAGTTCGCTGATAAGTTCGCACTTATACTCCTCGCCGCGTTCGCCGAACATCTTCAGGGCATCGGCCTTGCTTATCTCCTGACGCACGATGGGGTGCTTGGTGCGTGCAAGCTCAAGCATCTTCTTCTCTATTGCAGGGAAATCGGCCGCAGTGATATTGTGGCCGTTGGGGTCGATGTCGTAGTAGAAACCATTCTCAATGGCCGGTCCGATACCGAACTTGACACCGGGAAAGAGTTCCTGAAGGGCCTCAGCGAGAAGGTGGGCCGACGAGTGCCAGAATGCGTGCTTGCCCTCCGGGTCATCCCATTTGTAGAGACGGAGCGAGGCATCGGCCTCGATGGGGCGAGACAGATCCCACTCCTGCCCGTCGACACTTGCAGCGAGCACTTCCTTAGCCAGCTGCGGGCTGAGCGATTCGGCCACCTGCAGAGGCGTCACACCGGCATCAAAAGCCTTGACGCTATTGTCTGGAAACGTGATGTTTATCATATTCGTTTAAAGCGTTAGAAATCAGCCGCTTGACGTCACAAACACGCAAATCGGCCAAAAATCACGCGCAAAGATACGCATAATTTTTGGAAAATCATGAGTTTTGGGGGATTATTTTATTGCGCTTCGCTCAGTGAACAGTGAGGAGTGAGGAGTGAGGAGTGAGGAGTTTTAGCCCGCCCCTCCCGGGCTCGGCCGCATAGGGCATCTTTGCCCCGCGTTACGCTGCGCTCCACGCGGGGTTAATCATGGATTCGCGCGTCCCGCGCTTCCCTTTTCTTTGGTTGATAGTTTATAGTTTAGAAGTAAGAGGGGGAAGGGCGGGCTGCGATTCTTTTGGTTTTTACTCCAGGAACACGAAATAGACGGCGGCGACAAGGCAGAGGAAGGCTGCGGCGTGGTTCCATTGCAGGCTTTCGCCCTTGAAGAATACAACGGTGAACACTGCGAATACCATCAGAGCTATCGCCTCCTGTATCACCTTGAGCTGCGGGAGCGTGAAGGCGCCGCCGTTGCCTTGGTAGCCTATACGGTTGGCCGGCACCATGAAGCAATACTCCAGCAAAGCTATGCCCCAGGAGATAAGTATAACCACAAACAATGGGGTTGATGAGCCTATCACTTTCATTTCCTGAAGTTTAAGATGACCGTACCAGGCAAATGTCATGAAGACGTTGGAAACCACCAGCAATAAAATCGTCAGCCAACCACTCATAATCGTTCAGTCATTTTTGCGCATACTCAGACCTGCGCCATAAAAAATCCGTCGTGCTAAATGTTCGGGCACCACAACCGTACAGCCACCGCCTGATACAGGCCTGTTGACCACAGGAGTGTTGACAACCTCGCCATTCACGGCTACAGCTATACGGTGACCGACCCGAGCGCGCGTCAAAAATTCCCATTCGTGGCGGTTGTTGAAACTGAAAGCCACCAGCACGCTCTCATCTCCGTCAGGGCAATCCGTTATCTGACAGGCATGAATAGTGTCGCTCAACAAAGCATCGGAATCAAGGAGCACAAGAGAGACGTTGGCGGAATCGCCGCACCGCATCCATGCGGCATTGACCCCGAGCGAGTCAAAGACCTCAATATTGTCGCGTATCGCTCTGTTGACCCGAGCTGTATCGGACAAGGGAGTGCTGTTGGTGTAGCGAAATGCCTCGCGCATTATCCTATCGTCGGCAGCCGCTATGCAGTCAGTCATGATTTCATCATAATTCTCCAGGGCATATACGTCCACCGTCCAGTCCTGACGTGCAGGTACGAAAGAACTGTTCCCGGCGTTTTTGCCGCCGCAGGCTGAAAGAATGGCCAATACAAGAATCGTGATTGCCGTATGTTTCATAATTCAGCTACTCTGGAGCGCAAAGTTACAAAATATTTTTTAATCTGTAACCATTTTTAAACATATTTACAAATCAATGACAAAAAAATAATATCATCAAGCCTTTTCCGAAAGTTCGAGCCAGCGCATTTCCTTTTCGTCGAGCAGCTCCTGAACCTCTGCAAAGCGGGCCGACATGGCGGCAATATCGTCGATGGGTTCGCCGGAAGAGAATTTCTGCGCGAGAGCCTCTTTCTCGGCCGTGAGAACGGCAATCTCCGCGTCAAGAGCCTCAAACTCCTTGCGTTCGCGGAAATTCAGCTTCTCCTTGCGCTGCGTCTTCGGTTTCTGAGCCGGTGCGGCAGAAGCCGGTGCCGCAGCCGAGTCCCGGCGGGCGAGATCGCGGACGTAACGGCGATAGTCGGAATAATTGCCCGGGAAATCCTTTACGCGTCCGTCGCCCTGCATGGCAAATATATGGTCGACGATATTGTCGAGGAAGAAGCGGTCGTGGCTGATTACAATCACGCAGCCTTCGAAATCGACGAGATACTGCTCGAGTATGCCGAGGGTCATTATATCCAGGTCGTTGGTAGGCTCGTCGAGTATGAGGAAATTGGGACGGCGCATCAGCACCGTGGCGAGATGCAGGCGGCAACGCTCGCCTCCGCTGAGCGTAGAGATATACTTCTGCTGGTCGGCCGGCGAGAACAGGAAGCGCTGGAGCCATTGCAAAGGCGAACGCACCATGCCGTCGCCGTCGTCTATCTCCTCGGCCAGACGCGTGACCGCGTCTATCACCTTCATGCCAGGGTCGAAGGCTATGCCGTCCTGGCTGTAATAGCCGAACCGGACAGTCTCGCCCACGTTCCACTCGCCCGAGTCCTGCGCGACGAGTCCCTGAAGCATTTTTATAAAGGTGCTCTTGCCTACCCCGTTCGGGCCGACGATGCCGACCTTCTCGCCACGGGCGAAAGTATAGGTGAAGTCGTCGAGGATGACCTTGTCGCCAAAGCGCTTGCATATGTGTTCAGCCTCGAAAATCTTCGAGCCGATGCGCTCCGAGCGTGTGTCGAGCGTCAGTTCCTTCTCGGCGCGCCGTCCGCGGGCACGTTCGCGCAGGCCGTAATACTGCTCGATGCGGTAGCGCGCCTTGCCGGCGCGGGCCTGCGGCTGACGGTTCATCCAGTCCTGCTCCTTGCGCAGCAGGTTGCGTGCGCGTGCCGCCTCCGCCTGCTGCGCCTCTATGCGCTCGGCGCGACGGCGCAGGAAATAGTCGTAATTGCCGTCGTAGAAGAACGCCTCCTCATTGTCAATTTCCAGGATGCGCGAGCACACGCGGTCGAGGAAATAACGGTCGTGGGTCACCATGAGCAAGGTGCAGCGTGTGCGGCCGAGATAGTCCTCCAGCCATTCGATAACATCAATGTCGAGATGGTTGGTGGGCTCGTCCAGCATCAGCACATCGGGATGGGCGAGAATGGTGCGCACCAGAGCCACGCGCTTGCGCTGACCGCCCGAAAGCTTCTCCGGCGAGGCGTCATGGTCGGGCAGTCCGAGCTGCGTGAGCAGGCGTTCGCATTCAAGCTCCGCCTCAGCTCCGTGCTCCGCCGCGCCCTGCATGGCGGCATCGCGTACGGTGGCGGCATCGCCGAAGTGCGGTGTCTGCTCCAGAAAACCAACGCGGGTGTCGCGCCGCCACGTCACGGTGCCGCTGTCCGCCGCTTCCTCTCCGCAGATTATCCGCAGGAGGGTGGATTTGCCTGAGCCGTTACGCGCGACAATGCCTATCTTGTCGCCCTCCTCCATGCCGAAGGTGACGTCGGCGAAGAGCACTCTGTCGCCGTAGCTTTTGGTGAGATTTTCTATCTGTAGTACGCTTGCCATGATGATTCGCATTATTTGCAGCGCAAAATTACGAAAAAAATTAGTAGATTTGCAGACGAATAAAGAATAGAGATGTCAGCCATTATAGAATATAGAGATGTAGAGCTGCTGCGGAAAGAGCATGTCGTGCTCAAGCATGTCGATTTCGACGTGAATCCCGGCGAGTTCATCTACCTTATCGGCTCGGTGGGTTCTGGCAAGTCCACGCTGCTGAAGTCGATGTACGGCGAAGTACCCGTAGAGTCCGGTCAGGCGCGTGTGTTCGACTACGACCTCACGGAGCTGCGCCGCAAGCAGGTACCGATGCTGCGCCGCAAAATCGGCATCGTGTTCCAGGACTTCCAGCTGCTGATGGAGCGCAACGTGTACGCCAATCTTGACTTCGTGCTGCGCGCGACGGGCTGGAAAAACGCCGGCGAGCGCGACGAGCGCATCAACAAGGTGCTGACCGACGTGGGAATGGCCAACAAGAGCTACAAGATGCCACACGAGCTCTCGGGCGGAGAGCAGCAGCGCATAGTGATAGCGCGCGCACTGCTAAACAGTCCGCAGCTCATTCTGGCCGACGAGCCCACCGGCAACCTGGACCCTGCGACGGGAGAGCAGATCATAAGGAGACTGTACGACATATCGCAGAACGGTACGGCCGTGATAGTAGCCACGCACAACCTGTCGCTCCTCGACCATTTCCCCGGGCGCGTGATGCGCTGCGGCGGCAAGCGGCTGGAGATAGAGGACGCAGGATTTGAAATCTGATATACCTTTATACATAATATGAGAAAATTGTTATCTATTGCAGCACTCGTGCTGCTTGCATTCGCTGCGGCTCCGGGAGCCGCAGCGCAAAACGCACTCGACGCACTCAAGGGAGCCTTAGGAGCCATCACCGGCGGCACATCCACCACCATCAGCGCCGGCACCTGGACGTACACAGGTCCGGGCGTAAGCTTCAAGAGCAAAAACGCGCTTCAGAACCTCGGAGGAGCCGCCGCAGGCACAGCCATAGAGGCCAAGCTAAAGCCGTATTACGACAAGCTGGGACTTCAGAACATGACTTTCACTGTGGCGGAAGACTCCACCTACACAATGAAAGTCAAGAAACTCACATTCAAAGGTAAGATAGTCTATGGCGAGAAGGGCGAATGCACGCTGCAGATGCAGGGTCTCGGAAAGATAGCCGGCGGCTCGTACAAGGCACAGTGGCAGGTGACGGGCAATACGCTGCTGCTGACATTCGACATAACCAAGCTGGTGGCAATTATCGAAAAAATAGCCAACGTAAGCGGCAAGAGCAGCCTGCAGGCCGTGTCGAAGGTGCTGAAGAGCTACGACGGCATCTACGCCGGATTCCGTTTCAACAAACAAAAATAAAAACGCATGACGGGGCGGAGCTCACGCATAGCTCTGATATGGCGGCGGATGCGCTACAGGGGGCATCTGTCGCTGTACCGCTTTGACCGCTTCCGCAGGAAGTTCGCCCCGGCCCTGCGGTTCGGCACGTCGACGCTGTGGGCGCTGTCGCTCGTGGCATCGCTGCTGTGTGTGGTCGACATGCTGCTGTATCTGGGCTTCGACCATAATCCCGGCGACATAAGACTGCTGACGCGCGGACTGAGGGCCGTGCAGGCGCTGTTCGCCGTGAACGTGGTATATAATCTCGTCTTCAATCCCGCCACGACGCTGCGCTCCACGCGCTGGCCCAAATGGATTGTCGACATCGCGTTGCTGCTGACGCTGCTGCCGTGGATATATCCCCGGCCCGAGCATCCCTGGATTCCGTGGCTCGACACGGTGCTGTACAGCCACTGGACGCTCTTCTGCACGCTTGCTGCCTACTCGCTGCTGACCCTGAGCGCAGGCGCGCTCAAACTGATGAGCCGGCGCACCAACCCGTCGCTGCTGCTGTCGGCGAGCTTTCTGTTCTTCATCCTTACGGGTTCGCTGGTGCTGATGCTGCCGAAGTGTACCGTCGTCCCGCTGAGCTATACCGACTCGCTGTTCGTCAGCACATCGGCCGTGTGCATCACCGGCCTGTCGAGCATCGACGTCTCGGCCACGTTCACGCCCTTAGGGCTGCTCGTGCTGGCACTGCTGATACAGATAGGCGGCCTGGGAGTGCTCACGTTCACAAGCTTCTTCGCGATATTCTTCAGCGGCGCGCAGAGCATCTACAGCCAAATGATGCTGCGCGACATGGTGTACAGCCGCAGCTTCAACGCCCTGCTGCCGACGCTGCTCTACGTACTCGCCTTCACGCTGAGCATAGAGGCCATAGGGGCGGTGGCGATATACTTCACAGTGCCGCCGGAAACCGGCTTCGACATACACGACCGGATCATCTTCTCGATGTTTCTGAGTCTGTCGGCGTTCTGCAACGCCGGCTTCACGAATATCCACGACGGGCTGTCGAACCCCGCAATCATGAATGGCGACCAGACCATATATCTGGCCGTGTCGGCCATAGTGATAGCCGGAGCCATAGGATTTCCGATTCTCGTAAACTTCAAGGATGCGATACTGCTGCGCCTGCGCACACTCGCCGACAGACTGCGGAAGCGCAGACGCCCTACCCCCGTGCATGTGTACGACCTGAACACCAAGCTCGTGCTTATCGCCACGACTGCCGTGTTCCTTTTCGGCTGCGTGGCATTCTTCGCGCTCGAATACGACAACACCCTGCAGGGGATGCCACTGTGGCAGAAATGCGTGCAGAGCGTGTTCAACGCCGTCACGCCGCGCAGCGCCGGATTCGCGTCGGTCAGCCCCGCGGCGTTCCTGCCGGCAACGCTGCTGATAGTGATGGTGCAGATGTGGATAGGCGGCGCGTCGCAGTCGATGGCCGGCGGCATAAAGGTGAACACTCTGGCCGTGGCGGTGCTGAACCTGCGTTCCGTAATCCATGGCCACCGAGGCGTGTGCGCCTGCCACCGAGGCATAGCCATCCCGAGCGTGCGGCGCGCCAATGCCGTCGTATTCCTCAGCATACTGGCGTATACGCTCTACACCTTCATCCTGCTGGTGCTTGAGCCGGAGCTCCCGGTGCGCGACGTACTGTTCGAGGTGCTTTCGGCGCTATTCACGGTGGGTTCGTCGCTCGGAATAACGGCCGAACTGAGCGACGCCTCGAAGGTGGTGCTGTCCACGGCCATGTTCGTAGGACGCGTAGGCATCCTGTCGCTGCTGATGGGACTCGTGCGCACGCGGCGCGACAGCACCGAACTTTTCCCGAAAGAGCACGTAATCATAAACTGACAAACTCTCCCCCAGCGACATGAAATATATAGTAATAGGACTCGGAATATACGGCAGCAATCTCGCGCGCGACCTCACGGAAATGGGGCACGAGGTAATAGGCGTGGATCACAATCAGACAAATGTCGATGAAATCAAGGACTATATCTCGACGGTCTATCTGATAGACACTACGGAGGAATCGTCGCTCAACGTGCTGCCGCTGCGCAACGTGGACGCCGTGATAGTTGCCATAGGCGAGAATTTCGGAGCAAGCGTTCGCACAGTGGCATTGCTAAAGAAAGCCGGAGTGAAATGTCTATATGCCCGCGCTATCGACAAGTTGCACGAGTCCATCCTGGAGGGATTCAGCATCACGCGCATAATCACTCCCGAACAGAGAGCAGCCCGCGACCTGGCCCACGAGATGGAGCTGGGGGCACGTCTGCGGTCGATGGAGGTGGACAGCGACCACATGGTAATGAGTTTTGAAGTGCCGGAATACTTCACAGGCCTGCGGGTGGCCGATCTCAATCTCGAGACGAACTTCCGTCTGCATCTCGTGGCGCTTTGCCGCCGGTCAGAATCCACCAATATTCTCGGTATATCCGGCAACGAGATGCGCCTGATATATCCCACGGCCGACGCCGCGGACGACATCACCGTGGAACGCGGCGACATGCTCACCGTATTCGGCGCGCTGCGGGATTTCCGCGCCATGTACCGGCATATTTCCTGACAAATTCCCGCATGCTCCAGCGCTGTCCGCGGAACTGTCACGGAACTTTTTTGCCGTTTGTTTTGTTAAATTAAAAAAGAATAGTAATTTTGTGCCGTCAAAGGCGCAAAGTGGCTGCTCCTTTGTTTTTCATTCCCCCCTTTTTAACTAAACAGACGCTGCACCGCAGCGATGAAGGCCGTAATCCCGGAAGAAATACCCGATTACTGTTTCCGAGGGCCGATACTCAAGCATCACCACATACATTTTTATGTATAATATTTCCGAACTGAACCAGATGGACGAGGCCGCACTGCGCGGCGTCGCCGAAAAAATGGGTCTGAAGACTACAGACACTACCAGCAAGCAAGATCTTATTTATACCATACTCGACCAGCAGGCCGTGGACCGCGCATCGGCAGGCGCCGAGCGTCGCCGCCAGACTGAAAGCGAAGCTCCCGCCCAGGAAGCTAAAAAGCGCACACGGCGAAAGAAAGCTTCGGAAGAAGCGCCCAAAGCCGCCGACAGCCCCGAGGATGATAAAAAAACAGCAACCGCGGAGCCGGCAGCAGAGGCTCCCAAACGCCGCCGCGGACGTCCAAGCAAAAAAGAACTTGAGGAAAGGCACAAACAGGAGGACGCTACCGCACAGGACACAGCGGCTGAGTCTCCGGCTGTCGCAGAACCTGCCGCTGCAAGCGAGCCTGCTACAGAGGTAAAAGATACTGAAACTGTCGCCCCCGAACAGGCGCCCGAATCCAGCGAACCCGCAGCCGACGCCCAGCCTCGGCGCGACTTCCGCCCGGGAGCCAACGGCGACCTCGGCGAATTCTTCCCCCGCAGCGAGGGGCGCAAATTCGTACCCCGCAGCCAGCGCGAGCGCGAGGAGGCTGAGAAAGCACAGGCTCAGGCGCCCATCACCATCGCCGAGCCCGGGCAGCCGCTGCCCCAGCAGCAACAGGGCAAGAAGTTCAAGAACCGCAAAGACCGCATGCAGCATCCGGCCGGACGATTTGACTTCTCCGGTCTGCTTGAAACCGCCGGTGTACTCGAAATCGAGCCACAGGGTCACGGATTCCTGCGTTCCAGCGATTTCAACTATATGCCCAGCCCCGACGACATATACGTCACGCAGCAGCAGATAAAAAGTTTCGGTCTGAAGACGGGCGACGTGGTTGAAGCCTCGGTACGTCCTCCGCGCGAAAACGACAAGTATTTCATACTCACCAACGTGCTGCGCGTGAACGGCCGTTCGCTCGACTTCATCCGCGACCGTGTGCCGTTCGAGCACCTCACCCCGCTGTTCCCCAACGAGAAATTTGACATCACCAGCGGAAGCACCTGCAACATGTCGACACGCGTCGTGGACATGTTCGCACCCATAGGCAAAGGTCAGCGCGGCCTTATTGTGGCTCCTCCCAAGACCGGTAAGACTCTCCTGCTCAAGGATGTTGCCAACGCCATCGCCGAGAATCATCCCGAGACGTATATCATAATCCTGCTCATCGACGAGCGCCCCGAGGAGGTGACCGACATGCAGCGCAGCGTCAACGCCGAAGTCATTGCCAGCACATTCGACGAGCCGGCCGACCGTCACGTGCGCATAGCCGGCATAGTGCTCGAGAAAGCCAAACGCATGGTGGAATGCGGCCACGACGTCGTGATACTGCTCGACTCCATCACCCGTCTGGCCCGTGCCTACAACACCTGCGCTCCCGCCAGCGGCAAGATATTAAGCGGCGGCGTGGACGCCAACGCCCTCCAGAAGCCCAAACGCTTCTTCGGTGCCGCACGTAACATCGAGGGCGGCGGTTCGCTGACTATAATCGCAACGGCACTCACGGAGACATCGTCGAAGATGGACGAAGTGATCTTCGAGGAGTTCAAGGGCACAGGCAACATGGAGCTTCAGCTCGACCGCAAGCTCTCCAACAAGCGCATCTTCCCCGCCGTAGACATCATGGCGTCCAGCACACGCCGCGACGACCTGCTGCTGCGTCCCGAAACGCTCAACCGCATGTGGATACTGCGCCGCTTCCTCGGCGACCGCAACAGCGTGGAAGCCATGGAGTTCATGAAAGACCGCATGGAGCGTACGCGCGACAACGACGAACTGCTGCGCACCATGGGCGACTGACGACAGCCCCAACAGAAACAACTTAAAGCGCATGGCCGAGGTGAACCTCGGCCATGCGCTTTAAGTACAAGATGCCTACAATACGTATTGTACGATAAAAACCTGTACAAATGCGAAATTTCATCACCACCGCCGCACTTCTCTGCATCATGTTGCTTGCCGGAGGCAACCGCACTATCGCCGCCACGCCGACCTTTGACTTCGTCACGGGTGAGGACGGCAACAGAGCATGCATACGTCTGCCTCGCGGACAGAGCAGTGTAAAAGCCGTATTATACTGCCACCAGAACATGACCGAGGAAGTGCTGTTCCGCAGCGAGCGTTTCTGCACGGCAATGGACAGCCTCGGAGTGGCGATGACATTCGTGCAAAGCGGTTCGCAGAACTGGGATGTCAGCACAGGATGCCAGGAGCGCTTCGACAGCATAATGGCTGCGCTCGCCGACGGAACCGGACATCCTGAGATAGCATCGGCCCCGGTAATACCTTTCGGGCACTCGGCGCAGGCCACATTCCCCTGGAATTTCGCCGCCTGGAACCCGGACAGAACGCTGTGCATCATTTCCTTCCACGGCGACGCCCCGCGCACCAATCTCTGCGGCTACGGACGCGAGAATGTGGAATGGGGACGCACACGCAACATCGACCGCATCCCCGGGCTTATGATCGAGGGAGAGTATGAATGGTGGGAAGCGCGTGTGCGTCCGGCTCTGGCGTTCAGAATGATGTATCCCGACAGCCGCATCTCCTTTCTGTGCGATGCCGGCCGCGGTCATTTCGACCTCTGCGAGCCGACACAGGACTATATAGCCATGTTTATAGCCAAGTCTTTGGCTGAACCTCGGCCGGATGGCGGTATGATGTACTCACGCTGGCTTGAGGACGGAACAGAGAGCGACGACCCGCACGATATGTTCTGGTATCACGACGAGGAGATGGTGGCACTGACCCGTGCGCGCTATGAGGCCACACGTGGAAAAAAGATGCAGTATCTTTCGGCGACAGTAGACGGCAACCCGGTGACCTATAACGCCGACAGCCATATCAAAATTATAGTCCATTCCGACAAAAAAGAGTTCACGGTGCGTCCGGTATTCACAGACGAAAGCCGAAAGACACACTCCGACAAGCATGCGGCCGTCACGCCGAAGATCAGCATCATCTCCGGTCCGGCGATCCAGACCGGCGAGTATACTTTCCGTTACGACCCCGATTATTTCGGCCGCGACCCGCGCCGGCTGTGGAGTGGCATCACACTCTGTCTCGAAGCCGACGGCGATGACGAATACAAACCTGCCGTACAGGAACTAAATATCCGCATCAGGGAATAGACGGATGCAATTTTTTGCGCTGATTCACGTTAATATGAGTATCATGCGCAGATTATTACCCATCATCATATTCTCGCTGCTGCTCGGCATCCCTGCGGCAGCTCTGGCGGCAGTCAGAATTCAGGGAAAAATCACCGACGAGAACAACGAACCTCTGGAATTTGTCTCCATACGCGTGCAGGGAAGCGCTATCGGAGCCACCTCCGGGCTTGACGGCACCTTCAAATTCTCCGTAGCCGAGACCGACACGCTCCGCCTCGTGTTCACATGCATAGGCTATCAGGAGTCACGGCGTAAACTCATTCGCCCCAAGGGCGACGTGACTGTAAACGTCAAGATGGAGCCCGCGAGCTATGCCCTGAACGCCATCGAGGTCACCGACTACCGTAAGCAGACCGACGCCCTGCAGCGCATCGACGCCGACAGCTACCGTCTTGCGCCCGACGTCAGCGGCGGGTCCGTCGAAAGCCTCATATCCACGATGGCAGGTGTCAGCGGCAGCAACGAAATGTCGTCGCAATACTCCGTGCGTGGAGGTTCGTACGACGAGAACAGCGTCTACATCAACGGAATAGAAGTGTACCGTCCGCAGCTTATCAGCTCCGGCCAGCAGGAAGGCCTCAGCATCATCAACCCCGACATGGTGGGTGCCATCGGCTTCTCCACCGGCGGCTTCGGAGCGCAGTACGGCGACCGCATGAGTTCCGTACTCGACATCACCTACCGTTCGCCGGAGGCATTCGAGGGCAGCGCGGCCCTGAGCCTCATGGGCGGCAGCCTTGCCATAGGCAGCGCGTCGGGACGCTTCACACAGCTTCACGGCGTACGCTACAAAAGCAACGCATCGCTGCTCAGCTCAATGGAGGACAAAGGCGAATACGACCCCAAGTTCTTCGACTACCAGACTTTCATGACCCTGCGCATGAGTCCGAAGTGGAAAGCCAGCGTGCTCGGCAACATCTCCATCAACAACTACCGCTTCGTGCCGCACGACCGCAACACCGCCTTCGGCACATCCACCGATGCCAAGCAGTTCAAAGTGTACTTCGACGGACAGGAAAAAGACCGCTTCGAAACCTTTTTCGGCGCATTGTCGCTGAACTATACGCCGAGCAAGCAGTCGACATTCGACCTGCTCCTCTCGGGCTATCTCTCCAATGAGCTCGTGGCCTACGACATCAGCGGAGAATACTGGCTCGACCAGGCCGGCACCTCGGGCGGCGACAGCGGCAGCATAGGCGGCGAACTCGGCGTAGGCAAATACCGCGAGCACGCGCGCAACCGACTCAAGGCAAGCGTATTCAGCGCACAGCTGCGCGGTGCCACCAAGGTGCGCCGACATAACTTAGCCTACGGAATAGGCGTAAACTTCGAGAAGATACACGACCGCACGCGCGAATGGGAACTGCGCGACAGTGCCGGATTCTCCCTTCCGGCCGTGCCTGACCAGCTGCGCGTGATCTACAATCTGGACTCGCGCCACGACATCAGCAGCGCCCGCTTCTCGGCCTACGTGCAGGACACCTACCGCCTCTCCACCAAGGCAGGCTACGTCAACATCAACGGCGGTGTGCGCATGAGCTACTGGGACTTCAACCGCGAGTTCCTCGTCAGTCCGCGCGTCAGTGTGGGCTTCGTGCCTGATGCCGCGCCGCGCTGGGCATTCCGCCTCGCCACGGGCCTTTACTACCAGTCGCCGTTCTATAAAGAATTCCGCCAGCCCGTATCGGACGCCGAAGGCAACACCATAATCCGCCTCAACAGCGACATCCGTTCGCAAAGGAGTTTTCAGGTCATAGGCGGTGCCGACTTCACGTTCAGGGCTTTCAACCGTCCGTTCAAATTCTCGGCCGAGGCTTACTACAAGAACCTCGGCAACCTCATCCCCTACGAACTCGACAACCTGAAAATAGTCTATGCCGGACAGAATCTCTCCAGCGGCTTCGCCGCCGGCGTCGACTTCAAGCTCTTCGGGCAGTTCGTACAGGGTTCCGATTCCTGGATCAGTCTCTCGCTGATGAAGACTCAGGAGACACTCAACGGAGCTAAGGTGCCCCGTCCGAGCGACCGCCGCTACAGTCTGGCACTGTACTTCACCGACTATTTCCCGAAATTCCCGAAACTGAAATTCAGTCTGCGCGGAATCCTGAACGACGGACTCCCGATGACGGCTCCGCGCAGCAGCCGCGACAAAGGCTACTTCCGCGCGCCGGCCTACAAGCGCGTCGACATAGGCCTCAGCTATGCCCTGCTCGCCCCTGCGGCAGAAGGCGCCCCCCGCCGCACAGGCATCGCCGGAAAGCTTAAAAGCATATGGCTCGGCCTGGACGTATTCAACCTGCTCGACATCAGCAACGTCAGTTCCTACTACTGGGTCACCGACGTAAACGACATACAGTACGCCGTACCGAACTATCTCACGCGGCGGCAAATCAATCTGCGTCTGAGTGTAGACTTCTGAAATGTTTGGTCTAAAACGGCCAAAAATAGTGATATTTGGCATTTTAAGGGAAGTATTTTATGGTATGTTCAAAAAAAATTGTAATTTTGCATGTTATAAAACATAGCGATACAACATACGAGCATGATTAAAGCAGCCCTCGAAAAAGTTATCAATGAGGACATGGCCGAAATTTGGACTCGACTGAACAGCGACGAACGCCGACTGGTGGTCGAGAACATGGAGGTACATACCTACAAGAAAAACCAACTGATTTACGCCGAAGGAGACCAGCCCGAATTCCTGTGGGTACTCCTGAAAGGAAAAGTAAAGAAGACCAAAGAGGGCGTTGGCGGCCGAGTTCAGATATTGCGTCTCATTCGTCCCGTGCAGTATTTCGGTTATCGCGCTTTCTTTGCAGGAGAGAGTTACGTCAGCAGCGCCTCGGCTTTCGAGCCGTCCATGCTCGGCGCCGTACCCCTGACCCTCGTCCGCGACATGATCAGCAACAACAATCAGCTGGCATGGTTCTTCATTCAGGAACTTTCGCGCAACCTCGGCGGCTCCGACACACGCATCGTAAACCTCACGCAGAAGCACATCCGCGGCCGTCTGGCCGAAGCCCTCATAGTGCTTCTCGACAACTACGGCTATGAGGACGACGGTTCCACCCTGCGCATCTACATGGCCCGCGAGGATCTCGCCAATCTCTCCAACATGACCACCAGCAACGCCATACGCACCCTCTCCACATTCGTAGCCGAGCGTCTGGTAGTCGTAGACGGCCGGAGAATAAAAATCATCAACGAATCCCAACTGCGCAAAATCAGCAAATACGGCTGATGTCGGCGCTTTTTTCATAAATAACCAACGGCTGCTCCTCTCGCAGAAGCAGCCTTTTGACACTTCACAATGCTTGTAATGAAATTCGGCGGAACCTCGGTAGGTTCGGCAGAACGGATGCGGGCCACCGCCGAGATAATCCGCCAGAGTACAGATGACCATACCGTCGTCGTGATGTCGGCCATGTGCGGCGCCACAAACGGCTTGATTGACATAGCCGACAACGGCGTCTCGCCGGACCGGTTGCTCGAACGCCATGCCGCCACCGTCGAAGCCCTCGGGCTACCGTCAAGCGTCATGAGGCATATCCGTGACGTACTCGCCGCGGCCAGCACCCGCAGCGAGACAATAGCCTGCGGCGAACTGTTCAGCACCGCCATCATGCTTGCCTATCTCTATAAGCAGGGCATGGATGCCGCATGGATGCCGGCTCTCGACTACATGCGCATAGACCCCGACGGCAATCCTCTCGTCGAGGACACCGCCGCACGCGCCCGCGCACTGCTGAGGCAGAAAGGCGACCACCGCATATACATCACCCAGGGATTCATCGGACGCGACGGTGAGGGCCGCACGGCCACACTGTCGCGCGGAGGCAGCGACTTCACGGCAACCCTGCTGGGCGAGGCGCTCGGCGCCGCCGAGGTACAGATATGGACCGACGTGGACGGCGTCTATACGGCCGACCCGCGCATAGTGAGCGCCGCACGCTGCATTCCGACCCTGAGCTACAGTCTGGCCGACACGGCAGCCCGCCTCGGAGCAAAGATACTGCACCCCGACTGCGTGCGTCCGGTCATGCGTACGGGCTGCAGGCTGCGCGTGCTCGATTCGTTCCACCCGCAGGCGCCCGGTACGCTCATACACGACACCTGCGACGCCGCAGGCTTTGTGGCCGTGGCATGCACCGCCGACGGCGCCAAGGCCCGCGTCAGCATCATAGGCAACCGTCCCGACGTCTGCGCCTCCGACGTCAGCGAGTTGCTCGGCAGCGCACCCGCCACAGCCGGTGCCGACCACATCACGGCCACCGTCGACGCCGCAGACGCCGACGAAGCCGTGCGTACCCTTCACAAGTACTTTATAGAACAACGTAAACCGATATGATTACAGTCAGCAACTTGGGCATCCAGTTCGGCAAACGAGTGCTCTTCCAGGATGTCAACCTCAAATTCACACCCGGAAACTGCTACGGCATCATAGGCGCCAACGGCGCCGGCAAATCCACCCTGATGCGCATGCTCAGCGGCGAGCTCGCCCCCACCCACGGCACGATAGCGCAGGGCAGCGGCGAGCGCATGAGCGTGCTCGAGCAGGACCACTACAAATTCGACGACTGCACGGTGCTCGACACCGTGCTCATGGGCCACACAGTATTGTGGGATATAATGAAGGAAAAAGACGCACTCTATGCCAAGCCCGACTTCAGCGACGAGGACGGCATACGCGCTTCGGAGCTGGAGGAGAAATTCGCCGAGCTCGAAGGCTGGAACGCAGAGAGCGACGCCGCCGCCCTGCTCAGCGGCCTCGGTATCAAGGAGGACAAGCACGGCCTGATGATGCGCGACCTCAGCGGTAAGGAGAAGGTGCGCGTGCTCCTTGCCAAGGCACTCTTCGGCAATCCCGACAACCTGCTGCTGGACGAGCCTACCAACGACCTCGACCTCGACACCGTGGCATGGCTCGAAGATTATCTGTCGAAATTCGAGAACACGGTGCTCGTCGTGAGCCACGACCGCCACTTCCTCGACTCGGTATGCACCCACACCCTCGACATCGACTACAGCCGCGTGCAGCTCTTCGCCGGCAACTACAGCTTCTGGTACCAGTCGAGCCAGCTCGCACTGCGCCAGCAGCAGCAACAGAACAAGAAAGCCGAGGAGAAGCGCAAGGAACTCCTGGAGTTTATCCAGCGATTCAGCGCCAATGTGGCAAAGAGCAAACAGACCACCTCGCGCAAGAAGATGCTTGAAAAGCTCAATGTGGAGGAGATACAGCCTTCCAGCCGCCGCTACCCCGGCATCATCTTCACCCCCGAGCGCGAGCCCGGCAACAAGATTCTCGAGGTATCCGGTCTCAAAGCCGTGGCCGACGACGGCACTCTGCTCTTCGATGACGTGAACTTCCAGATCGAGAAGAACGACAAAGTGGTGTTCCTCAGCCGCGACCCGCGCGCCATGACGGCCATGTTCGAGATAATAATGGGCAACCGCAAGGCCGATGCGGGCCATTTCGACTGGGGACAGACCATCACCACAGCCTATCTGCCGATGGACAACACATCGTTCTTCCGCACCGACCACAACCTCGTGGACTGGCTGTGCCAGTTCAGCTCCGACACCAGCGAAATCTACCTCAAGGGCTTCCTGGGCAAGATGCTGTTCTCCGGCGAGGAAGTGCTGAAAAAGGCGTCGGTACTCAGCGGCGGCGAGAAGATGCGCTGCATGATAGCGCGCATGATGATGACCAACGCCAACACTCTCGTACTCGATTCCCCCACCAACCACCTCGACCTCGAGAGCATCCAGGCGTTCAACAACACCCTGCAGACCTTCCGCGGCAACATTCTGATGGCGTCGCACGACCACGAGTTCATTCAGACCGTGTGCAACCGTGTCATAGAGCTTACCCCCGCGGGCGTCATAGACAAGCTGATGGACTACGACGACTATATCACCGACGACCGTGTGCTCGCCGCCCGCGAGCGCATGTACGCCACAAACCTCTAAACTATAAACTATAAACTATAAACCCCAATGGTAAAGCACATAGTGATGTTCCGCCTCAAAGGTAGCGCCGAAGAGCGCCTGCAGGTGGCACGCAGATTCAAGGCAGCCCTTGAAGAACTTCCCGGCAAAATCGACGTTCTCCAAAGCATCGAAGTAGGCATCAACGAAAACCCCGCCGAAAGCTGGGACGTAGTCCTAACCGCCATCGTACCGACCATGGCCGACGTCGCCGTCTATGCCGCACATCCGGCACACGTGGCGGCCGCTGCCCTGCTTGGTGCCAACAAGGACATGCGCGCCTGCGTCGACTATGAGTTCTGACACCGACACATCCCGCCTGCAGCAGATCTACCGCGTCACCATCATCGGGAGCGTGGCAAATCTGCTGCTGGTTCTTTTCAAATTCTTCGCCGGTATAGCAGGACGCAGTTCGGCGATGCTTGCCGACGCCGTCCACTCTCTCAGCGACCTTATCTCGGACGTGATAGTCCTGCTGTTCGTGCGCATCTCCGGTAAGCCCGAGGATGCCGACCACGACTACGGCCACGGGAAATACGAGACCCTGGCCTCGGTGCTGGTCGGGCTGCTGCTCGGCATCGCCGGCGCACTGATAGGCATCGACGCCGTGCTGCGCGCCCTCGCGTGGTGGCGGGGAGATGTGCTCGCGGCCCCCAACGGATGGGCGCTGTCGGCTGCCGTAATCTCGATAGTCGTCAAGGAAATCCTTTTCCGTTACACTATCCGGCAGGGACGACACCTCGAATCGCCGGCACTCGTAGCCAACGCCTGGCACCACCGCAGCGACGCCTTCACATCCATAGCAACACTCGTGGGCATCGGCGGCGCAATGTTGCTCGGCGACAAAGGCCGTGTGCTCGACCCCATCGCCGCCTTCATCGTCAGCGGGTTCATTATCCATGCCGCCTACACCCTGACGCGGCCCGGCATCGACCAGCTGCTTGAGAAATCGCTCTCGGCCGACGACAAAGCCGCCATTGCCGAGATTGTAACCTCTACGCCAGGCGTCGTCAAGTTCCACCGTCTGCGCACACGCAGCATAGGCTCGCATCGCGCCATCGAGCTACACATCAAGATGCCCGGCGACTACACCCTCCGGCGAGCCCACGAGATAGCCTCCGATGTGGAACGGCGCCTCAAGGACCGCTTCGGCCCGGCCACACACATCGCCATCCACATGGAGCCCGCCGACTGATACATCCCCACCCTATGAGACACTTGTTGTTTGCCACATTCTGCATCCTGCTTGCCTGCTGCGCCGAATCTCCGGCGGAACGTACTCTCGGACGTGCGTCATCACTTCTGCCGGAATATCCCGACAGCGCGGAGGTGGTCTTGAATTCCATCCCGGCCGGCAGCGGAGAAGCCGAGGACGCACGCATTGCCCTTTACCGGGTATGGATTGCCAATCGCCGCGGCGACAATCTCAGCAACGATTCGCTGCTCGAAACCGCTAACACCTATTTCCAAGATCACCGCGATGAGTCGCCACGCGACTGCATGATTCTGTATTATCTCAAAGGACTTTCCCGCCTTGAACGCAAAAATTACGGAGGTGCAATCATCTCCCTGCTCCGAGCCGAAGAACTCGCGCAACAACTTGACGACAATCACCATTTAGGATTGATTTACAGGTATATGTCCGACATATACGACCATACATATAGCCAACGGAATGCATTAAAATACAGTAGACAATCGTATGATTGCTTCATTAAAACCAATAATCGTTTATATATTGATTATGCTTTAAATGATTTGGCCACTACATATGTAAATTCGCTAAAACTTGATTCAGCTCTAATAATTGCGAAAAAAGTTTATAAAACCGGAAAGGAAAACAACGATACAATTCTTGCAGTTTCAGCTTTGTCTATAATGGCAAATGCCTACGTCGGTCTTGAAGACTACAAGGCAGCGTACAAAGTAATGTCTTATATGGAACAGACATATGGCATCAAATCACAAGATGAGAATAAAAGCATGGCAAACATATGTATGCACATCGGTAATTACCCACTTGCCGAGAAACATTTGCAGCGACTTGATAACAGCTTATACCTTAACTTGCTGAAAAGCCAACTATATGAGTCTAAAGATCAATATGAAGACGCTTACAAATCTTTAAAATTGGCTTACAATAATATAGACAGTATTTTTGAGGATATTATACATGAGTCTACAACTAAACAGGCACAAGATTACTATCGTATCAAAGAAAAAAGGACCAAACGCATATTGAGGAACGATAGGATTAAGATTGGCATTCTCCTAACATTAATCCTAATTGTTATTTTATTCTCTATCACAATATTATACTTTCGTAATGCACTCCACAAGAAAGATGTCAACGAAAAAATAATGCTGATATACCAATTAAGTGAATCTCTTAAGTATAGCAACAATGCACTTATTGACAAGGAGGCATACATCCAGTCAAAAGAGGATAGCTTTAAAAAGGAAATATTAAAGGTTTTTGCTTCTAAATTTGAAATACTGGATAAATTATGTAACAGCTACTACGAGGTTCATGGTACATCGGGTGAAAAGAACAAAATATATAACCGCGTTCTTAACGAAATACAAAGCATTCGCAATAATAGCGAGGTAATTGCCACCATTGAACGTAACATCAACGAAAATATGGATAACATTGTTGATAATATTCAAAAGGATATTCCTACATTATCGTCCGATGATAAGATGCTCTTTATGTATATTTGTATAGGATTATCCTCGCGTTCCATAAGCACAATATTTGATATTAAGATTGAAGCCGTTTACAACAGGAAAGCAAGACTTAAAAAAAAGATTGAGACGCTGAATAAAGATAGCAAGTATTCATACCTAAAAATCATACAAACATCTGATTCTCAGCGCACTGCGTAACGCGTTGAATTTCAATATCTTAAATCCTGATAGATTTTCGGCATATAACTAATACATAAATATCTGGTTATCAATAGACTAATCCATTTCAGTGATAGGTTTATTAAACCAAATTTTTAAATTCATAGCGTGATTTGATTGTAATTTTGCATTGTCAAAATCAAATATAAATCACATGAGACTACCAATCATTTTCTGTCTAATTCTATTTAATTTACTGCCATTCGCCGTGGATGGGAAAAAAGACGTAATACTTATACGCAAACCCAAAACCACAACGCGTCCAACAAAGCCATCTAATACCCATATAGATTGTTCTTACGAAAATGGACGACTATCCTTCACCTCAAATTTCGAATTGGCGTCAATGAACGTCTCATTATCAGATTCCGAAGGCTACTATACAGAATTTGAAATCGTATTCGAGAATAATTACGCTCAAATCGACATCCTCATTGATAACGGCGAATACAGCATTACATGTGAGACCAACAACTACGGAACCTTCGAAGGCTATATAACAATAACCAACTAATCACACAAAACAATGAAAAAAATCTTGTTTCTACTTGCCGTTATAGCAGCGGCAACACTGGGGTCATGCACCCAGGGCGACGAACCCGTCACGCCCCTTGCAGCCGAAAATGGCGTGAAAGTAGTCTCTCTCGGCGATTATCTCGGCAGCCGTTCCGAGAGCGACTCACTCTCCAATGAAGATGTACTTTGGTTTGATGATGATCTGGCATACCAATCAACCATTCACAAACTGCAAAGTATGACCCCGGACGAAAGAGACAGCTACTTCAACGAAATCGGTTTTGAAGGCGCATATACTATCGTTCGCAAAGCGGAAATGAACCTCGACTCTATATTCGATATGGAAGAAGCTGATTCTGTCAGTATAAATCTTAAAGTACGCGAATATCGCACAAGATATGCTAATGTGCTTGAACTTAATACTGAGGATGAATACGACCTGACACCTTATCTGAAATTTGTCGATGACACGCTTGAACTTATAGGAAGCGCGCACGGATATATCGTTGTCGGTAATAATGTAATCAGCGCTCCCCACCAAAATAGAAAAGGTCCCAAACCAGCCTATGACGGGAAATTCATAGAGTTCAAAAAGGCTACTGTATCAGTAAAGAACAAGAAATACAAGAGCGAACTGACACTCGGACGCATGGGCGATAAAATGGCTTTCAGAGTCAGGACATTCCGAAGCATATTTTTTTGGAAGAAATACGATAAAGGCTGTGGACATGACGGTACACTTGAATTCTGGAGAGGGAATGTCAAGTCGATGATAAAGATACATCATAAAAAAGGGGACTATATAACACCTGCTATTGCTTCAAAATATTCGCCATATGTCAATATGAAGGTCACAAACTTCTCATGTACGAGAAACAGCAATAACAAAGTCACCAAGACCATCAACAGTATTCTTGTAAAATGAAAAAGCTTTTATTGTTACTATTGCTGATTGCCGGGAATTCGATAGCAGAAGCTCAGAGTCTGCGGCATGGAGTAGAGGCCGGAGTCGGCCTGTCCAAGCCAGTTAACAGTTCGGGCGACGTGCAGCCGGCATTCAACATCGCATATCGCATGGAGTATAATTTTGGCAAGAACAATACAGGATGGTATTTACGCTCGGGTGCAGGTCTCCACTATAAACCCTGCAAAGACAGTTCTGTATTCGACGGCGAAGACGACGGCTATATCCATCAGAACTACAGCAGCACTTTCCGGCCCTGGTATCTGCAAGTACCTCTGCAGGCCGGATACCGCTTCCGGCTGTCAGAAGCCATGAAACTCCAGCTCGAAACCGGTCCCTACCTTGCCGTCGGTCTTTGGGGCAACGCCCGGACAACCGATGCGAAAAGCGGACTGACCGAAAAATATCACTGCTTCGGAGATGCCGGTGCCTACCGTCGCGTAAGCTGCGGCTGGGGCTTCGGAGCCGCCGTGCAGTTGCGAAACTATCTGCAACTGGGCCTTAACTACGGAATCGACTTCACCGAACAACACAACAGCCTCTACAATCAGACATTGGGAATATCCGCCGCCTGGATATTCTGAATACCCCGACAAAAGCGTCGGTCATGCCGTCCAAAGACATGACCGGCGTTGCCGTATGCTCTAAAATTTGTATATAAGAGCTGAAAATGCTAATTTTGCAATAATGAACATCGAGGAATTGCGAGAATACTGCATGGCAATGGACGGAGCCACCGAGAAAACTCCGTTCGGCAAATTCGCGCGCCGATATGAGTCGATACTTGTATTCTACGTTCTCGACCACATGTTCTGTTACACCGATATGGACGATTTTTCATGGGTCAACGTAAAATCCACGCCCGATGAGATAGAGGAACTTAAATCGAGGCACATGTCGGCAGGTAATCCTCTGAACATGGACCCGCGGCACTGGGTACGGCTTGAACTGAACGGCGACATCTCCGACAAGGATGTGCTGCGGCTCATTGACAGGTCGTACGAACTCGTCAGGGACAAATACACGCCAAAAAGCAAACGAACAAAACACTGAACCACATATTATATATATGAAGGACTTCAAACCCAAAGCCTGGATGCTTCCGCAGCCGGTGCTCATAATAGGCACATACAACGCCGACGGCACTCCCAACGCAATGAACGCCGCATGGGGCGGTCAGTGGGATGCAACAGAGATAATGATTTCTATGGGCAGCCATGCCACGACGGCCAACCTGAACCGATGCGGCGACTTCACCGTGGCATTCGCCACCGCCGACACGCTTGTGGCATCGGACTACGTAGGCCTCGTGAGTGCACGTACGCATCCCGACAAGATGGCACGTACAGGATGGGAATCGACAAAGGGCGCCAACGTTGACGCGCCTGTATTCAGCTGCTTCCCCATGACCATGGAGTGCCGCATTAAGGAAAAACTGTACGAATCGGAAACCGGCTACTACATCGTGGCCGAAATTGTCAACATCGTCTGCGACGAAAACTTCCTGGCCGACGACGGCAAGCCGGACGTGGAGAAAATGCGCCTGATAACATTCGATCCCGTCCATAACGGCTACATTGAGCTCGGGCGGCGCATCGGCAATGCTTTTGCCGACGGCAAAGCGTTGAAGAATGAATAATTCCGTGACCGGTCGCTGCCCCTGGTGCGGCGACGACCCGCTATATATACGATACCACGACGAGGAATGGGGACGTCCCGTGACCGACGATAACGTTCTCTTTGAATTTCTGCTGCTCGAAGGCGCACAGGCCGGTCTGTCATGGATAACAATATTGCGCAAGCGCGAGGGCTACCGCCGTGCGTTCCATAATTTCGACTACAGACGTGTGGCTGAAATGACGCCGGACGACGAGGAGCGTCTGGCCCATTGCGACGCCATCGTCCGAAACCGGCGCAAGATACACAGCGCCGTCGTCAACGCACGGCTCTTCGGCGAAATAGTGGAGGAATTCGGTTCCTTTTACAAGTATATCGCTGGCTTTCTGCCGGGAGGCAAAAGAATTGTCAACGACGTGCCCCACCCCGGCGCAATGCCTGTGACTTCGCCACTGTCCGACGCCATCAGCAGCGACATGCGCCGCCGCGGATTCCGCTTCTTCGGCTCCACCATCTGCTACTCGTTCCTCCAGGCCACCGGCTTCATCGACGACCATCTCAACAGCTGCCGATGCAAAAGCAGGCATGATATTTAAACGATATTTAAAAACGTGTTTAATAACAATTTACCCCTATTCTGCCGCTAATTCAAAATTTATTCGTAACTTTGCAGTCCCAAACCGATAATTGATGACAGTCAAGAACAAAGACATCGACCTTATCTTTGAGACGAGCTGGGAAGTCTGCAACAAAGTGGGAGGCATCTACACCGTGCTTTCCACAAAGGCGAAGACCATGCAGGAGGCTCATAAAGACAAGGTGATATTCATAGGACCGGACGTCTGGACCGAAGCGAATCCGTCGCCCTGGTTCAGCGAACAGCGTACCAAGCTCTCGGTCTGGGCAGCGGATGCCGCACTGCCTTATGGCATAAAGGTGCGCACAGGACGCTGGGAGATTCCCGGTCGTCCGCTTGCCATTCTCGTCAGCTTCGACACCCTATACGCTTCAAAAAATGATTTTTATTCCCACATGTGGGAACGCTTCGGCGTAGACTCGCTGCACGCCTACGGCGACTACGACGAAGGCTGCGCTTTCGCACGCGCCGTCGGCATCGTGATAGAGAGCATCGTCAACTTCCTCGGCGACAAGGCCCGGAACGTGGTGGCTCACTTCGACGAATGGACCACAGGCATGGGACTGCTCTACGTGGCCGACCGGCTGCCGCAGGTGGCGACCGTGTTCACCACACACGCCACGAGCATAGGCCGCAGCATCTGCGGCAACGGCAAGGACCTGTACCGCTATCTCGACGCATACGACGGCGACCAGATGGCACGGGAGCTGAACATGGAGGCCAAGCACAGTCTGGAGAAGACCGCCGCACATGTGGCCGACGCCTTCACCACAGTGAGCGACGTCACGGCCGAGGAGTGCGCCCGCCTGCTTCAGCGACGCCCCGACGTAGTTACGCCCAACGGCTTCGAGCCGTCGTTCGTGCCGGCGCCCTCACGACGCAAGGCCGCACGACGCGACGCCCGCCGCGCCATGCTCGACGTGGCCCGTGCCCTCACCGGCGAAGTTCTGCCCGACAACGACACGTTCATCGTCATAAGCTCGGGGCGCTGCGAGTACCGCAACAAAGGCCTCGACGTCTTCCTTGACGCCATGGCTACGCTCGACGCGCCGGGCAAAGATACCCATATAGTTGCCTACGTAATGGTGCCCGCATGGGTTCAGTGCCCGCGGCCCGAACTCCGCGCCGCCCTCGACGAGCACCGCTACTGCGGTATGCCCGACCCCGTGCTGACCCACTGGCTAAACAACTACAACGAGGACCCCGTCAACGCCCGCATCCACGCCCTGGGATTCGCCCACGGACGCCACAGCGTACACGTGATATACGTGCCGTGCTATCTCAACGGCACCGACGGTATCTTCAACAAGACCTACTACCAGCTGCTGCCCGGCGCCGACGCCACCGTGTTCGCATCCTACTACGAGCCGTGGGGCTACACGCCGCTGGAAAGCATAGCCTTCGGAGTCCCAACAGTTACGACCTCGCTCAGCGGCTTCGGCCAGTGGGTACGGAGCGCCTGCCGCGGAGGCATGGAGGATTGCGGAGTCGAGGTGATCGAACGTAACGACGACAACTACGCCCGGACAGTGGACGGTGTAGCCGAGGCCATCAGCTCCCTGTGCGACTCCTCGGCCGCACGACGCGGCGAAACCGCCGAGCGTGCCCGCGACACCGCCGACCTTGCCCGCTGGAGCCACTTCCACACACACTACGACAAGGCATACGCGCTCGCCGTCGGCAAAGCCGCCGCGCGCGTCACAGAATAACAGAAAACAAACCAATAACAAATAAACACTCATGAAACTTCCTGTCAGCGACACTAATACGCCCATATGGCGCGACATTATTGTCAAGTCAGAACTTCCCTCGCCCCTCAAGCCCCTCGAAGAACTCGCAAAGAACCTCTGGTGGGTATGGAACAGCGAGGCCAAGGCCCTCTTCCGCGACATCAATCCCGACACATGGCGCAACACGGGTGAGAACCCCATTATCGTGCTCCAGCAGATGAGCTTCGAGAGAATTCAGGAACTCATCGCCGACTCCTCCTTCATGGCACGTCTGAAGAACGTCTACAGCATGTTCAAGGACTACATGAAAGAGCCGATGCGCACCGATGTGCCCTCCGTCAGCTACTTCTCGATGGAGTACGGCCTCTGCAACTGCCTCAAGATCTACTCCGGCGGTCTCGGCGTACTCGCCGGCGACTATATAAAGGAAGCATCCGACAGCCGCGTCAACATGACCGCCGTCGGCTTCCTCTACCGCTACGGCTACTTCACTCAGAGCCTCAGCGTCGACGGTCAGCAGATTGCCAACTACGAGCCGCAGAACTTCAACCAGCTTCCCATCGAGGCCGTACTCGACAAGGACGGCCACCCCATGATTCTTGAGGTGCCCTATCCCGGCCGCAACATCTACTGCCACATCTGGCGTGTAAACGTGGGCCGCATGAAGCTGTACCTGCTCGACACCGACTTCGACATGAACAGCGAGTTCGACCGCAGCATCACCCACCAGCTCTACGGCGGCGACTGGGAGAACCGCATCAAGCAGGAATACCTCCTCGGCATCGGCGGCGTGCTCATGCTCAAGAAGCTCGGCATCCACAATACGCTCTACCACTGCAACGAAGGCCACGCCGCACTGCTCAACCTCCAGCGCCTCGTAGACTACGTGCAGGAAGACAAGCTCGACTTCAACGTTGCCCTCGAGCTTGTGCGCGCATCGTCGCTCTACACAGTACACACTCCCGTGCCCGCAGGCCACGACTACTTCGACGAAGGCCTCTTCGGCAAATACATGGGCGAGTTCCCCGCACGCCTCGGCATCAGCTGGAACGACCTCATGAACATGGGCCGCGAGAACCCCGACACCAACGAGCGCTTCAGCATGAGCGTGTTCGCGCTGAACACCTGCCAGGAAGCCAACGGCGTCAGCTACCTCCACGGCGAGGTCAGCAAGCGCATGTTCGCCGGCATCTGGAAGGGCTACAGCTGGGAAGAGAGCCACGTGGGCTACGTCACCAACGGCGTGCACATGCCCACCTGGGCCGCATCGGAGTGGAAGGAATTCTACGCCCAGAACCTCGGACTCCAGGTATTCTCCCACCAGAGCGATCCTGAAGCATGGAAGGGCATCTTCAACGTCAGCGACGAGGCCATCTGGAACATGCGCTGCACGCTCAAGAACAAATTCATCAACTTCGTACGCCGCGACTTCAAAGCCAAATGGCTCGCCAACCAGGGCGACCCCTCGGCCGTAGTGCAGATTCTCGAGCGCATCAACCCGAACGCCCTCATCATAGGCTTCGCCCGCCGCTTCGCCACCTACAAGCGCGCACACCTGCTCTTCACCGACCTTGACCGTCTGGCCAAGATCGTCAACAACGAGAAGTTCCCCGTGCAGTTCGTATTCTCCGGCAAGGCACACCCCGCCGACGGCGCCGGCCAGGGACTCATCAAGCGCATCATGGAAATCTCGCGCATGCCCCAGTTCCTCGGCAAGATCATCTTCCTGGAGGACTACAACATGGTTGTTGCCAAGCGTCTCGTCACCGGCGTCGACATCTGGCTCAACACCCCCACCCGTCCTCTCGAGGCTTCCGGCACATCCGGCGAGAAGGCCGAGATGAACGGCGTGCTCAACTTCTCCGTGCTCGACGGCTGGTGGTACGAAGGCTACCGCTTCGACGAGAAAGCCGGCTGGGCCCTCACCGACAAGCGCACCTACACCGACCAGGCACAGCAGGACAAGCTTGACGCCGCCACCATCTACTCCATGCTGGAGAACGAGATAATACCTCTCTACTACAACAAGAACTCCCGCGGCTACTCGCCCGAGTGGGTACAGTACATCAAGGGCTCCATCGGCCACATCGCTCCGCACTTCACCATGCAGCGCATGATCGAGGACTATATCGAGCGCTTCTACGACCCCGAGGCAAAGCGCTTCGGCCGTCTCGCCGCCGACAAGTTCGCCCTCGCCAAGGAGATTGCGGCATGGAAGGAGAAAGTCGTGGCAGCATGGCCCGGTATCAAGATTCTCGACATGCACCGCAACGGCAACGAGAAAGGAGTCACCGGCGAACCCTACCAGATTCAGGTAACCGTCGACACCAACGGCCTCGGCTCCAGCCTCGGCCTCGAGCAGGTGATCTACCGCGTTGAAAACGGTCAGGAACATCTCGCCTACACGCCCGAATTCAAGATCATCAAGCAGGACGGCGACATCGTCACCTACGAGCTCAACGAGCATGTGCGCGACGCAGGCGTATTCCGCTACGGCTACCGTCTCTTCCCGAAGAACAACCTGCTGCCCCACCGCATGGACTTCGCTCTCACGCGCTGGTTCTAAGACCCCGGGACACCGCCATAAAAAGAGCCGCACTTTTTTGAAGTGCGGCTCTTTTTATGGTGGCTGTCAGGCGTCAGCGACCCGAAGCGGCAATTGACGAGCGAAGGATGTCGTTGAAACTGTCGGCGCGCATCAGGTCCTCGATAGTAAGATGCATCCTGTAGCGCCAGTAATGGCGGGAGTTGGCAGGCACATTGATCTGTTCCTCGCGCGGATCGGTGCGGCGCAGGTCGCCGTCGATGCTGAGCCAGTCCTGCAGCGGCAGTATGCAGAGCATGGAGGGCGACTTGAGGTGCAGGTCGACAATGCGGTTGCAAATCCACGGTTCGCAGAAATACGGAGCGCCGCCGGGTTCGTGAAGAACCTGATTGTAGAAGCGCTGTGTGGCGCCGCGGTCTTCCTCCCACCACTGGCGGATGCCTCCCATGTCGTGGGTCGACGTAGTGCAGACGCTGAAGTAGGGATAGTGCCAAGTGTCGCCGAATTCCACTTTGGGATCCTTGGGCATGCGCTGAATCTCCAGCGAAAGCATCTCGAGGCGCCGCATCACCTCAGGCACACAGTGGGGAATCATGCCGAGGTCTTCGGCACATACCAGCATATCGGTACTCTGTAGCAGCGGCGGCAACTTCTCCATGGCTTTTTCATACCAGAACGCATCGTGGCGATGGTAGAAGAAGTCGTTGTACAGACGGTTGAAGCACCACTTCTCATAATCGCCGAGCGACTGATATATCTGGCTGAACTGGGCGGAGATACGCGGATGGTACTTGCCGCGCTGCACAGGGTCCTCTATGAACAGGACGTTGTCTATCAGACCCATCAGACCGTCGCGGATGCGGTTGTTGTGGTCGCCGGCCTCCAGTGTGGCGAAATGCTCCACAACCTTACGCTGTGTGTCGTACTCGGGAAGCAGGCTGTAGCGGCCGTCACCCTCGGCATGCAGATAGCGTGCGCGCACTTCGTCGGTAAGGTCGCCGAAGTAGTCGCCGAGGAACCAGTCCATGATGTAGGGACGAGTGAAGCGGTCGGCATCAAACCAGAAGTCGTAGCCCGAACGCATCTCGTCGGGCGTGAAGGGCAGAGCCGGATTGAAGATGCCGAGAAGACCGTGCACGGCATCCATCGGAATCTGCCATATGCGGAAGAAACCGAGCACGTGGTCTATGCGGTAGGCGTCGAAATAATCGCTCATCTTGCGGAAGCGCGCCTTCCACCACGCATAGCCGTCGCGGGCCATCACATCCCAGTTGTAGGTCGGGAAGCCCCAGTTCTGACCCAGCACGGAGAAATCGTCCGGCGGAGCACCGGCCTGCGAATCCATGTTGAAGAGCTCGGGACTCTGCCATGCGTCGGCGCTCGTACGTGAAATGCCGATGGGTATGTCGCCCTTGATTGCAACCCCGTGCTCGCGAGCATAAGCGGCAACCTCCTTCATCTGCCTGTCCAGGTGGAATTGCAGATAGTAGACATACTCCATCTCCTCGCGGCTTGTAGCGGCGAAGTCGGCTATACGCGCTGCATCGTATGTGGCATATTCAGCGGGCCACAGAGTGAAGTCCGGCGTGCTGTAACGGTCGCGGAGCACACAGAAAGCGGCATAAGGCACGAGCCAGGACCGGTTGGCCTCGAAGAACGTCCTGAATTCATCCGTAGCAAGGTCGGCGGCGCCGTTCTGCGCGAAAATCTCATGGAAATACGCTATCTTGGCATTGTTGACTTTCTCGTAGTCAATCTGCGTGAGTTCGTTGAGGCTATGGCGCAGACGTTCGTAATGCTCGCGGCGCGCATGGTCCTTGAGCCGGCCGAGGGCCTCGAGACGCAGATACATGGGATGCAGAGCAAAAGTGCTGTTGGCGTTGTAGGGATACGAATCCTTCCATGTATGCGTCATCGTGGTGTCATTGATAGGCAATATCTGGAGGAAGCGCTGGCCGGTGGAGGCCGCCCAGTCTATCATCCGCTTCATGTCGTAGAAATCGCCCACGCCGAAGTCCTCGTCGCTGCGCAGAGAGAACACGGGTATCGCCACACCGGCGCCACGCCAGTGGCCGAACGGATTGTGCATACGCAGTCCGGCTATCACGGTGGCCTCTCCGATTTCAGGCTTAATACCTACGCGACGGTTTTCGCCTGGTTCCCAGGCCACGAGACTGCCGTCGCTGCTGTCAAGCACAACGAACTTGAACTCGCTGGCCTCGGTGATGTCGCGGCAATCAACGACGCAGCGCCACAGCGGGTAGTCGGCATCGCTCATGCGGACGGCCCTGGCCGGCTCCCACGAGCCCATGGACGGCGTACTGCCGCACACGGCCACGACATGATCCGGAGCCACCAGCGGTGCCTCCACTTCCAGAAGCACACGTCCGGCCTCGGCACTGACAGGCAACTGTCTACCGGCTCGACGGAAGACACACTTCGTGAAAGCCGATGAATAGAACGGCTTGTCTTCGGGCATGTCGCACCAACGGTCGACTATGTTGACGCCATGCACACCGGGTTGCAGAGGCAGGATGTGCCCGTCGCCCCACTCGCGGCGCACCGTGTGGCCGTCGCGTTCCACAATGTAACGGTACTCCAGCCGGGTCTCGCCATCGGGAATGTCAACGTGCAGAGTCCACATGTCAGAACCCTCTGCCGGCGTCATTGCCGCCGCCATGTCCTCCATGCCTGCGCCGAGAGCGCGTACATTGCCGCACACACGGATGGTCTCGCCCCACTGCGTATGGTAACTGATGTTTAAACTTAACTTCATGGCTGTTGGATATGTAGTATGATATAACCTTGATTCAGATTGTAAAAGTAACAAAAACGGACGAGAAACCCGTCCGTTTAAGTTTTTTTAATAATACACAGTCAATGTAGCTGCTCAGCCGCACTTGCTGGTGCCGCAAGAGGTGCAGATGAGGCATCCTTCCTGATATACCAGAGTCTCCTGTCCGCACTTCGGACACTTCTGTCCGCTGGCCTGCATACCGTTGGGCAGGTACTTCTTGAGCGCGCGTTCAACGCCCATCTTCCATGTGTTGATGCTCTGTGAGTCCAGCTCAAGGCTACCCACAAGTTTCAGCACCTGGTCCACGGGCATGCCGTAGCGCAACACACCGGAGATGAGCTTCGCATAGTTCCAGTACTCCGGATTAAACTTCTCGCTGAGGCCCTCGATCGTTGTCTTGTAGCCGCGCTTGTTGATGAACTGGAAGTCGTAGCGCTTGTTGCCGTTCTCATCCACAGCCTTGATGATTTTGCCGTGTGTCACACTCTTCGGGCAGAAGATACCGTCCTCATCGTCAGTGAGACCGGTGAAAATCTCATAAGGCTTACCATCGCGCAGACCGATGAACGCAATCCACTTCTCCTTGTTGTTCTGGAAGCGCACCACGTCGGCCTCGAGTTCAATTGGTCGCTTGCCTACATGCGGTATTTCCGGCACCTCGGCCTTAGATTCTTTCTTCTTGCTCTCCATGGCAATCAGCACGCCGGAACGGCTGCCGTCGCGGTAGACGGTGCAGCCTTTGCAGCCTGCATGCCATGCCTCCAGATACAGACGGGCGACAAGCTCCTCGCTGACGTCGGAAGGCAGGTTTATGGTGACGGAAATGCTATGGTCGACCCACTTCTGGATGCGACCCTGCATCTTCACCTTCTCAAGCCAGTCAATGTCGTTGCTGGTGGCTCCGGCATAGGGCGAACGGGCCACCAGTGCGTCGAGTTCTTCCTGCGTGTAGTCCTGACGTACCTCTATGCCGTTGATCTGCATCCAGTCGACAAACTTCGGATGGTAGACAACGAATTCCTCGAAAGCGTCGCCGCTGTCGTCCACATAGTCCACATGCACGTCGGTATCGTTGGCGTTGACCTTGCGACGGCGCTTGTACACAGGCATGAACACCGGCTCGATGCCGCTGGTTGTGCGCGTCATGAGGCTGGTCGTGCCGGTTGGCGCAATAGTCAGACATGCGATGTTGCGGCGTCCGTGCTGCTTCATCTCGTTCTCCAGTTCCGGCGATGCTGCGAAGAGACGCTGAAGGAAGGGATTTTGCTTCTCGCGGGCGGCGTCGTAAATCTCGAAAGCACCGCGCTCGGCAGCAAGTCGTACGCTGGAACGATAGGCCGCGATGGCAAGCTCGCGGTGCACGCCTTCACTGAAATCGGTAGCCTCGGGAGTGCCGTAGCGGTAGCCGAGAGCAGCGAGCATGTCGCCCTCGGCGGTTGTACCTACGCCCGTGCGACGTCCTTTCAGCGTCTTGGTCTTGATTTTCAGCCAAAGGTTGCGCTCGGCGCTCTTTACCTCCTCCGTCTCCGGGTCGGAGTCTATCTTCTCGAGGATGGCATCTATCTTCTCCATTTCAAGGTCGATGATGTCGTCCATTATGCGCTGAGCCTTGCCTACATGCTCGCGGAACAGGTCGAAGTCGAAGCTTGCTTCGGGCGTAAACGGATTGCGCACGTAGCTGTACAGATTGATCGCCAGCAGACGGCAGCTGTCATAGGGACAGAGTGGAATCTCGCCGCAGGGATTGGTGGAGATTGTGCGGAAACCAAGATCGGCGTAGCAGTCGGGAAGACTCTCACGTGTAATGGTATCCCAGAACAGCACGCCGGGCTCGGCCGATTTCCAGGCATTGTGGATGATTTTGTTCCATAAAGCACGGGCATCGATGTGCTTCGATACCATCGGGTCCTTGCTCCCGATGGGGAACGTCTGCTCGTATTCCTCGCCACTCTCCACGCAGCGCATGAAATCGTCGTCTATGCGCACACTGACGTTGGCGCCCGTCACCTTGCCTTCCGTCATCTTGGCATCAATGAACGCCTCGCTGTCGGGATGCTTGATGCTCACAGTCATCATCAGCGCACCGCGGCGGCCGTCCTGCGCCACCTCGCGGGTACTGTTGGAGTAACGCTCCATGAAGGGGACAAGGCCGGTGCTGGTGAGTGCGGAATTCTTCACGGGCATTCCCTTGGGACGTATGTGCGACAGATCGTGACCCACACCGCCGCGACGCTTCATGAGCTGCACCTGTTCCTCGTCGATGCGCAACACACCGCCGTAGCTGTCGGGCTGGCCGTCCATGCCAATGACGAAGCAGTTGCTCAGCGACCCTACCTGATAATTGTTACCGATGCCGGTCATGGGACTGCCCTGAGGCACTATGTAACGGAAGTCTTTCATCAGGCCGAAGACCTCGTCGTGGCTCATGGGATTAGGATACTTTTTCTCGATACGGGCTATTTCCGACGCGATACGGTGGTGCATATCGTCGGGTGTAAGCTCGAAGAAATGTCCGAACGAGTCTTTCAGCGCATACTTGCTGGCCCATACCCGCGCGGCAAGTTCGTCGCCGCCGAAGTAGTCAAGAGTGGCCTTGTTGGCCTCCTCGTAAGTATAAGTCTTAGGGTCTTCCACAGTTGTAGATGATGGAACGTGTTATGTATAGGATTTAATTATCACTGATTAATGTCGGCCTCAATGGCGAGAACGTCGTCGGCCAACTGCTTGTCAAGCGGGATGCGCTCTTCAAGGTTCTTGCAGGCATAGAGCACGGTGGCATGTGTGCGTCCCAGCCGTGCGCCTATGGCCGTAAGAGGCATGCGTATGAGTTTCTTTGCCAGATACATCACCACCTGACGCGCATCGCTGATCTCGCGCTTTCGGCTCTTGGTGAAAATCAGGTCGGGGTCTATATTGTAGTGCGAGCACACGGCTGACGTCACGACCTCGAAGTTGACCTGCCTGCGGTTTATGCGCACGGCATTCGCCACCACATTGCGCGCGAGGTCTACGTCCACGTCTATATTAAGAACGGCGGCACGGCCTATGAGCGACACGACGATGCCCTCAAGCTCGCGGATGCTGTCGGTGACATTGGCGGCAATATAGTCTATCACATCCTCAGGCAACGACAGACCGTCCTGCTCGGCCTTATGAATGAGTACACTGCGCCGCAACTCCATATCCGGAGCGTCGAGCCTGACGTTCATTCCCCAGCGGAAGCGCGTCAGCAGGCGTTCCGGAAATCCTTCCATTTCGGCCGGCGAACAGTCGCTCGACATTATTATCTGGCGGCCGTTCTGGTGCAGATGGTTGAATATATGGAAGAAGGTATTCTGGGTCTTGGGCTTATCGCGCAGGTCCTGAATATCGTCTATAATAAGGGTATCAATGCTCTGATAGAAATGGAAAAAACTGTTGGTCGTGCCCTTGGCCTCTGCGGTGGTGTACTGGCTCTGGAACACGCGGGCGGTGACATACAGCACCTTTGCCGCCGGGTTGCGCTCCTTTATGCGTATGCCTATGGCCTGTATCAGATGGGTCTTGCCGACACCGCTTGCACCGAAAATGAACAGCGGATTGAATGTCTTTATCGACGGGTCGTCGGCGATGCTCTGCCCTATCCCGCAGGCAACCTTGTTGCTCATGCTGCGGCAGTAGTTCTCAAAATTGTAGCGCGGGTTGAGCTGAGGGTCGATGTCGTCCACCGGTTTCTCGGCAAAGGGATTGTCGGAACGCTTGTTCAGTATAGCCGGCGACTGCTCGGCCGAAAGCATTTTTACCGATGTATCCGGCTCGTCCTTTACTTGATTGAAATGGTAATACAGGTTGACACCGTCGCCGTACACCTTGTGTATGGCAGCTACAAGTATGGCAAAGAAACGGCTCTCCAGCTGCTCCATGATGTACTGCGACGGCACCATGAGCGTAAGGCTCTTGCCGTCGAAGCCCAGCGAGTCGACGTCGCGGAACCACGCGTCGAATTGTGCAGGAGGAATATTGCCTTTAATGAAAAGACGACATTCCTCCCAAAGCTGTTGATGATTCTTTTCCATCTCGAAAGCTTAAGGGAATTCAGCAGATGTGCTTTTCCTTGATATGCGAAAGCAAAATTGACAATAATTTTCCAAAAAAACAATAGTAAAAAATTTGGAAATTACGATTATGACGCAACTCTCTGATGCTCAAAGTCATAAAAACGTCAAAAAAAATTAGCTCCCGAGATGGCGCGACACGCATCCCCGGGAGCTTATAATGTCGTTGAGTATTAGAGGAGCTTGATGCTTATGTAACGTTTGGGATTGCGTTTGATGTCGACGAATAGCGAATCGAGACTGCTGACCGTGGAGTTGAGATTGTTGTACAGCTCGGGGTTGTTCATCAGCATTCCCAGCGAACCCTCGGGATTCTTGAGCTGTGCGCTCAATTCGTTCAGGTTGGCGATTGTGGCGGCAAGGTCGGCGCTGAGCGAATCCACCGGCAGCTCGCGCAGACGGGCCGAAAGATGCGTCAGGTCGCCGGTAATCGTGTCCATATTGGATGTGATGCTCTTAACGTCGCGTGCGGCGGCGGGCATAGTCGCCATCACGGCAGACAGACGCGCCGTAGTTGCAGCAAGATTGGCGGTAATGTCATCGAGCCGCTTCACTGCTATTGTCAGTGAGGGGTCGGACACTATGGTGTTGAGGCTTGTAAGCAGAGTGTCTATCTTCGGGAAAATAGCCTCAACGGTAGGCATCATTGTCCCCACTCCGGCCATCAGGCCCTTGTCGGTGGTGCCTTCGAGGGTGTCGCCGACGCTGTGCATGTCGCCGCCGCCGTTGCCGGGGCGCAGTGTTATGGTTGCGGTGCCGAGGAGATCGGATGTCAGCACGGCAACCGTGCCGCGAGGCAAGCGCAATTGCTTGTCGAGGCTGATTTCAACCTTGACGTGACCCGGATTGTCGTACTCGTAGCTGATCTCGCGCACCTGACCCACCTTAAAGCCATTGAGGTTGACGGGAGCCGAGATGGCAAGACCTTCCACATCGGTGTACTGCACGTAATAGTAGTTGGCAGCCTTGAACACATTGATACCCTTGAGAAAGTCAATTCCGAAAATCAGCAGGGCCAAGGCCAGTATAGCCAGGGCTCCTATTGTAAGTTCTTTCTTTATCGCACTTTTCATATTATTGTATTATTTTTCTAATTGTCAGATACGTTTATCTCCGGCAAGTTTTATGATGAATGCCTCGCCATGGACGCGGCGCACCTTGCCGAGATGCTTCCGCGCCTTTGCAAGTGTCGGATAAGTGCCGCTGTAGTACTTATATAATTTACCCTCCCGGTAATAGCCGATGTCCTCCACCCCACGCAAGCGCTCGTCGTCGGGGTCAAGCAACCGTGGCGACGTGAGTATCTGTATATGGTAAGTGGGCTTGACGTCAGGTTGCGCTTCGGCTTTCTCCTCCGGCTGCGGCCTCTCCTCTACCGGCTGTGGACTGACGGTCCTCCCCTCCGGACGATGATGACGGTAATAGGTGTTTATGGCATTCGCGAGCGCTCGCGCACACTTGCTGCGACCGGCATCACTATTCAGGAAACGCTCGGCTTCGGGATTGCAGATAAAGTCCAGTTCCACGAGCACCGACGGCATCGCCACGGCCCAGAGCACCCAGAATCCGGCCTGCCGCACGTTCTTGTCGGCACGTCCGGCAGTGGACACCAGCTCCGTCTGCATCTGCGACGCGAGTTCGATACTGTTGCTTACGTGGCTGTTCTGGTTCAGCTCGAACATGATGTAGCTCTCGGAAGAGTTAGGGTCAAATCCCTGGTATTTCGCAGTATAATCCTGCTCCAGCTCCATCACGGCATTCTCGCGCATTGCGACGCCGAGATTGCTGTCGCTCTTGTGGAGACCGAGGGTGTAGACGCTTGCTCCATGTACGCTGCTGCGGTTACGAGCGCGACGGTCAACGCTGTTGACGTGGATTGACACAAAAAGGTCGCCGCGCGCATCGTTGGCGACGTCGGCCCGCTGCTGCAAAGTAAGATAGCGATCCGTATCGCGCGTATACACTAAGTTGATTTCCGGATGTTCTTTCTTTAAAATCTCGCCGAGCTTGGCTGCGACATCAAGTACGATTGTTTTTTCGTTAGTAAGCTTGCCTGAGCATCCGTAGTCGCGGCCGCCATGACCAGGGTCAAGCACTATAGTGAACGGCTTCTGCGACGCATCCTTTGCAGGACGGGCCAGCACACCACACGCGCACAGCAGGCACACGGCAAGCAGACAGATACGGATTTTGCGATACATAGTGCAAAAGTAAGCAAAAAACTTCAGTCAGCCCCGACTTTTGCACATTCTTTTTATCGACGCATTACAAAACGGAAAGAATTTTAGTCCATACGACTAACCGGCCGAAATATCGCTTATGATAAAATCGAGCATTCCGTCGGCCGAAACCGCCAAACCTTCGGCATCGGTATCGGCACCGGCTATCTCCATCGCATGCATGCAGTCGAGGGCGAAAGTCTCGAGCAACCGGCAGCGGTCGGCCAGGAACACCCCGCTGTCGATACCCTCCTGGAGAAGCAGATGCAACAGGTGGCGCGCCCTCTCGCGCACCATACGCCTGATGCGGCCCATGCGCCTGATGTCGGGTTTATACAGCGCGCGCAGCGCAGCCACCACATTATGTTCCTCGCGGCGCTGGGCCAGACGCACCGACAGAAATTCCCTCACCCGCTGTTCCACGGGGGCGTCGGCGGCGCTGATATCCTCAAGACGCTTTATCAATGCATCACTCTCGCTGCTCAGCACGGCGTCATAGACGTCCTTTTTGTTCCTGAAATAAGTGTAGACCGTGCGTCGCCCACGGTCACTGGCCGTGGCGATATCGCCCATCGTGGTAGAGTCCACGCCCTTGCGGGCAAATAGCTGGCGGGCTACGTCGATGAGCTGTTCGCGGGTACTGCGTGGCATGGGATTGCGGATGTGATTCTGTTTTTAAGTTGCAAAGGTAAGGATTTTTTGGAGTATTTTTGTACTTTTGCACTACAAAACTATGCGATTATGGCAAAAGCGGCAAAAACCAACGCTTCGCGCCTGCTGGAGGCGGCGGGAGTGAAATTTGAACTTATACCGTATACCGTCGACCCCGACAATCTGGCTGCCGACCATGTGGCCGCCGAACTGGGCGAGGACATCAGGCGTGTGTTCAAGACGCTGGTGCTTCGCGGAGAGCGCGTGGGCCACTTCGTCTGCGTCGTGCCCGGAGACTGCGAGGTAGATCTGAAAAAGGCCGCAAAAGCTGCCGGCGACAAGAAGGCCGACCTGATACACATGAAGGACCTGCTCGCCACCACAGGCTATATCCGCGGCGGCTGCTCGCCCGTGGGAATGAAAAAGGCTTTCCCGACTTTCTTCCATTCCTCCGCCACCGACTTCGACCGAATCTATGTCAGCGCCGGCGTGAGAGGATTGCAGCTGGCCATAGCCCCGACCGACATCATAGCCTACACGCACGCAACTGTCACGGATCTCGTGAAATGAACACCTTCGGACACATATTTCGCCTTACCACCTTCGGGGAAAGCCACGGCACAGCCATAGGCGGCGTGATTGACGGCATGCCGGCAGGTCTCGCCATTAACACAGAGGAAATAGCCCTCGAGATGGAAAGACGGCGCCCGGGAGCGTCGGCTCTGACCTCGCAGCGACGAGAGTCGGACCGCGTGCATCTGCTTTCAGGAATCTTTGAAGGAACGAGTACCGGCACGCCGATAGCGTTCACGATCGATAACACCGACGCGCGTCCGCAGGACTACGACCGGTTCCGCGACGTACTGCGCACCGGACATGCCGATGCCACATATATATATAAATATGGAATACGCGAATACCGCGGCGGCGGACGGGCAAGCGCGCGTGCCACGGCGGCGGTCGTGGCGGCAGGTGCCATAGCCCGTCAGTTCATAGGACTAAGCGGCATCAGCGTGCATGCGTACGCATCTCAGATCGGTAAAATCGCCATCAGGCGCGACTACCGCGAACTTGACCTCAGCGACGTGTACGCATCGCCTCTGCGTTGCCCCGACAATGAGATAGCGAAGGCGATGAGGCAGGTGCTTGACGAGGTCGCCGGCCAAGGCGATACCGTGGGAGGCGTAGTATCCTGCATCGTGCGGGGTTGCCCTCCCGGCCTCGGCGAACCGCTGTTCGGCAAGTTGCAGGCCATGCTGGCAGCGGCCATGATGAGCATCAACGCGGCCAAGGGATTTGAATACGGCGACGGCTTCGCAGCCGCGGCACAGCGCGGTTCCGAACTATATTCAGTGCCGGACGCCGTCAACCATGCGGGCGGCATATGCGGCGGCATCAGCAATGGCAGCGATATCGTCATGCGAGTGGCCTTCAAGCCCATCGCCACCCTGATGCGACCGGTCCTTGCAGAGCGTACCGACGGCACCGTCGCCGAATTCCACGCCACCGGCCGACACGATGTATGCGCCATACCGCGCGCCGTGGCGGTGGTCGAAGCCATGGCTTGTCTGACATTGGCCGACGCTCTGCTGATGGATCGTTGCAGTCGCATATAGGTTAAAATAGGTTAAAACACTTGCGCGGTATTGAAAAAATCCCTACCTTTGCACCCGTAAAACATCGCGGGGTGGAGCAGTGGTAGCTCGTTGGGCTCATAACCCAAAGGTCGTAGGTTCGAGTCCTGCCCCCGCCACTAAAAAGAATCGTCCGAAGCTTCGGACGATTTTCTTTTATATACACATGGCGCCGAAGCGTCACAGTTTCTCCTCGTTGTACGATTCCACGATATAGGGCGGACGTTGCTTTGTCTCGCTGAAGATGCGGCCTATGTATTCGCCTATTATGCCAATGGCCATCAGTTGCAGCCCGCCGAGCAGAAGGATAACACACAGCAATGTGGGGAAGCCCTGAACGCTCTCGCCGTATATCAAGGTTTTGAATATCACGAATATCAGATAGATAAAGGCACACAGCGACACCAGCAGACCGGCGACCGACGCTATGCGCAGCGGAGCCGTGGTATAGCACGTAATGCCCTCTATTGCAAGATTGAGCAGCGAACGCAGATTGAATGACGACTTGCCTTCAACACGGTCAGCCTGGTCGAAAAGCACCTCTTTTTTATTATACCCCACCCAGCAATAAAGCCCCTTGGTATAGCGCTGCGTTTCCCGAAGCGAGCATATGGCACGGACCACCCGTCGGTCCAGCAGACGGAAATCGCCGACGTTCTGAAGCACTTCGATGCGCGTAGTACCCTGAAGCATGGAATAATAAGCAAGCGACAGACGTTTGCGCAACCACGACTCACGTCCGCGGCTACGGCGGCGCCCGTACACGTCCTCATATCCCTGTTCCCACCAGGCCAGCATCTCGGGGATTGCCTCCACAGGGTGCTGCATGTCGGCATCCATTATCACCACGGCATCGCCTACCGCATAGTCCATGCCGGCGAGCAGGGCATTCTCCTTTCCGAAATTGCGCGACAGATTCACCACACTGACCCGCGCATCGCGGCTGCGCATGTCGCGGAGGACAGCAAGCGAGTCGTCGGCCGAACCGTCGTTGACGAACAGGAACTCCCAGTCATATTGCCCAAGGCTGTCGGCCAGGCTGTCGAGCGCGTCTTTCAGCCTCGGCAGATTACCACTCTCGTTGTAAACAGGTACAAGTAAGGATATTTTTTTCTTCATTGCATCGGCAAAGGTACATAAAAAACATATCATTAACGCAATTACATCCAATTTTTTGGAATATCGGAGGAACATCAAAATTGCTTATTTTTGGTAATATAGCCATTAATGAGTAATTTTGCGCCTATATTTGAATATGAGAGTACAGATCTTAGCCATATTACTTCTGGGAACCATTTGCGGGCAGACATATGCCTCCGAAACGGCTGATTCCACTTCTTCCGAGACCCGAAAAAAAGGACTCGTGGCACGCATCATCGACTACTTCAGCAAAGCCAACGACGAAAAGCCGGAGAAAGCATTCGACTTCAGCGTCATCGGCGGTCCGCACTATTCGTCCGATTCCAAATTCGGCATAGGACTGATGGGGGCAGGATTATACCGCACTTCGGCAACCGATACGCTCACCCCGGTGTCGCAGGTGTCGATATACACCGACATCACCACCGCCGGACATTTCAAAGTAGGCATATGCGGCACACACATATTCCCCGGCGACCGCCGGCGACTTACATATGACGTTAATTTCTCGCGCATAGCCACAGACTTCTGGGGCATAGGCTACGAGGAATGCCGTCACGACTACAACGAGTCAAAATACAAATATCTCAACTCGCAGGTCCGCCTCAACTACCGCTGGCGCCTCGGCAGCCACTTCTACGCCGGCCCACTCGTGGCAATGGACTATATCAAGGGCAGCGACTTCGAGCGCCCCGAACTGCTGCACGGCGAGGACATGCGCACCTTCAACTTCGGCGTCGGAGGACAGATAGAATACGACAGCCGCGACAACCTCAGCAGCGCCCACCACGGCACGTTCGTAAGCGTACAGCAGCAGTTCAACCCGCGTTTTCTGGGCAACAGCTACGCGTTCTCGTCCACCAAAGTGCATGCGTCACATTACAGTGGCCTGTGGCGGGGAGCCATCCTCGCCTTGCTACTGGAAGGCAACTTCACCTACGGCAACACTCCCTGGGGACTGCTAAGCACCTTCGGCGGCAGCCAGGACATGCGCGGATATTTCGAGGGAAGGTTCCGCGACAAGTCGGCCATCATCACCTGCGCCGAACTGCGCCAGCACGTATGGCACCGCAACGGCGTGGCGCTATGGATAGGCGCCGGCACCGTGTTTTCCCGTTTCAGCCAGATAACCCACCGCACCATATTGCCGAACTACGGCATCGGATACCGATGGGAGTTTAAGCACCGCGTCAACGTGCGAGCCGACCTCGGATTCGGCCGTGGTGTCACCGGCTTTATCTTCAGCATTAATGAAGCGTTCTGACATTACGCGGCATCTGCGGTCCGCGCATCCGGCCACGATCCTGATGTGGCTCTATCCGGCTCTGCTGCTCGTGGCAAACGTTGCATTGTGCTTCACGGAACACTACTCGGGGGCATCCTGTGCGGCCAACGTGTTTCTGCCCGGCGGAGTCTTCCTGCTGATATGCGCATCGTCCCGCAATGTGGGCCGCACCGTGCTGCTGTGCCTGCCACTGAGCATCTATGCCGCTTTCCAGATCGTGCTGCTGTTCCTCTACGGCGAGTCGCTCATCGCCATAGACATGTTTCTGAACGTCGTCACCACCAATCCCGCCGAAGTCAACGAGCTGCTCGGCAACCTCGGGAGAGCCATACTCACGGTGGTTATCATCTACGTACCGCCCATCGCATGGGCAGTATGGCTGCTATGCACACACCGCGACGTTCCTCGTCGCGCCCTGCGCACAGCCCGACGCACAGGCGCCGCCTTGGCGGCAGCCGGAGTGCTTGCCACAATAGCGGCCTACGCCACCATTCCCGGCTACACCGTACGCCGCCAGCTGTTCCCTCTGAACGTGATGGACAACACCGTTCAGGCAGTGGTTCGCTTCCATGCCACCCGTGACTATCCGAAGACATCGCGCGATTTCACATACCACGCCCAAAGCACACGGCCCGACTCGCTGCAGGAGGTGTATATACTCGTCATCGGAGAGACATGCCGCGCCGACAACTGGCAGCTCCTCGGCTACGGACGCCCCACCAACCCGCGCCTGGCGCAACGCAGCGACATCATCGCTTTCTCTCACGTCCTCAGCGAGAGCAACACCACCCACAAAAGCGTGCCGCTGCTTCTGTCGCCGCTGACCGCCGAAACGTTCGGCGACTCCATCTACACGGTGAAGAGCATATTCCGGGCTTTCCGCGAAGCGGGATTCGCCACAGCGTTCTTCTCCAATCAGCGGCGCAACCATTCGTTCATAGACTTCTTCGGAGAGCAGGCCGATACATGCCTTTTCATATCCGACACTCCCGGCGCCCTGCGCAGCGACAGCGCACTCGTACCCATGGCGCGGAATTTCATCCGCACTAATGCCGGCCGGAAAATTTTCGTCGTGCTCCACACCTACGGTTCGCACTTCAACTACCGCGACCGCTACACAGACAGCCACCGGCGTTTCGTGCCGGACGACAACACCAGCGCCTCGCGCGGAAACCGCGACCAACTCGTCAACGCCTACGACAACACCATCGTAAGCACCGACGCGATGCTTGCCGACCTTATCGAATCGCTGGACGCACAAGGGAACTCCGTTCCGGCAGCAATGCTGTTCATCCCGGATCATGGCGAGGACATCTTCGACGACGACCGCGAACGCTTCCTGCATGCATCGCCGGCACCCACCTACTGGCAGATACACGTGCCTTTGCTGATCTGGACTTCATCCTACCACCGCAGCGCCTACCCCACCCTGACTGCCACCGCCTCGGCAAACTCCGGCCGGCAAATATCGTCGAGCCGCACCGTATTCGACACTATGCTCTCCCTTGCAGGTATCCGCACCCCGGAAGCACGGGCATACCGGGCACTGACGGACAGCTCATACCGCGAAGAGCCGCGCATGTACCTCAACGACTACAACGAGGGACTTCCGCTGTCGCAGTCAGGGCTGCACGACGAGGACGCCGAGATGTTCGTTCGCAAAAACATCTCCGCCGAATGGCACAACCTGTTTTTTTCATTTTCTTCAACAGAATATTTTGGCAAGTTTTCCAAAATAATTTGTATATAGCTATTATTCAACGATATAATTTTAAAATCTCGTCGAAAAGTTTTCTAAAACTAAAATTTTCTCAAAAATAAAATACATTTATGTTGTTCGTTTGAGTTATTGTGACTACCTTTGTAAACGTCTTCGGACATCAAAAACAAAAACACTCAAGCTAACAAAATGATACAGACTGTGGTGAAACGCGACGGGCGCGTCGTAGGGTTCAACGAAGAAAAAATCAAGGCCGCCATACGCAAGGCCATGCTCACTACCGAGCTGGGAGAGGACGAAGCCCTGATATGCAAAATCTGCGACCGCATCTCGTTCAACGGCCAGGAGCGCATGACCGTGGAGCAAATCCAGGACATGGTGGAGCTCGAACTGATGAACAGCCCGCGAAAAGAAGTCGCCAAGCGATACATCGCCTACCGCGACCAGCGCAGCATAGCCCGGCGCGCCAAGACCCGCGACATGTTTCACGAAATCATCGAGGCCAAGAACAACGACATCACCCGCGAGAACGCCAACATGAACACCGACTCGCCGGCAGGCATGATGATGAAATTCGCAAGCGAGACCACCAAGCCTTTTGTCGACGACTACCTGCTCACGGCCGAAGCGCGCGAAGCCGTACGCTCAGGCTACATACACATCCACGACAAGGATTACTACCCCACCAAGAGCCTCACATGCGTGCAGCATCCCCTCGACCGCATTCTCCAGCAGGGCTTCATTGCCGGGCATGGCGAAAGCCGTCCCGCCAAGCGCATCGAAACAGCCACAATACTTGCATGCGTCTCGCTCGAAATAGCACAGAACGAGATGCACGGCGGACAGGCCATCCCCGCATTCGACTTCTACCTCGCACCGTTCGTCCGCGCGACTTTTATCGAAGAACTGAAATTCGTGGAGCAGATGCAGGGCGTCGACCTTTCACATTTATATAATAAAGAGCTCAAGGACTACAGCGCCCAGCCGCTTGACGGCCTGTCGGGCGAGGAACGTATGCTCCAGCACGCCGTCAACCGCACTGTCAGCCGCGTACACCAGTCGATGGAGGCGTTCATCCACAACATGAACACCATCCACTCCCGCGGCGGCAACCAGGTGGTATTTTCCTCCATCAACTACGGCACCGACACCAGCGCCGAAGGACGCTGCATCATCCGCGAACTGCTGCACAGCACCTACGAGGGCGTGGGCAACGGAGCCACAGCCATCTTCCCGATACAGATATGGAAGAAAAAACGCGGCGTCAGCTACCTCCCCGACGACCCCAACTACGACCTGTACAAGCTTGCATGCAAGGTGACGGCACGACGCTTCTTCCCGAACTTCGTAAACCTTGACGCCACATTCAACGTCCATGAGAAATGGCGCGCCGACGACCCCGAGCGCTACCGCTACGAGATTGCCACCATGGGCTGCCGCACACGCGTTTTCGAGGACCGTTTCGGCGAAAAGACATCCATTGGCCGCGGCAACCTCAGCTTCACCACAGTCAACATCGTGCGCATAGCCATCGAGTGCATGAACATACAGGACCGTCAGGAACGCATCGACACTTTCTTCCGCCGTCTCGACAACGTCCTCGACATAGCCGCCCGCCAGCTCAACGACCGCTACGATTTCCAGAAAACGGCACTCGCCAAGCAGTTCCCCCTCGTCATGAGCAAACTCTGGAACGGCGCCGAGGCTCTCGGCCCTAACGACCATGTGGAAAGCGTCATCAATCACGGCACTCTCGGCATCGGTTTCATCGGCCTTGCCGAGTGTCTCGTAGCCCTCACCGGCAAGCACCACGGCGAGAGCGAGGAAGCCCAGGCTCTGGGCCTGCGCATCGTAGGCCACATGCGCTCCCGCGCCAACGAGTTCAGCGAGAAGTACGGGCATAACTACTCCGTCCTGGCTACTCCCGCCGAAGGACTTTCCGGCAAATTCACCGCAAAAGACCGCAAAACATTCGGCATTCTGCCCGGCATCACCGACAAGATTTACTACACAAACTCCAACCACGTGCCGGTCTACTTCCACTGCTCTCCGCGCCACAAGGCCGAAGTGGAGGCCCCCTACCACGAGCTCACACGCGGCGGACATATATTCTATGTGGAAATCGACGGAGACGCCACTCACAATCCCGAGGCCATATCGGACATCGTGGACCTCATGGACCGCTACAATATAGGCTACTGCTCGGTCAACCACAACCGCAACCGCTGCATGCAGTGCGGCTACGAGGACGCATCGGCCGACCTGCACACATGCCCCAAATGCGGCAGCACAGCCATAGACCGTCTCCAGCGCATCACCGGTTACCTCGTAGGCACCACCGACCGCTGGAACACAGCCAAGCTTGCCGAGCTCAACGACCGCGTGACCCACAAATGAACATACGCATAATGGACATCGTCGACGGCACAAGCGTCGACGGTCCCGGGCTGCGCACATCCGTCTACACTGCCGGATGTGCGCATGCCTGCCCGGGATGCCACAACCCCACGACATGGCCCTTCGATGCCGGCCGTGACATCACGCCTGACGAGCTGCTGAACCGCATCCGCGCCAACGACTTCAACGTCACCCTCACCGGAGGCGACCCCATGTATCAGGCCGAAGCCCTGCTGCCGGTCGCCCGGGCGATAAAAAATGCCGGTTATACATTGTGGTGCTACACCGGTTTCACATTCGAGCAACTGCTGGAACGCCCCGACGCCACGGCTCTGCTTAGCTACATAGACGCACTCGTCGACGGCCCCTTCATTCAAGCGAGGCGCAACACCGACCTGCGCTTCCGTGGCAGCGACAACCAGCGCATCATCGATGTTCAGGCATCGTTAGCTCTGCCTCACAGAGTAGTGGAGCTGACGGAATACTACAGCTGAAATTTATATTCTGACCTTTTATAGGCACGAGGAAACGAAATCGTAACCAAACAGTAACAAAAATCCGTAAATTTTCATAACGGAATTTGCTCCTGTTTCAAAAAATTGCCGTACCTTTGCACCAAATTTTTACCAAAGGATGAAAGAAGTGACATACGAGGGACACACCTTCGTTCCCTACATCTCCAGAGATTCCATCGACGCCCGCATCAAAGAGCTGGGTAAAGAAATAGTGCGCGATTACGCCGGCAAAACGCCCCTGTTCATATGTGTCTTGAACGGGGCGTTTCCTTTTGCCGCCGACCTGTTCCGGGCATCCGAGGGCATTGACTCGGAAATAACCTTCATACGCCTCAAAAGCTATGCAGGTATGGGCTCGACCGGTACTATCAAAGAAGTGATCGGCCTGCAGGAGGACATCAACGGCCGCGACGTAATAATAGTGGAAGACATAGTCGACACCGGCCACACCATCGCACACCTGATCGACGGTCTCGGCAAGAAAGGAGCCAAAAGCATTAAAGTCGCCACACTGCTTTTCAAACCGGAAGCACTGGAAGAAGAAAACGTCGATCCCGACTACGTCGGATTCAACATTCCCAAGAAATTCATTATAGGTTTCGGCCTCGACCTCAACGAGCGCGCCCGCGATCTCAACGACATCTATGTGCTGAAAGATCAGGCATAGCACTCCCCGGAGGCTCGTGAGCCTCACCCCCCATAAACCAAAAGTAAAGATGCTTAACATCGTCATATTCGGTGCCCCCGGCAGCGGCAAGGGCACACAGAGCGAGCGCCTTATAAAGGAGTACGGACTTTACCACATCTCCACCGGCGAAGTGCTGCGCGACCATATCGCACGCGGCACTGAGCTTGGACGCATAGCCGACACATATATATCCAAAGGACAACTCATTCCCGACGAACTAATGCTTCAAGTCCTGGCAAACGTGCTTGACGAGAACCCGGACAAAACTGCCGGAGGCGTGATTTTTGACGGATTCCCCCGCACCATTCCGCAGGCCGAAGCCCTCTCCGGATTGCTGAAGGAGCGCGGCACACGCCTGCACGCCGTAGTCGGTCTTGAAGTGCCGGAAAACGAACTTGTAGACCGCATGATAAAGCGCGGAAAGGACACAGGCCGTGCCGATGACAATCCTGACACCATCCGCGAACGGCTCAAAGTCTACCATCGGCAGACGCAGCCCCTGCGAGACTTCTATATAAAGGAGGGCAGCTACCACGCCATCAACGGACACGGCGAGCTCGACCGCATCTTCAGCGACATAAAGGACCAACTCGACAAAATCGAGAAATAACGACTGATAATCCGCGCCCTGTGTCACCGAAGTCACAGGGCGCTTCTTTTTACAACATCACCTGCCATGAAAAAAATCATTCTCCTCCTCGCGGCGCTCACGCTCTCTGCCGGCGCCAGCGCCAGGAAAGCACCCCTGCACATCGTCAGCGGCGCAGAAGAGTCTACAACATCTGCCGCACACACCGTAGTAGGAATCACCGCCCCGGGAGCCAGCGCCTCCGTCAACGGTCAGACCGTCAAAGTCTATTCCAACACCGGATGCTTCGGCACAGAACTGGGTCTCACGCCGGGCAAAAACAAAATACACGTAAAAGTGCGCCACGGGAAACTCTCTGCCGACACCACATTCGAAGTGACACTCGTGGAGGCGCAGCATCCTGTTCCGAAAGCAAAAAAGCCGGCCAAACGCGAGACCATATACCCCGAACCTTTCGCCGTGTCCACCGACTCCGGCGCCTACCTGCAATACGGTCCGGGCAGCGACCGCCTCGGCGGCTCCAAAATGGGTTTTCTCGACAGCGGCATCATACTTACAGCCACGGGCGAATACGGCGACCTTTACCGCGTACGGCTCAGTGACAACCGCTACGCCTACCTTCCCAAAGACTATGCGCACCGCACGGAAGACAACGCCGTGCGCCCCACCCTCACCACAGGCCCGTGGACAATACAACGCCGCGAAAACTGCGACCGTGTCACCATAAGCCTTCCAACCCGCCTGCCCTACACCAGCTGGACCGACGACGGAGATCCCTCCACCATATGCGTTGAACTCTACGGCGCGGCCGACAACAGCAACTGGATCACCCAGCGCACAATCGACCTCAGCATAATAGACCGTGTGGACTTCCGTCAGGTAGAAAGCGACGTCTACCGCATGCTCATAAGGCTTAAAAGCAGCTATGTATGGGGGTATACCGCAAGCTATGGCGACGGAGACGGTTCCGTGCTACGCATCGACGTGCGCCACGCTCCGCAGACACGCAGTCTGAAAGGGCTCCACGTCGGGCTCGACGCAGGCCACGGCGGCAAATACCCCGGTGCGCGTTCCGTCTCCGGACTCCTCGAAAAGGACATCAACCTCGACATAGTGCTCAAACTCCGCGACATGCTTGAGCAGGCCGGCGCACGTGTCACCCTCACCCGCGACTCCGACACCGAGCCGTCCATGACCGAACGCAAGCGCATCCTGCGCGACGCCGGCGTAGACATTTCCATCAGTGTACACAACAACGCCGGCGGCGGTCCGCTGGCATCGCCCGGCACTTCGGCCCTCTACAAGCACAGTTTCGACCGTCCGCTGGCCGTGAGCATAGCCCGCCGCCTGCTTGAACTCGATGTTACTTTCTACGGGCTCGTCGGCAATTTCAATTTCTCTCTCAACGGTCCTACCGACTACCCCAATATGCTTGTTGAGGGACTGTTCATGAGCTCGCTTGAAGAGGAAAACCTACTTGCCGACCCCGAATTCCGCACCCGAATGGCCCGCCAAATAATGCTCGGACTTGAAGACTATATGCGCGAGGCCAGATAGTAGGCGCGCATATAACCGATATACATTTTGTCGCATTAGCATATAAATTATAACAATTTTATGCTAATGCGACAAATTTTTTGAGACTGTCTAACAAGTTGGAACAGCCTCTTTATTACGAACAGGCAACCGATATCAGACAGCCTGCTCGATGTTCCAGACAAAGGCACGCAGACCGAGCTTGGGACGCTCTGCATCAAGAGCACGCAGGCGGTCGAGCAGCATAGCCACACGTTCGTCAGGCACAACAGTTATTATGGCCGAAGCCATCGAGGGCCACGCATGCGAACCATAGTGAGGCTCGCCGTCGACACTACCGCGTCCCTCCACCGTCTGCCAGGCGGTGAACCCGCGGCAGTTGCTCCGGTCGAGTATATCAATGATGCGCTCGCGGTGAGCCTGATCGAATGTTATAAGTATCGATTTCATTTTCTGTCGTTTTTGTTTATGAGAAATGCCTTGCGAAGCTTCTTGCGGGTGTTGCGTATGCCGTTATGGGCAAACACGCAGTAGAGCATCGGCACGAAAAGAAGCGTCAGCACGGTAGAGAACGTAAGACCGCCTATTACGGCCGTACCCATCGGGCGCCACATCTCGGCACCCTGACCTGTGCCGACAGCCATAGGCACCATGCCAAGGATGGTTGTCAGCGTAGTCATCACCACGGGACGCAGACGCGATTCACCGCCGAGTATCACGGCGCGGCGGATGCTCATGCCGCGCTCGCGGTTGAGCGTGATATAGTCGATGAGCACAATACCGTTCTTCACCACGATACCGATAAGCATAATGGCGCCGATCATACTCATCACGTTGAGGGTATGGCCCGTGAGCCACAGGATAATGAACACGCCGGAGAAGGCGAAGAGCAGCGACGTCATGATGATGGCGGGATAGGTATAACTCTCGAACTGTGCTGCCATTACTATATAGACGAGTATCACAATGAGAATGGCAAGCATGAGCAGGTCGGAGAACGAGTCCTGCTGGTCCTCGTAGCTGCCGCTGAGCGAGATGGATATGCCCTGGGGGATGTCCATACGGTCGATTTCCTTCTGCGATGCCTCCACTATCTGGCTCATGGGCACATCCTGCACGGTGGTCTTCACCGTCACGATGCGCTCGCGGTCCTTGCGCTCGATGGTGGGCGGCGTGGAGCGTTCCACCACTGTGCCTACGTCGCGCAGGCGCACACCTTTGCCGGCTGCATTGTATATCAGTATGTTCTCGATGTCGTCTATGCTTTGGCGGTGGGCCGGATCGTACATCACCATGATGTCATACTCCTCGCCGTCCTCGCGGAAGCGCGAGGCTATGGTGCCGTTGATGCGGTTGCGCAGATATGTGGCGGCGGTCTGGAGGTTCAATCCGTAAATAGCCAGCTTCTCGCGGTCGAAGTCCACCTGATATTCCGGCTGATAGTCGGAACGGCTGATGAACACGTCGGCCGTGCCGGGTATGCCCTCGAGCACCGTCTTCAGGCGTGCCGCCATGCTGTCGGTAGCCTCGAAATCGTAGCCATATATCTCATAGTCGATGGTGGCCTGACCGCCCATACCGGCGCCGCCGCCCACCTGCACCTGCGCCTTCTTGAATTGCGGATACTGCCTGAGGTCGCGGCGCATGCCGGCGGCTATCTCGGTGATGCTGCGCTCGCGGTCGCCGGGGTCGCTCAGGCGTATGTTCATGGAGATGATGTGCGGACCGTTGTCGCGCAGCGAGGCAAAAGTGTTGTCGCTGTCGGCCGAGCCGGTGGTGTAGTTTATAACCTTGATTTCCGGATATTTCTCGCGCCATTCCTCCACGAGACGTGCCGTGAGCTCCTGCGAGATCTCCACGCGGGTGCCTATCGGCAGCTCGAGGCTGACGCTGAGACGGCCGTCGTCGGCGGTCGGGAAGAATTCCGTGCCCACGCGCCCCAGCAGTACCAGCGAACCGAAGAAGGTAGCCATACATGCAATGCCCGTAATGAGCTTGTGCGATACAACCCAGGTGAGCAGACGGCCATAGCCGCGGTCGAATGCGTCAAGGCCACGGTTGATGGGAGTGAAGAATATACGGTAGATTTTGCCGTGCTTCGTGTCGCGGCGCAGCAGCAGGCTGCAAAGCATGGGCGTGAGCGACAGCGCGCAGGTGGTGGATATTATCATCATGATGGTTACCATCCAGCCGAGCTGACGGAAAAGCACGCCGGTCATGCCCGTGACGAGTGTCAGCGGGAAGAATACGGCAATAAGAGTAAGAGTGGAAGCGATTACACTGATAGCCACCTCATTGGTTCCGTGTACGGCTGCCTGTTTCGGGTCTGAGCCGCGTTCTATATGGGTAGTTACGTTCTCAAGCACCACAATCGCGTCGTCGACCACCATACCGATTGATATAGACAGCGCCGACAGCGAGACGATGTTCAGCGAATTGCCCGTGATGGCAAGGTAGATGAACGAGGCTATAAGCGAGATAGGAATGGTGATGGTGATGATGAGCGTGGCGCGCCAGCGTCCCAGGAAGAAGAACACCACGATAACCACAAACAGCAACGCGTACAGCACCGTCTCCACCAGAGAGGCTATGGTGTTGCGGATATTGTCGGAGGTGTCGACAATGATTCCGAGCTTGACGTCGCTCGGCAGTCGCTTCTGAAGCGAGGGAAGCATCTGGAGTACCTTGTTGGAGATCTCCACCGAATTGGCGCCACTCTGTTTCTGAATGATAACCATGGCACCTTTCTCGCCGTCGTTGTACGTCTGCTGCGCGCGCTCCTCAAGCGAGTCGTCGATGCGGGCCACATCGCGCAGATACACGTTGCGTCCCTCGTGGCTTCCCACCACAATGTCGGCCATCTGGTCGGACGAGCTGAACTCGCCCTGCACACGCATCGAATAGGTGTCGGAACCTATGTCGAACGAGCCGCCGGGGATATTGCGGTTCTCGGCCGCCACCACCTGCGCTATCTGCTCGATGCTGATGTTGTAGGCTTCCATGCGCGTAGGGTCGGCGTAGATATGTATCTCACGCTTGGGCGCACCCGATATGCTCACGGAGCCGACGCCGTTGATACGCGCCAGCGGATTTGCCACGGCCTCGTCGAGAATCTTGTACAGGCCGGGCATGCTCTCAGATGCCCTCACAGAGAGCATGACAATAGGAATCATGTCCGACGAGAACTTGAAAATCGTCGGATTCTCGGCATCATCCGGGAGAGCCGACGACACAAGGTCGAGTTTGTCGCGCACGTCGTTGGTGAGTACGTCGATGTCCTTGCCGTACTCGAATTCAAGAGTAATCACCGATATGCCCTCGCGGCTCTTGGATGTGATGTGCTTCAGGTCGTTGACGGAGTTGAGCACGTTCTCCAGCGGGCGGGTAACGTTCTGCTCTATATCCTGGGCGCTGGCGCCCTGATACGACGTCATCACCATCAGCGTGTTTGTCTCGACATCCGGATAGAGGTCGATAGGAAGTGTTTTTAGCGAAAAGAGGCCGAGGATGACTACCGCCACAAAGCAAAGCGTAGTCATGATAGGCCGCTTGACAGCGCTGCCGTATAAACTCATATGAGTGGTGAGTTAAGAGAGTTTTATTTCAGAATTTCTACCTCTACACCGTCGGCGAGACGCGACTGTCCGCCCACCACCACGGTGTCGCCGTCGGCCACACCGCTGAGCAGCTCGTAGGCATCGCCGAGACGGCGTCCCAACTCCACACGGTTATAGCTCACGCGACCGTTGCTGTACACGTACACATAGCGGTTGCCGCTGCCGGTCTGCTTGACTACGGCGCGGTCGGGCACCACCACGCGCTGCTGCGAGCCGTGGTCGAGCGTCACGCGGGCAAACATGCCGGGGCGCAGTTTCTCGCCGGGATTCTTGATCTGTATTTCGGCTTCAAAGGTTCGTGTCGTGGGATCGACGGACGGGTACACACGGGCCACGGTGCCCTCAAACTGCTCGTCGGGAAGAGCGTCGAAAGCAATGCTCACCTGCTTGCCGCGGGATATCTTCGTCAGATCACTCTCCGAGGCATTGATGATGATCTTCACTACAGGCGAGAGCTGGCCGACGGTCAGCACCGGCTGCGTGCCGGTCATGTCGCCCGGGTCGTAGTTGCGTGCCGTGACTACACCGCTTATGGGCGACACGAGCACGGTGTTCTCCCGGGCGTTGTTGTACTGGCTGCGGGCCGCGTCGAGCTGTGCCTTGAGCTGGTCGACGCTCTGCTGCGTGCCTGCGCCGATTTCAAGCAGTGTCACAGCGCGGTTATAATCGCGTTCGAGCTGGTCGAGATTGATCTTAAGCTGGTCGAGCGACGCACCGTCAAGAGTGACGAGCACCTGGCCGCGGCGCACCGGGTCGCCCACCTCCGCGGCTATCGTCTTTATGCGGTTCGGCGCGGACGGTGAAATATTGTTCACGTTGTAGGCCTCGACATTGGCTGTATATTCCTTGGTCTGCGGCACGTCCCGGACTTCAGCCTTGCCGATTTCCACCATCGGCAGTTCTTCTTTCTGCGCCTGGGTATTCTTATCGGCGTCGGAGCATGCAGCGACGGAGACAATTGCGGCAGCGCCGGCAAGAAAACGGATTAATGTATGGTTCATGGATGCTTATTGGTTAATCAGGTTTTTGTAGCTGTCGAGTGGAGCCGTGCCACGCAGCAGCTCGAGCTGGCTGGTGGCCACAAGATAGTTGTAAATGCTTTGGTAATAGGCGAGCCGGGAGCGCGTGAGCGCGAGTTCGCTGTCGCGCAGATCGAGATAACTTGCGGCACCGATGGCAAATGATTTCTCCATTATGTCGTGGGCGCGCGTGGCCTCGTTCACGCTTTCGGACGACGATGAAATCTGGCGCATGTTCTGACGTATGTTGTCGATGGCAAGGTCGACCTGCATACCGACGGTATGTTCGAGATTCTGACGCTGAAGCACCGACTCCGTGAGCTGCACCTGCGCCTGGCGCTGACGACTGTAACGCGCGCCGCCCGTAAATATCGGCAGCGACAGCGACAAGCCGAAAGTGGATGAATTGCTCCATCGGAAGTTCTTGAAGGGCGAACCGTTGCTGTAGCTGTTCCAGTAGTAATTGAAGCTGGCCGATATTGTCGGCAGCCACGCCATGCGCTGCACGTCGAGGGCATCGCGCAGCGAGCGCTGTTGCAGAGTGTTGAGCATCAGGCTGCTGTTCTGAGAGTAATCGCTCTCTATCTTCATGGCCTCGTCAAACATTGTGTCCTCATAATCTGAAAGACGTCCGCTGATCTCGAGAGGGAAGTCGGCCTCGACTCCCATCAGCACCAGCAGTTGCAGACGCGCCTGCTTGATGGCTATATCGGCCTGAATCAGTTCCGGCTCTATGTTCTTCATGGCTACGGAACTGCGCAGCACATCATAGTCGGATGCGGTTCCGGCCTGAAACTGTTTCTGATAAGTGTCGTGAGTGAGGGCTGCCATGTCGTAGCTCTCCTGCACCACCCTGCGCGAGTCCTGCGCCAGCATGAGCGCGTAATAGGCGTCCTTAACCTGATTCACGAGGTCGAGGCGCGATGCGCGGGCCTGTTCTACCGATTGGAGTATCTGCGTGTTGCTGAGCTTGAGCGACTTCCACAGCTGCGGGGCTATCAGCGGAACCGATGCCGAGAAGCCGACCTGATAGCTGTTGTCAAGCCCCATCTTGATGCCGTTCTCGTTGCCGCCCTTGCGCGATGCGGCACGGCTTTCGGTCTCGCCGCCTTCTTCGCTGCCGTCGCCGTCCGTTCCTCCGCCGAGTCCCGGCACGTCCATGCTCATATACATCACCTGCTTGGCGAGCATACGCGAGTAATTGGCTCCGAAATTGATTTGAGGCAGCAGCTGCGACAGGGTCTCGTCATGCGAATAATCGAGACGTTTTATCTCCATATCGGCCACGCGCACCGTAGGATTCTCGCTGAGGGCTACAGCTATGCACTGGTCGAGCGACAAGGCATTCTGCGCGACGACAGACACCGAAAGCGCCGACGCCACAGCAAAAGAAATGTTGCGTAAGAAATTCATGTGTGGAAATGCGACAAAAACGTTATGGTTTGGGCTTGCAAATTTGCAAAAAATACACCAAAAATCAGCGTGTTGCGCGCATTTCTAACATAATTTAATACATTCGGAAAATAAGTTGGCGACTATGTCGCAAAAATTGGCAACTATGCCGTCAGTTCATCCACCTCGCGGAGCCATAGCGCGGCCGACGCATCGGACGGCATGCGCCAGTCGCCGCGGGGCGACAGACACACAGAACCCACTTTCGGGCCGTCGGGCAGACATGAACGCTTGAACTGCTGGCCGAAGAAGCGGCGGTAGAATACACGCAGCCACTTCAGCAGCGTGGCGTTGTCGTAACTGCCGGCAAAAGCTTTCCGGGCCATCGCATACACGCGCGACGGACGGAAGCCGTAGCGCAGCATATAATATAGGAAGAAGTCGTGCAGTTCGTATGGACCCACGTTGTCCTCCGTCACCTGCGCTATGGTGCCGTCGGCCAGCGGAGGCAGCAGTTCGGGCGATACAGGCGTGGCCACGACGTCGAGCAAGGTTCGGCGTATGGTCTCGTCATCGCTGCGCTCGGCAATATACTTCACAAGGTGTATCACAAGTGTTTTAGGCACTCCGGCGTTGACACCGTACATCGACATATGGTCGCCGTTGTATGTGGCCCAGCCTAATGCGAGTTCGGAGAGGTCGCCGGTACCGAGCACCATGCCGCCCTCCATGTTGGCGACGTCCATGAGTATCTGTGTGCGTTCGCGCGCCTGCGAGTTCTCATACGTTATGTCGTGATTGTCGGGGTCCTGCCCTATGTCGGCGAAATGCTGCCGGACGGCGGCGGCGATGCTTATCTCCCTGACGCTCACCCCGAGGCTGCGCATCAGCGCCACCGCGTTGTCGTGCGTGCGCGAGGTAGTGCCGAAGCCCGGCATAGTGACGCCGAGAATGCCGGTGCGGGGCAGGCCGAGCCGATCGAACGCCCTCACGGCCACCAGCAGCGCCAGCGTGGAGTCAAGGCCGCCGCTTATGCCCACCACAAGGCTGCGGCACCGCGTGGCCTCGAGCCTGCGACACAGACCGGCCACCTGAATGTTGAGCACCTCGTCGCAATGGTCGGCAAGGCGCGAGTCGGCCGACGGAACGAACGGATGCGGGTCGACATGGCGGAACTCCATGGGGTTGTCGCGCAGCACGGGGCTCCATCCCGATTCAACTGTTGCGTAAGGCTCGCCGATGTTGACGCGGGCGCACGCGGCGAACGAGCCGAAGTGCATGCGGTCGCGGCGTATGGCCTCCAGGTCAATATCGGCCGCACGCCACTGCGGACCGTGCTGCCAGCGTTCGTTGCAGGCAAGGAATGTACCGTTCTCCGCTATCATCGTCTTGGCATCGAACACAAGGTCGGTCGACGACTCCCCGTATCCTGCCGACGCATACACATAGGCACATCGGGCCGACGCCGACCGGGAGGCCACAAGGGAGCGCAGATAGGCATACTTGCCCGTAAGGTCGTCCGACGCAGAGAGATTCACGACGACGTCTGCTCCGGCAAGTGCGGCAAGGCTGCCGGGCGACACCGGCGTCCACATGTCCTCGCATATCTCAATGCCCACCAGCGCGTCGCCGCAGCGCAGCAACTGCCGGGTGCCGAAAGGCACACTTCCGAAAGCGGCCGAATCGAACGTCCCCATAGATGCCGGCGCAGGTTGCCACCAGCGGTTTTCGTAAAACTCATTGTAATTCGGCACATAGGTTTTGGGGACGACACACAGCAGGCGGCCTCCGCCCACGGCGGCCGCACAGTTGTACAACGCGCTGCCCACACGCAGGGGCAGGCCCACGACGGCTACCGAGCCGGTGGAAGCCGTAGCCGCCGCTATGTCGCGCAATGCCTTCAAAGCGCCGTCAAGAAGCGTCTCGTTATGGAAAAGATCGCCGCACGTGTAGCCTGTCACGCACATCTCGGGAAAAACAACGATGTCGGGATGCACGGCTGCATCCGCCTCCTGAAGCAGGGCGATGATTGCGGCAGCGTTGGCGGCCGGATCGGCGATATGTACGGCCGGTGCGGCGGCAACGGCACGGAAAAAACCAGAGTTGTTCATTTTCTTTTCTTTTTTCGCAGCCGTGCCGCGAGGGCACGGTGCATGTCGGCTTCAGCGCTGTCGTCTATGCTGTCGTAGAGGTCGGCCAGCGCCTCGTGTATCTGCGGTATCTTGTCGTTTCTGTCCAGGGCTGTGAGCAGGCAGTCGAGAGCCTCGGCCTGCGCTCTCGTGGCATTGTAGACGCCTGCCAGACAAAGCAAAGCCTGCCAGTTGGTATCATCGGCCTCGGCGGCACGGCGAAGCGACTGCTCTGCCGCGTCAAGCTCGCCCATGTCGGCAAGGACGCGCCCTCGCTCGTAAAGCGCCACGGCGTGGTCGGGACACAGGCGCAGCGCCTTGTCGTAATTGGCGACCGCAGCCTGCGGATTTGCTGCATCGGCGAGGCACTGCCGCCCCAAAGCCACATATTCGTCGGCAAGACCGACGAAACGTGCATGCGCTTCGTCTATCTCCAGTTGCAACGCCTCTATTCTGTTCTTCAACTGCCCGACTATCCCAAGACGACGCGCTGCAAGACGGCGCAGAGCCGCGCTGTGCAGTATGGCCGGACGCATGGAGGCCGCAAGCGCCATGTGCTCGACGGCCCGGTTCATGTCGCCGGAGTCGAAAGCGGCAAGAGCCGACGCAAGCGCGGCATCGGCACGCGCATTGTCGATGGCGGCGCTGACTATCTCGCCGCTGTTGAAGCTACGGCTGAAACGTATCACAGCCGGATGCACATAAATATCTCTGTCGGCCAGCGGATTCAGCAGTTCTATTCCCTCCAGGCTGCGGCAGCGGCTCAGAGCCACGTAGGCCTGACCGCCGGTAAAAGCTCCGCGTCCGAAGTCGAGGACCACACGGTCGAAGGTCATACCCTGACTCTTGTGTACTGTCATCGCCCAGGCCAGCTTGACGGGAAACTGTGTGAAGCTGCCCAGCTCCGTCTCCGTTACCTTGTGCGTCTTCTCGTCATACTCGTAGCGGATGTTGCTCCATCGCTCGCGCTCTACGGTGTGCAGGGCATCCGGCGCTGTGCGCACTGCTATCTTGTCGCGGTCAAGACTCTCAACGATGCCTATTGTGCCGTTCACCCAGCGGTGCTGCGGGTCGTTGCGCAGAAACATCACCTGCGCACCGGCCTTAAGCGTAAGCTCCATGTCGGTGGGCAGCGAGGTCTCGGGGAAATCGCGTTCTATGGTACCTGTATATGTCCGTTCCGGCGTCCGCAGGCTTTCGAGGCGTGCCGCGTTTATGCTGTCTACGGTATCGCGCCGCGTGGCGATGGTGACGGGCAGTTCGCCCTCCGCATCGCGGCTGCCGTCGCCGGAGCCTGCGACACGGCTATTGATAAGGCGCAGGTCGTCGGGCGTGGGATGGCCGTCGCGCACCCTGTCGAGCAACTGCACGAAGCCGGCGTCGCTCTGACGGTAGACCTTGCGCAACTCTATCGGCACAAGCTGCATCTCCTCGAAGATGTGTGCGCTGAAGAAGTGCGGCGTGGCATATTGCCTTCCGATTATGTCGCGGGAGTCGGGTCCCACCACCGGCTCCAGCTGGAAGATATCGCCCACCATCAGCAGCTGCTTGCCGGCGAACGGCCGGCGCATCTCGCCGCAATGCACCCGCAGTATCTTGTCTATGAGGTCTATGGTATCGGCGCGCACCATCGACACTTCGTCGATGATGATAAGTTCCAGCTCGCGCAGAAGTTTCACCATATCCTTGCTGTAGCGCATGCGCTGTCGAAGTTTGCCGGTAGCGAACTCCGGGTCGTCGGGCATGACTGGCTTAAATGGCAGATGAAAGAAGGAATGCAGAGTCTGGCCGCCCACATTTATGGCGGCGATGCCCGTGGGTGCGAGCACCACGTGCTTCTTCTTCGTGTTCGCCTGGATGTAGCGCAGCAGCGTACTCTTGCCCGTGCCGGCCTTGCCGGTGAGGAACACCGACTGGGAAGTCTCGCACACGAGCTGCCACGCCGTCAGCATCTCGGCGTTGTCGGGGTCGAGTGGCAGGATGCCGTCGCCGCTTTCGCGCTTCACATCAGAGCAGTTTGCGGGGCTTTATATCAAGCTTGACAGGACGGATCATGTTCTCCGGCGCCAGAATGGTGTCAAGTTCCTCCTTGCTGAGGATTCCGTGATCGAGCACCAGCTCGTAGACGCTGCGTCCGGTCTCCAGGGCTTCCTTGGCAATCTTGGTGGAGTTCTTGTAGCCGATGACGGGATTGAGAGCCGTCACCACGCCTATGCTGTTGTGCACGTACTCGCGGCAGCGCTCGGCATTGGCGGTAATGCCTTCCACGCATCGGGTGCGCAGGGTCTCGAAACCGTTTATGAGGATGCTCACGCTCTCGTAGTTGCACTGAGCAGTGATGGGTTCCATAGCGTTCAGCTCCATCTGGGCGGCCTCCGAAGCTATCGACACACACACATCGTTGCCCATGACCTTGAAGCATATCTGGCTGACAACCTCGGGTATCACGGGGTTGACCTTGCCGGGCATTATCGACGAGCCGGGCTGCATGGCCGGCAGATTGATTTCGCCGAGGCCGCAGCGGGGACCGCCGGCGAGCAGACGCAGGTCGTTGCACACCTTGCTGAGCTTGGTTGCAAGGCGCTTCAGGGCCGACGAGTATCCCACCATGGCCGAGGTGTCGGAAGTGGCGCCCACGAGGTCCTCGGCGTTGCGGATGTCCCAGCCCGTGATTTCGCGCAGGGCGGCAATGCACTTCTCGGCATAGCCCGGTTCGGCGCAGATGCCGGTGCCTATGGCCGTGGCACCCATGTTGACGGTGAGCAGGTCGGCGGCAGCCTCGTCAAGGTGCTTGATCTCGTCACGGAGCACCCATGCGAAACCGCCGAAAGTCTGTCCCAGAGTCATCGGCACAGCATCCTCAAGCTGGGTGCGTCCCATCTTGATGATGTCCTTGAATTCCTCGGCCTTGGCGGCGAAGGCGTCCACAAGCGTTGCGAAATGCGCCTTGAGGCGTTGCATCTCGATATATAGACCTATGTGGATGGCGGTAGGATATGCGTCGTTGGTGGACTGCGAACGGTTCACATGGTCGTTGGGAGAACAGTACTGGTACTCGCCGCGCTTGTGGCCCATGATTTCCAGCGCACGGTTGGCGATGACCTCGTTGGCGTTCATGTTGGTCGAAGTGCCGGCGCCTCCCTGTATCATGTCTACGGGGAAATGCTCGAGGTGCTTGCCGTCCATTATCTCGCGGCATGCCTGAGAGATGGCGGCGAACTGTTCGTCGGTCAGCAGGCCGAGCTCATGGTTCGCCATGGCGGCACCGAGCTTGGTGATTGCCAGACCTTTGACGAATGCCGGATAGTCCGAGAGATGAAATTTGCTGATTTCAAAATTCTCTATGCCTCGCATTGTCTGTACGCCGTACAATGCACATTCCGGCACCTGCTTGGTGCCGATAAGGTCGGACTCCGTGCGGAATCCCTGTTCACAGTTCTGGTTCATATTTGAGTTGTTTGTTTTCAGAGATTTTTGGCACTACAAAGATAAGAAAAGAATCGGACACTGCAAAATTTCGACCTCGCGCCGAAAGACAGAATCAGTTCAACAATTTTTTCTTACGGAGCGCCTTCACAAAGGCGACGGCATCAGACGGTAGTTCAATGTCACCGAAATTGCTGTGCGAAGTGTCGTCCTGAGTGCCGATAACCCAACAATCATCCAACGATTTTTCGAGCGTGAATATACGGCAGCCTCCATTACCGTCAGGTACGAAAGCCACATACCGACACATCGGTATCTCGTGTGGCATCGGGAATGTCCACACGACGACCTCCGTTTTCAGCCCTTTCACCGACACTGCCTCCGCTTTTATATCCGCATCAGCAAACGGCGAACGCAGTTTGTTGTAGGCCGGAATACGGCTGTTCATAAATTCCACGTCCAAAAAGTCAGTCGGACTGTTTGTACTTTCGGAAATCTGCGGCAGATAGCGAAAAAAATAAAAATACTCTTCCATCTCATTAACAGGGCTTGTTATATCGAGAATCATATCAATTGCAATCTTACGGCTGTCTTCGTCATAATTGCCGCTTTCAATCTGACGGCATATTTCGAGAGCCTTGACTGTATCACCTTTCTGATAGTACATAGAGGCCATATTGGTCAGCGGAACAGCATCAGCGGGGTCAATCCTTAATGCTTCCTCAAAATATTTCACAGCGTCGCTGTCATTTCCAAGTCCGAAGCTTATAGCACCCGCAATGTTGAACAATCTTACATCGCTGTCAAAACGTCGTGTAGCCTTGCGGATTACCGGCATAGCAGCCTCAATAGCTGTGCGCGATTCCGAGGTGTAAATTTCTTTAAAGCGTTCAAACACCGCATCAGCCAGTAAACTATCGGCTTTAACATCGTCCGCACCTCCTGTCGTAAGCCATCGACCACCATTCTCCTTTTCTCGGTCCAGCATTCTGTCAAGAGTCCTGACAGCGACATCCCAATGTTCTGTCATTGTAGCCGCAGATGCTTTGCCAAGCCAGAAATCAATGCGATCGGGATGCATGGCGATTCCACTGTCGATCTCGGCAAAGGCTTCGTTCACAATCGAATCCTGCCATGTGATTCTGTCATATAAATATCCTGCGGAGCCTCCTGCACTGTCAGTGAGCGCCCAAGCCTCACCATTCTGCGACGGGTCATCAGACAGCACCAGCATTTTGCTGCGGGCACGATTAAGCAGCAGATTGAAGCGCGCCGCATAAAGTTCGGAATCATCTGGAGTTTCGTTGCTCCAAACAGTGAGTATACTATCGGCCGACTGTAAATCTCCACCGGTAAGACTGGCGTTGAATATCTCTCTGAAATCAGCATAGGCCAACATGACAGCAAAAGTCAGCAGAATGAAGACGAGATGTTTTCTCATAGAGAATTAAGAGGTTGTTTAAATCCTTTCGCAAATATACAAAAAAATCAATGTTCCATAAATAAAAACACTACACACCAAGCCACCGGAGGAGCGATGCGTACGACGGATCGGTGCGCAGCACATCAGGATTTCCAACTATCGTGAGGTATTCACGTGCGCGGGTAAGAGCCACATTGAGGCGACGGTCCACTATGCAACCATCTATATCTGTCATCGTGCTGTCGCAGAGGAAGGCAAGCTGAGCCGTATCGTTCACGGTCGTACCATATATAATGTGTTCCCTCTGGCTGCCCTGATAACGTTCAACGGTGTCAACCGTGACAGCTGTTGCCGCACCGCTGCCGCAGCGAGCAACTATGGCTGCACGCACGGCCGAAATCTGATTGCGGTACGGCACAATCACCCCTACGGTGGCAGCCGGGTCGAAGGCATCGCCACACTCACGCCACAGCCGCACCACAATATCGGCTATGACCTCAGCCTCGGCCTGATTGACTTTTCCGGCGCCTCGCCCGTCTCCCCTTACAGGCACGAACCGAACGCGTGACTGCGGAGAAGGTTGCTTCTGATGGGCCACAGGCACAGGCTCCAGCAACCCGGCATAGAAAGTCTGCGACGGGAATGCGGCAATGTCGGGATGCATGCGCCCCTGGCGAGTGAGCATACAGCTGCACTCATCCCGGCCGGCATATTTCCGGTACAGGCGCTCGAATAGCGATGTGCGGCAGTTGTCGAAGCCTATGGCACACAGTTCGGGCTCGTCGATTCGGCTCTGACTTACACTCTGACGTACCACGGCGGGAAGCTGCTTATGGTCGCCGATAAGCACGAAACGCCCGATGGCCGAACGGCCGCGGCCGTCAACAGCGGCAAAGATGGCAGCGAGCTGAGGTTCAAGAATCTGCGAGGCTTCGTCGACTATCGCCAGCGAGAAACTGCGCATGCGCAGCAACGCGGGATTGCAGTTGAATGCGGATACCGTGCCGGCTACTACCCTCACCGTCTCCAGCCGGCGGCGCACGTCGCCGATTCCGGCGGCCGCCTCCACTATCGCGCTGACGGTATGGCTCCGGCAGAAATCCGGACATGCATCGCCCCCGATGCGTACGAAGTCAATGCCGCCGTCGTGCAGATTGCGGCATATCTCGTCGACGGCACGGTTGGTGTACGCCGTGAGCAGCACTGCCGCGCCGGCGTCCATCAGTTCCTCTCTCAGTATTCCCATGAGGGCATGCGACGTCTTGCCGGTACCGGGAGGGCCCACCACGAGGTATATGTCCCTGGCCCGCATGGCGGCTGTCACTACAGGATTGAATCCTCCGTAATCGCCGCGGATGCCGACGCTACTGTCTACCTCGGGCATGCGCATCCCCAGCAGCAGGCGCCGTCGCTCCGCGGGGGCGCGAAGCAGAGCATGAAGCCCGCGCAGCTGCGCGTCCGTGCCCGACTCGATGAAGTCGTGCTCCATGGCCCACAGCGCGTCGCTGTCGCGCAGGAGCACACGGGCATCGCTCTGCGGCGTGCGTAGTGTAAGCGTCAGCCGCGTGCCCGACATGTCGCGCATCACGCAGCGCAAGGGCAGCGCCCGCCGCAGGTCAGGTTCCTCACCGGGCAGGTAGCTGTACAGCAGCACGACGTCGCCGGGCCGGAAGTTGGCTGCGTCGTTGTCCCTGTCGTCGCCGATATTCAGTTCTATACTGCTCACTGAGCCGCTGTGGCCGGCCGTCGGGCTTACCAGCCTCATGCCGTCGAGCATGTTGCCGGCGGCGCGTCTTGCGGCCGCCGGGGCCTGCCACGTGGAGGCAAAACCGGTGCCGTCGCCGGGCGTTACTCCTGTCTTGGCTATGCGGTGTTCCAGCGCCACAAAGCGCATCATGCGAAGGAAATACAGCTGCTCCACCCTGTCGGCCTTACCGAGAGGAGCAAGCACCGACTCCAGTTGCGGACACTGATAGGCATGCCAAAGCCGTCCTGACCGCCTGCGGGTATTAAGCATCGCGGGCGTAAGCGTAAGCAGCATGCCGAAGCCATGCTCGGCATAATCCATCTCGGCGAGGGCCAGACGGTTGCGCAGCGCCATCGCCTCCTGCGTGAGGGTCTCCGAACGGCCGGCGCGCACCAGCGGCTCGGCATAACCGGAATACAGCAGAAACGCCTCGGCTTCCTTTCCGGGACATCCGTAGCGCAGCGCGGCCCGGTAGAGAAGAAGCTGCGCGTAATGCTCGCGGCGCAGCAGAGGAGCGACATCATCCTTGCTTCCGAAAGCCCCCTTGCCCGATTTCTGCTCCACCACCACGGTGCCGTCGAGCGTAAGGCAGTCCATACGCCCCTGCAAGCCGAGAACTTCACAGAAAAAACTCGGCTCGACCACCGCCTCGCGGGGCGAGAACGGCACCAAAGACGGCAGCATGCGGTCCACCGCTGCATGTACGTTCTGCAATTGCCGGTGGGCGTCGCCATGGAACTTGCGGCTGTTGAAGTCATCTCCCAGTGCCATGATTGAGACGGCCGATGTGCGGAAGAAGTCCCTGACGCTCTCGGCATAAGGCTTGTCGCGGTTCTCGCTGTGCAGCGACTCGTCCAGCAGCTGACCGGCAAAATTACCCATCAGCAGGGCCTGGCCCGACGGCGCGGGGGCGATGCGCCGGAGAAGCCACACCGTGGGGCCGTCGCCGTAGTCGGCCATGCATCCGCACACGGCCGTGACGTTGACAAGATAGTCCGGCTCGGCTACAATGAAGCGGGCGTGCAGCTGACCGTCATCGCCCTGACGGCGGTAGTCAACAAGGTTGACACGCATGCCGGGGCGCAGCAGCCCCCGGAGGTAGCCGCTGTCGAAGGTTTCGTCAGGCAACCCCGTGGTATAGCTCACGCGCAGCGACTCCGCGTCCGACGCGCCCGCGCACACAAGGGCGTCGGCACCGCAGCGCACCACGCGCACACGCATCACACTGTCTTTTCCGTCCTGCATAGTCACGCAAAAGCCAAAGGCGACTTTGGCATAAGTCACCTTTGGCCTTTAATGAGTCAGTGAATTCTTACTTCAGGGGAGCATCGCCGAAGCGGTTGGCGCCGGGTTCGCCGGGCTTGACGGCGAGAATGATGTACCAGATCCAGCCGATCAGGGGCACAAAGTTGATGAACCACCAGCCGCCGCCTTTGCCTATGTCGTGCATGCGGCGCCAGCTCACAGCCAGAGTGGGCACGAGCAGAGCCAGATTTGCGAGCATAGCCAGATACTTGATGTAAGGTACGTAGCCAAACAGGCCCACGATAAAGCAAAGGAGCATGAACCACCAGAATTCAGCACGTGAAGCACGGCCGGTGAAGTCGGCGTACTTGTTGAGGCAGACCTTGATTGCCTCCTGGAAGGTCATTGCGGGACCGGCAGGCATGTTTTGATATTCCATAAATTGAGTTTATTGGTGTGTGATTGGTTGATTACAACGGCAAATATACTAATTATCGCCCACATATCGATTTTTTTTTGTGAAATAATGTAATTTTTTTCTTTTCCATGCGTCTAATATTTCAAAAACTTATCACAACATACATGGACAACATTATCACAGTAGAGGAAGTGAGCAAGGCGTTTTCCAAGCACGTCGCGCTCGACCGTGTGAGCCTGAGTGTGCCGCGCGGCTGCGTCTACGGCCTTCTGGGCCCGAACGGCGCCGGCAAAACCACCCTCATACGCGCAATCAACCATATCACGGCCCCGGACTCGGGCACCATCACCTTCAACGGCCATGTGCTCACGGGTGCCGATACGGCACACATGGGCTACCTCCCCGAGGAACGCGGACTGTATAAGAAGATGAAAGTGGGCGACCAGGCCCTCTTCTTCGCACGCCTCAAAGGCCTCGACCGCAAGGAAGCCACCACGCAGCTTAAAGCCTGGTTCGAACGCCTCGAGATTTCAGACTGGTGGGACAAGAAGGTGGAGGAGCTGTCGAAGGGCATGGCTCAGAAAGTGCAGTTCATCGTCACGGTGCTGCACCGCCCCGAGCTGCTGATTTTCGACGAGCCGTTCTCGGGCTTCGACCCCATCAACGCCAACGTGCTGAAACGCGAGATCCTGCATCTGCGCGACCAGGGAGCCACCGTCATATTCTCCACCCACAACATGGCAAGCGTGGAGGAACTCTGCGACGAGATCACGCTCATCAACCACTCGCACAACATCCTCAGCGGCTCGGTGCGCGAGCTGCGCCGCCGCTTCGCCGACAACAATTACGAATTCACATTCAGCGGCGCGCACGACGATTTCCGTTCGGCCGTGGCCCCCTTCGCGTCAACGGTAGAGCCCACCTCGCCCGACCGCGAGGGCCTCAGCCGCGCCATCCTGCGCCTTAACGACGCCGGCGCGCTGCCCGCAGCCGTAGCCGCCGCCAACGGCGCGGTACGTCTGGAAGGCTTCCATGCCATCCTGCCTTCAATGGACGAGATATTCATAAAGACCGTAGAAGCATCCAACCTCAAAACACCCGCACAGCAATGAAATCACCACTCGCCATCATTATAAGCCGTGAATATCTCGAAAGAGTAAAACGCAAGAGCTTCATCATCAGCACTCTGCTGATGCCGATACTTATGATAGGCCTGATGCTGGCCCCGGCACTCATCATGGCTTTCAGCACCCCCGACGACAAAACGGTGGCCGTAGTCGACCAGACGCCGGAACAGATAGGCCGGAAGCTCGAAAAGGAAGCGGAGCTCACATTCGTGGACGCGGGCAATGACTACAAGGCAGCAATGGCCGACGAAGACTACGACGCCGTACTTGTAATCAACAAGGATGCCGTCAGCCGCCCCGACGGCATACGCCTCTACAGCCGCGAGGCAGCCTCCATGCAGGCCGAGAGCGCTATCAGCGGACAGCTGGAAAGCATCATCGAGAAAGAACGCCTCAAAGCCTACGACATCGCCAACCTCGCGCAGATAATGAAGGAACTCGACGTTGATGTGACTCTCGAGACTTTCCGCATCACCGACGGCGAGGACGCGTCCGAGACGTCGTCGATTGCCAGCTATCTGATAGGCATTATCATGTCGCTGATGCTTTACACCTTCATCATGCTCTACGGACAGATGGTCACCACCAGCATCATCGACGAGAAAAGCAACCGCGTACTTGAAATCGTGGTGAGCAGCGTCAGCCCCAACGCGCTGATGATGGGCAAAATAGTGGGCATAGGCCTTGTAGCTATCACTCAGATACTTATCTGGGGCGTACTCCTCACGGGATGCAGCTTCTGGATCATGCCTCTTGTCAGCAACGCCGCTGCTGCCGCCGGCGACGGCGCCCTCGACCTCGGCATGCTCGGCTCGCCCTGGTACATCGCCGAACTGTTCGGCTACATTGCCCTGTTCCTGATCGGAGGCTATCTGTTCTACTCCTCCATCTACGCCGCCGTCGGCTCGGCCGTCGACAATATCCAGGACGCCTCGCAGCTCCTCAGCATCGCCATCATTCCCATCATACTCGGACTCCTGCTGAGCATGCAGGCCGCACAGGATCCCTCCTCCGGCCTCGCATTCTGGGCCTCGATGATTCCGCTGACGTCGCCCATGGTGATGATGTCGCGCATTCCCTTCGGCATACCGGGCTGGCAGATACTCCTGTCGCTTGTCATCCTCTACGCCTCCTTCGTCGGCATGGTCTGGATTGCGGCCAAGATCTACCGCGTGGGCATCTTCATGTACGGCAAGAAGCCGACCGTAGTAGAACTCATACGCTGGGCACGCTATAAATGAAGAATGTCATACTGACGAAACTCTACAAGGCTCCCTGCGGTGTACTCACGCTCGGCTCGGTCGGCGACAGACTATGTCTGTGCGACTGGCCGGCGGAGAGGCACCGCAGCCTTGTGCAGCGGCGTCTGGAAACGGCGCTCGGCGCTTCGTTCGCCGACGGGACTTCGGAGCTAATCGAGCAGGCTGCCCTCGAGCTCGACGAATATTTTGCCGGACATCGCCGGACGTTTGATGTGCCTCTGCTGTTAGCCGGAACTGATTTTCAGAAAACGGTATGGACCGAACTGCTGAACATTCCATACGGACAGACAGCATCCTATGCAGAACTTGCCCGCAGAATAGGCCGTCCTGAAGCTGTCCGCGCCGTAGCCAACGCGGTCGGTGCCAACGCACTGTCGGTCTTCATTCCCTGCCATCGCGTCGTCGGCAGCGGTCGGTCGCTCACCGGCTACGCCGGCGGTCTGGAAGCAAAACGCGCCCTCCTCACGCTTGAATGCGACAACAAATTCGACTTAGAGGGTGTAGAAAGATTGTAAACCCCCTACTCCGCCGGAGCTTCCACAGGCGCATTGGCGCGGTGGTCGCGGGCGGTCTGCAAGGTGCGTTCGAGGCGCTCGCGCTCTATCTGAGCCGACCGTAGCTGCTGCCGTGCCATGGCATACCGCCAGGAACGCACAAGGGCTGTGCGCAGTGCGGGCGTAAGCTTCACCTCCACGCTGCCGCGGGAGCCGTCGAGATGGATTTTCACAGGGCCGTCGCCCGCGGCCTCAATGGCCTGCATGATGTCCGTGACTTCCTCCTGACGGAAACTGGTGAGTTCTGTACCCTCGCTGTTGATGCTGCGCTCGCCGCTGACGGGCTCCACGCGCCACGTGCCGGCGCCGGTAGTGGCCGACATGGAGTTTAGACCTATCCTGCGCCCCTTCGCTACGGCCGCGATGCTGAGATAGCCCTGCGCGTCGACGCGCGGCTCGATGCCTGTGCCGTCTGTCACATCATGCCCCTTCAGTTCGCGGGCCACATAGTGCCCTTCGAGTCCGCGGGGGCCGTCCACGTAGACGAACAGCACGCCGAGGCTGTCGGCACGCAGCTGCGACGCGGCAAGCAGGCTGTCGGCCGGCCCTATCTGACGCAGCGAGCGCGCCTCGATGGCTGTGGCGCGGGTAGCCATGGCCTTGCGGCGCACTGCCGTCTGCTCGTGATATGCGCTGTCTATGCTGTCGAGCAGCGCGAGGCTCTGTTCGTAATCGCCTGAGGCGGCGAGCGTTTCGGCCTCAATGCGCATGGCTTCGGCGCGCTCGGCCCGGCGCTCGCTCTCCGACTTGCATCCGCCCAGAATGACTGCGGCTGCAAGGGCGGCCGCTACGGTAAGTTTACTTGCTGCGTTGTACATCTTTTACTCCTTTTACTGTTTTCAGTTTCTTGATAAGCTGGTTGAGGGTGGCGGTGTCGTTCACGCCCACTACCACAAAGCCCTGGAAAAGACCGTCGTTACTGTCGATGGAGATGCTGCGCAGCGTCGAGTCTTTCTCCTTGTTGATGATTGAGGTGAGATTGGTGACGATGCCGAGGTCGTCCTGACCCACGATGCGCAGCGTGGCCGCGAACTGTGTGCCGGTCTTGCCGCTCCATCGGGTGCGTATCAGGCGGTAGGGATAGTTGCTGCGTATGTTGGCGGCGTTGGGACAGTCGGTGCGGTGTATCTTGATGACACCCTCGGCCGACACGAAGCCGAACACATCGTCGCCGAATATGGGATTGCAGCAACGCGCCATGCGGTAGTTGATGCCCTTGATGTTGTCGCCGATGACGAGGATGTCGCCGGAAGCGGAATCACGCTCGGCGCTGACGCCGGCTGTCTCCGGCATCACATACTCGCTGGCCGACACGCGGGACGATTCTGCGTCCTCGGCCGCGCGGTCAAGGTTGACATAGGTGTCGATGACGGCCGCCGGGTCCAGGACCTCGTCGGCTATCGCCGTGTAGAAGTCGGTGACGTTCTTGTAGCCGCTGCGGGCTATCGTGCGCGAGAGGGTCGATTCCTCCACGTCTATCTTGCGGTTCTTGAAGCGCCGCATCAGCAGTTCCTTGCCCAGCTCGGCGCGGCGTCCGGCCTGCTCCTTCAGTGCCACGCGTATCTTGTTGCGGGCCTTGTTGGTGACGGCTATGTTGAGCCAGTCGGGCTTCGGGGTCTGCGCCTGAGCCGTGAAGATTTCCACCGTGTCGCCGCTGTGCAGGCGGTAGGTGAGGCGCTGATTCATGCCGTTGACACGTCCGCCGGTGCAGTGCGAGCCCACGTCGGAGTGGATGCTGAAGGCGAAATCCAGCAGCGTGGCGCCCATGGGCAGCTTGTAGAGGTCGCCCTTGGGGGTGAACACGAACACTTCCTTGTCGTAGACGTCCATGCGCATGTTCTTCATCAGCTCCATGGGGCCGTCGGCGCCGGCCTCCAGGATGTCGCGCACATTGTTCATCCACGCGTCCAGGCCGCCCTCGGCCTTGATGCCTTTGTAGCGCCAGTGGGCGGCGAGGCCCTTCTCGGCCACGAGGTCCATGCGCCGGGTGCGTATCTGAACCTCCACCCAGCGTTCCTCGGGACCGTACACCGTTATGTGCAGCGACTCGTAGCCGTTGCTCTTGGGGATGCTGATCCAGTCCTTCATGCGCGCGGGATTGGGGCGGTACATGTCCGTGACTATGGAGTACACGAGCCAGCACTGGTTCTTCTCCAGCTCGGGCGGCACGTCGAGTATGATGCGGATGGCGAAGAGGTCGTAGATGTCCTCGATGTCGTTCTTCTGCTTCTTCATCTTGTTCCATATCGACGATATGGATTTGGTGCGCCCCTTGATGTCGAATTTCAGGCCCTCGGCCTCCAGGCGGCGGCGCAGCGGCGCTATGAAGTCGGCTATGTACTTCTCGCGGTGCTCCTTGGTCTGGTTGAGCTTGCGGGCTATGCGGGTGAACATCTCGCGGTTGCTGTACTTGAAGGTGAGGTCCTCCAACTCGCCCTTTATCGAGTACAGGCCCAGGCGGTGGGCCAGCGGCGCGTACAGATAGCCGGCCTCGGCGGCGACATGGCGCACGGCCTCGGCGTCGGGATGATGGTTGATGGCCCGCATCAGCACGAGGCGGTCCACTATCATTATTATTATGACGCGGATGTCGCTGGCGAAGGTGAGCAGCAGATTGCGGAAATTGTCGGTCTGCACGGCAGCGCGACGGCTGTACAGCGAGGCCACGTTGTTCAGGCCCTCGACCATGCGGGCCACGTCGTCGCCCCACTCCGCCTCCAGCTGTTCGCGGGCGATGGCGCCGTTGCGCACGAAGTCGTAGAGCATGATGGCGAGCACCATGTTGCGGTCGGCGTCAAGGCGCTCGGCGAGCATGGCGGCGGTGTCGAGATGACGCAGCAGCGGATGCAGCCCGAAGCGGTCGCGGTGCAGGGAGTCGAAATGCGTGCGTACTGCGCGTGTCAGCGCGGCGGCGTCGCCGGCGTGGGCTACGGGGGCCATAAGCCGGTGCAGTCTGCGCGTCAGCTGCAATAGCAGGGGGCGTTCGTCGGGAGTGAATGAAATCGGGTCCATACCTATTGTCTCTTTGCGATGTCAAATTTACGATAAAAAACCGAATCGACGCCCTGCATAACAATTTTTCACACATCATTTTGCCTCTCCACGCCATGAAAATCCCGATTTTACACCGCTTAACGAGGAAATTTTTGCAGGGATTAAAAAACTATTGTACTTTTGTAGTTGAATTTCACATCAAACCTCTTTCGATACCAAAATACACATAAATATAACTACCAAGTTATGGCAGAAAAGAAAGAAAAATTGTTTGACCAGTTTCCGGGCGTAAGCTACGAGGAGTGGCGCGCCAAAGTCGAGACCGACCTCAAGGGCGCCGACTTCGACAAAAAACTGGTCTGGCGTACCAACGAGGGCTTCAACGTTCAGCCCATCTACCGCGCCGAAGACATCGCCGACCTCAAGACCACTGGCTCGCTGCCCGGCGAATACCCCTATGTTCGCGGCACCCGCACCGACAACGACTGGCTCACACGCCAGGACATTGTGGCCGATTCGGCTGCCAAGGCCAACGAAATCGCACTCGAAGTGCTCGGCAAGGGTGTCACATCTCTGGGCTTCCGCGTGGAGTCGGCCGACGAGGTGGCCGTAGTCCTCAAGGGCATCGACCTCGCCAAGGTTGAAATCAACATCAACTGCTGCAACTGCAAGGCTGTCGACGTAGCCACGGCTCTCGTGGCCTGCATCAAGGCCGCCGGCGCCGAAGCCGCTTTCCGCGGCTCGGTGGGCTTCGATCCCCTGCGCAAGCAGCTCGTCAAGGGCAAGGAAGGCATCGACACCGACGCCATCACCGCCACAGCCGTACGTCTCCTCGACATCGTGGCTCCCGTCCCGGGACTCCGCTGCCTCAACGTGGAGAGCAACCTGCTCGGCAACAGCGGCGCATACATCTATCAGGAACTCGGCTACGCCCTCGCATGGGGCGCCGCATGGATGACGGCCCTCACCGACGCCGGCCGCAGCGCCGACGAGGTGGCCGCACGCATCAAGTTCACGATGTGCGTAAGCAGCAACTTCTTCATGGAGCTCGCCAAGTTCCGTTCGGCACGCATGCTCTGGGCGCAGATCGTGGAGCAGTACAAGCCCGCATCCGCCGACGCCGCCAAGATGATGGTGTGCGCCAGGACGTCCAAGTTCAACCAGACAATCTACGACGCACACGTCAACCTGCTGCGCTCGCAGACGGAAACCATGTCGGCAGCTCTCGCCGGCGTCGACTCCATCGTGACGACGCCCTTCGACGAACCCTACAAGACTCCCGACGCATTCTCTGAGCGCATAGCCCGCAACCAGCAGTTCCTGCTCAAGGAGGAAAGCCACCTCGACAAGGTGGTCGACCCCGCCGGCGGCTCCTACTATGTGGAGACACTCACGGTCAACATCGCCGCACAGGCCTGGAAGCTCTTCCTCGAGACGGAGGAGGCCGGAGGCTTCTTCGCCCTCGTCGGCGAAGGCAAGGTGCAGGAGGCCGTCAACGCAAGCTGCGCCAAGCGCCACACCGATGTTGCCCGTCGCAAGGAGATTCTGCTGGGCACCAACCAGTACCCCAACGTCAACGAGATGGCCGCTTCCAAGATCGAGACCAAGGGCGCATGCTGCTGCCACGGCGGCGAGAAAGGCCCCAACGCGCTGGCAATGAAGCGTGCCGCCACCGATTTCGAGGCCCTGCGCCTCGCCACGGAGGCCGCCGCCAACCGTCCCAAGGTGTTCATGCTCACCATCGGCAACCTCGCCATGCGCCTTGCCCGCGCCCAGTTCTCCACCAACTTCTTCGGCTGCGCAGGCTATGAGATCATCGACAACCTCGGCTTCGACACCGTGGAGGCTGGCGTTGACGCCGCCATCGAAAAAGGCGCCGACGTGGTCGTTCTCTGCTCCAGCGACGACGAGTACGCAACCCTTGCTCCCGAGGCATTCAGGTATCTCGCAGGCCGCGCCGAGTTCGTGGTGGCCGGCGCTCCCGCATGCATGGAAGAGCTCAAGGCAGCCGGCATCGAGAACTTCGTGCATGTGCGCTGCAACGTGCTCGAAACCCTCCAGCAGTTTAACGCCAAACTTCTCAAATAAGGTACAGTCATGAAACCCGATTTCAAAACCATCGACATTAACGCCGGCGCTCTCGGCGCCGGGCACAAGGCTGCACCCACGGCCGAAGAATGGCTTACCCCGGAACTCATTCCCGTAAAGCCCGTTTACACAAAAGAAGACCTCGAGGGTCTGGAACACCTCAACTATGTCAGCGGCATACCGCCCTTCCTGCGCGGCCCGTACAGCGCCATGTATCCCCTGCGCCCCTGGACCATCCGCCAGTATGCCGGATTCTCCACCGCCGCTGAGTCCAACGCTTTCTACCGCCGCAACCTGGCTTCCGGTCAGAAGGGCCTCTCCGTGGCCTTCGACCTCGCCACACACCGCGGCTACGACGCCGACCATTCCCGCGTGGTGGGCGACGTCGGCAAGGCCGGCGTGAGCATCTGCTCCGTCGAGGACATGAAAGTGCTCTTCGACGGCATACCCCTCAACAAGATGTCGGTGTCCATGACCATGAACGGCGCCGTGCTCCCCGTACTGGCATTCTACATCAACGCCGGACTCGAACAGGGAGCCAAGCTCGAGGAAATGGCCGGCACCATCCAGAACGACATCCTCAAGGAGTTCATGGTGCGCAACACCTACATCTATCCGCCGGAGTTCTCGATGCGCATTATCGCCGACATCTTTGAGTACACCTCGCAGAACATGCCCAAGTTCAACTCGATTTCCATCTCCGGCTACCACATGCAGGAAGCCGGCGCCACCTGCGACATCGAGCTGGCATACACTCTGGCCGACGGCCTCGAATACCTCCGCGCAGGCGTGAACGCCGGCATGGACATCGACGCCTTCGCTCCCCGCCTGTCGTTCTTCTGGGCCATCGGCATGAACTACTTCATGGAAGTGGCAAAGATGCGTGCCGCACGCATGCTCTGGGCCAAGATCGTCAAGCAGTTCAACCCCAAGAACCCCAAATCGCTCGCTCTGCGCACACACTCCCAGACGTCCGGCTGGAGCCTCACCGAGCAGGACCCCTTCAACAACGTGGGCCGTACCTGCATCGAGGCCATGGGCGCAGCACTCGGCCACACCCAGAGCCTCCACACCAACGCCCTCGACGAGGCCATCGCACTGCCCACCGACTTCTCGGCTCGTATCGCACGCAACACGCAGATCTACATCCAGGAGGAGACTCTCGTCACCAAGCAGATCGACCCCTGGGGCGGCAGCTACTACGTGGAGGCGCTCACCAATGAGATCGCACACCGCGCATGGGAGCACATCCAGGAAATCGAAGCCCTCGGCGGCATGGCCAAGGCTATCGAGACAGGCCTGCCCAAGCTTCGCATCGAGGAGGCCGCCGCACGTGCTCAGGCACGCATCGACAGCGGACGCCAGACCATCGTCGGCATCAACAAGTACCGCCTCGACCACGAGGACCCCATCGACATCCTCGAAATCGACAACACCGAGGTGCGCCGCGAGCAGATCGAACGCCTCAACGAGGTCAAGGCCGAACGCGACGAAGCCAAGGTGAAGGAAGCGCTCGCAGCAATCACCGAGTGCGTACGCACCAAGAAGGGCAACCTTCTCGACCTCGCCGTCAAGGCTGCAGGTCTGCGCGCCACCCTCGGCGAAATCTCCGACGCCTGCGAAGAAGTCGTGGGCCGATACAAAGCCATCATCAGAACTATCTCCGGAGTGTACAGCAACGAAACCAAGCAGGATCCCGAATTCCTGCGCGCACAGCAGATGTGTGCCGACTTCGCAAAGCGCGAAGGTCGCCAGCCCCGTATCATGATCGCCAAGATGGGCCAGGACGGACACGACCGCGGCGCCAAGGTGGTAGCAACCGGCTATGCCGACTGCGGCTTCGACGTCGACATGGGCCCGCTGTTCCAGACGCCCGCCGAGGCCGCCCGCCAGGCCGTGGAGAACGACGTCCACATCCTCGGCGTCAGCTCTCTGGCCGCAGGCCACAAGACCCTGATTCCGCAGGTAATCGAAGAGCTGAAGAAACTCGGCCGCGAGGATATCCTCGTGACTGCCGGCGGCGTAATCCCCGCACAGGACTACGACTTCCTCTACAAGGCAGGCGTATGCGCTATCTTCGGTCCCGGCACACGTATCCCCGATTCGGCTATCAAAATGCTCGAAATCCTCAACGAGACCGCTGAATAATACAGCACGTTGACAACATTATGACAACGGCACCGGCGAACCAAAACGCCGGTGCCGTTGTTATCCTGTATATGCTTAAACCAAAACTCAAGATGAAAAAATTTATTCTGCTGACATGCACAATGCTGCTGGCTCTCGCCACCGTATGGTCGTGCTCCGACGATGACGATCTCATCATACCCGGCGACCTCCCCCAGACCGCACAGGCTTTCCTCAACAAACACTTCGCAGGAATGGAAATCTACAAAGTGGAGAAAGACGGCGATCACTCCGGCACAGACTACACCGTCAAGTTCCGCAATGGATACGAAGTGGAATTCGACGCCATCGGCGAATGGACCGACGTAGACGCCCCCAAAGGACAGACCATCCCCGACGGAATCGCACCTCAGACCATCGCCGACTTTGTCGCCCAGGAATACCCCGGCATGGGTATCAACGAAATCTCACGCGACTACACAGGTTATGAAGTGGAGCTCGTCACAGGCCTCGACCTCGACTTCGACCCCCAGGGCAACTTCATAGGCATAGACCGCTGACACATCTTACCCATCCCACCACAAAAGTCCGCCCCTCGGCGGACTTTTTTATTTTCCTCCATCCACCCTCATAAGACTTATATGAATTATAAGACTTATAGGGCTTCTTCCTCGCAAAAAAAAATTTTTGTCCAAAATGCAAATTTTTTCTCTCTATCCCACAATGAGTTATCCTCGATTTTAACATTTTTTAGCTATGAAATGAACCGGGGGGTGGTTCATTTCATAGTCCCAAGGGGTATTTCGTGTTGTAACTTTGCAGAGCTATGACACACTCAACCACATATCCCTTCCGCCGCTGGTACCGCAGGCCCCTCACGCCGCGCGAATCCGCCGTCATCGGCCTCCTCGAGCGCCGCCGTCGCCGCCGCACAGGCCGCGTCTGCATCGTCCTCACCGTATCAGCCGCCGAGCACCCCGCCATCAGCCGCCTGCTCCTACACTACGCCCTGTTCCTCAACAACCGTTGCACCCTCTCCTGCACCATCCTTGTCGCCACAACTCCCAACTCCACACTCCTAACTCCACACTGCACGGCGCACTGCGCCGTGCGCGGAGCAACTTACTCCTCACTCCACACTGCGGGCTTTGCCCGCACCTCACTCCTCACTGCGCGAAGCGCACACCCCGCCCGTGCCGGTCCTGCCGGCAAGTCCTCGAAGAGGACGTGTCCGTGGTTAACCCCACGATAAGCAGCGTTTTACGCTGCGTTCGTGGGGTAGAGAATCGATAAGAGATCGGCAAGTTCGGAGAACTTGCGTCCGTGCGGCCGCAGAGGCGGCCGTCCCCCTCTTACCTATCCCCTATCATAAACTAATTAAGAGTACATTGACATTCTGATACAACCTCGCCTTGCAGAGCGTGCTGCCAACACCCTGACTTGTAGGGACATGCCTTCGGCA